>Ga0066709_100005568_pt1 | contig 10407 bp, 8 predicted proteins | sample GraSoiAngelo_158_FD_79665 | JGI IMG/M metagenome (GOLD analysis project Ga0066709, IMG submission 79665) | Grasslands soil microbial communities from the Angelo Coastal Reserve, California, USA - 14_1009_16_30cm | ecosystem: Environmental > Terrestrial > Soil > Grasslands | place: USA... | reverse complement strand
GGGCTCGGCCTGACGCTTCGGGAGGCCGTGGGCCTCACCGCCTTCGCGTTCGCCGGAGCGCTCATCGCCGCGGGCGCCGTATACCTCATCGCGGCGGTCGGTCGCGGTCTGTCGATTCAGACCCTGCTGCTGGCTGGGGTCATCGTGGGGATCTTCTTCTCGGCGGCGATCACGGTCGTGATCTCCCTGCTCGACTTCAACCGGCTCGGCGGTGTCGTGCACTGGCTCCTCGGCAATCTCGCCCCGATCCCGCCCGGCTCTCTCGGCCTGTTCGCGATCCTGTCGGCCCTCGGCTTTGCGCTCGTCGTGACTCATGCGCGCGAGCTGAACCTGATGGCTCTCGGAGAAGAGGCGCTGCTCCAGCTCGGCGTCGCCGCCGATCGACTCAAGCTGACGATCTTCCTCGGCGCCGCGCTCCTCACCGCGAGCGTCGTCGCGTTCGTCGGCCCCATCGGATTCGTCGGGCTCATCGTGCCGCACGTTCTCCGCATCCTTCTCGGCTCGGACAACCGCCTGCTGGTGCCGGCCGCGCTCGTCGGCGGCGGCATCTTCCTCCTCGCCGCCGACACGCTGGCCCGCAGCATTGTCGCGCCGGCCGAGCTCTCGGTCGGCGTCATCACCTCCTTCTGCGGCGCCCCGTTCTTCATCTACCTCCTCCGCACGCGCTACCGCGCCAACCTCTGACACCCATGCTCGCGAACTGCGCGACCACGGCCCAGGCTCCCCCAAGCTCGCGAGCCCCATCGACCGCGATCTGCCCAAGCTCCTCGAGCGCGACTCCGGCGATCGCGACGACCTCGAGCAGGATCGCGGGCGGGGGGCGCCGGGCCGGGGGAGGGGTCGATGAGACCCGTTCCCTCCGACGGAGCGGCGGGCGACGCGCGCCGAGATGGAGCCCAGCCGCCGCGGGGCAGCGAACGCGTGCCGCGTGGTCGAACGACCCCTCCTCCGGCCAGGCGACCCTCGCCCGCGCCGCAAGCACCGAGGCCGGATGACGCTCGTAGAGTTCCGCAACGTGAGCTTCGCGTACCAGGTGTCGGAGGGAACGCGGCCGTTCGCGCTGCGCGACATGTCCTTCGAGATCGCGCCGGGCGAGATCATCGGCGTGATCGGCCCGAACAGCTCGGGGAAGACGACGTTGATTCGCCTGCTTACGCGCGTGCTCGAGCCCGCGTCGGGCGAGATCCACCTCGAGGGCGTGTCGGTCCGGCGCCTGTCCCGCACGGATCTGGCCCGGCGGGTCGCGGTCGTGCCGCAAGGGATCCTGCCGCAGTTTCCGTTCACGGTCGGCGAGCTCGTGCTGATGGGCCGCTATCCGCACGATCCCGGCCGGTACTTCGAGAGCCCGCGCGATCGAGCCGTGGCGCGCGAGGCGATGGAGGCGACCGGGGTGCTCGAGCTCGCCGATATGCCGCTCGAGCACCTGAGCGGCGGCGAGCGCCAGCGTGCCGTCATCGCGCGCGCGCTCGCCCAGGAGCCGCGCCTGCTGGTGCTCGACGAACCGACCGCGCATCTCGATCTGCGCTACCAGGTCGAGGCCGCGGCGCTCTTGCGGCGGCTGAACCGTGAGCGCGGCACGACGGTCCTGCTCGTCTCCCACGATCTCAATCTCGCGGCCGAGGTGTGCGATCGGCTCCTCCTGCTGAACGGCGGCCGCGCGGCGGCGATCGGCGCGCCCGAGGCGGTGCTGGACGAAGCGCTCCTCGCCTCGGTCTTCGGCTGTGCGGTCATCGTCGACAAGAACGAGACGACCGGACGGCCGGTCGTGCGGCTCACCTGGCGGATCGACTCGTCGGTCGCCGGGAGCGCTGACCGAAAGGGGGTGGGAGAGACGCCGTAGCTTTCGATATTTCGCGCCGGATCAAGGGAAGCCGGTGCGGCCGAACGAGGCCCATGCCGGCACGGACCCGCCACTGTGAGTGGGGAGCAAGCGCTCGAGATTGCCACTATCCGCGCCGACGCGGACGGGAAGGCTGGGCGCGCGCGGTGATCCACGAGTCAGGAGACCTGTTCCGGGCGATCGCTTCCAACCCTTTCGTGGAAGAAGGAGTGAAGCCCCATGCCCTGGACCGTTCGTCTTCTGTGGTTGCTCGTGCTGCTGATCCCTGCGGGAATGCTCGCCGCGCAGGAGCAGCCGCGAGACCTCGACCCCGTGGTTGTGACGGCCACCAAGCTCGAGACGCGCGCCGAGCAGCTCGGCGCCTCCGTGACGGTCGTCCCCGGCGCCGACGTGCAGCGGTACCACTACGAGACGGTGGAGGACGTGCTCCGCACCGTGCCCGGCGTCGAGATACGCCGCTCGGGCAGCATCGGCAAGCTCTCGAACATCAGCATCCGAGGCGCCAACGCCAATCAGGTCCAGGTCCTCGTCGACGGCGTCCGGGTCAAGAGCCCGACGACAGGGCAGGCCGACCTCTCCGATATCTCGCCCGACCTGATCGAGCGGATCGAGGTGATCCGCGGGCCGCAGTCGACGCTCTACGGCGCCGACGCGATCGGCGGCGTCGTCAATATCTTCACGAAGAAGGGCAAGGGCCCGTTCTCGGCGACCGTCGAGGGCGGAGCCGGCAACTACGACAGCTATACGGGCCGGGGGTTGTTCGGCGGCACCTATTCACTTCTGGACTATTCGGGCTCGATCTCCCATCTCGAGTCGAACGGACAGTTCAAGAACGACAGCTCGGACAAGAATGCGGTGAACTTCCGTGTCGGGCTCTCGCTCCCCTGGGACAGCTCGATCGCGTTCAGCCTGCGCTGGGTTCAGAATGAGATCGGCTTGCCGGTGAAGTTTCTCAACTCGCCCCCGTTCGTCCTGCCGAACGACCCGATCATCGATTCCAACAACCGCCAGATCAGCGAGACGTGGGTGATGGGGCTGACCGGCCACACCAAGCCGTTCGAGTGGTGGGAGGTCGACCTGCGCGGGGGGCGCTATCAGAACAAGACGACCTTCGTCGATCTGCCCGATGCCGCGGAGCAATGCCCGTTCGCGCCGTTCGGATCGTGCGAGTTTCCCTCGCGCTTCAACGTCCAGCGCTGGGAAGCCGAGCTGCTGAACCACTTCCACATCGGCAAGTGGTCCACCAGCTCGATCGGCCTCGAATACCGCACGGAAGACGGCGAGGCGCAGGGGAGCACGCCATTCGAGGCCAGCAGCCACACCAGGTCGGCCTTCTTCCAGCAGACGTTCCGGTTCTGGGACCGCCTGTTCATGTCGGCCGGCTTCCGGGTCGAGGACAACAGCGTCTACGGCACGCACTGGACGGAGCGCGGCTCGCTCTCCTACGTGATCCGGGAGTGGGGCACGAGGATCCACGGCGGCGCCGGCTCGGGCTTCAGAGCCCCCACGTTCAACGATCTCTTCTTCCCGGGGTTCTCCGATCCCACATTGCAGCCCGAGACCAGCTTCTCGTGGGAGGTCGGCGTGGACCAGAAGCTCTGGAAGGACCGGATCCGCCTCGGGCTGACCTACTTCAACAACAAGTTCACGAACCTGATCAGCTTCATGTTCATCGCCACGCCGCCCTTCGTGAAGGGCGTGAACATCGGCGAGGCGCGCGCCGAGGGCTTCGAGTTTGTCTCGGCCGTGGACATCCTGGACAATCTCACCGCGTGGCTGAACTACACCTACACGGAGTCGGAGAATCTCCAGACTCACCGACTCCTGGCGCGTGAGCCCCGCGACCGTTTGAACCTCGGAGTGACGTGGCGGCCGATACCGCGCCTCGAGCTCTTCGGCGACGTCCAGTGGGTGAGCAAGCAGTTCGAGCCCACGGGCGGCGCGTACAGGTGGAACAGCGCCTACACCGTGGTCAACGCGGGCGCGACCTATCGGCTTTTCCAGCGCTACGCGTTCATCCAGGGAGTCGATCTGTGGACCCGCATCCAGAACCTGACCAACGAGGACTACTCGGAGGTGCGCGGGTTCCCGGCGCTCGGTGTCAACGCGCTGGCCGGAGTCCGCATGACGTTCTAGACTTTGCCGGGTCGGGCCGGACGACATCGCGGCGTGTCGCCGGCCCGCCCGGACGGATGGAGAAAGCGCTCATGATCGAGGGGATCGAGGTCGCAGTGGACCGCGAAGCGGTCGTCGTCACGGCGCGAGAGCCATTGACGATCGTGTCCTCGGCGTTCGTTGGAGGCGGATTCACCGCGGCGCGCGCGATCGTGAACCTGCACGTGCGGAAGAACATCGCCGAGTCGGAGACCGAAGGCCTGCTGCCTCGATTCGTCGAGCGGCGAGAGATCCGCGGACCGTGGGTCGGCCTGCTGACCTCCGCATGGACCGAAAAGGCGATCGTCGCGGAGGCCACTGGATCCGGATTGACCGCGCTCGCGGTCGTGACGGTCGGGCTGTCGAACCGGATCACGGCGGGCCAGAGTCCTCTTGGGGTGTGGGCGCCGACGACGATCAACTCGATCGTCGTCGTGGACGCCGCACCCGAGGCGGCCGCGCTCGTCAACGCGGTCATGACGGTCACGGAGGTCAAGACGTCGCTGCTGGCGTCGGTCGGTCTTCGGTGCGATGACGGCCGGGTCGCCAGCGGCACCTCGACCGACGCGGTCGTCGTGGCGGCGACGGGACGTGGGCCGCGGTGCCGCTTCGGCGGACCCATCAGCGACTTCGGGTGGGTGGTCGCGCGGGTGGCGCACGACGCGCTCCACGGCGGGATCCGCCGCTGGATGGAGGAGCATCCGTGATTCGGCGGCCGCCGGTGGCGACCTTGCTCGCGTCGCTCGCCGCGCACGGAGGCGCTGTCGCGCTGCTCTTCCTGGTCTCCGGCGAATCGCACACCAGCGTCTTGTTCATCGACCTCGAAACGCTCTCGGAGCGCGGCACGCCCGTCGCGGCCACAGCGCCCCAGCCCGCCGCGGCAGGTGGGAGCTCGAAGCGCGCTTCGACCGGCTCGGCGCGCGCGGCGGGCCGTGATGCCGGCCGTTCCGGACCGGCGGGGCCGTCCGCTCCCGCTCCGGCGCTCCCGACACCCATCACACCTGTCGCACCGCCCGAGTCGGAGTGGCCACGGGAGCAGGACGCGGCGCGAACGCCGCCTGAGGAAGCCCGGCAGCCCGAGCATGCCGTCTCCATCGCGCCGGCGCGCGATGCCGTCCCCGACGCCGCGGCGCGAAGCGAGGCGAACACAGCGCCGGCCGAGCCGCGCGCGAATCCGGGCAGCGAGCGGATCGCCTCGGCGTCAGAGCCGGGCGGGAGCCGTCACGCGTGGGGCGGGCCGGCGGGCGGCGCGCCGGGAGCCGAATACGGAAGCTACCTGGCCCAGATGAGGCGCCGCCTCATGGAAGCGCTCCGGTATCCGCCGCCCGCGCGCGTTCGAGGCCTCAGCGGGACCGTGCTCCTGGACATCTCAATCGAGCCCGACGGCGCGATCGGCAATGTCTCGGTCACGCGCTCGTCTTCCCACCCGCTGCTCGACGACGCGGCGCTGGAAGCGGCGAGAAGCCTGGCGCCGCAACCGTTCCCCAAGGGCCTCACCCCCCGACCGTTGAGAGTCCGGCTGCCGGTAGTCTTCGACCTGCAGTAGTATGCTCACCGATCCGACAACGGAGGGCGAGCATGCGCGAAGGAACGGCGCCGGCGATCGAGCACGGTCTCGACGGGACGACGACCGAGTATCACGACATGGCTATCGAGGGCGACGGGGTCGAGCATCTGCTCGTCCAGCTCTTCACCGAGCACTGGGCCGACCTCACGGTGGGGCCGCTGATCGAGGGCGCCGCGTACGAGATCCAGTTCGCGGCGCCGCCGAAGGTGACCACGCTCGACGGCTACCTGACGATCGACACGGGCGCCTGGCACTTCCACCTCTGCGTCAACGATCATCGCGGCACGCGCAGCGCCGAGCTCGCGCGCATCCGGCGCGTGGCCCGCGCAGCGTTCTTCAAGACCGAAGGCGGCTCGTGCGCGCCGGCGACGTGGGGGCTCAGGCTCTGGAACGGCCGCGGCGAGCAGATGATCACGATCCTGTTCCCGAACCCTCACTTCGACGAGAAGTGGGAGCGCCTCCGAGAGCCCCGCTGGGAGAAGACGGAGCTCTGGCGGGAGCTCCGGCACCGATACGCGGGCGGCTGATCGTTGCGTGCCGCGGCGTGGAGCCTCGGCGCGGTGTGCGCGACGATCGCCGTTACAGCGTGTGTCGCGGCGGCGGCCGAGTCCGAGCGCATCCAGCCCGATCGTCCCAACTTCTCGACGAGCACGAACACCGTCCAGCCGGGGGCCGTGCAGATCGAGAGCGGCGCTGAGTACTCGCGCACGAGGATCGGTGGGAGCCCCGCAGAGAAGCAATTCACCCTCGACGTCACCGTGCGGGTCGGGCTCACCGAGCGGGCGGAAATCAGGCTCGAGGGCGAGCCACTCGTCGTGACGAGAGGCCAGCAGGACGATACCGGCAACGGCGATCTCTCGCTTCAAGCCAAGTACCGTTTCTTCGACGGCCGACAAGGCAGCTGGTGGCCCTCGCTCGGCCTCCTTCCGTTCGTGACGTTTCCGATCGCGCACGCGCCACACGGGACGAATGTCCCGGACTTCGGGCTCTACGGTCTCGCGAGCTTCGTCCTGCCCTGGAGGTTGAGCCTTGACGCGAACCTCGGGGTGGGCGGGCTCGCGCAGCGTCCGAGCGGCTACCTCGCGCAGGGCGTCGCCTCGGCCGCGCTCGGACGAGACCTCGGTGAGCGGTGGTCGACCTTCGGCGAGGTCTTCTTCACCTCGGCGGCCGAGCGCGGCGCGCGGGATTCCGTCGGCTTCGACGCCGGGGTCCAGTTCTATCTGACGCCGCGGGTCGTCCTCGACGCGGCCGGCCAGACGTCCCTCGCCGGACCGGGGCCCGACTATGCAGTTCGCGCCGGGCTGAGCGTCCGGTTCGGCCGATGAGCGCCGCCGCGCCGTGTCTCATGGTCCAGGGCACCGCCTCCGGTGTCGGCAAGAGCTTGCTCGCCGCGGCCTTCTGTCGGATCTTCGCTCGCGCCGGCTACCGGGTCGCGCCCTTCAAGTCGCAGAACATGGCCTTGAACGCGGCGGTCACGCTCGAGGGGGGCGAGATCGGGCGCGCGCAAGCCGCACAGGCGGCGGCCGCGGGCATCGAGCCCACGGTCGACATGAACCCGATCCTCCTCAAGCCCGAGCCGGGCTACCGGTCGCAGGTCGTGGTGCGAGGCCGCGCCGTGACGAGCGTCACGTGGCGCGAGTACCAGCGAATGCAGGCGGAGCTGCTCCCGATCGTGGCCGAGAGTCTCGCGCGGCTTCGCCGCGCGTGGGACCTGGTGATCATCGAGGGGGCCGGCAGCCCGGCCGAGATCAACCTGCGCGACAGCGACATCGTCAACATGAAGGTGGCGCGCATGGCCGATGCGCCGGTGCTGCTCGTCGGCGATATCGATCGCGGCGGCGTGTTCGCCGCGCTGCTCGGCACCCTGGCGCTCCTCGACGCCGTTGATCGCGCGCGGGTCGGGGGGCTCATCGTCAACCGCTTCCGGGGTGACGAGACGGTGCTGACCGCCGGACTCTCCGAGCTCAGCGCGCGCGCCGGCGTGCCGGTCCTCGGTGTCGTTCCTTACCTCGACGCTCGGCTCGTGCCCTCCGAGGATTCGCTCGACCTGGACGAGCGGTCGCGCTGGGGCACCCGCGGCGCGCTCGACATCGCAGTCGTCCGGCTGCCGCTCATCTCGAACTTCGACGATTTCGAGCCGCTGGCGGCCGAGCCCGGCGTCAGCGTGCGTTTCGTGCGCAGCGCGGACGAGATCCGCGGCGCCGACGTCGTCGTGCTCCCGGGCAGCAAGGGCACCGTCTCCGATCTCCAGTGGCTCTTCGCGACGGGCCTCGCGCAGGCGATCCAGGGCGCGGCGGCGGCCGGCCGGCCGGTCGTCGGGTTCTGCGGGGGCTACCAGATGCTCGGCGCGGCCGTGCACGATCCGGATCGCGTCGAGTCCGACGCGCCCTCCACGCGAGCCCTCGGGCTGCTCCCGGTGAGCACGACCTTCGTTCGGGAAAAGACGACTGTCCGAGTTCGAGCCCGAGTTGCCGCGACGTGCGCGCTCTTTGCCAGCGCCGCGGGGACCGAGGTGGTTGCCTACGAGATCCACGCCGGGCGCACGAGCCCGAGCGTGCTGAGCCCGTTCACGATCGAGCAGCGGGGCGATGTCCCGGGCCGGGATGGCGACGGCGCCGTGAGCTCGAGCGGCAATGTGGTCGGCACCTACCTTCACGGGCTTTTCGCGAACGATTCGCTGCGCCGTGCGTTCCTGGAATCGTTGGCCGATCGGAAGGGCATTGCCTGCGATCCGCGGTGGGGCACGCCGGCCGGCGACAGATACGAGCACCTCGCCGACGCGGTGGCGGGCACGGTGGACATCGGAGCTGTGGCCAAGCTCGTGGGGCTCTCATTTCCCCGGTCCTGAGCCCCGAGGTCGCGAAGCCTCTCGTTCTGCTGCTGGCTCTTGCGATCGACCTGGCGCTCGGCGATCCCCCGAACCGCTACCATCCCGTCGCGTGGCTCGGCCGGCTGCTCGCTGCCGGCGAGCGACGGCTCTGCCACGGCTCGCCCGCGCTGCTTCTGACCGGCGGTGCGGCGCTCACCCTCGCCGTCGCCGGCCTTGCGGGCGTGATCGGCGCGATCGTGTCCGCGCTCGCCAACCATCTCGGGCAGGCCGGGCTCCTCGTCGAAGCCCTCGCGCTCGCGTGCCTGCTCTCGCTCCGTGGCCTGGCCGGCGCCGCTCGCGAAGTCGCGATTGAGCTGAGCCGCGGGGATCTCGTGGCGGCCCGGCGAGCCGTCGGGTATCACCTGGTGAGCCGCCCCACGACGGAGCTCGACGAGGAGCACGTCGCCTCAGCCGCCGTCGAGTCCGTCGCCGAGAACCTGACCGACAGCCTGATCGCGCCGGCGCTCTTCTTTCTCGCGGGAGGCCTCCCGGGCGCGGCGGTCTATCGCGTCGTCAACACCGCGGATGCGATGTTCGGATATCGCCTGGGTCCGCTCGAGTATTTCGGTAAGGTCGCCGCGCGGCTCGACGACCTCTTGAACCTGATTCCAGCGCGCCTCGCCGGCCTGAGTCTCATCGTCGGCGCCGGACTGGTGGGGGAGAGCGGGAGGGGAGCCCTGGCGTCTCTGCGGCGCGACCGTCGTCGGGCTGCCAGCCCGAACGCGGGTTGGACGATGGCCGCGATGGCGGGCGCTCTCGGGGTGACGCTCGAGAAGCCGGGGGCCTATCGGCTGGGAGCAGGCGCCCTGCCGGTCGCCACGGACATCGAGCGGTCGGTGAGGGTCCTGCGCGCCGCGGCCTGCGTGAGCCTCGCTGTGCTCGTCACCGCTTGCCTGGCCGGAAGACTGCTGGGACCGCCGATCGAGACCTGGTCGCTGGTCAGGACAATAGGCCACGCTTGACGGCCTCGACTGCGGCCTGCGTGCGGTCCGAGGCGCCGAGCTTCTCGCGGCCCGCGCCGCGTCCGGACTCGCGCCTCGCCCAGTTTTTTCTTCGTCACGACGCGGCGCTACGCGGGTACCCTGATGCGGAGGTGCAACTGACCGATCGGTTGACGAGTGGGGTTCGAGCGGCACTCGCCAAGGCGGGGCTACCCGAGCCCGAGGAATGTGCGTGGGAAGTGCCGCGCCAAGCGGAGCACGGCGACTACGCGACCAACGTTCCCATGGTCCTCGCGCGCGCGGCAAAGCGCGCGCCCCGACAGATCGCCGATCTCGTCGTGAAGAACTTCCCGCCCATGCCCGAGGTCGAGCGGCTCGAGGTCGCGGGCCCCGGATTCATCAACGTGTTTCTGACGCCGGCCTGGTGCGCCGGCGCGCTTCGCGAGATTCTCGCCGCCGGCGCGGAATACGGGCGGGGCGACAGCCAGGCGGGGCAGCGGATCCGCCTCGAGTTCGTCTCCGCGAATCCGACCGGACCGCTGGTCATCGTCAACGCGCGAGCGGCGGCGATCGGCGACGCGCTCGCGCGGCTCCTGCGAGGGCAGGGGGCCCGTGTCACGACCGAGTTCTACGTCAACGACGCCGGCAATCAGTTCGAGGCGGTCGCGCGCTCCTTCGAGGCACGCGTGAAGCAGGAGTTTGGCGAGTCGGCCACGCTTCCGGAGAACGGCTATCCCGGCGAGTATCTCGTCGATCTCGCCAAGACGTACCGCGCCGAAGGCGGGGGCCTGCTCGACGGCGCCTCCGAGCGCGAGCGCATCGAGCACTTCGGCCGCTACGCGGTCGCGCGCATGGTCGACGCGCAGCGCCGGATCCTGCGCGAGTACGGCGTCGAGTTCGACGTCTGGTCGTCCGAGCAGCACGATGTCCGCGACAAGCGCCTGCCCGAGAAGGTGCTGGAGGAGTTCGCCGCGCGCGGCCTCAGCTACGAGCAGGACGGGGCACGCTGGTTCCGGTCGTCCGAGAGCGAAGAGGC
>Ga0066709_100005566_pt1 | contig 10411 bp, 9 predicted proteins | sample GraSoiAngelo_158_FD_79665 | JGI IMG/M metagenome (GOLD analysis project Ga0066709, IMG submission 79665) | Grasslands soil microbial communities from the Angelo Coastal Reserve, California, USA - 14_1009_16_30cm | ecosystem: Environmental > Terrestrial > Soil > Grasslands | place: USA... | reverse complement strand
GGGCACGACGGGCACGATCATGGGCGTGTCGAAATTCCTGAAGGAGCAGAACCGCGCGATCGCCATCATCGGCGCGCAGCCCGAAGAGGGATCGCAAATCCCCGGCATTCGCAAATGGCCGCCGGCGTACCTGCCCAAGATCTTCGACGCATCGCGCGTGGATCGAGTCGAGTACGTGTCGCAGGCCGATGCCGAAGATATGGCGCGGCGGCTTGCACGCGAGGAGGGCATCTTTTGCGGAATTTCGGCCGGCGGTGCGTGCGCCGTTGCGCTGCGCCTCTGCAGCGAAGTCGAAAACGCGACGATCGTATTCGTCGTCTGCGATCGGGGCGACCGCTATTTTTCGACCGGTGTGTTTCCCGCCTGACGAGCGTACGTCCGCGCGCAGTCGCTGACGGGCCCGCATGACGCCGATCCTCGCTTTCGACATTGAAACGGTGCCCGATGTCGATGGCATTCGCCGGGTCCACGATGTTCCGTCGCAGGTTGGCGACGAAGACGTGCTCGCGTGGTACCGCAATTATCGGCGTGCGGCGACCGGCGGCGAATTTCCACCGTTGTATCTGCATCGCGTGGTTGCCGTGGGCTGTGTTCTGCGCGACAGCGCCGCGCTGACCGTATGGTCGCTCGGCGAGTTGAGCGACCCGGAGCCCGAGCTGATCCGGCGCTTCTTCGACGGCATCGAACGCTACACGCCGCAACTCGTATCGTGGAATGGCGGAGCATTCGATCTTCCGGTGCTCCAGTATCGCGCGCTCATGCATGGCGTCGGCGCGGCGCGCTACTGGGATTGGGGCGACGACGACCGCGATTTCCGCTTCAACAACTACCTTGCGCGGTTCCACACCCGCCATCTCGACTTGATGGATGTGCTCGCGATGTATCAGCCGCGGGCGTATGCGGGGCTCGATGCGATGGCGCGGCTCGCCGGCTTTCCCGGCAAGCTCGGCGTGGGCGGCAGCGCAGTTGCGGCTTCGGTCGCGTCCGGACGGCTCGCCGACGTACGCAATTACTGCGAATGCGACGTCATGAACACCTACCTGCTCTACCTCCGGTTCCGGCTGATGCGCGGCGAAATGGATGCTGCCGAATATGCGCGCGAGCTGGCGGTCGTCCGAGAGCGCATCGCGGGATCAAACGCCCCCCACTGGCGCACGTTTCTCGACGCGTGGGATCGCGCCGGCGATCGGGAGGAACGCCCCGGAGTCGGCGCCTGTCCGGCGGCCTGATCGGACACACACTGACATTCATAGGCCAACCGAGAGGCTAGGCTTTGGTCGCCCCAACCACGCAATTGGTCGCGGCAAGTCAACTTTGCGGGCCGCTTTCCGGGGTCCAACACGATGCGAGGAGGCCGTTGGTGGCGGCACCACCCCCGCACACGAGATCGCCGTCTCCGCCAGCGGGTCGGGTCGGGTTTGCTTATGCTTTGCCTCCGTCGCTTCCGGGGTTCGATATTGCCACCGCGCAGAAGCGACTCGGCGGTAATGAACGCCTGTTAGCGGACCTGCTGCGGACCTTCGCCACCGAGCATGGCGGCTCCGCCGCTGAAATCGATCAGTTGCTACGCACGGGAAGGCCCGCGACGGCGGCGGCCGCGCTCCACCGCGTGAAAGGCGCCGCCCGCATCGTCGGCGCAGAAGCGGTTGCTGCGGCCGCGCAAGCGCTCGAAGACGATGTACGCCACGGCCGTGCTGCCGACATCACGGGTTTCGCCACGGCGCTTTCGGAAACGGTCGACACTATTCGTCAACACGTTGCAGCGGCGCCGGGCGAGAAGCCCACGGGCGCGGGCAACGCGTACACATCGTGATGGAGCCGGAGCCGCGGCGGCCGTTGCTGTTGGTCGCGGATGATGAGCCGGTCAACCTAAAACTGCTGGTCGACGGCCTGCGCAACGACTTCCGCATCCGTATCGCCACCGACGGCGAAAGCGCGCTCGCAATCGCATCGGACGAGGAACCGCCTGACTTGATTCTTCTCGACGTGATGATGCCGCGGATCGACGGCTACGAGGTTTGCCGGCTGCTCAAGCAGCAGGAATCCACGCGCGACATTCCCGTCATCTTCGTGACGGGCGTCAGCGACGAAGAAGGCGAGACGCATGGATTGGAGCTCGGTGCCGTCGACTACATCACCAAGCCGATCAACTTGCGCATTACCCGCGCGCGAGTCCTGACGCACCTGAAGCTCAGGCAGGCTCAGGCCCATCTCGCGCAATTGAGCCAGATCGACGGCTTGACGACGATCGCCAACCGCCGTCGCTTCGACGAGGCGCTCGGCATCGAATGGCGCCGCAATCTGCGGATGTGCACGTCACTCGCATTGCTGATGGCCGATATCGATTACTTCAAGCAGTACAACGATCTGCATGGCCATCTCGCCGGCGACGATTGCTTGAAGCGCGTGGCGATCGCGTTCACTGCTGCCATGCGTCGGCCAACGGACTTGACGGCGCGCTACGGCGGCGAGGAATTCGTCGCGCTGCTCGGCGACACCGACATCGATGGCGCGTTGCGCGTTGCCGACGCCATGCGCCGGAAAGTCGAGCAGCTGATGATTCCGCATGGCGGCTCATCGCACCCATGTGTGACAGTGAGCTGCGGCATCGCGGTCGCTGTGCCCTCCGACGATTCGTCGCCGGAAGATCTTGTCATGCGTGCCGATCGCAAGCTCTACGAGGCGAAGGCGGCCGGGCGCAATCGAATCGCGCAGTGACCCTCACCCCAGCCCTCTGCGGCAAGCGGTAGAGGCTGCCGCGACAGCGGCGGGTGGGACGGTGACGACGCCTACATGCGCAGGAACGGCACCGCTGTAAATCGACCGCCGAGCGCGTTGCGCGCGTCAACATCCCACCAGCGCTCGAGCACCGTTGCGTAGACATCGCGAAAGTCCAGCGCGTGACGCGGATTGCCGTCGCTCGAGAGCAGCGTGAGATCGGGCGTTTCGCCGTACAGCCCACCCGCGACGCGGCCGCCCAGCGCGAAGTGCACATTGGACGTTCCGTGATCGGTGCCTAGTGAGAGATTTTCCCTGGGCCGCCTGCCGAATTCGGCGTACGTCAAGACAAGCGTTTCGTTCCAGCGCCCGAGCTCGACCAACGCACTCTTGAGCGCGGTCAATCCGCCGGCAAGCTCCGCCAGCAAGCGGGCCTGCGTGCCGGGCTGATTGGTATGCGTATCAAATCCGGTCAGCGTCAAGCGGACGGCCGCGACGCCTGATGGATTGGCGATCACCTGACACGCGGTCTTGACGGCGTTGCCGAATCCGCTCGCGGGAAATTCTATTTCGAACGCGCGCTCCGTGGCGAGATGGCCGCGTGCCTGCACGATATCCGCTTCGACCTTGAGAATATGCGCGAGCGCTTTGTTGGGTGCAGCCGCGGCAGGCTGCGCGAGCCGCGCGCGGCGCAGGAATGTTGGCGTGTCTGCCAGCGCAATCGTTCGCGCCCCGCTGCCCGAAAGCGGTCCAAGATCATTCGAGCCGATGACGACGCCGTCGGCGGCATAGCTCGCGGTGACGGGTTGTTGCGCGAACGTGCGTGTCAGCCAGCCGTCTTCGCGATATTCATCGCTACGCGATGCCGTATCCCAGATCTCGATCGAGCGAAAGTGCGAGAGATTGGGTTGTGGATAGCCCACGCCTTGCAGCACCGCCAATTCGCGGTCGCGCCAAAACGCGGAGAAGGGCGCGAGCGCCGGATGCAACCCCACGCGGTCCGACAGCTGAATGATTTGATCGCGCGCAATGGCGAGCTTGGGACGAAGCGCGTAGTACGCCGCATCGGTGAACGGCACGAGGGTGTTGAGCCCATCGTTGCCACCCTTGAGCTCGACCAGCACGAGCAGATGCCTATATCTGTCAAATGCGCTGTCAAATGCGCGATCGGTCGCGGGTGTGCCCGCGAACGCCACGCTCGCAGCGCCGAACGTCACGCAACCAACCGCACGGGCGATGGGCAACGCGGCCGTGGCGCGAAGGAAGCGGCGACGATTGCGATCGATGGTCATGGTCGATGGACCGTTATTTCAGCTGATAGGCAGGATCGAGCAGCGACGCGGCAACGGCCGTCGTCACGTCGGCATCGTCGGCCACCGGCAATTGTGCGGCGATCGGCAACAGAAGCCGCTTGGCAGCACCCAGCTTCTCGTCGCGCGTGGCCCCATTACGCTCCGAGAGCCAGCGCGCGGCTTCGAAGCGCAGATTGCGCGTGCTGCGATCGATCTGTCGCGCAATGCGTGCTGCGCGATTGATTTCCGCGAGCGTCGCTTCACGCGTGGCCATCATCGGTGCGGAATCGGTGTTCGTGTCCGCTAACTGCGCCGTCATGGTTGCGACAGCCGTGCGAGGCGGGGCGCCGGCATCGTTGCGCGCAATGCGATCGAGAAACTGCTTCCGCGCGAGCAGCGTGTTGCTGTTGATCCACACCTCGCCACCGGGCCATCCACGCACGTTGGGCGGCGCGAACAAATTCTGTCCCATCCCCGCGACGGCGAATGCAAGCGGCAGCGTGTCATCCGGCGCGATGTCGAGCTGCCGCAGCGCGCCGACAACGATCTCGACAGGACTTTTCACGAGCGTGCCGCGATTGTCGCTCGCCCAGAATGCGTTCGTTTCAAGCAGACCGCGAAGCGCGACCTTGAGATCGTACTTCGACGCCCGAAATGCCTGCGCGATTCGCTCGACGCTGCGCCGATCGGGTTCGGGCGAGACGAATTCCTTCCAGAGCTTTGCGATGATGAACTCGGCGGTCTCGCGCCGCTCGAGCACGAGGTCGAGAATGGCGTCGCCGTCGAAGCGCGCGGTCTTGCCGAAGACAGTCTTTTCGCCGTCATCGTGCAGCCGTGGCCGAAATGCAAACGTCCCGGTATCGCGATCGACTCCCCAGCCGGTAAACGCACGCGCGGCTTCCTTGATGTCCTGCTCGGTGTAATGGCCCTGGCCGAGCGTGAAGAGCTCCATGACCTCGCGCGCGAAATTTTCGTTGGCCGCGCCCTTGCGGTTCTGCGCATTGTCGAGATAGATCACCATCGCGGGATCTTTCGCGACGGCGTGCAGGAGCGATGCGAAATTGCCCAGCGCCTGTGCGCGCAACGTCGCGTTCTGCGCATACATGAGGCGTGCATCGCGCACCTTCTGCTCGCTCGACACAAAGTGGTTGTGCCAGAACAACGTCATCCGCTCGGTGAGCGGCGACGGCGTGACGAGCATCTCGCGGACCCACCATCCACGCAATTCAGCGGCGCGGCGCGTTTCGCCCTGCTGAAACGCTTTGCGCTCTTCCGCGCTCGCCACCGGACCCGGCCGACGAAACGGACCCGGCTCGTTTATCCATGCCGGCGGTGCCGTTGCCGGCGTTGTGCGCACGTCGGCGAGCAACTTCGCAATCGCGTCATCGCGCGAAAGCGCAGCGTACGTGCGGACTTCGGTGGTCGTCGGTCCGAATCCGGTGCGAGCGAGCAGATGGCGCGCGTCGGACTCGCCCATGGATGCCGCCATCGCGACGGGCATCCATAAACCGATCGTGGTTGCTAAGAGCGCGCGTAGGGCGAGCAGAAACGCAGAAGATGGCATCGCGATGGGCCAACTAAATAAGCCCCTGCATCAACGCAGGAGCCTACGTCGCTGTTGACGCCTGCGCGCCGGCCGCTATGTAACCGGTTGTGTCGGCGTCGTTACGACTCCGACATCGCTCAGAAGCGCAGAGTGCCTCCGCCCAGCTCGACTACGCGGCCGGACACCTGAATGCGCCGATCGGCTGTCACCGTAAGGCCGAGACGGCAACGGCGTCGGACGGCCTCGCCTTGGTCGATCGATATGCGCTGCGGCAGCGTTGCGCCGGTGACGAGCAACCACCCGCCGAGGTTGGCGCAGGCCGAACCCGTGCCGGGATCCTCGACGACGGCGCCGTGCTTCGAAAAGAAGAAGCGCGCGAGCACGTGATTGCCGTCGCGCGCAAAGACGTACGCCATCGCACGCGCCCCGGTGCTGCCGTGGACTCGCAATGCTTGCGCGGTAGGGGCCGCGCGCTTGACGGCGTCAAACGACGCGAGCGGAATCACCAATTGCTCGCTGCCCGTGTCGATCCACAGCGGCGGCGCGTCGGCGAGATCGGCGGCGCCCAGTGAAAGCATCGTGGCAAGCTGTTCGCGGGTCGCCGCGGGGACGCGGTGCTTCGGCGGATTGGCTTGAAATGCCCAGAGATCGCCGTCTGCCTGCACCGGAATGATGCCGGCACGAAGCTCGAGCGTAATCGCATCGCCGACATTTTTGAGAGAGCGCAGGACGTGCGCGCTGCCGAGCGTTGGATGCCCGGCAAACGGCATCTCGAATGTCGGCGTGAAAATGCGCACATGGGCCGTCGCACGCTCGGACGGCAGCAGGAACGTCGTTTCGGACAAGTTGAACTGCAATGCGAGCGCCTGCATCGTCGCGTCGTCGAGTCCGCGGCCATCCTCGAACACGCACAGCGGATTGCCTTCGAGCGGCGCTTCGGCGAACACGTTGACGATTCGATACGCGTAGTGGTTCATTTGAGTTCCTAGGCACCCACTGCCTCGTGTTCAGCGGTCCGTGCGAGGATATCGCGCGCCAGCGTGCGAAATCCGGCCGGAGAAATGTCGACCACTTCCACAATCGCGGCGTCGCAATGGCGCGGAAAGTTCCGCTCGATCGAGCGCGTGTAGGTCGGGTCGTAATGCAGCGTGAGCAATTCGGCTATCAACGCATCGTGATCGCCGTTTCCGGCCATCTCGTTCCAACGTTCAACGGTTTTCTTGCCATGGAGCGGCGCGAGCCGGGCGAGTCGGTTCGACAGTGATTCACTTGCAGTCAGAAAATGCGCGTATTCGTCCTTGAGCAGCGCAACGCGTGATGATCTGGGCGTTTCGATGCGCAGGCAAGGCGACATCCGCATTTGCGCGAGCAACGCGTCCGGAAGTTGCACGTCGCCGATCTTGCGGCTCTCCGACTCGACGTAAACAACGCGCCGGGGCTCGAACGAGGTAAGCGCAGCGAGCAGCTCGCTCTCGAAATATTTTTGCGACGGTTGCGCCGCGCCCGGCACGTCGCCCAACAGCGAGCCGCGATGACAGGCGATTCGCTCGAGATCGAGTACTTGTGCACCCTCCGCGGCAAGCGCGGCCAGCAAACGGGATTTGCCGCAACCGGTGAGACCACAGACGAGCCGGAAGCGGAATCGCTGCGGATGCGCTGCCAGCGACGCAACGACGTGCCGGCGGTACGCGCGATAGCCGCCGTCGAGCTGCGCCGCGCGCCAGCCGATTTCGCACAGCACGTGGACGAGCGAGCGGCTCCTCTGTCCGCCGCGCCAGCAATAGACGAGCGGCTGCCATTCCCGCGGCTTGTCGCGTGCATGAGTTTCGACGATGCGCGCGATATTGCGCGCGACCAATGCGGCACCGACCTTGCGCGCATCGAACGCAGAAATCCGCACGTACATCGTTCCAACACGCGTGCGCTCGTCGTTGCTCAGCACCGGCCAGTTCACCGCGCCCGGCACGTGATCTTCGGCAAATTCGGCTGGCGTGCGCACATCGATGCAGTCCGCGAACGCCGAGATCCCATCGACGGCCACTTTCCAATCGGGTCGCGGCGGCGGTCCGGGTGGCAGCGGAGCATTCACGATTTATGGAGAAGGGGAACGAGCGACGGCCAAACATTCGCCAGTATTCGCGATTGCGCGGCGGCAGTCGGATGAACGCGGTCGGCCTGAAACAGTGACAGGTCCTCGCCGAATCCGTTGAAGACGAACGGAACGACGGCGGCTTTGCGCGCCTTGGCGACATCGCTGAACATCGCGCCGAAGGTATGTACATACGCAGCGCCGTAATTCGGTGGCAGTTGCATGCCGACAAGCAGCACTTTTGCGCCTGCGGCTTGCGTACTCGCGACCATAGCATCGAGATTCGCGCGCGCCGTCGCGAGATCGCTGCCACGTAGCGCATCGTTACCGCCGAGCTCGATGATCGCGACCGCGGGCTGCTGCTCCTTGAGAAGCGTCGGAAGCCGTGCGCGTCCGCCCGCTGTCGTATCGCCTGAAATCGACGCATTGACCACGCGATAGTCATATCCGTCCGCCTTGAGCTTCGCGGCGAGCAGATTGACCCAGCCTTCGCCTGCCGCCAGGCCGTACCCGGCCGAAATGGAATCGCCGACGACAAGGAGCACGGGCGCTTCAGCCGCGCGTAGCGGCAGCGCAATCACGCAGAGCGCAACGAACGCGGTGAGAAGGCGAAGCAGGGCGTGCGGCACGAGAGCCTGGATCGGAAGGGATTGAACGATTCTAGCGTGCGCGGCTCGAATGTTCGCCGGGCCGGTAACGTACAATCATCCAAGGTTTTGAACCGGCCGAGATCCCTGCGGTTCCTGCCCCGCTGAAAACGTCCGGCTTGAGAAACTGACGCGCAGCCCGCACGTGCGTCAGACGCTCCCCGCCAAAACCATGCAGCCGCTCATTCGCGCCGAGGGCCTGACCAAAATCGTGCAAAGCGGCGATGAGCCGCTGTCGATCCTGGAGAACGTCACCTTTGACGTCGAACCCGGCGCTGCAGTGGCGATCGTCGGCGCGTCGGGCTCGGGCAAAACGACGCTCCTCGGCCTTCTCGCCGGACTCGATCGTCCTACGGCAGGCGATGTCGTCATCGACGGCACGACGTTGTCGTCGCTCAGTGAGGATGCGCGTGCGGCGTTGCGCGCGCGCTTGCTCGGCTTCGTGTTCCAGTCGTTCCAGTTATTGCCGGCGCTGACGGCACTGGAAAACGTCATGCTGCCGCTCGAGCTTGCCAACGCGGCTGACGCAACGACGCGAGCGCGCACATGGCTCGATCGCGTCGGACTCGGCAAACGCACCGGGCATTATCCTCGGCAGCTCTCCGGCGGCGAGCAGCAACGCGTCGCGATCGCACGCGCGTTTGTCGGTGAGCCGAAATTGCTGATGGCCGATGAGCCCACCGGGAATCTGGATGGTGCCACCGGCGTAGAGATCGCCGAGCTGATGTTTCGTCTCAATCGCGAGCACGGCACGACGCTGGTGCTCGTCACGCATGACGTCAATCTCGCTTCGCGCTGCGTGCGTCGTCTGTCGTTGTCCGCCGGACGGCTGGTCGGCGACGAACGCGCGAACGCAACGGTTCCCGCATAAGAAGCGTGGGACGCCTTTGAGCACATTGCGACTTGCCTTACGCCTGCTGGGGCGCGATTGGCGCGCAGGCGAATTGCGCGTATTGATTGCGGCGCTCGTGTTAGCCGTAGCGAGCGTCGGTACCGTCGGCTTTTTCGCGGACCGCGTCAAGCTCGGGCTATCGGAACAAGCGAACCTCCTGCTCGGCGCCGATCTGATGATCTCAGGCGATCGGCCGCTGCCCGACGCGTACGCGACCGAAGCGCAACGACGCGGACTCGCCGTGTCGCCGGTGATCCGCTTCAACAGCATGGTGCAGATGGCGGCGCCGAATGCAAACGCACCCGTGCTCGCCGACGTCAAAGCGGTCGCGCCGGGTTATCCATTGCGCGGCGCGATCACGCTGCCCGATGCCGAATTGCCGGAGGGCCGACCCGTCGCTGGCATTCCCAATCGTGGCGAAGTGTGGATCGACACGCGTCTCGCACAGCGTCTTGGCGCAGCGCTCGGCGGGAAGATCGCCGTCGGCGAAGCCACGCTTGCGGTCGGCGCAATCTTTTTGCAGGAGCCCGAGATCGCCGGTCTCTCGTTTGCGCTGGGCCCGAAGCTGCTTCTCAATCGTGATGACATCGCGGCGACCAATCTTCTGCAACCCGGTAATCGCGCGACATGGCGACTGCTCGTGGCCGAGCGTAGTGGACGCGCGCTCGAAGGTTATCGCGAATGGCTGACGTTGCAGCTCGCTGCGGGTCAGCGTGTCGAAACGGTGCGCGACTTGCGTCCCGAAGTGCGGCAGACGCTCGAGCGCGCCGAGAAATTTCTCGGTCTCGCCGCGTTGGTGGCCGTGTTGCTTGCCGCCGTGGCAGTCGCACTGGCGGCATCGCGATATCTGCGTCGCCATCTTGATGCGGCAGCCATGCTGCGTTGCTTTGGCGCATCGGTTGCGAAAACGCTGGTCTTGTTCGTCACGCAGTTTGTCGTTCTCGGCGCGCTGGCCTGCGTTGCGGGACTGATCGTTGCGCTGGCGGGACAAGAATTGCTCGTCGTGTTGCTGTCGAGCGCATTCACCGGGGGGTTGCCGGCGCCGACGTGGCCGCCTGGGCTCGCGGCATTCATCACGGGCATGTTGTTGCTGTTCGGATTCGCGTTACCGCCGCTCGTGGCGCTGGCGAAAGTTCCGCCGCTGCGCGTATTGCGCCGCGACCTGCCTCGACCGCGCGTTGGCGGTGCGCTCGCCTATTTGGCCGGCATCCTGGTCATCGGCGTGCT
>Ga0066709_100005564_pt1 | contig 10414 bp, 12 predicted proteins | sample GraSoiAngelo_158_FD_79665 | JGI IMG/M metagenome (GOLD analysis project Ga0066709, IMG submission 79665) | Grasslands soil microbial communities from the Angelo Coastal Reserve, California, USA - 14_1009_16_30cm | ecosystem: Environmental > Terrestrial > Soil > Grasslands | place: USA... | reverse complement strand
CGGCGCAGAACCCCGTGCGATTCGCCTGGCAAGACTCCGAGCTCCAGCCCGACGTCATGCCGCTGCGCCGACACCAGGACTTCGACACGCGTGCGCACCCGATCGCCACCGACGTGCTGCTGCTGATCGAGGTCGCCGACGCCAGCGTGCGGCTCTATCGGCGGGTGAGAATCCCGCGCTACGCCAGGGCCGGCGTGGGTGCGACGTTCGAGGATCTGCTCGGGTGAGGCTTGCTCAGACGTACGCCAGGGCGGGCGCATCCACTGCGTAGAACGCGAGGGCATCGCGGTCGCCCTCGCCGGCGATCTCACCGCGGGGCGCGAAGAGCACCGGGGCCTGGGCCTGCCGGCGCGTGGCCTCGGTGACGATCATCTCGCCACGGCGGCCGATCCGCAGAAGGGCGGCGGCCACGCGCGCCGTGGCGCCGAGGGCCGTGTAGTCCACCCGGAGGTCCACGCCGATCGCGCCGACCGACACCGTGCCGGTATGGGCGCTGATCCGCATGCCGAAATCCACCCCGTGGAGGCGGCGGGCCTCGTCGGCCACGGCCACCAGAGCCTCGAGGATCTCCCGCCCGGCCGCGACGGCATCGTCGGCCCGATCGAACAGCGCCATCGCCCCGTCGCCGAGGAACTGGTTGACGGTGCCGCCCTGTCGATGGACCGCGTCCAGGATCACGGCGAACGTCCGCTGCATGAGGCCGAAGACGTCCTCGGGGTCGAGCCGCTCGGACATGGCCGTGTAGCCGACGATGTCGCAGAAGAGCACGGTGGCCCGGCGCGAGGCGCAGCGGGCCGGCTTCAGCGCGGGGGCGGCGCCGAGGCGGGTGCCGCACTCGCCGCAGAAGTTGCTGGTCGCCCGCTGCACGGTGGAGCACCCGGCGCAGATCGTCGTCGGCGGGTTGATCTGCAGCGCGCTTCCTCTCGCCATCCTCGCCCTCCCGACCAGCCGTGATGACCGACGGGCGGGCCTGGTGCGAGGGGCGTGCCACGGCCAAGTGCGCGGAAATGAGTGATCGCGCCCGAGCGGCGAGACGGCGAGACGACCGCACGCCGCGCCGGGCTCGGGCGCCCTGCCCGGGCAGCGTTACGGGGCGGCGATCCTGTTGGCGAGCACGCCGATCTTCTCGACCTCGGCTTCCATCTTGTCGCCCGCCTTCAGGAACTTGCCGAGGGCGGCCCCCACCCCCTCCGGGGTGCCGGTGGCGATGACATCGCCGGGAAGGATCGTGAAGCCCTGGGAGAGGACGGCAATGCACTCGTCGACCGGGAAGATCATCTTCGAGGTGTTGCTCGACTGGCGGGTCTCGCCGTTGATCCGCATCGCCACGTTGAGCTGCTGCGGGTCGGGGATCTCGTCGGCGGTGACGAGCACCGGCCCCATGGGGCAGAAGGTGTCCATCGACTTGCCGTGGAACCACTGCTGGTGGCGCTTCTGCACGTCGCGCGCGGTCACGTCGTTGACGATCGTGTAGCCGAACACGTGGCCGAGCGCCTGCTCGCGCGCGATGTCCTTGCCGGCGGTGCCGATGACCACCGTCAGCTCCACCTCGTAGTCGAGCTCCTTGGTGGCGGCGTGATGGATCACCTTGGCGCCGGGTCCGACGACCGTCTCGGGCGCCTTCGTGAAATAGACCGGATGCTCGGGGGCGGCGGCGCCGCGCTCGGCGGCGTGCTCCTTGTAGTTGCGCCCGAGGCAGAAGACGTTGCGGGCGGGCCGCGGAATCGGCGCGTCCAGCCGCGCCTTGGCCGCCGGCACGCCGAGCTTGCGCTCGACCAGCGCGTTGACCCCGTCGCGCTTGAGGACCGCCTCGCCGTGGCCGAGCGCCTCGCGCGCCATCGCCAGGGCCTCGGCGCCCCCCTGGATCAGCTCGAGCATCGTCTTGGGAAAGCCGCCGCGGCCCTTGCGGACGGTGCCGCGCTCACGGGCGAGATCGGCGGCGAGCGCGCCCAGGTCGAACACGACCTCGCCGGCCAGCGCGCCGACGCGCGGCTTCGAGGATCCCTTGCGATAGGTCACCAGACGCATGGCTCACCGCTCCTTCAGCAGCACGACCAGCACGCGTGCCGGCTTCTTCGACTCGTTGACGGAATAGTGGACGACGCCCTTGGGCGCCCACTCGACCTCGCCCTGCCGCACCACCCGCTTGCCCTGCCCCTTCGTCACCACGCCGAACTGTCCATCGAGCACGTACGCGAACTCGTCGACGGGCGCCTCGTGCTCCTCGCCCTTGAACCCCGGCGGAAACACGAACTCGAACATCTGCACCCGCTCGTTGTCGAGCAGCTTCTTCTCCGCTACTTGCCCCTGCCCGCTGCCACTCCCGGGCGCCACCACGACGCCGACGCCGAGCCCGACCGCAAACACCAGCGTGACGCCCAGGGCCATGGTCCACCCGCGCTGGGCCCGCTTCAAGAAACGCGCGCGATGCGACGCTCGATTCGCCATGGGATGGGTGAGACTCGACATCGGGGGGCCTCCTGCGATGGAGGGGGCCGGCGCCCCCCCCATTGACGACTAGATACTCCTTCGCATGGCATTTCTCTCCGGCAAATCCAGCCCGCGGCTCTGCGCGGCCTGCGTCAGCTCCTGAGGCAGCGCGAAGCGGACGTCCTCTTCCACCACGTGGACCTCGCGCACCTTGACGCCCTCGCCCCGCAGCGTCTTGACGGCCTGCGAGACCAGGATCTCGGGCGTGGAGGCGCCGGCGGTGATGCCCACCCGCGCCACGCCCTCCAGCCACTCGGGCCGGATGTCCTGCACGTCGTTGATGAGGTAGGCGCGGGTGCCGGCGGTCTGCGCCACCTCGACCAGCCGCTTGGCGTTGGAGCTGTTGGCGGCGCCGATGACCAGCAGGACGTCGACGTCGTCGACGAGCCGCTTGACGGCCGTCTGCCGGTTCTGCGTCGCGTAGCAGATGTCGTCGCGCGAGGGTCCCACGATCTTGGGGAACTTGAGGCGCAGGGCGTTGATGACGTCGCGCGTGTCGTCCACCGACAGCGTCGTCTGCGTGAGGTAGGCCACCTTGTCGGGATCGGGCAGGGCGAGGCGCTCGACCTCCGCCACGCTGTCCACCACGATGATGCGCTCGGGCGCCTCGCCCAGCGTGCCGATCACCTCGTCGTGGTCCTCGTGGCCGATGAGGATGATCGAGTAGCCCTCGCGCGCGTAGCGGATGGCCTCCAGGTGCACCTTGGTCACCAGCGGGCACGTGGCATCGACCACGCGCAGGCCGCGCCGCCGTGCTTCCTGGCGCACCGCCGGCGAGATGCCGTGGGCGCTGAAGATCACGGTCGCGTCGTCCGGCACCTCGTCCAGCTCGTCGACGAACATCGCGCCCTTCTGGCGCAGCGTCTCGACGACGAGCCGGTTGTGGACGATCTCGCGGCGCACGTACACGGGATGCGGCCACACCGAGAGCGCGAGCTCCACGATGTCGATGGCGCGCTCCACGCCCGCGCAGAAGCCGCGCGGCCCGGCCAGGAGGATCTCGGCGATCGGCGCTTTCATGCTCTCCTCACTCGAAGAAGAAGGATACGCCGAGCACGCCGGCGTTGGACTCGATCCCGCGGTTGGGCTTGGCGGCGTTGCCGTTGGAGATGTGCTCGTAGCGGTAGCCGGCGTAGATCGCCGTGCGATCGGTGACGAAGTACGAGGCGCCCAGGCCCCCCCACAGCAGGAAGGTGAAGCGCGAGCGGATCTCGGTGATCTTCAGATTCGTCGCGCCCGCGAACGCCGCCAACTCGGCGTAGGGCACGAGACGCCCCAGGCCCAGGAAGTGATAGCGGAGGGCCGGTCCCAGGCCGGCGAAGTAGACGAACTCGGGCGACGTGTACTGCTGATACAAGGGCTCCAGCCCGATCTCGAACGCGCCGTGCACCGGCGTGCCGGCGGCCAGCGGCGACAACGGCAGATAGCCGAAGCGGATGCCGCCGTTGACGTACTCGACGCCGGTGTAGCCGGGCTTGTGCTCGAGGTCGAACTGGTGACCGTAGCTGACCTCGGGCGAGAGCACGATCGAGCCCTGCATGAAGGTCTCTTTGGGATCGTAGGCGCGCGCCGGCCGCGCCCATGCGAGCAGCGTGACGAGCGCGGCGCCGAGCATGGCCGTGCGCCGTGTCATGGCTCGATGAGCACCTTCATCGCCTGGCCGGCCGCCATCAGGTCGAGCGCCTCCCGTACGCCGTCGAGCTGCATGCGATGCGTGATCAGGCCGTGGGGATCGAACGCGCCGTCCGCCTCGAGCAGCTCCACCGCCCGGCGGATCAGCTCCGGCGTGTGGTGGAACGCGCCCAGCAGCGCGAGCTCCTCGTAGTGCGTCCGGCGCGTATCGATATTGATCGAGGTGCCGGGCGCACAGCCCCCAAAGAATATCACGCAGCCGCCGCGGCCCACGGCATCCAGGGCCTGCCCCCACACCTCCGGGCGCCCGGTGGCGTCGATGGTGACCTCCGCGCCACGACCACCGGTGGCGGTGCGGAGCGCGGCCACCACATCGGGCGTGGCCGTCGCGTCCACGCACTCGCCGAGGCCCAGGGCGCGCACGCGCTCGAAGCGCCAGCCGGCCTTGCCGACGAGGATCACGCGCGCCTTGCGGGCGCCCGCGGCCATCGCCAGCAGGCAGCCGAGGGGGCCGTGGCCGAAGATCACCACGGTCTGGCCGCCCTCCACGCGCGCGCGCTCGACGCCGCCGAGCGCGCAGGCCAGCGGCTCGGCGAAGGCCGCGCGCGCCGCCGGCGTGCCGCGTCCGAGGGTGACCAGATTCGTCGCCACCAGCCGCGGCGGCAGCGCGATGAATTCGCCGTAGGCGCCGTTGACGAACAGCAGGTCCTCGCAGAGATTCGGCCGGCCGGCCAGGCAGAGGCGGCAGGAGCCGCACGGCGCCGAATTCGCCGCCACCGCGCGATCGCCCTCGCGCACGCCGCGCACGCCAGCGCCCACGGCCGTCACCGTGCCGGCGAACTCGTGACCGAACACGGTCGGCACGCGCGGGATCATCACCGGGTGCCCGCGCCGGAGCGTCTTCACGTCGGTGCCGCACGTCAGCGCGGCGTCGATCTTCAGCACGACCTCGCCGCGCGCCGGCGTCGGCACCGGCAATTCCTCGGCGCGCAGATCGCCCGGGCCATGGAAGACCATCGCGCGCATCGTGCTCACGGTGTCACGTACACCTTCAGCGCCTCGCGGCGGCGCATCAGGTCCACGCCCTCGGCCAGCCGGTCGAGCGGCAGCCGATGGCTGATGAGGCCCGCGACCTCTACCTTGCCGGCGGCGAGCAGCCAGAAGGCGCGGGCCAGCGTGGCCGGCGACGAGGAGTACGTGGTGGTGATCGTCAGCTCGTGGTGATAGAGCGTCGCCAGCGGCAGCGGCAGCGCGTCGCCCGGCCCGCCGGCGAAGTAGTGGATGCTGCCGCCGTCGCGCGTGAGGCCGGCCGCCCAGCCGAGCACGTCGGCGCCGCCGCCGGTGACGATCACGTGGTCGGCGCCGCGCCCGTCGCTCAGCTCGCGTGCGGCCTTGGCCGCGCGCTCCGCGTCGCCGGCTTCGCGCGCGCCGTAGGCCTCGTGGGCGACGCGGGCGCGGGCGGCCAATGGGTCGGCGCCGACGACGGCGGCGCCGGCGCGGGCCAGGAGCTGGGTGAAGAGGCAGCCGATCGAGCCCAGGCCCACCACGAGCGCGGTGTCGCCCGCCTCCACGCGCGCGCGGTCCACGGCGCGCAGGCAGCAGGCCAGCGGCTCCACGAACGAGGCCTCCTCGTCCGTGAGGTGCTCGGGAATCCGAAACGTCGCGTGGCGCACGTTGGCCGGCGGCACGCGGACGTACTCCGCGAAGCCGCCGGGGTCGAGATTGGAGGCCTTGAAGGCGCGGCACATCGACTCGCTGCCGCGCCGGCAGTAGTGACACTGCCCGCAGGGCACGTGATGGGCGGCCACGACGCGATCGCCGACCGCGACGCCGGCCACGCCGTCGCCCGCCTCGATCACGTCGCCCACGACCTCGTGGCCGAACACGGCGGGCCCGCGCGTCTCCGGCGCGACGATCTTGGCGATGTCGGAGCCGCACAGGCCGCAGCCGCGCACGCGCAGGAGCAGCTCGCCGGCGCCCACGGCCGGTCGCGGCCAGTCGCCGGGCGTGATGCGTCCGCCGCCGTGGAAGACCGCGGCCTTCACGCGGGCGCCCCGTTGCGCCGCAGCCGCGCGCCGGCCCAGCAGCGCAGCGCGATGGCCACCTTGCGCCGCGCCGGCACGGTGATCCGCTCGCCGAAGACCGCGAAGCGCCGGCGCTCGATCTCCTCGAGCAGCGCGTGATAGATCCGCCCCATGATCTCCGCCGCCACCAGCGAGCGCGCGTCGCGCGCCGGGTACGAGGCGCGCGCCGCGGCGTAGAAGCGGCGCGCGCGAACGGCCTGGTGCACCATCAGCCGCACGAACGGCTCGCCGTAGCGGCCTTCCACCAGGTCGTCCTCGCTGACGCCGAAGTCCTTGAGGTCGCGCTGCGGCAGGTACACGCGGCCGGCGCGGGCGTCCACGCCGACGTCGCGCATGATATTGGTGAGCTGCAGCGCTTTGCCGAGATCGATCGCGTACTGGCGGGCGCGGGGGTCGGTGTAGCCGAAGATCTCGATGCAGCAGAGCCCGACGGCGGAGGCCACGCGGTAGCAGTACGGCTCGAGCTCCTCGGCCGTCTCGTAGCGCACGCGCTCGAGGTCCATCGCGCAGCCCTCGATGATGGCGTCCAGCGCGGCGCGCGGGATCGGATACGCGGTCACCGCCGCCTTGAGCTGTCGGGCGATCGGGTGCACGGGCTCGGCGCCGGGCGCGAAGCAGCGGGCGACGTCCTCGCGCCAGCGGGCCAGCTCCCCGCGCTGGGCGGCCGGGTCGTGGCCGAGGTCGGCCACGTCGTCCACGGTGCGGCAGAACGCGTAGACCGCGTAGAGGGCGTCGCGGCGCGCGCGCGGCAGCGTGAGGAACGCGTAGTAGAAGTTCGAGCGGCTCTTGCGCGTGAGCGTCGCGCTCAGACTGCCGAGGCTCATGCGCGCGCCGGTGTCCGCGCCCGGAACCACGCCACCGCGTCGGCCAGCGCCACGCGCGGCTCCGTCTGCGGCAGGCCGAGGTCGCGCACCGCCTTGGCCGGGCTGAAGTACATGCGCTTGCGCGCCATCCGCACGGCCGTCAGCGGCACCGCCGGCGGCCGGCCGGTCACCCGCGCGAAACCCTCGCAGGCGGCGGCGCTGCACCAGGCCAGCGCGTAGGGCACGCGGAAGCGCGGCGCGCGGCCGCCGGTGATCGAGGCCAGCAGGCGGAAGATGTCCGCGAGCGGGAGGTTGCCCTGGGCGTGGCCGAGGATGTAGCGCTCGCCCGGCTTGCCGCGCTCGGCGGCCAGCAGGTGGCCGCGGGCGACGTCGCGCACGTGGACGATGTTGAGCCCGGTGTCGAGCGTGGCCACCATGCGCCCGCGCATGAAGTCCACGATCATCTGCCCGGTCGGCGTCGGCTTGACGTCCCACGGCCCCACCGGCGCCGAGGGATTCACGACGACCACCGGCAGCCCGCGGCGCGCGAACTCGAGCGCGACCTGCTCGGCGAGAAACTTGGAGCGCTTGTAGTCGCCTACCATGTCGGCGAGCTTGACCGGCGTCTCCTCGGTGCCCGGTGTGCCGTCCTTGGGAATGCCGAGCGCGCCCACGCTGGAGGTGTAGACGACGCGCCCGGCGCCCGCCTGACCCGCGGCCTCGAGCACCACGCGCGTGCCCTCGACGTTGGCGCGATAGAGCGCGGCGGGATCGGGCGTCCACAGGCGATAGTCCGCGGCCACGTGATAGACCGTCTGCACGCCGGCTACCGCGCGCCGCACGGAGGCAGCGTCCAGCAGGTCGCCCTCGGCGAGCTCGACACGAATGCCCTCGAGCGCGCGCCGATCGCCGCCCGGGCGCGCGAGCACGCGCACCGTCGCGCCCGCGGCCACGAGCTCGCGGACGACGTTGGCGCCGATGAAGCCGGTCCCGCCGGTGACGAGCGCGTCGGTCATGCCGTCCTCGCCAGTCTACCCAGGGTGGCCGCCACCGTCTTCAGGGCGGCGGCGGTGCCGGCCCGCAGGGCCATGGCATCGGCCAGCGCGCGCGGCCGCGCGAGCACCGCGCTCACCGCGCGCAACGGCCGCACGCGGCCGTCGTCCTGCACGACCCGCGCGAGATCGGCCGGCACGCCGCGGGCGGCGGAATCGGACACCGCGCGCACGACGACGGCCGGCAGGCCGTGGGCGGCCGCCCACGCCACGATCGTCGCCGATTCCATGTCCACGGCGAGGGCGCCGCTCGCGAGCCACAGCCGCGACTTGCCGGCGGCGTCCTCCAGCACGCGCTCGCTGCTCACCAGCGTCCCCTGCCGCGGCAGGCCGCCGATCGCCGCGGTCGCGAAGCGCCGGCCGTCGGGCGCGATGACCGTCTCGGGGACGACGAGCGCGCCGACGGCGAGCTCGGGCGCCAGCGCGCCGCAGGCGCCGGCGGAGACGACCAGCGTGGATGGCGGCGGCGCGGTGAGCCGCGTGGCGAGATGCGCGGCGGCGAGACCGACGACGGCGATCTCCACCTGGCCGCCCGCGAAGCGGGGAAAGTCGCCGGCGACCGGGGCGAGACCGAGGTGACGCGCGAGGCCGCGGGCTTCGACGTCGACGGCAGTGAGGACGAGAAGTCGCCTCACGCGCCCGGCGGGGACGACGCCGCCTTGGCCGCCTCTTTGCCGCGGAGCCAGGCCGCGTACGAGTTGCCCGCGGCGGTGTCCTTGCCGGTGAACCGGATCGCGCGGATGCGCGCGTAGGGGATGCTCGACGGCCCGCTCCCCTCGCGCTCGAACATCTGCACGAACGGCTCGGCCACGTCGCGGTTCCTGTTGAAGAGGTAGCCGATCAGCTCGCGGCCGTCCTGGAGCACGACGGTGACGTCACCGCGATAGTCGAAGGCGCGATCCACCACCTCGGCCAGCGTGGCGGCGTCGGAGATCTCGGGCGTCCAGCCCTCGAGACTCTTCTCTTCGCTCATACGACGGCTAGAGCCGGCCGGTCACCGTGGCGGCCACCGTGTCGCGAAAGCCCTTCCACGACGTGAAGGTGTGGTTGACGGCGGTGGGCTCGTGGCCGCAGTGCACCATGCAGTCCTGGCACTTGTCGTTGCCGCTCTTGCGCCCGTACTCCTCCCAGCGCGTCGTCTCCATCAGCTCCTTGAAGGTCGGCGCGTAGCCCTCCTGCAGCAGGTAGCAGGGGCGCTGCCAGCCGAAGAGGTTGTAGGTGGGATTGCCCCACGGCGTGCACTCGAAGTCCTGCTTGCCCATCAGGAATTGCAGAAACAGCGGCGACTGGTTGAACTTCCACCGCTTCTTGGGATTCTCCAGCATCTTGCTGAACAGCTCGTTGGTCTTCTGCCGGCGCAGGAAGTGCTCCTGGTCGGGCGCCTTCGAGTAGCTGTAGCCGGGCGACAGCATCATGCCCTCGACGCCGAGGTCCATCATCTCGTCGAAGAACATCTGCATGCGGATGGGCGAGGCGTTGTCGAACAGCGTCGTGTTGGTGGTGACGCGGAAGCCGCGGCGCAGCGCTTCCTTCATGCCCTCGACGGCCTGGTCGAAGACGCCGTCGCGGCACACGGCCTCGTCGTGCTCCTGCTTGAGGCCGTCCATGTGCACGCTGAAGGAGAGGTACTTGGACGGCGTGAAGAGGCCGGCCTCGAGCTTCTCCTTGAGCAGGATGGCGTTCGTGCAGAGATAGACGTACTTGCGGCGGGCGACGAGCTCCTTCACGAGCCGGCCGATCTCGGGATACATCAGCGGCTCGCCGCCGGGGATCGACACCATCGGCGCGCCGCACTCCTCGACGGCGGCCAGGCACTGCTCGACGCTCAAATGCTTGCGCAGCACGTGGCCGGGATACTGGATCTTGCCGCAGCCGGCGCAGGCGAGGTTGCAGCGGAAGAGCGGCTCCAGCATCAGGACCAGCGGGTAGCGCGTGTTGCCGCGAAGCCTCTGCCCCAGGACATACGTCGCCACCGTCCACATCTGGGAAACGGGAACGCTCATGCTTGCTGCTTCTCCAGACCCAGCCCCTCGGCCGGTCGTTGCGAGACACTCCACAACAGCAGTGCAGTCGCCAGGTGCACGGTCGTACTCACCACCAGCAACTTCCACTCGGCGATCCACGCGGTCACGGCCAGGTTGAAGCCAAACACGGCGTAGTATAGCGCGATCCCCGACCACGGCTGACGACCACTCGTCGCCGTCCAGCCTCCGAGACGCCCGAGCGTCAGGTATCCCCCGACGCCGAGCGTGCCGACCACCACCCAGCCGGCGAAGTTCGAGAGCGGCACGCCGAAGTACACGCCACCGTCAGGGTAGAAAAAGATCCGGCCGAGGAACCATCGGTCGCCGCG
>Ga0066709_100005563_pt1 | contig 10414 bp, 10 predicted proteins | sample GraSoiAngelo_158_FD_79665 | JGI IMG/M metagenome (GOLD analysis project Ga0066709, IMG submission 79665) | Grasslands soil microbial communities from the Angelo Coastal Reserve, California, USA - 14_1009_16_30cm | ecosystem: Environmental > Terrestrial > Soil > Grasslands | place: USA... | reverse complement strand
CGGCGCATTGGTGTTCACGGGCAGGTTCCGCACGTTATGCCTGTTCGAGTTGTGCGTACCGCTCGATAAACTTTTTCGTGCCGCGTCCGGGGAAGCTCACGGATACACGGCGGTCTTCGTCGTCGCCCTCCACCCCCACGATGGTTCCAACGCCGAAGCTCGGATGACGTACTTTGCGTCCCAGCATGGGATTCGAATTGCCGCCGCGTTTTACAGCGGGGTGCCCGGAGGAACCTTGAGCCGGCTGGCGGCGCGGCGCGGCTTCTGCCTGCTTTGGCCCGCCGCGCACACGGCGGAGAAATTCTTCCGGCGAATAGGAATACTCGGGGTCGGGTTCGTAGCGTCGGGTCTCGCCAATTTCTGCCATTGATCCGCGAACTGTGTCCACCAGTTCCCTTGGAATTTCGGCAAGGAAACGTGACGGCAGGGAAGCGCGCAGTTGCTGCTCATTGCCGAAGATGCGCCGGTACACGGCGCGCGTCAGCGTGAGCGACTGCCGGGCTCGAGTCATCCCAACGTAAACGAGACGACGTTCCTCTTCGATTCCTTTTTCTTCAGTTATGGATCGGCTGTGAGGGCAGATGCCTTCTTCCATGCCCGTGAGGAAGACGTGATCGAATTCCAGGCCCTTAGTGCTGTGCAAGGTTATCAGCGTCACGCCGGGCTTGCCTTCAAATTGATCCGCGTCACTTACGAGTGCGGCGGCATCGAGAAAGTCGGCGAAGGTCTCTCCAGCTTCCATGCCTTCGGCCACGGCACGCGCAAGCTCTTCCAGGTTTTCCAGCCTGGCCACATCCTCCGGGGTGTTGCGGTCCTTGATCATGGCCAGGTAACCGGATTCCTCAAGAACGGCATGCAAGAATCCGGGCGGTTCCTGGGTGGCAAGCGCATCCTGTAATTTGCGGATGAGCTCCTGGAACGCCCGCAAGGGAGTCACCGCACGGCCCGCCGATGCACCGGAGATAAATTTCTCAATGGCCGCCCAAAGCGGCGTTCCGTCAGCGCGTGCGGACTCGCGGAGCGCATCCACGGTGGTCTTGCCGATGCCGCGCGGCGGCACATTCATGACCCGCAGTAGCGAAATGTCATCCTCCGGATGCATTGCCAGGCGCACGTAGGCTAGCGCATCCTTCACTTCCGCACGATTGTAGAAGCTGAAACCGCCCACGAGTCTGTAACGCACGCCGCGGCGACGGAAAACCTCTTCGAAGGCGCGCGACTGAAAATTAGTGCGATATTCCACCGCACACGTTTGGTCCGAATCGTCGTTGAGAATGCGCTCGAGCTCACCAGCCACAAATTCTGCTTCAGCCTGCGCATCCCGCGCCTCCAGATACTTCAGATTCGATCCCGGGCCTTTCTCCGCGCTCAGCGACTTGCCCAGCCTCTCAGGATTGTTCGCGACCACCGCGCCGGCGGCGTCGAGAATATTCTGCGTCGAACGGTAGTTGCGCTCCAGTTTGACGATTCGAGCAGCGGGAAAATCCCGGGAGAAACTCAGGAGAATGGAAACGTCCGCACCTCGCCAGCGATAGATGGATTGATCTTCGTCGCCCACAACACAAACGTTTTGCTTCGGCCCGGTCAGCAGCCGCAGCAGCTCATATTGCACGCGATTAGTGTCCTGATATTCGTCCACGTGAATGTATTGGAAGCGTGCTTGCCACTTTTGCCGCGTCGCCGTGGATTCGCGCAGCAAACGCGCCGATCGCAGGAGCAGGTCGTCGAAGTCCAAGGCTTTGCTGTCGTGAAGGAGCTTTTCGTATCCCACGAAAATATCGGCGATGCGCCTCCCGTTTTGGTCGAACGCTTCGGCGCGCAACTGCTCGGATGTCTGGCCATGATTTTTCGCATGGCTGATCCGGCTGAGAACATTCCGCGGCGTCAGACTTTCGTCTTCGATCTGCAGCTTGGCCATGGCCAGCTTGACTGCCGTAAGCTGGTCTTCATCGTCGTATATCGCAAAACCCCGCGGCAGATCGGCGGCAGCCGATTCGCGCCGCAGCAACCGCGCGCAGAGCGAATGAAACGTGGAAAGCCACGGCCCCCCAGGAGGGACCCCGGCGCGCAACAGGAGGTCCGAGACACGATTGCGCATCTCTTCCGCGGCTTTGTTGGTGAACGTGACCGCAAGAATAGCTTCGGCGGGGACTCCGCTGGCAATCAGATTGGCCATGCGATACGTGACCGCACGGGTCTTGCCGGTGCCGGCGCCGGCGAGGATCAGCACCGGGCCTTCCATGGTTTCGACGGCCAGCCGTTGTTGGGGGTTCAGATCATCGAGAAGAGCGAGCATTTGTCCAGTGTGGTTGGAGAAAGTTTGCACACGTCATGTTAGCCGACGGCGGCGACGCGCGCAAACCGGTGTGTTTGAACTGTAAGTCCCGGGTCGTTCAACGTTCCGCGGACCGGCTCAGGTCAATTTCGAAGTACATGAGGCTGCGATTCTTTTCGAGGGCCACGATCTCGGGCACATATAGATGAGCGCTATTCAGAAGCTCGAATTGGCTTCGCAAGTTGAAATAAAGAAGCCCCTGCACCGTGCCGTGCGGCGCCACCACGCTCGCTTGCACTCCCGCGTCGCGTATAGACTGTTCCACTTCCGTCCATTTCTTGTCCCGTCCGGTCTTCGGGCCACCCAAGGGGATGGGCAATCTCTTACTGGTTACGTTTTTCGTGGAGGGATGGGTGATCACGTCGGCCGCTTCTTCCGGCGACAGCGGGTACAGCGCCTGATGTTCTTCTTCCGACAGGATGAGGTTTAGTCGAATGCGCTCCAGGTTGACCTTCATGCTGTCGTCGGAATCATTTCGAAAAACGACCTGCACGGCGATGATGCCTGCCGCAACGGGCGACTTCTTCGGGAACTTCTCCTTGTAGAGCGCGGGGTCGGTCCATGGCCGGGCCGTAATGGTCATGCCTTCGTGGGATTCCAGAGAAGTGGTCTTGAGCAACGACGGTTGCTGCGTGGCTCCCTGTTTGGCCGCCAGCAGCGAGACGGCAACAAAGGGAAGGATGAGGGTTAGTTTTCGCATCGGGTTATAATAGACTTTCTCATCTTGAGGCCTTCGATTCCTGGGGGTTGTCCAGGGTTGCCCTGCCTCGCACGCCGCCTGCTACTGGCGGAGCGCGGACAGACCGGAGCCACGCTTAGTGTATTTCATTTATAGCCTTCTCATGGGCCTAGCGGCCTTTCTGCTAGCTCCCTATTGGCTGGTCGAGGGAATGCGCCACGGAAAGTACTTCTCTAACCTCGGAGAACGCTTGGGATTCTCCTTTCCGGGGCTCGCCAAGCTGCCCGCGCAGTCCACGGGCGCGATCTGGATTCATGCCGTGAGTGTCGGCGAAGCCCTTTCCAGCATTACTCTTGCGCGGCGGTTGAAAGAAGCCTACCCCAAGCGGCCTCTCATTATCTCCACGACCACCAAAACGGGGCAGCAGCTGGTGCGCGAACGCATGCCCTTTGCCGATGCCATCATCTATTTTCCGCTGGATTGGGCCTTCTGCGTCCGTCGCGCCCTCGGTGCCGTGCGACCGTCGGTTGTGCTGGTGCTGGAGACCGAGATCTGGCCGAATTTCCTGCGAGAAGCCGGACGGCGCAAGATTCCTGTACTTTTCGTTAGCGGGCGCATTTCTGACCGCTCGTTTGCACGTTATCAGAGCTATCTCGGTGTTTTTGCTTTTTTTCTTCGTCCCTTCCTGAGAAACGCATTGTCCAACGCCAGCGCCTTCCTCATGCAGAGCGAGAAAGACGCGGAGCGCGTGCGGGTCCTGGGCGCCCCGGCGGAGCGTGTCCGGGTTAGTGGAAATTTGAAATACGACCTGGAGCTTCCTCGGCCCACGCCATTGTCGAATTGGCTTGCAACGGAGATCAAGCGCAGCGGCCGATCACCGATCATCGTTGCGGGAAGCGTCGTCGCCACCGAAGAGCCGCACGCGCTCATCGCGTTTGGAACTTTACAAGGGGAGTATCCAAAGGCGCTGCTTGTGCTGGCGCCCCGCAAGCCCGAGTGTTTTGATGAAGCTGCGGAGTTAATCGATGAATCGCATCGCAAGTTCATCCGGCGGTCGCGATTGCCAATCCCAGGGCCGGCACAGCCGCACGCCATTCAGTCGTCCGATCACTCCACCATCCCCGACGACGTAACCGTTCTCCTGCTTGACAGTATTGGTGAGCTGGCCTCGCTTTATGGACTGGCCGACGGTGCCTTTGTCGGAGGCTCGCTCGTTTCTGCCGGCGGTCACAATATCCTCGAACCGGCGGCCTTCGGTAAGATCCCCGTGTTTGGCCCGTCGATGGAAAACTTTGCGGAAATTGCCGCGCGTTTTGTTGCGGCGGGCGCCGCCGTGCAAGTAGAGAGCCCCGAAGATGTCGGGGTGGCCTGGATTGAGTTGTTCCGCGATCCACCGCGGATGAAAGAGATGGGCGCGACGGCGCGACGGCTCGTGGAGGACTCTCGCGGCGCGACCGATCGCGCCATGACCGAACTGGCCAAGCAGATGGATGGTGCCGTTCGATGAATGTTTCGTCACTATTGCGGCGACTGCTGTGGCCCTTCTCGCTGCTCTATGGTGGCGGAGTTCGCGTGCGGGTTTGGTTCTATGCCAACGGATGGTTCAAAGAGAAGAGCCTGAAAGGGACGGTCATCAGTGTCGGGAATCTGACCGTTGGTGGTACCGGCAAGACGCCTATGGTTATCTGGCTCGCGGAGAAGTTCCTGGGGGACGGGAAGCGCGTTGCGATTTTGAGTCGCGGCTACCGAGGCACGAATGGGACAAGCGACGAAATCGAGTTGATGAAGTTCCGTTTGCAGGGCCGCGTCACATTTGGAGTTGGCAAAAACCGCTTCGCCGAGGGGCGCCGGCTCGAATCGCAGCAGTCCATCGACGTTTTTCTTTTGGATGACGGTTTTCAGCATCTCCAGCTTGCCCGCAACCTTAATATTCTTTTGATGGATGCGTCGCGACCGCTTGCGGGGGAGTCTTTACTACCGGCCGGCAGACTTCGGGAACCACTGGTGGCCATGAGCCGCGCAAATTTGATTGTTTTTACCCGCGCCGAAACAGCATCGGGAACGCTTGAGGCGATCGGGAAGCTCAATCAGTATCCGGTTTTCGCTGCCTCGACGCGGCTGCTGGGATTCCGCCGCTTCGGAGGTGAGAGCACTCTTCTCTCTGCCAGTGAAATCGGTGCCGGCCCGTTTTTTGCCTTCTGCGGCCTCGGCAATCCCGACGCGTTCTTCCGCGATCTTGGAAATTGGGGGCTTGCCATTTGCGGCCAAGCAATCTTCCCCGATCACCATCGCTATACACAGCGTGACATCGTGGAGGTCAGGCGGGTAGGGAAGCAGGCTGGTGCAAACGCGTTTGTGACCACCGAAAAGGACGCACAGAATTTGCACGATCCCAAGTTTGAAGAAGTCCCGATCTACATCGCGGTGATCGACCTGGCAGTGACTCCAGAGGCTGATTTCAGAAACGTTCTTGATCAAACGCTCGCAGCCGGCGCGGGAGCGGCGGTGTGAAGATTCTCATACGCGCGACGAACTGGGTCGGGGATGCCATCATGGCGCTTCCGGCGCTTCGCGCGGTGCGCAAGCGTTTTCCTGATGCGGAAATCATGATCGTCGCGCGACCCTACGTCGCGGATATATATCGCGATCAAGAGATATGTGATCAACTCATCCCCTACGACCCGAAAGGCTTGCACGCAGGGTTTTCCGGCCGTGAGCGGCTGGCAGCGGAACTTCGCGCGCGGAAGTTCGATGTCGCGTTGTTGCTGCAAAATGCGTTCGATGCCGCGTGGCTGGCCTGGCGCGCGAGAATTCCAGAGCGTATCGGATACGCGCGCCACGCCCGTAGCTTTCTGCTGACCCACAGCGTACCCCTCCCCCGGCAGGGGGAAATTCCTGCGCATGAAACGTATTATTATTTGGAACTCCTGCGCCGCGCGGGATGGGGGCACTCCGTGAAGGACGAAACGTTTATTGGCCTGCGCGTTCCCGACGAGAAGCGCCGGAGTGCCGATGAATTTCTTTCGAAATCCGGCGTGCGCCAGGGTGCCATGCGGATTGCCGTCGCGGCCGGCGCGTCCTACGGATCAGCAAAGTGCTGGCCGCCTTTGCGCTTTGCCGAGGTGGCAAATCGGCTACAGTGGGAGACGGAAGCCGAGATTATCCTCTTTGGAACTGCCGCCGAGGCCAACGTTTCGACGGCCATCTCCGCCGAAATGCCCCGGCCGCCCATTGATCTCACCGGGAAAACCGCAATTGCCGATCTGCCTGCGCTGCTCTCGCAGTGCCAGCTCTTCATCGGCAACGATTCCGGCGCGATGCACATTGCTGCTGCTGTTGGCCTGCCCATCGTCGCCGTGTTTGGCCCCACCGATCCGCACGGAACGGCCCCGGTCACGCCGCGCTGCAGCATTGTTCAGCAAAAGCCTTACTGCAGCCCATGTTTTCTCCGCCGCTGCCCGACCGATCATCGGTGCATGACCGCAATCACCGCCGACATGGTGCAGGCCGCGGCAAAACCCTGGCTGTCCTCGATCCAGGTGCGGCGTGCCTGAGCAATCCTCGTTGCGACCCGCCGTTTTCCTCGATCGCGACGGGACCATCGCCGAGGAAGTGGGCTACTTGAATCATGCCAGCCGTTTTCGTATGTTTCCCTTTGTCGCGGCCGCCATTCACCGGCTCAACGAAGCGGGCTTGCCTGTCATTGTGGTCACCAATCAGTCTGGCGTCGGGCGCGGTTACTTTCCGGAATCGCTCGTGCACACCGTGAACGAGCTTATGACGAAACAACTTGCCGAAGGGGGCGCGAATATCGACGCGATCTATTATTGTCCGCACATCTCCGCAGATAACTGTACCTGCCGCAAGCCAAGAACCGGCATGCTGGACCGCGCGGCGTCGGAGCACGCGCTCGATTTGCAACGCTCCTTCGTAGTTGGAGATCGTCACGGCGACGTGGAACTCGCGCGAAACGCCCGTGCGCGCGGCGTGCTCGTCCGCACAGGTTACGGTGAAGGCGAGCTTGCCTGGCATTCGGTGAAGTGGTCCAGGCAGCCCGATTTTATCGCCGATGACCTCACCCAAGCGGCGGATTGGATCCTGAGGCAACAAAAATGAAGCGTTCGCGCGCGCAAAAACCAGCTTCAACCTCCGTCGACCTTCTCGCCCTCCGCGAGTGCGTCGAGCAATTCACCAGCAAGACCGTGGTTCTCCTCGGCGATTTCGTAGCCGATGAATTCCAATATGGCGAAATCTCTCGCGTCTCTCGTGAAGCACCGGTCCTGATCCTCAAGCATCGCGAAACTAAAATTGTTCCTGGAGGCGGCGCCAACGCTGCCAACAACCTTGCGTCTCTCGGCGCGCACGTCCTGCCTGTCACGGCGGTGGGCGATGACTTCGCCGGAGACGCGCTGATCGTTCAGTTTCGTCGCCAGGGAGTCGACATTTCCGGGATTTTCCGTGTGAAGGGCTGGACGACGCCGACCAAGAGCCGCTTTCTGGCGGGCTGGGCGCACACTGTGGGACAACAGGTCTTGCGCGTCGATTACGAACCGAAAGGGCCTCTGCCGGACGTGGTTCGAAAAAAGCTCCAGCAGCGGCTTTCGGCAAGTCTCGGCCATGCGCACGCACTGGCGGTGTCCGACTACGGCTTTAACATAGCGACTCCGGAGCTTGTGCAGCAGGCATCCGCGAAGCGCAAGAGTTCGCTGCAGGTCACACTTGACGCTCGTTACCGGCTGCACCGTTATGCGAAGGCAGGCATCACTTCCGCTACCCCCAACGAATCCGAGCTGGAGGCGGAGCATCACACGGCCATCGGTCAAGATACCGGCGAGCTCACGCGCGCAGGCCGCGAAACTCTTTCGGAGATGAAATTGCAATCACTCCTGGTCACCAGAGGACGGCACGGTGTGGCCCTTTTCGAACCAGACGATCGCCTCGCGCAGATCCCCGTTCACGGCAGCGATCAAGCCGTGGATGTCACTGGTGCCGGAGACACCGTTCTTGCCGCCTACACTCTGGCTCTGGCCTGCGGGGCATCTCCTCTGGAGGCTGCGCACATCGCCAACATCGCTGGCGGCTTGGTGGTCATGAAGCGCGGAACGGCTACCATTTCGCGCCAAGAGCTTCTCGACGCCATCCGCGGCGAGGCATCCGGAGCTGGCTCTTAAGTTATGCGTGAAGCCGCTTCCAAAATTATCGCGCGAGCTGCGCTGGGCGAGAGCCTTCAGAAACACCAGCGCCGCGGCCAGCGTATTGTTTTTGCCAACGGCTGCTTTGATACCCTGCACGTCGGACATATTCGTTATCTTGAAGGTGCCCGGCGCGAAGGCGACGTTCTGGTTGTCGGTGTGAATGCTGATTCTGGCGTCTGCGCACTCAAAGGGCCCGGCCGCCCCATCCTCGATGAAAACGCGCGTGCCCAACTCGTTGCCGCGCTTCGCTGCGTGGATTACGTCGTGCTATTCGGCGAACCCAACGTCGAAGCTCTTCTGGAAGAACTGCGCCCTGATGTCCACGCCAAAGGCACCGACTACGCCGCCGAGAGTGTGCCGGAGCGTGCCGTCGCCGCACGGCTTGGCATCCGCGTGGCCATCGTGGGTGACCCCAAGGAGCATTCCACGCAACAGCTGCTAGAGTCTATTCGTAAGGCGCCGCATGCCTGAGCCGCGCCTCCTGGTCGTGCGTCTTGGTTCCCTCGGAGATATCGTCCACACCTTTCCCGCCGTCGCCGGTCTGCGCGAATCGTTTCCGGAAGCTGAAATCGTTTGGCTGACGCATCCCCGCTGGAAAGCGCTGGTCGAAAGCAGCGAGTTGGCAACGGACGTCTGGGAGACGGAGACTCGCTCCTTCCAATCTTTGCGCGAAATCATCGGACGAATCCGCAAGGCGCACTTCACGACTGCGATCGACTATCAAGGGTTGTGGAAGTCTTCGGCACTGCCGTTCTTCGCCGGCGTTTCACACCGAATCGGATTTTCCTCGCAAACGGTTCGCGAGTTCGGCGTACCGATCCTCTACACCGATGGCGTCCATTGCACACAGACCCACATCGCCGATCAGAATGGAGAATTGTCGCAGCGCGCTGGTGCTCGCAAGGGCGTGGCGTCCGTCGTCCTCTCGGTGCCGTCGATTCAGGAAGTGTTTGTCTTGCAACTCCTGCGAAGCATGGCTATCGAACGGTACGTCGTATTGAGCCCCGCCGGGGGCTGGCGCTCGAAATGCTGGCCGCCGGATCGCTACGGCGCTCTCTGCCAGAAAATCCGCGGCACGCTCGGACTGCGTTCGGTTCTGAATTATGGCCCCGGTGAAGATGGGGTAGTCTCCGTGGTCAAAGCCGCCAGCGGGGCAGCCGACCCCATCGCTTACAATGGTTCAATCGGCCAACTCATGGCTCTTCTGCGCAATGCGGTCTGCATCGTCGGTGGTGATACCGGGTCGCTGCATCTGGCGGCCGCTCTAGGAACGCCTGCCGTCGCCATCTTTGGTCCAACAGACCCGGCGCGAAATGGTCCCTATCGAATGAGCGACGGCTGTGGCAACGCTTCTCCCATCAACATCGTTCTGCGTAGTCCGCACGCGGTGACCACCTATAAACGAGGCGACCAAGCCGCTGCTTCCATTCTGGAAATCGCCGTCGACGACGTGTTCGACGCGGTTCGCCGGCAGGTTGAGATTCGCCGATGAGCGGGGTCGGCAATTTTTTTGTGCGTTGGCGTGTACGGCTGGGCTATCCGCTCGCGATAGCAGTTCTCGGTTTCTCCAGGCCCACACCTGGCAGCATCTTGTTGGGGGCCCTGGCGGGAGCTGTCGGTCTGTCGGTACGCGCGTACGCAGCCGGCTATCTTCACAAGCAGGAAGTCCTCACCGTCACCGGCCCTTACGGTTACACTCGAAATCCGCTCTATCTCGGCAGCGCCATCCTGGCTCTCGGAGCCGGAATTGCCACGCGCTCGTGGATCTCAGTCTCCATCCTTTTTTTCTACTTCGCGATTTTTTATTCCATCGTGATGCGGAGGGAAACGACTGAACTCCACCTTCGCCACCGGGCATCTTTCGAAGAGTATGCACGCGCCGTCCCGCTTTTTATTCCTCGTCTGACCGCCGCGAGACTGCCTCGAGACTCGGCCGGGTCCTTCTCTCTGACCCAGTACAAGAAAAACCATGAGTGGCAGGCCCCCGTTGGCTTCTTATTTCTACTCTTGGTCTTGCTGGCCATCTGGCGTCTCCGTCCGCACTGACGCGGTAGCGTTTGCAGTACCTGGACACGCAACGAAGCAGATGATTTCCATCCGTCAACATATATACCGCGCCGGCCGCGAGGAATTCCGGCGTAGTTGAATTCTTGCCTCCGTGATGTCCGATCTTCAGCGCACCCGAGTGCATTGCTTCCGCGCTGT
>Ga0066709_100005562_pt1 | contig 10415 bp, 11 predicted proteins | sample GraSoiAngelo_158_FD_79665 | JGI IMG/M metagenome (GOLD analysis project Ga0066709, IMG submission 79665) | Grasslands soil microbial communities from the Angelo Coastal Reserve, California, USA - 14_1009_16_30cm | ecosystem: Environmental > Terrestrial > Soil > Grasslands | place: USA... | reverse complement strand
CCGCCCACGAGCCAAATGTTTCGATAGCGAGGCGCGAGTTTCACGTCAACTAATGTCTTGAGATCGCCCGAATAGAATTCGACGCTCTTCCTCGCCGACGGCCATTCCCTGCCGGTCACCACTATGGTCGGGGTATCGCCATGTGGCCAGCCCAGTTCAAGCGCATGTTCATACGTGCGGGAACCGAGCACGTAACAGTCAATCGTCTTGACGAACGCCGCAGCTTCTTCCTCCGAAATGGAAACTCCGGCTTCGTAAACGCTTCCAGGGCTATCTAGCCAGGAGACACTGTTGTCGTTCTTCGCGATGAAACCATCAAGGCTGGAAACCATGTGCAAAGTTATGCTTCGTCGGTTGGCGTTGCCTTCGCTGCGTGACATCTTCCTCCTCGCTTTCACAGACACGACCCGGCTGACACCTAGAATTCAAAAAGCAATCTAGACCCTTAGCGAGCCACGAAACCCCCGAGCGGCATAGTAAGATTCCGCACCGTTGTGATACACGAAAACCGTGTCGTAGCGGCGATCACAAAAGAGGGCGCCGCCGAGTTTTCTGATAGCAGAAGGTGTCTTCACCCAGCTCGACGTTTTGGTATCGAATTCGCCAAGCCTCTGCAACTCGCGATATTGTTCTTCCGTTAGAAGCTCAATGCCCATGGCCGCTGCCATGTTCATCGCGCTATCTTTTGGTTTATGTTCTTTCCGTGAGTCCAGCGCTTCATGGTCATAGCAAACACTCCTGCGGTCTTTAGGGCTTTCAGCTGAACAATCATAAAAAATGTATTCGCCCGTCTTTTTATCATGACCAACTACGTCCGGTTCACCGCCAGTTCTTTCCATTTCGTTGAGTGACCACAGTTTTTCAGCACTCGCTCCCAGCTTTGCTTGCACTTTGGCCCATTCAAGACGTTTATGTCGGTCCATGTTTTTCTCAAAACGCGCTTTCAATGTTGTGCGCAGTTCTTCGTGTTGTTTTTTTGAAACGGTTGCACTCGGCATAGTTCTTCCTTAGAGCCTCTAACAAAACCTAGCTAGTGCAGGAACAATCATTCCGTTCTCATTGCGTCAGCATTGCCATGCCATCGCGCCGTGAGGATACTTATGGAACTCGTGATGGAATAATCGTTGTCCGCAGAAGATAAAGCAAAGCTGTCCATACCTGTCTATCTTTGACATACGGACTGCTTAGCCGGAACGATTTGTCGCGCTTGCCCCGGATCGCAAGGTATCAATCACGGTTGAAGAGTACAGCGTGATACCGCTAGCTTCTCATCCAAGGTGTTCGGAGAAAGTGCCAGCAGATAAGAGCGCATGCTAGAGACAAAAATGCCTCATGGATATCGGCTCGCTTTTCGTACCGTACGCGCAGGCGGCGAAACTGATTAAGCCAAGCGAAGGTTCGTTCCACTACCCACCGCCACCGGCCCAAGCCGCTGCCATGTTCGGTGTTTCGTTTCGCGAGCCAAGGATCAATGCCGCGAATTCGTAAATCTCGGCGGATCGCCTCCGCGTCATAACCACGATCGCCCACCAAGCAATCGGGGCGACAGCGTGGCCGTCCTCGTTCACCTTGTAAGAGGGGGATAGCCTCGACTAGTGCGATTGCCTGCTGAGAATCGTTGCGATTGGCCCCAGTGAGCTGAATAGCCAGCGGAACGCCGTGCCCGTCGCAAATCAGATGACGCTTGCTGCCAAGCTTAGCCCGATCGGTGGGATTCGGGCCAGTCTGCTGCCCCCAAAAACGGCTCGAACAGAGCAACTATCCACTACGGCTCGGGACCAATCGATCTGATTGCAGCGGCAAAGCCAGTCCAGCAGCGAAAAGTGAATCAGTTGCCAGATACCAGACTGTTGCCAATCTCGCAAGCGCCTCCAACAGGTCATGCCAGAACCACAGCCCAGCCCCTTGGGCAACATCTCCCAAGGTATGCCACTCCGAAGGACAAACACAATGCCTTCGAGGCACACTCGATCCGCTATACGGGGACGTCCCCCTTGCGGCTTCGGTTTCGGCAACGGCAAGAGAGGCTCAATTACCTCCCACAACATATCAGGTGATGGTGACCTTGGGCAAGACCGCTCCTGAGGCATCGCTGATCGTCCCTCGGATGTCGCCAGAGATGCTGGCGCTCTGGGCCTGAAGTGTTGAGGACAACACAATAAGAAGGGACCCGACGAGGCTGATCAGTTTCATAAATCCTCCTTACCGGGCGTGCGCACAAATTAATCGTTATATGTTTTTATGGGTTCATGCCTCTCGCATCATATATCGGCTTTGGAACGACCGCATTCTTCAACGCTGGCAAATTGCAGTCTATTTCGAAACGCGCGCCGCACCCTTAGTATTAGAGCGCAGAAGCGTATCCCAGAAATCACATTTGTGATCTGTGGCAAACTCAAACTCCGGCACGGGCGAGGGCGGCACCAGGGACAAAAATTCATCTGAAGTGGCGTTATATCGGTGCCAAAAGGGTACGCCTGACAAGTTCGGATCACCCGACTTCGCGAACTCTGTCCAGTAACAAACCATCTTATTTTCGCCAACCGTTAGCGCACCACCATGGATCCACACCATTACCGGATAGCCACGAGAACCGCTCTGCTGGTTCTCCTCGTCAAGAGGCGTGAAGATGTTTAAGAAGAGGCAGTTTTCACTGAAGCTGGCTGTCCCGAAGACCTTCGCGACCTGGGGACAGTGATTGCCAAACCTGGTCGCATCGCGCAGCACAAACCATGGGGCATGCGCTTTCGGTGGTCTCCATCTCAGGCTCCCGACGGGTGGGGCTGCATAAGGGATGCCAAGAAACTGGCGAACAGTTCCAGTCACAGTCCCACGGACCTGGCCCCGTTCCGTTGTGACAATTGACCGGCCGGCTCCTGCGACTGCCTGTGTCTCTGCAGTTGCAGCATAATCAAGTAACGCGAAAAGCAACATCAGAACTAGTCTCTTGGTCTTCACAACTTCCTCCTTGTTCCTCTATAGCAGCGCTCAGGCAACCACGCTTAGCACGAGGTGCGCCGCATTCGCTACCCCACTATTTACTATTTACTGAACCGTGAGCGTCACAGTCGTGGAATGCTGTATAGATCCCGCCGTGCCCGTGACCGTGATCGCGTAATTGCTAGCCGGAGTGCCTCCGCTTCCGCTACCACCGCTGCTGCTTCCACCTCCGCAAGCAGCCTGAAAGATCAGGCCGGTGAATACCAAACTGCACAGCACAAGGCCCAGCAATTTTTTCTTCTTCGGCTGCGGCGAGCCGAAACCGACTCCCCCGAGCGTCAGCGCGCAAACTGGCAGCCAAACGGCGTAGAGCAGGCCATAACGTCTGGATGGAACAGCCAGCGCGGCCCTTGATCCAGTGGTCGTAATCGCGAGCGTGGCGGTTGTGCCGGGGTTCACTGATGTTGGATTGATGGAGCATTGCGGCGCCAGCGCGGACGTTGGCTGCACCGAGCAGGAAAAGGAGACCGAGCCCGTGAAGCCGTTCCCCGCGGTGGTTGTCAGCCTGGACGTGGCGGATTGTCCTGGGCTCACCATAACAGGAGTGAGCGCAGATAGAGAGAGTGCAAAGTCCGTTGTCGTGTTCAGGAGTATGGCGAGGACATTTTGCGGGTACATGGTGACCGCAAGGTCAGCCAAGCCGTCGCCGTTGAAGTCTCCGATGCCGGTTCCACCCAGGTACAATGAACTGAAAACGAGCGTTTGGGGCTGGTGGAAGGTGCCGTCTCCAAGGCCCAGAAATATATGCAACGCGTGCGTAACCGGATAGCTAACGTCCACGATATCCGGCGCCCCGTCTTCGTTAAGGTCATTCACCATTACCGAAGAGGCGAAGTCAGCGCCGCCTATGTTTTGGCGCGAGCCGAAGGTGCCGTCTCCATTGCCGAGTGCAATCGCCTCGGCTGGCGGTGCGAAAACATTAGGCTTGATAATAAAGGCGAGATCCAGTTTCTGATCACCGTTGAAGTCTCCAACAGCACCAGACCAAGCCCCCCCGCCAAGGCTGGTTTCCACTGCCGGCTGGAAGCTGCCGTCGCCATTGCCTAGAAGTACGCTCGCGTTACCATTCCGCACCTCACTGCCGACGGAAAATCCAGTGGTCACCGCCAGATCCTGTTTGTTATCACCGTTGAAGTCGCCCACGACAACGGAGGCGGCAATGCCCGTGACGTTGTAATTGACCGATTGGAAGGTGCCATCGCCATTTCCTAAGGAGACGCTCACTGATGCAACGCCGTTTGAGACGGCCAGATCAGGCTTGCCATCGTTGTTGAAGTCCCCTGTGGCGATACCCGTCGGGTAATCACTGCTGGCTACGGTTGTTGCGGACTGAAAAGTCCCGTCGCCATTGCCCCGCAGCAAACTTACCCCTCCCGTCGGCCCCGGTGGATTATTGCCAGAAAACGCAACCGCAAGATCCAATTTGTTGTCGAGATTCAAATCCACGACGGCGATGGAAACTGGATCCTGGCCAACGGCGTAGTTCATGGTTGTTTGGAAGGTACCGTCACCGTTGCCCAGCAGAATGCTGATGTTGTTGCTGGCAGTATTGGCGACGGCCAGATCCAGCTTGCCGTCGTGGTTGAAGTCGCCCGTAGCCACTGCGCCGGGTTGAGTTCCAACCGGATAGTTCGTCGGATTTCCGAATGTAATCTGTGCGACTCCATTGATAGGAGTCGTGAACCACAGCGCGAGCAGCGTCGCCACGACGACAAACCTCGGACACGAGTTCGCGCGGAGCTTAGTGACCTTCGAACACTTTGCTCTGAAGGCAATGTTTCGTTTCATAACCATCCTCCTATGTGCACGCTTGGCCTCTGAATTCGTAGTTCTTGAGGCGTCCTCGTCGAACGCCTCAGCTGCTTTTCCTGCGGTCTTCTTCCGAGCACGAGGCTCACGTTTCCGTCATCACCAGCCGTCGGATCGCGAAGTTGCACACCGCTAGATCTGTCGTGCCATCGCCGCTGAAGTCTGCGACCGCCACGGCTCCGGATTTGTGCCAACTGAATAGCTCTGGGCAGTCTGGAAGCCTGAGGCACACGGTACCGCAAGGCTGAGCGAAAACAGAATTGACAGAACTGCGACGCAATTTGGAATTGGTCTCCCCTAGTCTTCATCCCGAGGGAACAGCCGCTTGGCATCAATGGTGATAACTGTTGGAAAGCTTGCGCCATTGGCCAGGACGAGGTCTGTGAAAATTCCTCGCGCCGATCGCAAATTGTCGTCGAGCACGACGTGCGTGGTAGTCGTACGAACCAGAGTGCCCGATAGGAATACCTCAACAACATACGTGGCCGTGCAGTCAGAATTCACTGCGGCCGTGCCGGTGAAGGTTTCGTCGGCGACATTGCCACCCAAGCTTCGGGTCTGCGAACCGGAGACATTTCCCGAGGCATCCTGGGTGAATGTGGCTACCGCGGCGACCTGAACCGGACCGGTTGGAAGGATGAGTGTCCCAGTGCTAGTAAATGCCCACTTTCCTGCCGCAGAGGCATTGGAGCATTGCTTTTTGTTCTGCGCGTGACCTATTGTGACCGTGTTCATGACAAACACAGCAATGGAAAAAATCGCGAGCGCTACAGAGCGTTTCATGGTTATTTCTCCTGTCGCCTGATTGAAGCTTGGTATCTGTACCATCCAGTGGCACAGCCAAACTAACCTCCTTATCTGCCCGATTCCTCTTCCGGTCAATCCCGCGCTAGGCTCCCATCGCTCTCCTCTTGATATCGAGGTAATAGACTGAAGGGCTGCCAGTTGATCCGATCTATATCTCGCATCAGACGGTGCTAGACTGTGCCGAGCGCTGAGGTACTGGTCATGGGTGCTGCACGCCTGAGGGACCGGGCGATCCAATTCGGCATCTTCGAAGTAGATTTGCGGTCTGGGGAGTTGCGCAAGCGGGGCGTCAAAGTAAAACTGCAGGAGCAACCTCTGCAGATTCTGGGAATTCTTCTGGAGAAACCCGGCGAGGTGGTTACCCGGGAAGAATTGCGACAACGGATCTGGCCCGCAGACACCTTCGTTGATTTTGATCACGGCTTAAACAATGCAATCAGACGGCTGCGCGAAGCGCTGGGCGACTCGGCAGAGACTCCTCGCTATATCGAAACTCTTTCTCGTCGCGGCTACCGCTTTATCTCGAATTTCGGTGCCGCCACGAGCGGCGCTTGTCCCCCCCGATCGCTTGCAGTTTTACCGCTAGAAAACCTGTCGCGCGATCCGGAACAGGAGTATTTTGCCGAGGGACTCACCGAGGCGCTCATCACCACCTTGGCGAAAATTGGAGAGTTGCGAGTGATTTCCCGCACTTCTGCGATGCAGTACAAGGGAGTCCACAAACCTCTACGCGAAATAGCGCAGGAATTGGATGTGGACGCGATCGTAGAGGGGACGGTGCTCCGTGTCGGGCGCAGGGTGCGCATCACGGCGCAATTGATCGACGCGCCCAAGGAGACGCATCTGTGGGCGGAAAGTTACGAACGGGACTTGCGCGATGTGCTGACTCTGCAGTCAGAGGTGGCCAAAGCTATTGCACGGGAGGTGCGCGTCAAGATAGCACCGCAGGAACAGGCAAATCTGGCGCAACCGCAGCCCGTGGATCCGGAGGCCTACGAAGCCCATCTGAAAGGTCGTTATCACTGGAACCGGCGCAGCGGAGAAGCACTTCCAAAAGCTGTCCAATATTTCCAACAGGCAATTGCAAAGGATCCGACTTACGCCGCGGCCTATTCAGGCTTGGCCGATTGCCTGTCCGTACTCGGGTATTGGGGCCTTGTCCCTCCCGACGAAGGTTGTGGCAAGGCCAAGGGGTTGGCGGACAAAGCACTCGAAATGGACCATAGCTTGGCGGAAGCCCATGCCTCCCTAGCCTTTGCCACCATGTTCTATGACTTTGACTTCGTAACCGCTGAAAGAGAATTCGAACGGTCCATCGAACTAAACCCGCGCTCCGGTATGGCGCATCAGTGGTTCGGCCTGAGTCTTGGCTACATGGGACGCTACGAAGAGGGCTTCACCGAGGTCAAACGGGCCGTTCGCCTGGATCCACACCCCATCACGTTCCAAATCCTCGGAACTGTCCTTTTCTTTGCGGCGCGGCGATGCAATCAGGCCGCCGAACAATTTGAGAAGGTACTAGAAGCGGATGCCAGGTTTGCCCAGGCGCACTCAATGCTTGGGCTCATGTACGCATACCTGTCGAAGCCTGAGCCAGGAATCGCCCACGCGCGAAAGGCGGTTGAGCTGTCAAAGGGCGCTCCGTTTTTCGTGGCGTTCCTCGGAGCTGTGTATGCCGCGGCTGGATATCGTGAGGAGGCACAGAACATCTTGGAGCAGTTGCAGGAACTCGCGAAGCAACGTTATGTTCAGCCGTACGCTGTGGGCGTACTCTGCGCCGCTCTGGGAAAGCAAAATGAAGCCCTTCGTTGGCTGGAAACCGCCTACCTGGGCCACGACCCGTTAACGGTGTGTCTGAAGACCGATCCACGGTTCGAGAACCTACGTTCTGACGCACGCCTCCAGGATCTGCTGCGCCGCATGAAGTTTCCGCCGTAGCCCCATACTGACTTCACGATTTTCCGCTCCAGGAAAAGTGGGTTTTGTTAGACGCTCTTAGGGTCTGACGTGGTCCTCAATCTCCTGAAGCTCGCTCTTCAGATCGGGATATTTGTCAACTATCCTGAGAATGTCCTTCAGTATCTTTGTGCTCGTTTGTGCGTCCACCATAATCTGCGCACGATGGTGCCCAACACCTGCGGTAAATCTCACGTTCTGAGTCGTTTTGGGTTCATCGTCCATGGGCTTGGCGCTTTTTAATGCGCGCTCTAGCAACGGTAAGTGCGTAATCTCATTAAGGACTGATGCGGGCACAACCTGGACGTAGACAGGAAATTCTGGCGAGAGATGTTGCTTGTACCACTCTCCCTCCTCCGATGACGCACTGACTACAACCGGAGGGATGAATCGATTCATCTCTCCCGCGAATTCAACTACCAACGTTGTGTAACTTGGACGAGTCGGCTCGGAAAGAGCTAGATAAGGTGAAGCAAGCGTCAGAAATACGGCGCACACGGAAATTGCTCTCATTGCTCTCATTGTTCACCTCGCTCATAGGTATCAGGATCTCTAATCTCAGCGGGAGAATAGGTTCGCACAGTCCCTTCCGAAAATCGTCATCCTAAGATCGCCCACTCAACCCCGAGCGGCATCGACCTCAGCTTAGGTCGTGGAAGAAAGCACCCATGTCCTGCGCGACCGCCGCTGGTTCCTCAGCCGGGGCGAAGTGGCCGCCGCGCGGAAAAACTGTCCAGCGCTGGATGTTGTACACGCGCTGCACATACGAGCGTGGTGGCTCACCCTCAGGAACAGTCTGGTGCGCGAATACACCAAATGCTGTCGGTGTGTCGACGTAGGTGGGCTTGACTGGGTGCCAGCGATTGTCCCAATAGTCGCGCATAGACGAGGTGATCGTCTGCGTCACCCAGTACAGGGTGAGAGTGGCACAAAGGAAGTCATTCGGCGGCGTGACGTCGCTCCACGAGTGCCACTTCTCACCCAGGTACGCGGCCAGCCCCACTGGGGAGTCGTTGAGGCCATAGCCAACTGTCTGCGGCTTGGTAGACTGAATCGCGCTGTAGCCGCGCTCCGTGGCATCCCAGCTGCAGGTCATCGCCAAATACGAACGCTCGATATCGGAGAGCTCCGCGTCATCCACCGTGGGTGTGAGGTCCGACTCCAGTGTGGTGAGATGGATCCCGATCACCGACTCGGGATGGTCGAACGCAAGGAATGTGGTCACCCCTGCCCCAAAGTCGTAGCCGCTCGCAGCATAGCGGGAATACCCGAGCTCGGACATGAGCTGATGCCAGCGCTCCGCCACGTAGCGATAATTGACGCCGACCTTGGGTGGACGCGGCGAAAATCCATATCCGGGCAAGGAAGGTATGACTACGTCGAAGTCGCGGAGCATCGGCAGCATGTCCACATAGTCGAGGAAACTGCTAGGCCAGCCGTGCGTAAGGATAAGCGGTATACCGTTGCCGGATGTCGCACGCTGGCGCACGAAGTGGATGTCTTGCCAAGTGAAATGGTCGAGCGTGTTGAGTCTCGTTTCCCAGGCACGCCAGTTGAACTCATCGGCCCAATACGAGACGAGGTGCCGGAGCCAGTCCAACTCAGTGCCCTGTTCCCAGCCTATGCCGAGTATCTGGTCTGGCCATCTCGTACGGCGCAACCGTGCCCGCAGATCCTCAAGCGTTTCATCCGCGATATGAATCTGAAACGGTTCCACTCAGCAACCCCTCTGATCAGAAGTGGACAATCAGACGCAGAGAGATTGTAACAATCCCAAAACACTGGTGGTCGCTATCAGCTGAAAGAGCTGGCGGGGGCTCACTCAAACCCGGTTTTGGCTTGAGTGGGGATATTCAGAGTCCCTCAATTCTGTCATCCCGACCGAAGCAGATCATCGCCAAAGCGATGATCTGCGGAGTGGAGGGACTGCTGTTTTGACATAAACCGGCTGTGCTGGACAGGTGGCCCATTCAAGCCCGCTCCTGGCTTGAGTGGGGGAACAGCATTTCTGGCAAAAGAGGCACTACGATTTCAACATTCGAAATTACCCGCAGTTTGTGGAAAAGCTGCGCTATATTCATGGCAATCCGGTGAAGGCTGGGTTGTGCCAACGTCCCGAGGACTGGGAGTGGAGCAGTTTTCGCCACTACGCAACCAGGTGTGAGGGACGGGTCGAGATCGAGTCGGAATGGACAGCACGAAAACGAGTTCCCGCTCTTTTCGTTTTATTGTGGCCGTTTGTCATAGCACGAAGTCTACGCCTACCGTCGCTATCCCCACGCCTCCGGGCCATCGTGGTACCACCGGTCGCCGTTCAGTCGGCACGTCGCGCGCTGCGCCACTTGGCCGCATACGGCAGCACGAACAAGTACAGACCAGTAAAAAACTGCAGGGCGAGTGGAACCACCGCCAGGAGTCCCACCGAGGCGGTGTACTTCTTCTGTGCTATGGCGACGATGTTGACGATGACGGCCACCGTAAAGGCCATGGACACCCAGCGGTGAGTCTGCCGAATCCATTTGTTCCAGTTCAATGTGACCTCCTCTGAAGACGAAAACGAAGGCGATCGCGCACACCTACTGAGTTTTGCAGAACATTGTGAATTAAATGGCTCTGTCATTCCGACCGGAGCAGCGTGATTCGCAACGCGAATCATGCTGCAAAGTGGAGGAACCTGCTTTCTTCCGCCCGCGCAGAACAGCAGGTTTCTCCACTCCGCAAGATTGTCCGCTTCGCGACCAATCCTGCTCCGGTCGAAATGACAATGAGGGTGGAGTGACAATACTATGCAAAGCTCAATAGAAAGCACCACGTAACCCCATTCAGCGAGAGCGTCCTGCTGG
>Ga0066709_100005560_pt1 | contig 10415 bp, 8 predicted proteins | sample GraSoiAngelo_158_FD_79665 | JGI IMG/M metagenome (GOLD analysis project Ga0066709, IMG submission 79665) | Grasslands soil microbial communities from the Angelo Coastal Reserve, California, USA - 14_1009_16_30cm | ecosystem: Environmental > Terrestrial > Soil > Grasslands | place: USA... | reverse complement strand
GCGTGAGGTTGAACTGCTGCGAGACAAGTGACAAGGGGACTAAACCAGAGGGCCCTCGTTCTAGCAGGACGGCTATACTCGGGTACGAAGGATCTTTGGCGCATGAATTCACGAAGAATGCCCGGCAAAAATAACGTCTCCTGCCTGACCGGAACTCTGTCACAAAGGGCGATTCGCCACGGGCCTGCCGGCTTACTAGGTTCGACCGAATCTTTGCTGCAAGGAGGACTTCAGAGTGCGTTAGGTTTGCGAGTTTGTCCGGATAACTAAGAATCTCGATGGCCTCGGTATTGAACGAGACGGGGTGCAGTGCAGAGTCCATCAGAAGTAATCCTGCCGCAGTCTTGGGCAGAGACTCCTCCTTCTTCGGCGCTGACGCGTCTCCTTGGGCGGCTGAAATCTTTTTGCCCGTTGGTGACGGGGTAGCGTTGCTCATGGCCACACTCCTTGGGTGCTATTCCGGACCACGTACGGCCTGTAGTCTTGGCCTGGTGGAACCGAAAGCTAAGGAACGATCCACATGCATTTCTCTGCTTCGACTCCCATTCCTCCAATCGTTACTGTTCGTTTTCCCGCCGCGCCCTTCCTTCGGAAGGCATAAACACGACACCCTCCCCGCTAGCCGGTCAGGCCGCCTCTTTAGCCGATAAAGTGCTAGTTATCCTTGGGGACGAAGGACGAAGACTGCCGACTTCCGCCGTATATATGTTAGTCTCTCGTCAGCGGAGCACAACCCTGTCAAATTTCTATTTTGAATACGCAAAAGACCCGATGAATCGGTAGGGGGAAAACCCTACGTCGCGAATCCAAAATCATCGCGAGGCTTGGCAGCACACCCGTAGGGGGAGCGTCGGTCCGTCCTGCCGTCCGGGTTCTAGCCCAGTAAGATGTTCTGCCGTGCTAGGATTCCTTAAGGAGGAGTGTTCTATCCCGTTTGTAGACACTAGCAGCCTTCGCGTCATTGAGCGCTTGCCCCGGATGGCACGGACGCTATTTCTACTCGCCGAGCATGACATTTGCGTACTACGATTTTGTGCGAAAGCTTCATAAAGACGCTGAAGCGGGAAGGAATCTACACCAACAAGTACGAGGACCCAGAACATTTACGGACGAACATCGAAGAGTTCAACGAGGAGTATTACAATCGGCAGGGGTTGCACTCTGCGCTGGGCTATCGTTCTCCGGAAGAATTCGAGCGAGAGGCTGAGTGCCAGGCCGAATCTCGAAGCGCGACGATGGAGTTTTTTGGAAACAAAGAGAACAGCAACAACTGAACAACATACTGCCCATCAACAGTGCCCTGCTGAAGTTACAATCTACTACCGCTTCCATACTCTGCGTACGCACAGCTTGCCGGTGGTCAGGCTGTACGAACTACACGACGAAGCCTACTATGTGGTGCGGCGCGCCGACGGCAGACCGTTGGCGGTGCCGGTCTGGATGACGCGTCCCGAGTCTGCGTACGCGAAGATAGTTTCCACTGCGCGCCTGCCGGTTCGCGTGCTGCTTGAGTTACGCCGCGCCACCGTGACTTGCCTCTCCTCGAGTGTGCACAATGTGCCCGAGGAGGATCACGATGCCGCAGTCCCGAGCAAGACGCCAACGACAGATGTTCGAAGAAGCTCCCGCGGTTCCCACTGTACGACTCCCTTTGGACGTACAAGCACAGCTACGCCAGGCGCTGGTGCAGTGGATGCGAGCGCTGGCCAAGATGATTCACAAGGAGGGCGGCGATGAATAAGATCACCGCTGATCATCTGGCCCGGCGGGCCTGTGTGTACATCCGTCAGTCCACGCTTGGTCAAGTGCAGCACAACCTTGAGAGTCAACGCCGCCAATATGGCCTGGTCGATCGTGCGCGCGCTGGCCTGGCAAGACGTCGACGTAATCGATGACGATCTCGGAATCTCGGGAGGCGGAACACGCCGCCCCAGCTTTGAACGCCTATTGCGCGCGCTGTGCGATGGGCAGGTCGGCGCCGTGTTCAGCATTGAGGCGTCGCGACTGGCGCGCAATGGCCGGGACTGGCATACCCTGCTGGAATTTTTCATTGCTACCGAATTCCAGAAGCTTGTTTATGTCCAGATGGACGTACCGCGCCACGAATAGGTCAACAAAGCCGTCGCGATCGTAGTCGGCCTAGGCCACGCATTCTTCCTACTATGCGCAAAGTTCTTCCTTATTCTCCGTTCTATTCCGTGCGTTCCCTGCCAAGAGGTGAAGTTTGTTGGTGTTAGTACACCCATCCTCAGTCAACTTTGGCCCTGAAAATGCCCATGCAATGAAAGTCCTGGCGTTTCTGGTCTATCCAAAACGCAAGTTTTCCGTCATGTCTCGAGCGATTTGTGCTGTGCCCAAGAATTCAGGAGGCGAAGAAATATGCGGCGCTATCTGATTGCCAGTGGTTTGGTGTTGGCCGTTTTCACACTATTCTCGGCGACCCAAGCTCAGGCCGATACAATCGATAATTTCACCTATCAAGCCGGGGGCAACACATTTATCTGGCAACTGCCGTCTTCACCAACCATATTGGCATCCGACTTCTTGCCCGGTCTTGCTTTTGGCCTCCCAGACGTTGCGTATTCTGGAAACGACGTCCCACAGAACCCAGCCAGTCTTACCTTCCTTTCGCTCCCTCTCGGGGGCGGATTCTTTTTGAGTGACATAGTCCAAGGTACAACTCCTTTACTCACTTCTGGATTCCAGATCTATTTTGGTCCCGAGGACGCTCCTACCTTCTTGACCGGCACTTTCTACCTGACCGATTTTAGTGGCGGTGGTGCGGATGGCATACCGGCAACGCTTACGATAACGTCCGTCCCCGCCGTCCCCGAGCCCTCCACCCTGATTCTGCTTGGCACTGGAATGCTCGCGCTCTGTTGGGTTTTGCACTCAAGAAAGCTGTCCGTATAACGGCATAACACATCGAATTTGAACAATGCGCTGTGACGGGCTTTCTTTTTCGCCGCGGCAATTTGGGATACCTGTCGGCAGCAATTCCGGGCGCAGCAGGCACCCGGTCTCACGAAGTTTCGTGATAGATCCTGAAGCCGGGATCCGCGAACCGGTGTTCTCGTCCTTAGGACTCCATGTATTTTGAAACCAGCGGGGAGACGAGAATCCCGATGTGAGTCCAAGCCTACTCTATCTGTTGCTCGCGCGGATTTGCTCCTGGTATTCCCTCAGGGAGAGATGACCCAGAAAATCCCGCAGGGCTGAGGTCCCTTGGAGTCCCGCGCGTAGTTGTTCCGCAGCCACTACAATTGCAGCGGATCTCCGATGGCTACCGGTCAACAAGGCCCTAGCGAGAAACAATTTCGCCATCCAGGAATTGCTTGTAAATGTGCCGCCGACCGAGTACCAGTTCCAGATAATGAGGGAAGCCTGCGTTGAGTGCACAGTAGTTTCGCGGACGCTGAACTCGCGACCGGAGAAACTCACCGGAACCGTTCTGTCTCCAGTGCGCACCCACTCCGTTGGTTCATATACTCGATTCTCCGAGCCAGCTTTGCACCCTTTTGCCGGGCGCCATAACACTTTACGTACAGCTTCACTATGGTATCCTCCGCCCGCAAGCCTGCATGTGTTCAGCAGCTGGCCCTAGGAGACGGGACGTCCACCTATAGAGGTTGTGGTCAGAGGCTTTCCAAGGTAGCGAGACGACTGCAAGCACACCACTGCCCGACATTTCCTCCTGCGGGGAGGAGGTCAAAAATCGCGCTGAGAACGGAGCCAGACCGGCAATCAAGACTGCAAGCGCGGCGAAAAGACCTGTGCGCAAGAGAGCACCCGCAGGAACTGGAAGAGGAGCGGCAACAACTGTGGATGGCATCTCTCCGTATCCTCGGCTTGCAAGCGAGGAGAGATTTGTCGGTCGGTTTCCCGCCAATACAGGCCTACAAGCATCGAAGAAGTGGACACGATAGAAAAGAAAATGAAACCCGCGAGGACATGATCAACGCGAGCGGCCATTTTACCTCCCGCCAAATATCCAAGAAGAATGATTCCATAGACGCGCAAACCGTTTGTCAGCACTGGAAGAATGAATGATGCAACGAGGAAGCTGACGCGGCGAACCCAACTCCGATACATCACCTCGGCGTACACGAACCCAACTGCGAGTGACGCAAGAAGGTAGCTGATACCACTGCATGCCTCCGCCACCTCCCACTTGCCATAGGGAACCGAAATGACCCGCCCTTCGAGGAGAACAGGTATGCGAGTAAGCTCGAGCAGTCTGACGGCAGACCAAGCGCTGAAGTCCTGCAGAAGCGGAATGAGATCCTGGCCAGCAGGTATGGCAAACATCAGAAATCCGAGCGGGAAGAACAGTTGATTACCGACTCGCTGGCCAACCAGTCGCCAAACAAACACAATAGCGATAGACACGAAACAAAAATGTTCGAGGAAATTGGTTGCAGTCAAATCACCCACGAGCCAGCCGAATCCCAAGAAGGCGATGCCCGGCAGTACCCAAAATGCCTAGGCGGGAGTGAACTTCGCGAGCCGCTCGCGGTTCCTCCAAGCAAGAAATCCAGCTATTGGAACTGTCAAAAATGCATAAGAATATAAACTCGTGTTCCATTGTTCGACGAGAGACACAGCCGTGCTCCAGTAGAGGAGAAGAAGGACGGTCAGGGACAAGAGCAACAGTACACCTATGTTCCGCCAAACGGAGGTCGCCGCGGTGTTCACTGGCGGCGCTCCTGCGGTATCGTGTACTTGCTTTGTGAATTTCGACCAATAAGCGGTTAGGACATTATTTACGCTCACTAGGGGTGTGCGCGAAATCGCTTTCGCATGTCAGCGTTTCCTTGCTCGCCACCGGCCAACCTCAGACATCGCCACGCAGGACGGCCGAGATCATTTGGCGTCGTCAAGCTTGACAAGCGCTTGTCGAATTTCCTCCGCGTGAGGAGATTTCGGGTCCAGCTGGAGGACGCGTCGAAAACTCGCCTTCGCAAGTTCGAGTTTGTTCGTTTTTTGGGAGGCCAGGCCAAGATGATAAAAGTAGGTCGGGTTCTTAGGTGCTTTCTTGGTCGCCTCCTGGAGCAGAGTCACGGCCGAATCGAATATACCCATCTTGTAGAAGGCGCAACCGAGGGTATCCGCGGCGTTGGGCGAATCCGGCATGCCTTTCCGCGCAGTCTGCGCCAGAGAAACAACGTAACCCAAATCGCCGCCATGCTCGAGAAGCAGGTAGCTGAGATTGTTGGCAATCGCTGGTTGATCAGGTTCCGCCTCGTGTGCCTTGCGATAAATTTGTTCAGCTTTTTGCCAGTCACCGTGTTTTTCATGCAAAAGTCCAAGGGCGAGGTATGCCTCTATATCTTGAGGTTTCTGCTGGATGATCCGCTCGTAGTTGGCTGCTGCTGCGGCGTCTTCACCAGCCATACCCTGAAGTTGGGCTAGCAGAAAGACTGCGCTCCAGTTTCCGTTGTCGAGTGCTATCGACTTCTCGAGTGCGACCCGCGCTTCGGCATTTTTCTGATTGGCAAGGAGCGCTTTCGCCAGCAAAAGGTGGTCGGCGCCACTATCCGGAAATTTTGCGACTTGAGCCTGGGCGAAGCGTACTGCCTTTTCTGGCTTTTTTTGAATAAGAAATACACCGATTAAACCCTGGAGCGCCTCGGTGGAGTGAGAGTTCAGCGCCAGGGCTTGTTCGTAGAATTTCTCGGCCTCTGGCAGGCGTTTTTGAAGGAGGCGCACGTCACCCAGGCCCGCATAGGCGGCTGGGTTCTTCGGCGAACTTTTAAGGGCCGCCTGAAAATCCAATTCTGCTCCTGGCGCGTCACGCTTCCGGAGGCGCGCAATCCCGCGAAAGACGTGTGCTTGGGGAGAGGCAGGTACTGCCTTGAGCCAATCATTCGAGGATTGATCTAGCAGTTTGACATTGCCCTCGAGGAAGGCAACGCGCGTCAAAGCTTCTTTTGCCTCAAGTAAAGAAGGATTTTGCTTCAGCGCCTCGCGAAACTCTCCCCCCGCCAGAACGGGTTCTCCGGTTGAAGCGTACGAGACACCCAGCTCCAAGTGACCTAAGGCGTTCGCAGGAGTGTTGTGCACCACACTCTCGAGAATGGGTATGGCCTCCGCAGACTTCTGCTGACGGTTGAGAATCTGCCCCTTGGTGACCAGTGCATCTGTATCCCGAGAGTTCTCTCCCAGGATAGCCTCGTTCAGCTTGTTTGCCGGTTCCAACTGTTTGTCACGAATCAAGAGTTCAATGTATCGTTTTCGAACAAAGAGATCTTTGGGATGCTGCTGATACAACGAGGCGTATTCGGCAGCCGCCTTTGCAAAATCGCCGGTGGCCAGGTAGAACTCACCCAGCAGCCTGTAGCCCTCGGGTTGCTCCGGCATCATTTTCTTCGCATTCTGAAGATTCTGCTCCGCGAAGTCTTTCTTTCCCCAAAGGACGTACAAGGAAGTAAGCGCAGCCCATGGAGCAAGGCTCTTCGGCATCGCAGCGGATGCTGCACGGTACTGCGTTTCTGCATCGGCCCAGTTCCTTCGTCGTTGGTAGAAGTCACCTAGAGACATGCGTGAGGCGAGGGACGTAGGTTCGAGGGAAACGGCTTTCAGGAAGTCCTGCTCGGCATCATCCAATTGTCCAAGCTTTTCATGGATTACGCCGAGGGTCAGATAGGGGGCCGCATCATTCGGCGCCGTGGAAACCGCTTGTCCGGCCTCTGCGACAGCATCCTGCAGATTGCCCAATTCGGCGTCGCTGGTGGCCAGCAAAATCTGCGCCTTCACATCTGTCGGGTTGTCCTTGAGGACCAGCTGAGCGCGCTCCTTGGCGCGCGTGAACTGCCGGCCCTGAAACATGAATCGACCGAGATCAAGCTGTGCCTGCGAGTTCCTGGGATCTAATTCAACGGTGGTCAAAAGCTCTATTTGCGCCTGCAACCATTCGGCCTGTCGCAGATAACATTGCGCGAGCTGATAATGCGCGCTAGCGAACCGGTTATCCATCTGGACGGCATTCCGGAACTGGATGATCGCTTCCGGGTAACGTCCCTTCTGAAAGTAATCCATGCCGCTCTGAAAATACCTCTGTTTTTGAGCGTTCCGATCCCGATGGCAACCGCTGCAGAAGAAAAAAGAGAGGAGCAAAGGCGCCAGGAGAGTGGTTGCTCGCGTCAGCTTCAGGAATCGAATGGTTATCTGAGATCTCGCAGCCACGGTCCGCCAGGTTCTTGAAATTAAGCTCACGAGATAAACACCAACCTCGATTATGTACCCAAATTGCAGTCCCACATGCCGGATGCCGCCTGAGAGGTACCCTCCTTAAGACAATGTGGAGGTCAACGGAAACTGATGTGCCTAAACAATTTGTGCCATCAGGGGTTCACCACAATCGAGAACAGGAACAACTCCGCGGCGCTAAATTAGGCGAAGGGATTGTTACGGCCCAACTCGCAAGCGCAAATAAGGAGCGCTTAGAGGATTTTCCTCATAAGCGCCCATGGTTGCAGGGGGTCTGCAACGCCCCGAATACGCCAGTTCTGTCTGCCTTACAGATTTGAGCTAATTCGTGAGGTAGCTGCATGATTCGTGGTGCAGCTTCCCATGCTTCCTCTAGCTAACCTCTTCATATAGCTGGCTATAAACGAGAGGGACGTCACCCTCCTACGCACTGCCTACCCACGGCCAAGAATTGAGGGTCGTGCAAGCCGCAGAGTAATTTCCGAGCCGCACAAGCCATAATCCCGCTCGGGCGACCTCATCCTCGAGCGCGACGCGCTTCGCAAGCAGTCCGGTTTTCCGCCTCCAGCGACGCCAGCGAGGACTTCGTCCGCTGCGTTGCCTCGGAGATAGCCAAATCAATTTGTATTTCCGCCTGCCGCCGGAACTCGTCCAGGATCCCATGAGCCGCGCTCTGGATCGTCGCGCGCGCCTCCGCCGCTCGCGCTTCGAGTTGCGAGGAAGCTTCTCGCGTCTCCATTCGCGTGGCTTCCATTAGGCGCAACAATTGCCGGTCGGAAACACGGGCCGCCGCAGCCTCAAATTCCTCCCTCGTGCGCTCAACGGTTTCTTCCAACCTCGTGCGAATCTGTGGCTCAAGTTCGCGGGCAGCTTTTTCGATGAATCCTCGCGCGTCGCCCAGCTCAGGCCCGGCTTCGCCAGCCAGCTTCTCGAGTCGCTGCGCAAGCTCTTCGGCCCGGCTGCGATACGTTTCCTGGTGCTTCTCCCAGCGGCTCCGGGCTTCTCCGAGACGCTCCTCAAGGCGGCTCAGGATTTCTTCCCGCGCGGCATTCACCAGGCTCTCAAGGCGCTCTTCAGAAAAGCTGTTCACAGCGCCCTGGCTCTGCAGGAACAAACGCGTTTGTGTCACGTGGGCCTCCAGCTGAGCGGAAGCCTCTCGGGCTTCGGCTGTGCGGGTCTCGAGTTCCAAACCAGCCTCTCGTCCCGCCATCTTAAGGCCCTCTGTTAGCCTAACGAGTTGCTGGTCGGAAACGCTGGCTGCCGCAGCTTCGAATGCTTTTGCGGCAGGGCTGATGCTTTCGTCCAGCCGGACGCGCATATAACTTTCGAGTTCGCCAGAGGCTTTCTCGACGAATTTTCGCGTATCGGCCAAATCAGTTTGCGCATCGGCGGCTAGCTTCTCCAGCCGCAGAGCAATCTCTTCAGCCCGGTTGCGATAGTTACGCTGCTGCTCTTCCCAGTCGCTCCGCAGCTCCCCAAGCCGCACTTCCAGGCGAGTGAGGATCTGTTCGCGTGAAGAACTGAGCAGTGTTTCGAGGCGTTCCTCGGATAAGGCGCCGGCCACGCCAGTTAGCTGCGAAACGACCTCCGCGGCGCGCGCTTCCAGTTGTGCCGAAGCCTCTTGCGTCACCTTCAGCGTGCTTTCCTTCAGCTGTACAAGGTGCCGGGCGGAAGCACTGGTTACCAAGACTTCGTAGTCCTCAGCGGCACGGCCAGCGTACTCGTCCAGCCGGGTGTGCAGCGATTGAAACTGCGGTCCCAGCTCGTGGGCAACCCTCCCGATAAACGCCTGCGCATCGGTGAAACTTTGCTGAGTCTCGGTGACCAGCTTCTCGAGTCGTTCGGCAATCTCTTCTGCCCGGCTGCGATACCGGTTCTGCTCTTCTACCCAGCTGCTCCGAACTTCTCCGAGCTGCCCTGTCAGCCGGCTGAGAACCTCTTCTTGCGAGGAATTTACCAAGCTTTCCAAACGTTGCCCCGTGAACTCCTGGGCCTGCCGCAGACTCGCCTTGGAAACCTCGGCGATCTTATAGAGAGCCTTTTTCACGGCTTCATCGAGCTGCGCTGCGAAGGCGCCGGCTACGGCCTTCTCGGCGGCCAGCTGCAGTTTCCCCTGCAGCGCCTTGACTAGCTGGTCTCTCGTGATTACCATCCGTTCTGGTTTGGCCACTTGGGGATCTTTTACCCGTTCCGCGGTCGGCGGAGCAGGGAATTCTCTAACCTCGGACATTTCCTGATCAGAGGCGAATTGCGTCAGTGGAAGCGCTGCACCCATCTCCACGGGCTCCAGTTCGGGAGCTACCCCGGCGACGGCCTGCATTCTCGAGACATTCCCTCCCAGTGCGCATCGCCAATCTTCTGGGGGGGTAGGAATTTCCCACACGTTGCTCGGCACTTCGAACTCTACGCCGATTTGGTAGAGCTCTTGCGAGGTTTTGGGACCCTGGATGGACCGTACTTTGGCGCGGACGAGCGGCGATTTGGCCCCGCCATTTAGTTCCGTCACCTGCAGGCTGACCCAGGTCTCGACCGGATAATCATGGCGTGATGGAAATCGGCACCCGTGGAAATTCAGACTTACCGCCGAGGTGGTCTCCTCAGAGAGTTCTCCAAGTTTGTTTTTGCCCATGATAATTAGGGGGATGGCGCGTTCGAGGCGGGTGCTTCGGCGTGCGTCGATGCCGGAAAAACGGCCATTATCTGCGGGAGTAGCCACGCTCATTTCTTCTCTCCATCTTTTCTTGGCCGGATCGGCAACCAGGTTTCCTGGACCTTCCTCATGGTTGATGTAAACCGCAACCGGACCAGGGACGCAATGGCGGTCTCGGTGTCATCGAGACTCTTCCAAAGCGGCTCGCTTTTAAACGCCGACATAAGGAGAACTATGCTGACCGGGGCCAGCCGTGTAACGCCCACCCCTATGAGAACGAAAAGCCACATCTTGGCGGCCCAGAGATACTAGTTCCTTAGGCTCAGCTTAATCCTTAATACTCAATTCCCGCACCTACGTCAATAGGGGGCGCTCGGGGTCAGGCGTTTCGTAAGTTTGGCAGCGCGATCGAGATGCGAGCCAACATTGACATCCTGGTCGGCTTTCCAGAGTCGCGAGCCACAAGCGCCTATTTTCGAGTGACAGAATCCTCGGGGCGGAAGCCCTGGCGGGGGAGCGCGGCTGCGAGAGTAGCGACAGTGCGTCTGGTGAAGGG
>Ga0066709_100005555_pt1 | contig 10418 bp, 4 predicted proteins | sample GraSoiAngelo_158_FD_79665 | JGI IMG/M metagenome (GOLD analysis project Ga0066709, IMG submission 79665) | Grasslands soil microbial communities from the Angelo Coastal Reserve, California, USA - 14_1009_16_30cm | ecosystem: Environmental > Terrestrial > Soil > Grasslands | place: USA... | reverse complement strand
TGCGACACAGGCGAGAGCGACCACAGTATCGCCAAGTTTGCTCCACAGCCAGCGGCCTTGCTCTCGCCACGAGCGGAAAGCGCTATACGCCGCAACCACAGATCCAAAAATTCCCAGCCAGCCTACGATTTGAATCGTCCGCAGCAACGGATTGAAGTGCGGACTCAGTATGCCGATGTCCTTCTCTGCCAAAGTGAAAAACACCGCGAAGCCGCACAAGAAAAGAAGATCGAATAAACACGCCAATCGCACGATGAGTCGAAGCCGCCACTCTTGAGGTGTGAGATTCAATTTTTGGCCGTAATGCCTACGGATAAGAGCTCCCATTGGCCAAAGCAGTAAAGTGAGGAGTAGCACTACGATGACGCTGACGATCATTGGCAGATTCAAAACGCTATTCTGATCCCACCGCGAGCGCTGAAATACAAACACTGGGAAATCGGTGACCAGCACGAGATGTCCCGACTGGTCACGTTTGAAGCCGACCCGATTTTGCTCGTGGACAGCCCGAAACATGAGCGGACCGATTTCTTGCAGTTTCATAGGCTGTCCGTTGAGGTCTTTTAGAGAGTCGACGGTGAGAGTGCCATCAGGATCAGAAGCCACCTTCGTCTGACCCAAAACGTTCAGCACCTTTAGGATCGTGGTCTCGGATCGGCGGCTGATAATGTACCTGCCGGAAACCAGCCGAGCGTCCGCTGCAGCGGTCGCCTGAACCGGCAGAGGCGGCGGATCATACGGGAAGTAGCGATCCAGAAAAGCATGCCACACCGCTTCGCGAGCGCTAACCTCTCCTTTTCCGGCACTGTTGTAAGAAATGAAGAAGCCGATCCGCGCATCCGGAATCAAATGCAGGTCGCTGTGGAAGTACTGAGTATCTCCCGCATGCCCAAGGATCCTGTGTCCATTTCTGGTCTCCTCGTAAAATCCCAGCGCCATCCCATTCAGGTCCGGCAGATTCGAAAACTGGCGCGAGTGCATCAGTTGAGCAGTTTCTGGACGGAGTATTTGAGTTCCTGCATATCGGCCGTCCTGCAGATACGCGATCATGAAGTGCTGCATGTCAGCGCCCGTTACAGACGAACTGCCCGCTGGAGCAGCTTCCACGAACTCAAACGGCTTTGCGGATTCTGAGGCCACATCGTAGCCATTCGACATCAGGAGTTTCAGATTGTCGGGGAGGGGCTGGCGGACTGTTGAGTGAGACATTTCAAGCGGTTGAAAGACGTGATGCTCAATGTAGTCGTCGAACGGCTCACCAGAGACGCGCTGAAGAATGTATCCCGCGAGCGTAGTGGCATAGTTCGAATAGGCAGGCGTCGTTCCCGGGGGAAAGATCCTGACCGGCAGATGCGCCTTCACGTATTCATCGAGAGGCGTAAGGCCGGCTGTATCGGTGACAAAAAGCTCTTCCTCAGTCTCCTCAAATCCCGGAGTGTGGGTCATGATGTTGCGCAGCGTAATGGGTTTGGAATAAGCCTGAGGAATTTTGAAATCGAGGTAGTCGCTGACGTCGCGATCCAAGTCAAGCTTGCCCAACTCGACCTGCTGCATAATTCCGGTCCAATTGAACAGCTTCGAAATTGACCCCGGACGGAATAACGTGGTGTCAGGAGAGACCGGGATTTTTTTTTCCAAGTTGGAGTACCCGTAGCCCTTGGCAAAGAAGGGTTTGCCGTCTTTCACAACCGTAATCACTGCGCCTGCAATGTCTTCACGAGCCAACTGCAGCGGCATCATGCCATCGAAAAAGGCTTGCAGATCGGTCTCTGTAAGTTCGTGCGCACCTAAATGAGCAGGTTCGCTTCCCGGCGACATACGCTCGGTCCTTGGAGCGAGAGGATTGACCTTAGGTTTTTGCGAAGGCTTTTGCGCGCCCAAGAATAAACTCAACAGTGCAAACGCTACGCTGCCGCACATGCACCAACGAAGCAGCCGGGAATCCCGCTTACTCCCGATAAGCAATGAGCTCACGTTCGTACTCTCCTTGACGAAACGTCTGCCGTCCTGCCGGTAATACACCAGTTCAATACTTCAAGCCAACTTGTAAAATTCTGCTGACAGCGACGAACCATATAAACAGAAAAGACGCCAGCACAAGGCCCGCACTGTAGATCGTTGTCCAGAGTCCCCTGCTGCTGGTTCGCCAGAGCCGATAAGTGCTGTAAGCCATGGCAACGCTCCCGAGAATTCCGATAAGAAAAATCAGCTGCAAGATACGGAGCCAGGGATCAAGTGGATCGCTGAATAAGGACAGATTAGAAAATCCGTATGCCAGAATTCCAGCAAAAGCGATTAATGCACACAGATCGATTGCACAAACAAGTTTCACCAGCAATCGCAACCTGCGCTGGATCGGATCCAATGTGAGTGGGTGTTTGTAATGACGCCGCAACAGCGCGCCTACGGGCCAGAGCAAAAGCGTTAAAGCAAAAACCATCGTAATAAAGCTGAGAGCAAATGTCAGAACGGTTTTGTTTTCAGTCCCGGAAACTCGCTGGAAAATTTCAATTGGGTCCTCGGTGATCATCTGCAGACGCCCGGAAGAATTAGACTTGAAGACCAGTAATTCCTGACCGCCGACCTCGCGAAATTTCATGCCGCCGATTGATCGCCAGCGCTTCGGGTGCCCAGAAAAGTCTTTCATGCTGTCAACCTGAATCGTGCCGTCGGCATTTTGCGACACTGAAGGCTCGGCCAGCACCGGCCAGAGCTCTTTTAGAATGGTCGTCTGTGCGCGCCTGCTGGAGAGATACTTTCCGGCGACGGAATCGGCTGCCTGCTTTTCTGACGCCTCCGCATGGGACGCTGAAAACGGAAAATATCGGTCGAGGAACTCATGCCACAATGCTGTACGGACATCGAGTTCGCCTTTGCCCGAACTATTGTAGGAAACAAAGAAACCCAATCCTTTGTCCAAAACCAAGTGCATGTCGCTGTGGAAGTAGCTCAAATCACCGCCATGGCCGATGATGCGAAGCCCATTCCGACTTTCTTCGTAAAAACCAAGCGCCATACCGTTGACTGCGGGATCCATTCCGAATTGACGAGCATGCATCGTCTCTGCGGTCTGTTGCTGCAAAATTCGGGTGTCGCCATACTTGCCGTTTTGCAGATGGGCGATCATGAATGCGGCCATATCCTCGCCCGCGACTGACATGCTTCCGTCCGGAGCCGGTGCGGGAGGAACTAATTCGAACGGCTTGGCGTCTTCTGAAGCCAAGTTATAACCGTTAGACATGATCGGCTTGAGTGAATCGGGCAACGGTTGAACGAACGCCGCATGCCTCATACCGAGGGGCCCAAAAATATTTTTCTGAATGTACCGCTCGAATGGCATTCCAGACACGCGCTGGACGATGTAGCCGGCCAAGTCTGCGCCATAATTCGAATAAGCTGGAACGGTGCCGGGAGCGTAAATCTGGTTTGGCTCGTGAGCAGCTACGAATGCCTGCAATGTAGGCAACTGATCTGGCCGGTCAACTGACAGGTCTTTGATGACTTCCTCAAACCCGGGCGTGTGGGTCATGAGGTTGCGCAAGGTGACAGGACGGCCGAAGGTGTGTGGCACTTGAAAGTCGAGGTATCCATTCACGTCTGCGTCTAAATTTATTTTTCCTTGTTCAATCAGTTGCATCACCGCGGTCCAGGTAAACGTTTTGGAAATGGAACCCGGACGGAACAAGGTCGCGCTCGGCGAGACCGGAGTTCTGCTTTTAATGTCTGCAAACCCATAGCCCTTGCTAAAAAGAATCTTGCCATCCTTTACGACGATAATGACTGCGCCAGCTATGTCCTCGCGTTGAAGCTGCATCGGTACCATGCCATCGAGAAAGGCTTCGACGTCGCTCGCCGTCATTTCTGGAGCTGGTTGTACCGGGATCGTGGCGCCCGTAGACGCCTTGCTGCTTGGCGCAGGTTTTGGAACTTGCGGCCGGGCTGAAAAGCAGAAGAGCGCGAGTACGCACAATACGTTTGCTGCGCGGCAAGCGGTGAAAGGTCTGATTTTCGTCATACTATGAAAGGACGTGACTGCGCGCCTCCGCTGCCGGCAATCTCATCAGGCCTGCAGTCTATCGCGGAGGCTGAATTCTTCTCCGCTTTTCGTCGAACTGCAAGCCGTCGCTTGGCTGAAGGACAGCCACATTGGAGGCCTGACGGTGTGCACACCTGACCCTGCCTTTCAGACAGGTAGTAGCTGTACACCATGTAGTGCATAATGTCAATCGTAAGCATCATATGATGCTTTTCTATTTGACAAAGTCGACGCGTGCACCTAAAAGGGAGGCTTGACAAGATTTATGGTCGGACTAGAAACCTCGGTCACTCCCTCGGAAACAGCATCCGGTTCCGGCACTGTCGCCGCGACCACGAAGTTGCAGCAGGTCCTGCGATTGCACGACTTAGTTCTCCTGATCATCGGCACCGTGATTGGCTCCGGAATCTTCCTCGTGCCTGGGGTGGTACTCAAGGCCGTAGGAGGCTCTCTCTCACTTGCATTGTCAATATGGGTTGTCGGCGGCATCCTGTCATTGCTGGGCGCCCTGACCTACGGAGAATTGAGCGCGATGAATCCCGCGGCCGGCGGCTTGTACGTCTATATTCGAGATTGTTTTGGGCGATTCCCCGCGTTTCTGTTCGGCTGGATTCTTTTCTTCGTCGTCAGCACAGGTTCAATCGCTACTCTCGCGGTTGCTTTCAGTAATTATTTGGGAGAGTTTTTTCTTTTCGGACACTGGACCTCCAAGCTTATATCGCTGTTGATGATCGGCGTTATTGCCGCGGTGAATGTAGTCGGCACTCGCCGAAGCGCGAATCTGCAGAACGTGGCCACGATGGTAAAAGTCGTGGCTATCTTGACCATGGCCGGACTGCTGATCTGGTCTGGCAACCGATTCCATGCTGGTTCCACCGTTGCCATCATTCCGGTGTCGCTCTCGTCCCGCGTTTCGGGAATTGGCTTGGCGCTCGTCAGCGTCCTGTGGGCTTACGAAGGATGGCAGTACGCTACCTTTGCTGCAGGAGAAACAGTAAACCCGCGTCGTGACTTTCCTCTGGCGTTTCTGGGAGGGGTCTTCGCGCTTATTAGTATTTACCTCCTCGCGAATTTCGGATATGTTGCGGCTCTCGGCGTGGACGGTGTTGCCAACTCCAACCGTGTGGCTGCAACTGCTCTGGCCACGGTGGTCAGTCTTGTAACAACTAAGCTAGTCACGATCGTGATTCTGATCTCGATCTTCAGCGCCGCACATTCGATTATGCTGACCGCGCCGCGCGTGTATTACGCAATGGCCAAGGACGGCCTGTTTTTTCATCGGCTGGCAGAAGTTCACCCACGCTTCAGCACTCCCGCGGTCGCGATTGTCTGCACTGCATTTTGGGCATCCTTGTTGGCAGCCAGTGGAACCTTCGAACAACTCCTCACCTACGTCGTCTTTGTCGGCTGGAGCTTCTACGCATTAGCGGCAGCAACGATCTTCATTTATCGAAAACGCGAGACGGTGGATTCTGCGCGTTACCAGGTTCCAGGTTATCCCTGGACTCCTCTGTTGTTTATCGCCACTGTTGCTGCATTCGTGCTGAATACGATCGTTGCCCAGCCCCTGCGCGCCGCAATCGGAATTGGAGTTGTTCTCACGGGCGTTCCTGGTTACTTAATTTGGCGAAAGGGTTGAGGGAATGATTTGTTCTCATGCCGGCAACGTGAAAGCGGTTATCAGCAAAACACGGGATGCGCGCCGGCCGCTAAGAATCGTGCGACGCTGGATTCTTATCTTCCAAATGACGCCGGCGATTCTCCTGGCCGCCAGTGCCCAAGTTGCGCCATCGCAGCACACACAGGGTGTTGCCGATGATCTGGAACAATTCGTTCCGGCACAGATGCAGAAGTGGAAAGTGCCCGGCGTTGCGATCGCGGTAGTGCAGAACGGGCAAGTCATTTACACGCACGGGTTCGGTCTGCGCGACGTTAAAAGCAATCTTCCGGTCACAACCAAAACCATTTTCGCCATCGGCTCCATCTCAAAATCCTTCACTTCACTTTCTATGGGCATGCTCAATGACGAAGGCAAGCTGGATTGGGACAAGCCAGTGCGGCAATACCTACCGGAATTTCAAATGAACGATCCTGTGGCAAGCGAGCGCATGACTCCGCGCGATCTTATCTCTCATCGCCTTGGATTGGCCGGCCACGATCTTATTTGGTACAGCTCCGACTTCAGCCGCGAAGACATGGTGCGCCGCTTGCGGTTCCTGCAATCCGATCACGATTTTCGCAGTGGCTATCGCTACAACAACCTGCTGGTGATGACCGCCGGCTATCTGGTTGGAAGAGTCTCCGGACAGAGCTGGGAAGATTTCGTGCGGCACCGCGTTTTCGAGCCTTTACAGATGAACTCCAGCAACTTTTCGGTGCTCGATAGCCAGAAGAGTTCTGATTTTTCTCACCCTTACCGCAAAGATGAGCATAGCGGCGCGGTGTCGGAAATACCTTTTCACGTTATGAGCGCCATTGGACCGGCGGGCTCGATTAATTCAAATGTCGAAGACATGGCGCGTTATGCGATTTTCCAGTTGGGGAAGGGCAAGTTGGGTGATCGCCAGCTAGTGTCGGAAGCGAATTTAAGTCTGAATCACACTCCGCAGATTCCCATGCCAGACGGATCGCGGCCCCAGGAGATCGGTCCCCGGAGTTATGCAATGGGCTGGGTGGTTTCGTCTTATCGTGGGCATCCGCTCTGGTGGCATAACGGCGGTATCGACGGCTTCTACGCGCTATTGACCCTGCTGCCGGACCAAGAGTTTGGTCTGGTCATTCTGACTAATATCTTGGACGACAATCCTGTCGCGGAAATAGTTGGGTACCACATGTATGACCATTTGCTCGGCCTGGACTCGATCGACTGGGCAAAACGCTTCGCAGAGCTTGGAGAGAAACAAAAAGCCGCCGAAGAGCAGGAACGCAAAAACGAACTTGCCGAGCACAAGGCGAACACGCATCCCTCGCATGAGCTGAAGGACTACGCTGGCGGTTACGAAAACCCCGGCTACGGGGTTATCACGATCCAGCCTGAGGGCAATGGCTTCAGCGCCACTCTCAATAAGCTGTCGTTCGCCCTGCACCATTATGAATACGACATTTTCGAATCTCCTCCTGATTCGACCGGCGCTGTCGATCTTGGCAAGTTGCGATTTCTGACTGGTATGAATGGAAAGATCGACAGCATTGCAGCGCCGTTCGAACCGGATGCGCCAGAAATTATCTTTACTCGGGTGCCCGAGAATCCCTCGCCGGAGCAAAAGAAATAGATGAACGGAGAATTCCGCATGCGAATGGTCATTCGATCACAACGGTTCCTGGCGTATGCTGCGATTACCACACTCCTGCTTGGGCTGGCCGCGTACGCAGAAGATCAAAGCAATATTCCCGCGCGAAAGGATTACGCGTCAATAGCAACGAGCCTCGACTCCATGATCCGACAGGAAATGGATGACAAGCAGCTTCCTGCATTCTCGATTGCGCTCGTCGACGGAAACCAGATCGTATGGGCGCAAGGTTTTGGCTACCAGGATCCCGATAAGAAAATTCCGGCAACGGCACACACGGTGTATCGCGTGGGTTCGGTCTCAAAATTGTTTACCGATATCGGAATCATGCAGATGGTGGAGGCGGGGAAGATCAACCTGGATGCGCCTGTAAGCCAGTACATTCCGGATTTTTATCCGCAGAACCGGTTTGCGAAGCCGATCACTTTACGCGAGCTTATGTCTCACCGTTCTGGACTTCTACGCGAACCGCCGGTGGGCAATTACTTTGATCCTACCGAGCCTACGCTGGAAGCGACGGTTCGTAGCATGAACTCGACGCAACTGGTTTACGAGCCTGGGACGCACTCCAAATATTCAAATGCTGGTATTGCGGTGGTCGGCTACACACTTCAGGAAATGAATCACCAGTCTTTTCCTGAATACCTGAGGCAAGCCGTGCTCGCTCCGCTCGGAATGAACGAGAGCGCATTCGCTGCCGAACCAGACCTGAGACGCAATCTTGCCAAGGCCTACATGTGGAGCTATGACGGGACTAAGTTCCCGGCACCGACCTTTCAGCTGGGGCTAGCGCCTGCCGGTTGCATGTATTCGACCGTCACGGATCTGGCGCAATTCCTGATGGTGTTGTTCAATGGCGGACGTACTCCGAAAGCGCAAGTCCTCAGACCCGAAACTTTGGAGCAGATGTGGACGCCGCAGTTTGCCAAGCCAGGCGAAAAGAAAGGCTTCGGCCTGGGATTTGCTGTCTCGGAATTGGATAGTCACCGCGTAATCGGACATGGCGGCGCGATCTACGGCTTCGCTACCGAAGTTGTTGGTCTCCCCGATGAGAAGCTGGGTGTGGTGACCGTGACCACCGCGGATGCTGCTAATGCCGTCACCAATGTAGTCGCAAGGCAGGCCTTGCAGTCGATGTTGGCTGTTCGGTCAGGCAAGCCTCTTCCCGCATTCGAAAATACAAAGCCTGTGCCGACGGAGCTTGCTCGCAAGCTTGCCGGTCGTTATGGCGCTGGCGATGACGCGATTGACCTCATGGAGCGCGAGGGCACGTTGCATATGTTGCCCGTCAGCGGCGATTTCGAGTCTGAGTTGCGCACCTCGGGGGATGCTCTGGTTCCCGACGGCCGGCTCGATATCGATCCGAAAACAAAAGTTATTCCTATTGATGGCGGCATTCGCATTCATGACAAGGATCTCAAGCGAACCGAGTTGCCCCATCCGTCTAAATCCCCAGAGCAGTTTGACGGATTGATCGAGCAATATGGATGGGACCACGACATTCTTTATGTTCTAGAAAAAGATGGGAAGCTCAATGTTCTGATTGAGTGGTTCGAGTTCGACCCCCTGCAACAGCAGTCGCCAGATGTTTTCAAGTTTCCAGACCACGGTTTATACGATGGTGAGACCGCTATCTTCACGCGTGATTCCAGCGGCCGCGCAACCGAAGTTAAGATTGGCGCAGTGGTTTTCAAACGGCGCGCAGATGCAGCGGGGCTCAACGTCCATCCTGCTGAATCCGTCGCAGAGCTGCGGCGCAAGGCGCTCGCTGCCAAGCCGCCGGAGGAGAGCAAGTCTTTTCGGGCCTCCGATCTGGTCGATCTAACCACGGTTGATCCGACCATAAAGCTCGATATTCGTTACGCCACGACCAACAACTTCCTGGGCACGCCCGTCTACACGGAAGCGAAGGCTTTCCTTCAAAGACCCGCGGCAGAGGCATTGGGGCGGGCCGCGCAAAAGCTCAGACAGTCAGGTTATGGATTGCTCATTCACGACGCATACCGGCCCTGGTATGTCACCAAAATCTTTTGGGATGCGACACCACAAGATAAGAGGATCTTTGTTGCGGACCCTCAAGAAGGCTCGCGTCATAACCGAGGGTGCGCCGTGGATCTGACTCTCTACGACCTGAAGACCGGGAAAGAGCTTCCCATGACTGGCGATTATGACGAAATGTCAGAGCGGTCATACGCATTTTATCCGGGCGGGACGTCGTTACAGCGCTGGGACCGCACTCTACTCCGCGATGCTCTCGAATCAGAAGGGTTCAACGTTTATCTCTACGAGTGGTGGCACTTCGATTACAGAGATTGGCAGCAGTACCCGATTCTGAATCTCACCTTCGAGCAGTTGTCGCGTTCTGGCCAAAGTGGGGCGGGGATTAAAGATCAGGTCAGACCGCTCGCGAAGATGGCACGCGCCGGCGCTAGCCAGAGATCAGAAGCGCATTGATTGGAGACTTATGATCATTGAGAAAATCGAGCTGCGCGAAATTCGCATGCGCCTCAAGGCGCCTTTTGAAACCAGCTTCGGCGTAACTCAGGACAGGAGAATTCTCCTGGTCGAGGCAGTCGTGGACGGGGTAAGTGGATGGGGAGAAGTTACAACTGTCGAAAGTCCTTCTTATAATTCTGAGACTACAGAGACCGCTTGGCATGTCATTTCAGATTTCATCGTACCCCGGATCATAGGCAGAGATTTGAATAAAGCGGCCGACGCCGCACCATTATTATTCCCGATCCGCGGGCACCAGATGGCAAAGGCGGGGGTCGAGAATGCGCTTTGGGATGCCGAATCGCAGCTCAAAAGGCTTCCTTTATGGGAGTTGCTCGGCGGGACCTTGAATGAGATTGCTTGCGGGGTCTCACTGGGAATTCGTGAAAATCCGCAATCACTGCTTCGGAAAGTGGAGGAAGAGCTCCGGAACGGATATCAGCGGATCAAACTGAAAATCAAGCCGGGCAAGGACCTCGACTTTGTCGCTGCTGTGCGAAAAGAATTTCCTCACATTCGGCTGTCAGTTGACGCAAATTCTGCTTATGAGCTGAAAGATACTCAACACCTGAAAGAACTCGACCAATTCGATCTGT
>Ga0066709_100005554_pt1 | contig 10419 bp, 6 predicted proteins | sample GraSoiAngelo_158_FD_79665 | JGI IMG/M metagenome (GOLD analysis project Ga0066709, IMG submission 79665) | Grasslands soil microbial communities from the Angelo Coastal Reserve, California, USA - 14_1009_16_30cm | ecosystem: Environmental > Terrestrial > Soil > Grasslands | place: USA... | reverse complement strand
GCGTGTTGCGTGATGATTTCGCCCCACGGATCGACGAGCATCGAATGTCCCCATGTGCGTCGTCCACCCGGATGCGTGCCGCCTTGCGCCGCTGCGAGCACGTAGCACTGGTTTTCGATCGCGCGAGCGCGAAGAAGTGTTTCCCAATGTGTGGCGCCGGTTGGAACGGTGAACGCCGCGGGTACTACGATTAACACAACATCCGAGAACCTTCGGTAGAGCTCGGGAAAGCGAACGTCGTAACAGATCGACAATCCGACAAGCCCGCACCGGGCTTCGAAGCTCTGCGTGACTTCGCCGGCCTCGATCGTCTTCGCTTCATCGTAATTTTCATCGCCCTGCGTAAAGCGGAACAGGTGGATCTTGTCGTAGCGGGCGAGCCGTGCACCGTCAGGTCCATAAGCCAGCAACGCCTGCTTGATGCGCGAGGGATCATCACACGCGATCGGGACGCTGCCGCCGATCAACACAATGCGGTGGCGGCGCGCCGTCGTCGATAGAAACGTTTGTTGCATGCCGTCGCCATCGCGTTCGCGAATCGCGATCTTGTCTTTGGCGTGCAGGCCCATGAAGCCAAAATTCTCCGGCAGCAGTATGAGCTCCGCGCCCTGCGCCGCTGCGTCAGCGATGAGCGGCTCGGCTTGCGCGAGATTCGCCGCGACGTCGGCGCCCGATACCATCTGCACGGCGGCAACGCGGTAATGGGCGCCGGGTGTCGCCATGGGAAGTGTCACTTGTCGATTACCGCGGGCACGGGGGCGGCCGCGGTACGGCTGCTGACCCGCTCGACGATCGGATCCGACCAGCTCCCGGTCACCGCATAGTCGTAGCTGAACAACTGCTCGATCGGATCCTTCAATACTTTTTGCGCGAGCAGCGTGCCCGCGCCTATTGCAGCGCCAACGAGCGGGTTGGCGATGAACAACGCCGCGGCGCCCGCCGACACGCTCGTCGACAACGCGGGCTGCACGCGCACGCGAAGCTTCTCAGTCTCGCGCGTCAGATCGACAGTACCCGAAATATTGACCGTGGCGGCAGGTCCGATCATTCGCAGATTGTCGGTGCTCATCATGCCGTCCTGAATGCGCGCGGACCCATCGATCGAATCGAACGCAAAGCCTTCGCTGAACACGTCGCGGAAATCGAGCGTGATTCGCCGCGGCAGCGCCTGCAACGACAGCACGCCGAGCAATCGGCCGACGCCGGGATCGGCTTTCATGAATTGCCCGACGCCTGCGTTCACTTGAAACGTGCCGTTGAGCACGCGGTAGTCGAAGTCCGCCGGCGACCCGTTCCAGGAGAGCTGGCCCTTGATCTTCGTCGCCGCGCCCCTGATGGCGTCCGCGGTTCCGAAGTGGGTCAGAAATGTCCCGGCCTCGTTCACGTCGAGCGCAACATCGAGCTTCGTCTGCTGCGGTTCGCCGGCGCGCCACCATCCTTCGGCGCTGATCACCCCCGCATCGTTCTTGAGCGTCAGCGATTCGATCTGCCAATCATTTCCGGATGGGCGCGCCGCAAGCTCGAGCTTGCCCAAGTCGTGATCCTTCGAGTAAAAAGCGTCGCTTGCCAGATCGATCGCGGGCCACGCGGTCGCGGCGCCTGCCGGACGCACGGCTTTGCGCGTCGATTGGCCGGTCGGCCCCTCCGCGGCGATCGGCAACGTGAGCCGCGCGAGACGCGCGACGATGCGTCCGTTAGGCGTTGTGGACGTGGGCACGCGCCATACAGCGGTGCCGGCAACGTCATTTCCGCCAAGCGCCACACGCCATTCTTCGCCGGCGCGACGCGCGACGATGTTCGTCCGATTGAACTTGCGGCCGAACGCAGACAACGACGTCGCGTCGACATCGGCGCCATCGAAATCGAGTGCGCTCGTTGCGCCACCGCCGCCTGCGCGACCCGGCAATGCGCGGCTAAATCCAAGCCATTCATCGAGATCGAGCGCAGGCAAATCGGCGCGTACCCAGAATCCCGCACGCTCCGGTTCGCCGCCTTGGGCGATCGCTTTGCCGAGCAGCAACAAACCGCGATCGAACGGCGCATCCAACGTGGGTCGTCGGAGCAGCAATCGACCGATCGTTCCGTAGTCGATCGCCAGCAGCTCATCCTTGCGCGGAGGCGTCGCATCACGCCGCTCGACGCGCAACGCAATGGTCTGGTCGGCTGTCTTGCCGAGCGGCGCCGGCAGATCGATCGCTGCACCTTTGAGCGACGACTCGACCGTCCACGTCGCCGCCTGCGGCCGCATGTTGACGGTTAATTGATAGTCGGTGTCGCCTGAAAGCCGATCGATCAGCGGCGAATCGACTTGGCTTCGCAATTGCGCGAGGCTGACCGTGCCCGCGCCTGTCACGCGAACGCGCCCGTCGCTTCCGGCAAGTTCGAGCTTGACCGTGCCGCCCAACGCTTCCGCGGTAATGTCGCGCCCGGTAAGCGAATGTCCGCCGAAGCTGATCTTGCCGTTGACCTGGTCGAGTTGCGGCGCGCCGGCGATCCGCAATTCGTTGCCAATGAACTGATATTCACCGATGACCGTTGCCGAGGGCGGCGCGGCGAGTGGAAGTTCGAAGTTGAGCGCGAGCCGTCCATTGCCCACAGCCTGCGCGCCGTCGCTGAAATGTCCGATCCATTCTGCAACGGGGCTCTGTTCGATGAATGCCAGAAAGTCCTTCGTCGGTCCAGCGACTTCGCCATTGATTCGGACAATCGGATGGTGCAGGTCGGCGATCTCGGCGTGGGTGCGCGATATTTGCGCGCCGAATACCTTCCCGCCTGACGCGTCGACCGAGAGCCGCGCGCCTTCCAAACGAATGTCGGCGTCGATGTCGCTGATCGATGGCCAGTGCTCCGCGTAGTCGAGCACGCCGCCCTGCGCTTTGGCCGTGGCGACAAATTGCCCGTTGCGTCCTTGCTCAAACGGAAAGTCCGCAAGGCTCCCGTTCAGCACAATACGAACGTCGTTCGACGTCCCCTTGAGTAGCGCGCGTTGCATCCACTCCCGCACGCTCGAGCGAATGTTCCGAGGGACATAGCGGTAAAGGTGCTCGATGTTGGCCCGCGTCAATCGCGCCTTCAGATCGATCGAACCTGGGCCTGACGGTAACGACTTCCATGTGCCCGCTGCGGTGCCGGCGGCATGGCCATTGGCGAAAGCCAGATCGTCGACACGAACCTGCAACGTCTCCGGCGTTCGCTCCCACCTCACGTCGCCGGCCGCCGAATCGAACGGAATAGGCTCGATGAACACATGCGGAAGCTCGAGCGTCATCCTCTGACTGGCGAGCTTCAAGGTGCCCTTCGTCTCCGTCGCCGCGAAGCGACCGGTAATGCCGGAGCCGCCGGGAAAGACATCCTGCGCGTTGACGCCGAGCGCTTCGAATGCGCCGCTCGCAGAGAATTTGGTCGGCGCGGCGGCGGTACCTTCCCACGAATACTTGCCGTCGTTGAGCGTACCGCGCGGTGCATAACGCGCAAGGTCGTGCCGCACGCTTTGCGGCAGCGGCAAATGCGCAGCCAGCATCGTCAGCGGCGCGAGCTCGACGCGCACGAACGTCAATTTGCCCTCGGCTCCTCGCCCATCGGCCGCTTCATCGTGCATGAACGTGAAGTCGGTCGGCGCCAGCGTCGTTCCATCCATCGCTTCGAACGCAAGCGCCTTGGTATACAACTCGTGGTGACCGGCGTCGTGCTTCCAGCCAACCCGTCCGGAAACACGGGCAAGCTCCAGCGGCGGCAAGTCGTTCGCGAGCTGCGTGCGCACGTCGACAAGAACGAGATCGGCGGTGAGGTCGCTCGGCTCACCTTTTTCGAGCTCCATCCAGAGACGTAACGCGCCCTTGCCCGAGTCGACGGGCAACGGCAACGATAGATATTCGCGCCAGGCGGCTACATCGGCATAGTCGAGTCGCAAATAAAACTTGCCGCCGGCCTTTTGCCAATCGGCTGGCGCGAGGCCGACGACGTCGCCACGAAGATCGACCGGCGAAGCAAGCTCCGCCGGCGGCATTCCCGTCAACCCGAAGCGATGATGCCCGAAGCTATGCTCGAGGCGGAATTGCACCTGATCGAGAACGAGCTGGGGTGCCTTGCGCAGCTCGTCATCCCACGTGATGAGCGCGTTGCTGACGACGATCTCGCGCTGACGCAACAGCCAGTCGCCCACAATCGCCTCTTCGTTCTGGCGCGCAGAGTCGATCGCCATGCCGGCAATGCGCAGTCGACCTGCTGCGTCGCGGCGAACCGACAGCTTGGGTCCGTCGACGACAAGCTCGCGCAATCGAAATTCCAGCAGCGGCAGTGACGTCCACGCGACGATCAGATCGACGCGCGGCAAATCGAGCAACGGTTCGCCGGTCGAGCCCGCACGGTCAAGAATCCGCAGACCGCGAATCGAGAGCTTCGGATTCCACCCGTCCCATCCGGTGCCGATCGCGTCGATCTCGACGGGTTCGCCAAGGCGCGCCGACAGCGCTGCAACGATTTCGGCGCGATGCGATTCGACCTGCGGAAAAACGACGAAGCGAACGACCAGCAGCAGCGCGCAAAACAGACCGACGGCAATCAATACGGCGTCGGCGACGAGAAGAAGCAGTCGGGCGGCGCGCAAGGGAGAAACCGCGGGCGAGACGCGGGAAGAGGCGCGCGCGAAAGGCATAGAATGGCTCGTGAGTGCGGATTGTAGCGGTAGCCCGTCGCGACCGCGAATTCTTCCCATGGAACTCGATCGAGCGCTGGCGTGGAGCCGCTACGCGCAGCGCGCAATCGCCGCGTCGCCGGCGCTCGGGCGCGACATCGCGGCCACCGTCGACACCCCGTTCGATTGGACCGTCGCGCAGCGCGCTTTGGACGCCATCGTTGCTGGCGGCGACTCCCGTGCGCTTGCCGATGAATTGCGTCGGCTGCGCCGCCGCCTTTTCATCCATACCCTGTGCCGCGACTTGACGGGACGCGCAGACTTGAGCGAGGTGCTGCACGCCGTCACGACGTTGGCGGAAACGGCGCTTGCCGCTGCCACAACGCTTCACGCGCGCGCGCTCGCTGCGGCGTCGGGCGACCCCATCGGCGCGGAGACCGGCACACCGCAGCAACTGATCGTCGTCGGCATGGGGAAGCTCGGGGGCGGCGAGCTCAACGTCTCATCCGACGTCGACCTCGTGTTCGTCTATCCGGAGGAAGGCGAAACGCGCGGTCCGCGGTCCGTCGCCAACCGTGAATTCTTTGATCGACTCGGTCGCCGCGTGATCGGCGCGCTCAATGAAATCACGGCCGACGGCTACGTTTTCCGAGTCGACATGCGACTCCGCCCGTACGGAGAGAGCGGATCGTTGACGTCGTCGTTCGTCGCACTCGAGCACTATCTCGTCGCGCAGGGACGTGCATGGGAACGATACGCATGGCTCAAGGCGCGGCCATTGACCGGCAACCGCCACGACGAGCTGGCCCGCCATATCGCGCCTTTCGTTTACCGCAAGTATCTCGATTACGACGCTTATGAGGGACTGCGCGATATTCATCGCCAGATTCGCGAACAGGAGCGCGGGAGTGGCTACGCGAACGACATCAAGCTCGGACGCGGCGGCATTCGTGAAATCGAATTCATCGCGCAGGCGCTGCAAATCGTACGAGGCGGAAAAGAGCCCGAGCTTCGTGCGCGCGGCACCCAGAATGCGCTCGCCGCGCTCGCCGAACGCGGTCTGCTGCCGCGGCGCGCGAGCGATGCTTTGCTGGACGCATATCGCTTTCTGCGCAATGTCGAGCATCGCCTGCAGTATCGCGACGATCGGCAGACGCAGCAATTGCCCGAGGACCGTTCCGAGCGCGCGCTTCTCGCCGAGACGCTCGGCTATTCGGACCTGGCGAGCTTCACGCGAGCGCTCGCGCTTCATCGCGGGAACGTCGCCGCCCAATTTGCGATGGTGCTCGGTGAGTCGCGTACCGCCACGCACGCAGGCGACGACCTGCATTCATTCACGCGTGTGTGGAAGGATCCGTCCACTGCCGCGTCAACGATGCTTGTGCAGGCAGGCTTCAGCGGTCCCGACGCGTTGCTCGTCGCGTTGCAACGCGCGCGCAACGGCAGCCGATACGCGCAACTTCCCCCGTCATCTCGTGAGCGCTTCGACCGGCTGGTGCCGATGTTGCTCAAGATCGCCGTCGACGAAAGAACGCCGGAGACTGATCCACAGACGGTGTTCCTGCGCCTGTTTGCGCTCCTCGAGGAAGTGAGCCGGCGGAGCGCCTATCTCGCGCTGTTCGTCGAGCATCCGCCGCTTTTGCCGCGTTTGGCGCAGCTGATGGGCGCGTCCGCGTGGGCCGCCGATTATCTGACGCGCCATCCGATCCTGCTGGACGAGCTGCTCGACACCCGGTCGCTCTTCGCCGAACCCGATTGGCGGGCATGGCGCGACGAGCTGGCGCGGGTTCTTGCAACGCATCGCGACGACGCAGAGCGGCAAATGGACGCGCTGCGACACTTTCAACAGGCGCAAACGTTACGACTGCTCGCGCAGGACTTAAGCGGGCGCCTGACCGTCGAACGACTCGCCGATCATCTGTCGGCACTCGCGGACGTCATTCTCGCCGCGACTCTCGTACGGTGTTGGACGCAAATGCAAAAGACCGACGCGCCGCCGCGCTTCGCGGTGATCGGGTACGGCAAGCTCGGCGGCAAGGAGCTCGGTTACGCGTCGGACCTCGATCTCGTGTTCTTGTACGACGTCGAACCGGGTTCGGTCGATGCCGATGTCGCGCCCGAACGCTACGCACGCCTCGCGCAGCGCTTCAATACCTGGCTCACCAGCACGACGGCCGCGGGACGACTCTACGACACCGATTTTCGCCTCCGCCCGGACGGCGCTGCCGGTCTGCTGGTCTCGAGTCTCGCTGCGTTCAAGAAGTATCAACGCGAAACGGCGTGGACCTGGGAACACCAGGCGTTGACGCGCGCGCGCCATGTGGCCGGCGACGCAGACATCGGCGCCGCCTTCGAGACCGAGCGCACGTCGATCCTGCGTTTGGCGCGCGACATCCCGCGTCTTGCCGTCGACGTCGTCGAGATGCGGCGCAAGATGCAGGCCGGACACCCGAATCGTACGCAATTCTTCGATTTGAAGCACGATGCCGGCGGCATGGTCGATATCGAATTCGTTGTGCAGTACCTCGTCCTCGCGCATGCGCACCGGCACGTTGAGCTGACGCGCAACGTCGGCAACATCGCCTTATTGCATGCCGCAGGTGCGCTCGGCCTCGTTCCGCAGGAGCTTGCTCGCGATGCCGCCGACGCGTATCGCGAATATCGGCGACTGCAGCACAAAGTCCGGCTCACGGGCGCGCCGCATGCCCGCGTGGATGGCGCCGCCCAAACTGACCGGCGAGGCGCCGTGCTGGCCTTGTGGCAACGCGCATTCGGCGTACCGCGCTAAAATCGCTTCTTTTGTGCGAAGGAGAGGCCGCCATGTCGATGGCCGACCGCGACGGATGGATCTGGTACGACGGCAAGGTGGTGCCGTGGCGCGACGCGACGACGCATGTGCTCACGCACACGCTGCATTACGGCATGGGCGTCTTCGAAGGCGTACGCTGCTACAAGACCGCCGACGGCCCAGCGATCTTCCGGTTACACGACCACACCGACCGGTTGTTCCGCTCCGCGCAGATCTTCGCGATGAAGATTCCCTACAGCAAGGACGAGCTCAACGCGGCGCAAAAGGATTGCGTGCGGAAGAACAAGCTCGATTCCTGCTATTTGCGCCCGCTGGTGTTCTATGGATCGCACGCGATGGGCGTCGCAGCGCGCTCGAATCCCGTACGCGTCGCCATCAGTGTGTGGCCCTGGGGCGCCTACCTCGGCGCTGAGGGGCTCGAGAAGGGCATTCGCGTCAGAACGTCGTCGTTCACGCACCATCATCCGAACATCACGATGTGCGGCGCGAAGGCGGTGTGCAATTACGCCGTATCGATATTGGCGAATCAGGAAGCGACGCACGACGGCTACGAGGAAGCGATGCTGCTCGATCCGCAGGGGTTTGTCTGCCAGGGCTCGGGCGAGAACCTCTTCATGGTTCGCGATGGCAAGCTGCACACGCCGGATCTGTCCGGCGGCGCGCTCGCCGGCATCACCCGCGAAACGGTCATGACGTTCGCGGACGAGCTCGGCATTCCGGTGTTGGAGCGACGCATCACGCGAGACGAGATCTATGTCGCCGACGAAGCGTTTTTCACCGGCACCGCGGCGGAAATCACGCCGATTCGCGAATACGACAATCGGCCGATCGGCGCGGGACGCCGCGGACCCATCACGACGCGGCTGCAGGAAATGTTCTTCGACACCGTTGGCGGCAAGGACAAGTCGCGCGAGGAATGGTTGGCAAGGGTGTGACGATGGCGGAAGTCGATCCCCGAGGCGTCGTCGTCGTGAAGCCAAGTCAGTTGCCGGCGTTCTGCCCGAATCCCGCGATGCCTCTGTGGAGCTGGCATCCGCGCGTGTATCTCGATGTCGCGCCGACGGGCACGGCGATGTGTCCGTATTGCGGGACCCGCTACGAGCTGGAAGGCGGCCCGGTCAAACATGGCCACTGAATCGTGAGCTCCTTTGATCGCTGAGCGTCTTTCGTGGCCCGCGCTCGCATCCTGATTATCGCGCCCTCGTGGGTGGGCGATTCGATATTGTCCGAGCCGTTGATCGCGTTACTGCGACAACCTTACGAAGAGCCCCAGGTCGACGTGTTGGCGCCGCCGTGGTGCGCGCCAGTTTATGCGCGCATGCGCGGGATCCGCAAGATCATCGAATCGCCGTTCGCCCATGGCCGCCTCGATCTCGCGGCGAGGCGCACGCTGGCCGCCAAGCTGCGAGCGGAAAACTACGCGCGCGCGATCGTGCTGCCGAATACATGGAAGTCGGCGCTGGTGCCGTGGCTCGCGCGCATTCCGATCCGTACCGGTTACGTCGGTGAAGCGCGCTGGGCGTTGTTGAATGATCCGCGCAAGCTGCAGAAGCTGACCGTGCCGCGACTCGTCAACCGCTACGCGGCGCTCGCAGGGACGGCGGGCAAGCTGATGCCCGCCCCGCCCGCACCGGTTCTCGTGCCCAATATGGCGAATCGATCCGCCGCCGTGCGAGCCCTGTCGCTGAAAACGCACCGCCCGGTGGCCGTGTTGTGCCCGGGCGCCGAATTCGGCCCTGCCAAGCGGTGGCCGCCGAATCAGTTCGCCGAGCTTGCGGCGTTGTTTTTGCGCGACGGCTTCCGCGTGTGGCTGGTGGGCTCGCCGAACGACAAGCTCGCCGCGACGGCGGTGCTGCAATCGATGGACGAATCGTCGCGTCAGATACATGACCTGTGCGGACGCACCGACCTCGGTACCGCGATCGATCTCCTGTCGCTGGCCTCACTCGTCGTCAGCAACGACTCGGGGCTGATGCACTCCGCAGCCGCCGTCGGCGTGCCGGTCGTTGCGCTGTTCGGCTCGTCGTCGCCGGAGTACACGCCACCCTTGTCGCCGTTGGCGCGCGTCGCCAAAATCGACATCGAGTGCAGTCCGTGCTTCAAACGCGAATGCCCGCTCGGACACTTCAAGTGCATGCGCGATTTGAAGCCATGGATGGTCTACAATTTTGCGCGCGCCGCGATGCCGCTGCACCTCTCTGCACGGCCGACAGTCGAGACGCAGAGCGATACCTGAGAAGATCATGAACCGATCTCAAAATCGGGCGAGCGGGCCGAGAGCCGCAGTTAACAAATAAGGGCCCGCAGCGAGCGGGGAGATAGTACATGGACGTACAGCGAGGGGCGAGCGAGGATACGGTGGTTCTATCTCGGCAAGTGCTAACGTGAGCAAAACCGTTAAGCGCAGCCCATTTTGAGATTGGTTCATGTCGAAACCCCGCACGCCGCCGATCTATACGTCGCCGCAGGATGCCGCGCTTGCCTTCTATCAAGCATTCGAGGCGAAAGACCTCGACGCGATGATGACCGCCTGGGCCGACGACGAGGAGATCGTGTCCATCCATCCTGGTGGTGCCCGACACGTCGGCTATGACGCCGTGCGCGGCGCTTTCGAGCAACTCTTTGCCGGCGACGGCAAGCTCGCGTTTCGGCTCGATCAGGTCGTATTGATGGAGACGGTCGGCCTCGCCGTGCAAAGCGCAATCGAGCATATCTTTCTGACCGACGGAAATCCGCGCGGCGCGGCCATTGCGACCAACGTTTTCATGCGCACACCTTCCGGATGGCGGATGGTGCTGCACCACGCGTCCCCCGCTCCGGCGCTTCCGCAGGTCGCGGCAGGTGGACCGTTGCACTAGGGAAACTCTGATCAAGTCCCGCAATTCGATGGCATAGTAACGCCACCGAATTTTGGGAACGAACAATGAAGCAGCGGACCTTTGCCGATCTCGAATATGACGCGAAGAAGCGAACGCGG
>Ga0066709_100005552_pt1 | contig 10419 bp, 8 predicted proteins | sample GraSoiAngelo_158_FD_79665 | JGI IMG/M metagenome (GOLD analysis project Ga0066709, IMG submission 79665) | Grasslands soil microbial communities from the Angelo Coastal Reserve, California, USA - 14_1009_16_30cm | ecosystem: Environmental > Terrestrial > Soil > Grasslands | place: USA... | reverse complement strand
GTCTGCCCCGGTCATGGCCCCCCGCTCAGGGGCCGGATCCCGAGCCTCACGTCCACGATGTCGGCCGCCGGCTCGACCGAGACCCGCAGCCGCTCGCTGGCGCGCTCTTTGCCGGGCTGCCAGCTCCGGCTCTTGTCGAGGTCGCGGAAGGCCCGCAGCCACCACTCCCCGGCCGCGAGCTGGAGGTCGAAGGCCCCCTCGCGATCCACCTCGCCCAGCACCTCCTGGGAGGTGTCCGTCACCGAGACGGCCAGCACGCGCACCACGCCGAGGCTATCGCCCAGCGAGTCTAGCACAGCCCCCCGCACCCTCCCAGGAGCGTGAGGGTTCGAGGCCCGCAGGCGGAGCCCCCGGGCCACTGGCTGAGCCGGCGTGAGCTCGAAGACCGTGTCGGCCGGAGCCAGCACGTCGGTCGAGGGCTCGAAGGAGCGGTTCTGGTTGAGGTCGGCGAACACCCATAGCCGGTAGCGTCCGGGCACGGCCAGTCCGTCGACGCGGAACTGATCCAGGCGATCCACCACGCCGATGGCGTCGAAGTCGCGCGCGGTGCTGTCCGGCCCGGCGCGGCGGGCGTCGTAGCACCAGACGTAGACGCCCGGGGCCGAGAACCCGCGGGCATCGATCTCTCCCTCCAGGCGTCCGCGCGCGAAGCTGTCCGCGGTGCTGAATACCACGGCGGCGCCGCCGGCCAGGTTGTTGCCGTGCCGGTCGCGGGCCGTCGGGGCGACGAACAAGGTGTAGGTCTGCTGGGGCTTGAGCGGCGAGGCGGGAATCAGCTCGAGGGTGCGGCCGCGCCAGCGCCGCTGCTTGATCTCGACCGGCGGGGCCAGGGAGACCGCGTCGGCGCCGGAGCGAGGCTCCATGCCCTCGCTGAAGCTGACCGACAGCGCGGCCCCGACCGGCACGCGCGCGGCGCCCGAGTCGGGCACCGAGCCGACTACCCGCGGCGACTCGATGTCGGGAGGTCCCCCCGAGGGAGGCTGGCGCTTCGCGCATGCCGCCGTCCCCACGAGTGCCAGCACCGCGGCCAGTCGGCTGCGCCTCGTCACGCGCGCGGGTGAGCCCGCTCGTAGGCCTGGCGCAGGCGGCGGTTCGAGACGTGGGTGTAGATCTGGGTGCTCGCCAGCGAGCGATGCCCGAGCATCTCCTGGATCGCCCGCAGGTCCGCCCCGCGATCCAGCAGATGGCTGGCGAACGAGTGCCGGAGCGAGTGCGGCGAGACCCCGAGCCCGCCGGCCGCCTCGGCCAGCCGCCGGCGGACCACGCGCTGCACCGTGCGCCGGGAGAGCCGGGCCCCCCGGGCGTTGACGAACAGCGGCTCGATGGGACGGGCCCGCTCGAGCCCGGGCCGCGCCGGCCCGCCGCGCGCGCGCGGCCCTCCCGTGCTCGCCAGGTAGCGCTCCAGCGCCTCCCCGGCCGCGGCTCCAAACGGCACCACGCGCTGGTGGCCCCCCTTGCCGCGGACCCGCAGCAGCCGCGCCTCCCAGTCCAGATCGCCGCCGTTCAGCCCCACCAGCTCGGCGAGCCGGAGGCCCGAGGAATAGGCCAGCTCGAGCAGGGCCCGATCGCGCCGCGCCGCGGGATCGGCGCCCGCGATCCGGTCCAGGGCGCGCTCCAATTCCTTAAGCGGGAGCGTGCGTGGCAGGCGGCGCGGCCGCCGGGGCGCCGGCAGGCCGAGCGCCGGATCGGCCGAGATCAGACCGCGGCGCACGCAGAAGCGCGAGAAGCTCCGCCACGCCGCGAGCGATCGCGCCACGCTCGAGGGGGCGCGCCGCGCCTTCCACATCTCGCGCAGGACGCCGGCCAGGAGCTCGGTCGACCATCGAGCGGGCTCGACCGGCCGCTCGGGTCCGGCCGCCCGATCCAGCGCGCGCGCGATGTCGCGGCGATAGGCCTCGACCGTCAGCGGCGAGGCGCGCCGTCGCGCCGCGAGCTCGGTGAGGAACTGTTCCAGCGCCTCACGCACCGATGGTTTCCGGCTGGAACACCGACTTGCATTTGATGCAGCGCAGGACCGGGCCCTTCTTCGTCTCCTTCTCCACCAGGAACGGGGCGGCGCAGTTGGGACACGGCGTGAGGCGCGGGCGGTCCCACACCGCGAACGTGCAATCGGGGTAGCGCGTGCAGCCGAAGAAGACCTTCCCGCGCTTGGTGCGGCGCTCGGCGATCTCGCCCTGGCCACACTCCGGGCACCGGATGCCGAGCGTGAGCGGCTTGGTGAACTTGCAGTCGGGACGGCGCGAGCAGGAGATGAATCGACCGAAGGGGCCGTTCCGCGCCACCAGCGGCGAACCGCACAGGTCGCAGGTTCCGGGCACCGGGGTCGGGAGCTCGGCGTCGTCGACCGGGCGCGTGTACTTGCATTCCGGATATCCCGGGCAGGCCAGGAAGGGCCCGCGCCGGCCGAACTTGCGCACCAGCATCCGCCCGCAGGTGGGACAGGCAATATCGGTCGGCTCCTCGACCTTCTTGCGATGGTGGTGGCTGGACTTCTCGGCTTGCTCGAGGTCCTTGCTGAAGGGACCCCAGAAGTCCCGCACCACCTTGTGCCATTCCTGCTTGCCTTCCTCGATCCCGTCGAGCTCCTCCTCCATGGCGGCGGTGAAGTTGACGTTGAAGACGTCGGGGAAGCTGTCCACCAGCAGGCGATTGACCGCCATGCCGAGCTCGGTGGGAGCGAGCCGTCCCTTGTCGCGGGTGACGTAGTCGCGGGAGGTGATGGTGCCGACGATGGTGGCGTAGGTGCTGGGACGGCCAATGTTCTCCTCCTCCAGCGCCTTGACCAGCGACGCCTCGGTGTAGCGCGGCGGAGGCTGGGTGAAGTGCTGCTCGGGACGGACCGGCTCGGGGCGCTCCTCTCCTTCGGGCTCCACCAGCGGGACGCTGCTGACGGCGAGCGGCGTGCCCGCCGTGAGCTCGGGGAGCCTCGACTCCGGCGCGTCGTCCTCCTCGTCGATCCCGTAGAGCTTCTGGAATCCCGCGAACTTCAGCACCCGGCCGCTCGCCCTCAGGCCCAGCCGGCCCGCTTCCACCTCCACCGTCGTGGCCAGGTACTCGGCCGAGGCGGCCTGCGAGGCCACCGCCCGCTTCCAGATCAGGTCGTAGAGCCGGAACAGCTCGTCGTCGAGGTAGGGACGCACCGATTCCGGAGTGCGCTCCACCGAGGAGGGCCGGACGGCCTCGTGCGCGTCCTGCGCGGACTTCTTGCTCTTGAAGGTGCGCGGCGACTCGGGGACGTACTCGGCGCCGAGCGAGCGCCCGAGCCAGCCGCGGATCTCGGTGATCGCCTCCTCGGCGAGGCGCGGCGAATCGGTGCGCATGTAGGTGATCAGGCCGACGCTCCCCTCGCCGCCGAGGCTCACGCCCTCGTAGAGACGCTGCGCGAGCTTCATGGTCCGCTGGCTCAGGTAGCCGAGCCGGTTGTAGGCGGTCTGCTGGAGCGTGCTGGTAATGAACGGCGCCTTGGGGTGGACCTGGCGCGGAGTGGTCTCGACGCCGGCGATCGAGGCCGGGATCCCGGCCAGCTCCGAGGCTGCAGCGCGGGCGCGCGCCTCGGCGTCGGGGCCGCGGATCTGCCCCTGCTCGAGCGCTTCCTCGCCGATCCGCCACAGCCGCGCGGTGAAGCGCTCTCCGCCCGCGGTCTGGTAGTCGACCTCGAGCGTCCAGTACTCCTCGGGGACAAACGCCTGGATCGACTCCTCGCGCTCGCAGATCAGGCGCAGCGCCACGCTCTGCACCCGCCCCGCCGACAGGCCGTAGCGCACCGTGCGCCACACGAACGGGCTCACCTTGTAGCCCACCAGCCGATCGAGCACGCGGCGCGCCTGCTGGGCGTTCACCAGGTTCATGTCCAGCTCGCGCGGGTTCTCGAGCGCCTGCTTCACGGCGCGCTCCGTGATCTCGTTGAAGGTGAGGCGCCGCACCGGTTGCCGGGCGGTCTTGAGCGCGCCCGCCAGGTGCCAGGCGATCGCTTCACCCTCGCGGTCCGGATCGGGCGCGAGGTAGATGCGATCGGCGTCGAGAGCCGCGGTCTTGATGCGCGTGAGCGCCTGGGTCTTGCCGCGGATCGGCACGTACTCGGGCTCGAAGTCGCGCTCCAGGTCGACCCCCAGCTTGCTCTTGGGGAGATCCATGATGTGGCCGTTCGAGGCCACCACGGTGAAGCCCCGTCCCAGGAACTTGGTGAGCGTCCGCGACTTGGTGGGCGACTCCACGATCACCAGCGATCTCGAGCCGTCCTTGGCCGGCGCGCCGGCGGCGCGCTTCGGGCCCGGAGCCTTGAGGCCGGCGCCGCGGCGGCTCGTTGCGGCTTTCCCGGTGCCGGCGGCCGGGGCGGACTCGCGCGAGGTCCGGCGCGAGGCGCGCTTCGCGGGCGTGGCCCGCGCCTCCGGGTCCGCCTTCTTGCCGGCGGCCGGGGCCCGTGACTTGGTCGCGGCCGCCGCCTTGCTAGTGCGCGAGGTCGAATTCGCCATGACGCGCCTCCAGCCCCTCGCCGGGATCGTCGACCTTGAGCGCCACCCGGGTGGCCACGTCGCGGGCCAGATCCACGCTCACCGGACGGACGCCGCAACCGCTGAGGAGGTCGAGCGTGCGCTCGAAGTCCTCGGCGCTGAGCGAGCCGCGGCGCCGGAGGTCGATGAGATAGCCCCACGCCTCGGTGCTCAGGGACTCGCGCTCCTCGGCGCTCAGGATCCGATGCGCCTGCTCGCCCGGAGCCCGCAGGACCGCCGGCGCCACCGGCGAGGCCGTCCGGGCCAGGCTGCCGAGGACCAGGATCGCCGCCTGCACCTCCTCGGCCGTGAAGTCGGCCTGCTCGATCGACTCTCCCAGGGTCTCGAGCGCCGTGTCGTCGCCCTCGAGGAAGCTCTCGAGGCGATCCGAGAGCAGGCCCAGCAGCCGGGCCACGCCGAGGTTCAACCGCTCGTCGGTCATCACCGGGTCTCCACGCCCTCTTCGATGAGCATGTGGCACTTCTTGTACTTCTTGCCGCTCCCGCACGGGCAGGGGTCGTTGCGTCCGACGCGGGGGCCGGTGCGCACCGGCTCGGTGCGCGCCGCGGCGGGCTCGGGGCCGTCGCCCGCGCGCCCGGAGCCTGGGGGGCCCGCGGCAAGGGCGCCCCCGAACGCCTGGGCCTCGGCGTGCTGCGCCACCATGCGCCGCGGAGCCGGGCGCTGCTCGACCGCCGGAGGGCCGCCCTCGAGCTGCACCCGGAACAGCCGCTGTACGAAGTCCTCGCGCACGTCGCGCACCAGGGTCTCGAACAGCGTGTAGGCCTCCTTCTTGTACTCGATCAGCGGGTTGCGCTGCCCGTAGGCGCGCAGCCCGATTCCGCCCTTCAGGTGGTCGAGCTCGTACAGGTGATCGCGCCAGTGCTCGTCCAGGGTGTAGAGGTAGAGATGGCGCTCGAGGTCGCGCAGCAGGTCGGGCGTGAACTCCGCCTCGCGCGCCCGGTAGGCGCGCTCGCCGATCGCCACCGCCTTCTCCTCGAGCTCCTCGTAGACGCCGGTCTCGAGGTCCTTCGGGGACACCGGCCGCATGAGCAGGAACGACAGCTCGTCGGCCAGTCCCTTGAGGTTCCACTCCTCGCGATGGATGTCCGCGCCCGCGAACTTGGCCACCCGCTCCGCCACCGCCTCCTCGATCGAGTCGAGCACGGTCTCGCTCATGTCGGCGCTCGAGAGCGCCTTGTCGCGCAGGTCGTAGACCACCGTGCGCTGCTGGTTCATGACGTTGTCGTATTCGAGGAGGTGCTTGCGGATATCGAAGTTGTAGGCCTCGACCCGCTTCTGGGCGCGCGAGATCGCCCCGGTGACGATCGGATGCTCGATCACCTCTCCTTCCTGGACGCCCATGCGCTGCATCAGGCTCGAGATCCGCTCGCTGCCGAACAGCCGCATCAGATCGTCCTCGAGCGACAGCGAGAACCGCGACGACCCGGGGTCGCCCTGGCGGCCCGCCCGGCCGCGCAGCTGGCGGTCGATGCGGCGCGACTCGTGGCGCTCGGTGCCCAGGATGTGAAGCCCGCCGAGGGCGGGGACCTCGGCCCCGAGCTTGATGTCGGTGCCGCGTCCCGCCATGTTGGTGGCGATCGTGACCGCGCCCTTCTGCCCGGCCTGGGAGACGATCTCGGCCTCCTGCTGGTGATACTTGGCGTTCAGGACGTTGTGCTTGACGCCGCGGCGCTTGAGCATCCTCGAGAGGAGCTCGCTCACCTCGACGCTGATGGTCCCCACCAGCACCGGCTGCCCCCGCTCGTGGCAGTCCACGATCTCCTCGATCACGGCGTTGAACTTCTCGCGCTTGGTGCGATACACGACGTCGTCCTGATCCTTCCGCACGCACGACTTGTTGGTCGGGATCACCGAGACGTCCAGCTTGTAGATCTCCCAGAACTCGCGCGCCTCGGTCTCGGCCGTGCCGGTCATGCCCGCGAGCTTCGGGTACATGCGGAAGAAGTTCTGGAGCGTGATGGTCGCGAGCGTCTGGGTCTCGCCCTCGATCTTGACGTTCTCCTTGGCCTCGATGGCCTGGTGGAGCCCGTCGGAGTAGCGCCGGCCCGGCATGAGCCGGCCGGTGAACTCGTCGACGATCAGCACCTTGCCGTCCTGGACCACGTACTCCACGTCGCGCTCGAACAGCGAGTAGGCCTTGAGCAGCGCCTGGATGTTGTGGATGCGCTCGTTCTTGACCGCGTAGGCGCGGTACACCTCGTCGCGCGTCTGGATCTTCTGCTCGGGCGAGAGGTCCTCGCGCGCCTCGAGCTCGGAGAGCTGCCCCGCCAGGTCCGGGACCACGAAACGGTCGGGATCCTGCGGCGACATCAGCTCGCGGCCCTTCTCCAGCAGGTCGACGTTGCGCTGCTTCTCCTCGATCACGTAGTGGAGCAGGTCGTCGAGCTCGTGCATCCGCTTGTCGCGCAGGTAGTCGAGCTCGACCCGGGTGATCAGCTTCTTCACGCCGGGCTGGTCCGAGAGCAGCTTCATGAAGCGCTTGTGCTTGGGCGCCGCGCGCTGGATCTGGAGCAGCTTGATGCCGGCCTCGTACTCCTTCTCCGGGTCCTTGAGCAGCCCGTCGGCCTCGGACAGCGCCTCGTTCACCCACTGGGTCTGGGCGCGCACCACCCGCTCGACCAGCGGCTTGAGCTCCTCGAATGCCTGGTCGCTGTGCTCCACCGGACCCGAGATGATGAGCGGCGTGCGGGCCTCGTCGATCAGCACCGAGTCCACCTCGTCGACGATCGCGTAAGTGAAGCCGCGCTGCACGCGCTGCTCGGGACGCACCGCCATGTTGTCGCGCAGGTAGTCGAAGCCGAACTCGTTGTTGGTTCCGTAGGTGATGTCGCAGGCGTACTGCTGCCGCCGCTGCGCCGAATCCATCCCCTGCTGGATGCAGCCCACGGTGAGGCCCAGGAGCTTGTAGATCTCCCCCATCCATTCGCTGTCGCGCCGCGCCAGGTAGTCGTTCACGGTCACCAGGTGGGCGCCGCGCCCGGCCAGGGCGTTGAGGTACAGCGGCATGGTGGCGACCAGGGTCTTGCCCTCCCCGGTCGCCATCTCGGCGATCTTGCCCTCGTGGAGCATGACCCCGCCGATCAGCTGGACGTCGTAGGGCACCATGTCCCAGGTGGCCGGGATCTCCACCACTTCCCAGGTGCGGCCCACCAGGCGCCGGCAGGCGTCCTTGACCGCCGCGAACGCCTCGGGCAGGAGCTCGTCCAGCGTCTCGCGCTCGATCCGGCGGCGCTCCTCGAGGTCGGCGACGTCCCGGGTCGCCTCGGCCAGCCGGGCCCGGAATTCGCCGGTCTTGGCAGAGAGCTCGTCCTCGGAGAGCGCCCGGTACTCCTCGACGAGCCGGTTGATCTCGTCGACGATCGGGAACACGCGCTTGAGATCGCGTTCGTGCTTGGAGCCGAACACGGACTTGAGCAATCGGTCGAACATCAGCTTCAGGATAGGGGGCGTGTCAAGCGGAGCGCTCGCGGGGCGCGAGCGGCGAGGGCAAAGCGGAGGCGGAACCGCGGCGAAGCAATGCGGCCCGGCGCCTCACTCGGCGCCGGGCCGCGCGCGCTCCGGACCGGTCCCGTCAGAAAACCTTGGTGACGTGGGCGGCCTCAGCGCCCCGTTCGCTCGTCTTGACCTCGAACTCCACGCGTTCGCCCTCGTGGAGGGTTCGAAATCCGTTGCCCTCGATGGCGGAGAAGTGGACGAACACCTCTCGCGTGTCCTCCGCCGCGATGAAACCGTAACCCTTCACATCGTTGAACCACTTGACGGTGCCACGGGCCATGGACGTGCCTCCCTGAGTGGCATGTGACTTACCAGGGGCCCGGAGAACACCCCTAGGGTGTGCCGGACCGGGTGGACGGTCAAGAGAACTTTGCGGGATCCCAGGCGGGGCCTGGCCGGGTGTACGAGGGGGCCCGAATGTCGGGGCCGACGCCGGACCGGATCCACCGGGAGGGGGACCGTCCGACGAGTGGTTCACGCCGCTTCCGCCTCAGGGTCCGGGTCGACATGCGCGGCCAACCGCGCGGGCGTGCGGTGCCCGCGCCCCGACCAGTCCCTCTCGAGATCGAGCGCTTGCCGATGTCCGGGTTCCTGCTGGAGCACGAGGCCGAGCTGCTCGGCCGCCGGGTTCCTCATGCCGACCGAGTCGAGCACGCGGGCGAACTGGATGCGCGCCGCGTGGAAGTCGGGGTTCAGCTCCAGCGCCCGTGCCAGCGAGGCCAGGGCGTCGTCATGGTGGCCGAGCTCCGCCTCGGCGCGCGCCAGCATGTAGTGGAGGTCCGGGTAGGCTTCGTGGCGCTCGATGATCTCGCGCAGCAGCTGGGCGGCGCCCGCCGGCTGGTCCTGCTGGAACAGCGCCTCCACCCGCTCGAGCTGGCGCTCGAGCTCGGGGTCCGAGATCTTGAGCGCGCGGCGGATCAGCGCGTCCCCACTGTCCCAGTCGGCCCGCTCGAGGCTCTTCAAGCCCTTCTGGAACGAGCGCGGATCCTCGATCGGCAGGTCGCGGGCGACCCCGCGCAGCGCCTCGAGCGCATCGCCCACCAGCCCCTCGCGGGCGTCGAGCAGAGCGCGCTCGACGCGGGCCGCCGTGTAGTTGGGGTTGAGCGCCAGCGCGGTATCGAGCGAGCGGCGCGCCTCGCCGCGACGCTGGCGGCCGAGCAGCACACAGGCCCGCTGGTAATGGAGGTCGGCGTAGCGTGGGCGCAGCTCGATCGCAAGGTCGAGGGCGCGTTCGGCCACGGCCCCCTCGCCCGCCGACTCGGCGCACCGCGCCACCTCGACCAGCGCCTGGACGGCCGCGCCGGCGCGCGCCTCGCGCCCCTCGCGGGCCGCGAGGGATTCCTCGATCAGGCGCAAAGCATCGGCGCCCCGGCCGCCGCGGGCCATGCCGACCGCGGCCTGGAACTCGAACTCCGGGAACTCGACCGGGCGGGGGCTCATCCCCCGTTTCCCAGCAACTTCATGGTGTACCCCGCGAACAAGGTCATCCCGAGGTTGTCATCCAGAGGTATCGGCAGGAGCTCCACCAGACTTGCGGCCATTGCTCCCGCGAGGGAGACCCCCCAGGGAAGCCGCCCGGTGGCGGACAGATAGGCCGCCCATGCCAGGCACGCGACCAGCCCCCCGGCCGCGCCCTCGAGGGTCTTGTGGAAGAAACGGGTGCGCCCATGGGCCTTGCCGACGATCGCGGCGAAGGCGTCTCCGAGCACGGTGAACCCGATGGCTCCCGCCGCCACGGGCTGGGCGAAGATCTCGACCGCCAGCAGCGTGGCCATCAGGAGGTAGGTCGACCCGAGGAGGCTGAGCCGTTCGTGCTCCCGGATCATCTCCCCGAAGAACATCCGGAAAAAGCGCCGCACCCGCGGCTCGTGCAGGCGGATGACGTCGAGGGCGATCGCCATGGCCACCAGGGCGATGAGCACCAGCCGCCATTCCGCGCGCCCCCGCGGCCACGGCAGCCACTGGTGCAGGAGCTCGAGGGGAAGCACCAGGAAGCCGAGGTGGATCGCCTTGCGCTGCGCCTCGGTGAACCAGCTCTCCGATCGCAGCCGCGCGAGCGCGCCCCCGGCGGGGCGGCCGGAACCCGGGTCACCATGCATCGCTCCACTATATAGAAGAGGGACGGGCCGGAAGCAGCCCCACCGGGCTAGCGAGCGACGGACGGGTCGAGCTCGCGGTAGGCCTGGCGGACGCCGAGGATCCGCTTCACGTAGTCGCGCGTCTCGGGGTAGGGGATCATCTCGGCGAGCAGCGCCTCGCCGCCCTTGGCGAGGTACTCGCGCCAGCGCGCGGGCAGACGCGAGGGCCCGGCGTTGTAGGCCGCCAGCGCGGCGGCCGGGCTCCCGCCGAAGCGCGCGAGCAGGCGGCCCAGATAGGCGGTGCCGTAGCGCAGGCTCAGGGCCGGATCGGTGAG
>Ga0066709_100005550_pt1 | contig 10421 bp, 8 predicted proteins | sample GraSoiAngelo_158_FD_79665 | JGI IMG/M metagenome (GOLD analysis project Ga0066709, IMG submission 79665) | Grasslands soil microbial communities from the Angelo Coastal Reserve, California, USA - 14_1009_16_30cm | ecosystem: Environmental > Terrestrial > Soil > Grasslands | place: USA... | reverse complement strand
GGCGGTCTCCGGCCCGATCTGCAGCCGGACGTCTGAATCGACGTAGCGCACGAGTGCCTCGTCGAGCTCGTAGCCCCCGACCCGGATCGATTCCCAGACGACGATGTCGCCGAGCGAGAGGACAGCGACCTCCGTCGTGCCTCCGCCGACGTCCACGATCATGCTCCCCTGCGCCTCGGCCACGGGGAGCCCGGCACCGATCGCCGCGGCCATCGGCTCCTCGATCAAGGCGACGTTCCGTGCGCCTGCGGCGAGCGTCGCTTCCTCGACCGCATCACGTTCGAGCTTGGTGATTCCACTCGGCACGCAGAGCACCACCTGCGAGAGCGACAGCCCGCCACCCCCGACCCGGCGAATGAAGTACCGCAGCATCTCCGCCGTTACGTCGAAGTCCGCGATCACGCCGTGTCGGAGCGGGCGGATCGCACGAATGGTCGCCGGCGTGCGTCCGATCATCCGCCGGGCCTCCTCGCCCACCGCCTGCACGGCGTTTGTGGTCTCGTCGATTGCGACGACGGACGGCTCGAATACGGCGATTCCCTGGCCGCGAACGAAGACGAGCGTATTCGCAGTGCCGAGGTCGATCGCCAACTCACGACTACCGGTTAACCGATGCAGAGTCACGGACCCCGTCCGGACAGTAGCGGTGGGCGATGTGGGCGGTCGTTCATGCGGAGAGGAGGACTTCTTCCATCTCGTCCGCCCGCTCCCTACGCTATCCGTGTGGCAATCCGCAGAGGCGGGCGGCGGTAGCGCGTTGGTGAAGGCATCCAGCGACCTGGAACAGGGCCGCGAGGCCTACGACGCCCTGGCGTGGGGGGAGGCCTACGAGTGTCTCGCACGCGCCGACGAGGCCACTCCGCTCCGTGGCGGCGACCTCGAGCTGCTCGCGGTGTCGGCGCACATGCTCGGTCGCGTCGATGAATGGCTGCCGTTGCTGGAGCGTGCGCACCACCGCCACGCCGAGGCTGGCGAGCAGCAACGCGCGATCCGCTGCGCCTTCTGGATCGGGATGAACCTCGCCCTCCGCGGCGAGATGGGCCCGGCCACGGGCTGGCTCGGTCGCGCGCAACGGCTGCTCGAGCGCGAAGAGACCGAATGCGTCGAGCACGGCTACATGCTCTTGCCCGTCGCGTTTCAGCATGAGGTGAGCGGTGATCTCGAGGGCGCGTCCGCAACCGCGGCTGCGGCGGCCGAGATCGCCGAGCGGTTCGGCGATAGCGACCTGTTCGCGCTCGCCGTGCACGTGCAGGGCACCGTGGTTGCGAAGAGCGGCCGCGTCGCCGAGGGACTCGGTCTGCTGGACGAGGCGATGGTGGCGGTCACGGCGGGGGAGGTCTCGCCGGTCGTCTGCGGGATCGTCTACTGCGGAGTCATCCTCGCCTGCGAAGAGGTGTACGAGCTCCGACGAGCGCAGGAATGGACGGCGGCGTTGACGCGGTGGTGCGAACAGCAGCCTGACCTCGTCTCGTTCCGCGGCCGTTGCCTCGTGCACCGAGCACAGCTCAAGCGGCTGCACGGAGACTGGCCCGCCGCGCTCGACGAGGCGCGCATCGCCGGTGAGCGATTCGCGCAGGCGATGAATCCGGGCGCGATCGCGAGGGCCTGGTACCTGCAGGGTGACGTTCAACGACTCACGGGCCGCTTCGAGGAAGCCGAGGATGCCTACCGAGAGGCGAGCCGTCTCGGCCTCGAGCCGCAGCCGGGGCTTGCACTCCTCCGCTTGGCGCAGGGGGACCCGCATGCGTCGGCCGCCGCGATCCGCCGCGCCGTGGCCGAGGCGACCGATCCCGCGGCCCGGGCGGGTCTGCTCCCCGCATTCGTCGAGATCGTGCTCGCGGCCGACGATCTCGACGCGGCGAGAGAAGCGTGCGACGAGCTCGATGAGATCGCATCCGGCTACGGCACGGACCTGCTGCGGGCCCTCGCCGCGCAGGCTCGCGGGGCGGTCGAGCTTGCGGCCGGAGACGCAAACGCCGCCCTGGTCAAGCTGCGCGAGGCGTGCCGGGCCTGGCAGGAGCTCGAAGCACCTTATGAGCTCGCCGTTGCGCGCGTCCTGCTTGGCCGCGCGCGCCGGCTGGTCGGCGACGAGGACGGCTTCGACCTCGAGCTCGACGCGGCGCGCGCCATCTTCGAGCAGCTTGGCGCTGCGCCTTCCGTTGCTGCGGTCGCTGGGCTTGCCGGCCAGGACGATGAAGGCGAAGCCCACGGGTTGACCTCACGCGAGCTCGAGGTGCTCCGTCTGGTGGCGAAGGGAAGAAGCAACCGCGAGATCGCGTCGGCTTTGGTGATCAGCGAGCACACCGTCGCGCGGCACGTGCAGAATATCTTCACGAAGCTCGGCGTGCCCTCGCGGACGGCGGCCGGCGCTTTCGCCTTCGAGCACGGCCTCGTCTGAACTCGCGCATGGTCAGAAATGACCATGCGACTCCGCGAGAAGTTGGTGGATCCGCGCGATGCGCGTCGAGTCGTTCCGGCCTACCGTCGTCGAAGGTCATTCGACGAGGGAGGAACGGTCATGGCGACACGGGAGAGAGAGCGAAGCACGCGAGACGGCACACAGACGAGCGTCGAGCACTTCGACACGATCGTGATCGGCGGCGGGCAGGCGGGCCTCTCGGTCGGCTACTACCTGAAGAAGCAGGGCCGGCCGTTCGTCATCCTCGACGCGAACGATCGAATCGGCGGTTCCTGGAGAACGCGGACCTGGACGTCGCTTCGCCTCTTCACGCCGGCGCGGTATGACGGGCTACCCGGCTGGGGGTTTCCTGCAGCCGGCTGGTCGTATCCCACGGCGCGCGAGACGGCCGACTATCTCGAGGCCTACGCTGCCCGGTTCGATCTGCCGGTGCGGACTGGAATGACGGTGGATCGACTCACCAAGGAGGGCGAACGCTATGCCGTGCTGTGCGGCGAGCATCGCTTCGAGGCCGAGCACGTCGTGGTTGCGACGGGTTTCTACGGGACGCCCGTAGTGCCGGACTTCGCCAAAGAGCTCGACCCGCGCATCGTCCAGATGCACTCCAGTGCCTATCGCGATCCGTCGCAGCTGCAGCCCGGCGGCGTGCTGCTCGTCGGCGCGGGCAACTCCGGTGCAGACATCGGCATGGAGGTCTCGCGCACGCATCAAACATGGCTTTCCGGACGCGACAAGGGGCAGATCCCGCTTCGCATCGAGACCCGGAAGGCGCGCCTCGCTCTACCGCTGCTCTGGTTCGTCGCCTCACACATCCTCACCGTCAAGACGCCGATCGGTCGCAAGGTGCGACCGCATGTTCTCTCCGAGGGCGCTCCGCTGATCAGAGTGAAGTCGGAGGATCTTCAGGCGGCCGGCGTCGAACGCGTGCCGAAGACTGTCGGCGTACGCGATGGGCTCCCCGTTCTCGAAGACGGGCGTGTCCTCGATGTCGCGAACGTGATCTGGTGCACAGGCTTTCGTCAGAACTTCGGCTGGATCGACGTGCCCGTCTTCGGCGAGCCGAACGAACCGGTCCATCAGCGCGGCGTTGCTTCAGAGCCCGGGCTCTACTTCCTCGGCCTGGACTTCCTCTACTCGTTCGTCTCCGAGAACGTCGGCGGTGTCAGGAGAGACGCTCGCCACGTCGCCAGGGACATCGCGTCTCGAGCCCGGACTGCTTAGCTAGGCCTCGAGTAAATCCTTGAGGTGGCCGAGGCTCGCTTCCAGCTCCCTGCTCGTCATCCGGGCAAACACCGGCTCGGCAAGCTGGAACAACCGGTTGGCTTCCAGCCGGCCCGTCACGGTCAGCTTCGTCCCGCCGTCGAGCGGCTCGAGGAGGTAGCTGCCGCTCAGCGGGATGCCGCCGGCGACGGTCTTCAGTGACGACCTTCGTTCCGGTTCGAACTCGGTCAGTTCGAGGGTCATGGGGATCTGCACGCCGAGAAATCGCCGAACCTCCTGTACCTGCGTGCCCACGCGCTTCGGTCCCTCGGTCAGCTGTTGGGACTCGACGAGGGTTGTCTGCCAGAGGGCGTCCTTCTTCGTGTCCTGGACGAACTCCCAGACCTCGTTGACGGGCCGCCCGATCACGATCGTGCGCTCGATCTTGCTCATCTCCGTCCTCCTTCCGGTTCGTCCCGACGCTAGAGCGTTCGAGGCATGTCGTCGTCGGCCGCGCTGGGGATTCCGCGTCGTCCTGTCAGACGAGGTGCGAATCGTTCTCGTGGACGAGGCGACGCGACGCGCACTCTGACCGGCGCTCTGGGCGCTTAGAGTCTTGCGGCAGGTCGGAGACGTCGAGGGAGGGAGAGGGAGATGATCAAAGAGTTTCGCGACTTCCTGTTGCGAGGGAACATCCTCGAACTGGCCGTCGCATTCGTGATGGGCCTGGCGTTCGCGGCAGTCGTCAACTCGCTGGTCAACGATCTGATCATGCCGGTGATCGCGATGATCATCGGGAAGCCGGACTTCAGCAACCTGACGTTCACGATCAACGATGCGCGCTTCCGCTACGGCGCCTTCATCACGAACCTGATCAAGTTCGTTGCGATCGCTGCCGCGGTCTTCTTCTTCATCGTCAAGCCCGTGAACATGTTGCTGGCGCGGTTTCGATCGCCGGCGGAGGAAGGAATGCCTGACGAGGAGCGCCGTCACCAGGAGCTGCTCGCAGCTTTGCGCGCAGCACACTCGTGACGATTCGCGTCACGCAGGGCGTGTCAGTCTGAGCGACGGCTCCAGAGAAGGCGGGCGGCAACGAGGGTGCCGATTACGGTGACAGTGACCCTGACGGCTTTTCGGCCGCGAAGCTTCGACTCGCCGCCCGCCCGCTGTTCCATCCTCACCGGGACCTCGTCGACGCGCAGATCGGCGTCGCTGAGTCGCAGGAGCGCTTCGACCTCCGGCGCCTCCGTCCGGAATGGCTCGGCCAGCAGAGGCAAGGCAGCCGCATTGACCGCGTAGAGCCCGCTTGGCGCATCTGCGAATGGGCGCCGCAACGCGAGCCTCATTCCGCGTCGTAGGAAAGCCGTCCCAAGACGACGCGTCGGGCTGGGTAGGTAGCGGTAGGGCTCGTAGCCCTCGCCCGACACGAAGCGTGAGCCGACAGCGACGTCGCAGACGCCCTCACGCACTAACGCAAGCAGTCGCGCGAGCTCCGCCGCCGGATGCTGGCCGTCAGCGTCGACGCGCCCGCAATACGAGTAGCCGTGATCAAGCGCCCAGCGGTAGCCGGATGCGATCACGATCGGCAGGCCGCGGTTCGAGCCGAGCGAGAGCACCTCTGCGCCGTGCCGGCGTGCCAGCTCGGCCGTGCTGTCGGTCGAACCGTCGTCCACGACCAGGACGTCCGCGTCCGGCAGCTCCCGCCGCAGGTCGTCGAGCACCGCGGGGAGGTTCTCTTCCTCGTTCCACGCCGGGATGAAGACGACGGTGTCACTCACGACTGTCCCGCCTCACTTTCAGCTCCTCCTTCGCCGCACGCAGCTGGCGTGCGCGTACCGTCAGTGCGCCGAGCTCCCACATGAAGCTGGAGGGCGTCGGCAGGATCCTCGGGACCTCGAAGCTCGTCTGGATGCCCTCGGCTCCGTAGAGGCGCCCGAAGAACCAACGTGCCCGATAGAGGTGCAGCGGCGTGCAGACGACCGTCACCTGGTCGATGCCGCGGTCTCGCACGAGCGGGAGCGTTCGTGCCGCATTCTCCACCGTCGACGAGGCGGTCTCCTCCAGGACGAGCTCCCCGCTCGAGCTCGGCCAGATCGCGCGCATCTGTTCCGCTTCGGAGACGCCGCCGTCCGGCGCCCACCCGCTGAACACGACGAGCCCGGGCTCGTGCCGCTCGGCCACTCGCGCCGCGTGCGCCACGACCCGTCGACAGGCCGGGCTGATGCGATAGGCGCCGTCACGATCACGGCGGCTGCTCCCGAGAACGACGAGTGCCACGGACGACATGTGAGAAGCGTAAGCGGAGTGCGGGCACACGAGCCGGCGTCTGGGAGTGGGAGAATGGAGGCATGATCCGGACGGCGTTCACCGAGCTTCTCGGGATCGAACATCCGGTCGTGAGCGCCGGCATGGGTGGCGGCCATACGGGGGCTGAGCTGGTCGGCCGCGTTTCGGAGGCCGGTGGCCTGGGCGTGTTGGGAGCGTCGTTCGTTCCGCCCGGCGAGATCGAGGAGATGGTTCGGCGCGTGCGTGACCTCACGTCGAAGCCGTTCGGCATCAACCTTCTGCTTCACGCGACCGAAGAGCGTGTCAACGAGGTGCTCAGCGCAGAGCCCGCCGTGTTGTCGACCGCCTGGCCGCGACACGACCAAGATCTGTCTGCGATCTTTGCCAAGGCGCACGAGCGGGGTATCCGCGTGATGCACATGGTTGCGCGCGTCGACGCCGCCGAGGCGGCCGCCGGGGCCGGCGCGGACGTGATCGTCGCGCAAGGAAACGAGAGCGGGGGACACATCGGTGAGATCGGAACGGCGGTGATCGTCCCTCAGGTTGCGAGGGCTGTGGCGCCGATTCCCGTGCTCGCCGCCGGCGGCTTCGTTGACGGTGCTGGGTTGGCTGCGGCGCTCGCTCTTGGCGCTGAAGGCGTCCTCCTCGGTACGCGCTTTCTTGCGACCAGCGAGGCCCCCGTCGGGGCGGCCTACAAGGAGGCGATCGTCGCCAGCGCCGGGGACGACACCGTTGTCACCACCATCGCCGACACACTCACCGGACGCGACTGGCCCGGAGCCTGGGGACGCGTGAAGCGCAACCGTTTCGTCGAGGAGTGGCTCGGGCGTGAGCCGGAGCTCCGCCGGCGCCGCGATGAGGTCTGGGCGAAGCTGGAGGCGGCCGAAGGCTCCGATCCGGACTACAGCCTCATGTGGTTCGGTCAGTCGGCCGGGCTCATTGACTCGGTCCTTCCGGCCGGCGAAGTTGTGCGCCGGATCGTGGAGGAGGCCGAGGGAATCCTACGTTCGCGCTTGCCCGAGCTACTGACGCGGAATACGCTCGAGGCTCCCGCGTAAAGCAGACGATCGAGGTCGTCACCAAGAACATGGAAGCTGCCGCCGTCTGACCGTTCTCGATCGGGGAGCCGCTTGGCACTTACCTCAGCGGCTCCCTACGCTTTGCACGTGACGATCTGCGCTGCCTGTGGGCACGAGAATCGGGCGGGGGCGCGGTTCTGCGACTCCTGCGGCGCGCCGCTTGCCTCCCCCGAGACTCGGGAGCTGCGGAAGGTCGTGACGATCCTCTTCTGCGACGTCACCGGCTCGACTGCGCTGGGCGAACGTCTCGACTCCGAGTCTCTGCGACGTGTGATGGAGCGTTACTTCGCCGTGGCGCGCCAGGTGCTCGAGCGCCACGGCGGGACCGTGGAGAAGTTCATCGGCGACGCCGTCATGGCCGTCTTTGGGATACCGGTGGTGCACGAGGACGACGCGCTGCGTGCGGCGCGTGCGGCTGACGAGCTCCGCGAGGAGCTCGCCGGGCTGAACGCAGAGTTGCAAGGCGAGTTCCAGACGGAGCTCCGGGTCAGGATCGGGATCAACACGGGTGAGGTGGTGACGAGCGAGGGCGGAACGCTCGCGACCGGTGATGCGGTCAACGTCGCCGCACGACTCGAGCAGGCCGCACAACCGAGCGAAATCCTCATCGGTGACGCGACACGGCAACTTGCCGAAGGCGCACTCGAGCTGGAGCCCGTCGCACCGGTGGACGCGAAAGGGAAGTCGCAGCCAGTTCTCGCGTACCGCTTACTCGGAGTGCGAGCAGACGCACCGGCCTTCGAGCGACGGTTCGACGCGCCGTTCGTCGGACGCGCGGGTGAGCTCGAACAACTGACTCAGGCGTACGGCCGCGCCGTCCGCGACCGCTCGTGCCATCTGTTCACGATTCTCGGGCCGGCGGGTATCGGTAAGTCGCGCGTCGTCTACGAGTTCATCGCGTCCACGCCGGATCCGATCGTCCTTCGTGGACGCTGCCTCGCCTACGGGGACGGCATCACGTATTTCCCGCTCGTCGAGATCCTGGAGCAGATCGCCACAGATCAAGAGCTCAGCCGGGTGCTCGCAGACGATCCGGATGGTCGCAAGCTGTTGAACGAGGTCTCCGCGGCCATCGGCGTTGTTGATGAGGCAATCGTCGCGCGCGAGGACACGTTCCGCGCAGTCAGGACGCTCCTGGAGCTACTCGCCCAGACCCGTCCGTTGATCCTCGTTCTCGACGACCTGCACTGGGCAGAGCCGACGTTTCTCGACCTCGTCGACCACATCGCCGACTGGAGCCGTGATGCAGCCATCCTCCTCCTGTGCGTCGCGCGACCGGACCTCTTGGACGCACGTTCGGGTTGGGGCGGTGGCAAGCACAACGCGACGACGATCCTGCTCGAGCCGCTGTCCGAGTCCGACGCCGAGACGCTGATCGACAACCTGCTCGTCGGCGGATCCCTCCCCGAGGCGCTGCGCGAGCGGATCACGTCGTCGGCAGAAGGAAATCCACTGTTCGTCGAGCAGATGCTCGCCCTCATCGCACAAGGCGGTGGCAACGGCAACGGGGAGGTCACCGTTCCGCCGACCATCCAGGCGCTCCTGGCCACACGCCTGGAGCAGCTTCCCTCGCCCGAACGCGTCGCGGCCGAGCGCGCCTCGGTCATCGGCAAGGAGTTCTGGCGGAATGCCCTTGCCGAGATCGGGGGAGAGACCTCGGCGCTGCCGGGGCTCATACGCAAGGAGCTCATCCGGCCGCACCGATCACCGATCTTCCCGCTCGACGACGCCTACCGTTTTCGGCATCAACTGATTCGCGACGCGGCCTACGAGGGCATGCCCAAGGAGTTGCGGGCGGAGCTCCACGAGCGGTTCGGGCTCTGGCTCGAGACCAATCGCAGCGAATACGACGAGATCGTCGGCTATCACCTCGAGCAAGCGTTCCGGTTGAAGGAGCAACTTGGCCGGGTCGACGACGCAGCGAAGGCTCTCGGGTCGCGCGCGGGCCAGCTGCTCGGCCAGGGCGGGCATCGCGCTTACGGACGTGGAGACATACCCGCCGCGGTCAACTTGCTCGGCCGGGCGACGGAGCTTCTGCCGGAGCAAGACACTCGGCGACTCGACCACCTCGTGCAACTCGGGTATGCGCTCCACGACTCCGGCGAGCTCGCGCGGGCGAAGGCGACGTATTCAGAAGCGATCGACACGGCCCGCGCAGCGGGCAAGCGTGCGTTGGAGCTGCGCGGCCGAGTTGGTCGGCTCTTCGCGGAGGTCCTGACAGGCGGTGCGTTTGAGTCTCCTCTGGACACCGTCAAGGCCTGGATCGCCGAGCTCGAGCAGCTTGAGGACGATGCAGGGCTCGCGGAGGCCTGGTACCTCGCGTCGGTGCTGGAGAGCTGGCTGGGCAGGTCGGAAGTCGGAGGCGCTTACTATCGGCGAGGGGTCGAGCATGCCCGTCGTGCAGGTAACCGTCGTCTCGCCAGTGACTCGCTCGGCCTTCGCACAATGCTTGAGGCATGGGGCTTCGTGGCTGCGTCCGACGGACTGCGCGAATGTGACGAATTGCTCGCCGAACACGCCGGCACATCGCTTGAACCCCCGCTCAGGTTGGCGCGGGCATTGCATCTCTCTTTCCTGGGTGACGACGAGACGGCTCGGAAAGAACACGAACACGGAGTGGAGCTCTATCGCCAATTTGGCAACGAGCTACTTCGTGCCGCGGCCGCTATGAGCAAGACCGACGAGGCGATGCGCGCAGGCCGCCTCGATGACGCCGAGGCCGCGGCACGCAAGGGGGTGGAGGACCTCGAGCGGCTGGGTGAGATTGGCTTTCTGTCGACCACCGTCTCGATGTTGGCCGAAACGCTCTATCGGCAAGGTCGCTACGGCGAGGCGGAGGAGGCCGCGCGAAGGACGGCCGAGCTCGCAATGAAGGACGACTTCGATCCGCAATTCCGCTGGCGGTCTGTGTGCGCCCGCGTCCTTGCGCGGCGGGGCGAGTTCGCGGATGCAGAGAGGCTGGCGCGAGAGGCGGTCGACATCGTCGAGCCAACCGATTGGTACCTGCAGCGAGCAGAGGCCGCCCGCGCATTTGGCGAGGTTCTCGAGCTGGCAAGCCGGACCGACGAGGCGCGCGCAGCGTACGAGCAGGCGATCGAGTTCTTCGAACGCAAGGGCGTAGTTCCGGATGCCGAAGCGATGCGCCGCCGGCTCGCGGATCTCGCATGATTACTTTTTCGAGCTGCGGTGCCGAGAATCCGCCGGGGTTCAGACCCTGACTGTTGGGGGCGTGGCCCTAAAGGCTGGGTCAGGAGCTCATCTCAAAAGTTCGCGGAGGAGGATGACAGTCATGCCGAGGTGGAGGAAGGCTAGGTAGTTCTCGGGCTTGCGGTCGCGGCGGGTTTCGATGCGGCGGAGTGCTTTCAGCCAGGCGTTGGTGCGTTCGATCGGCCAGCGTTCGCGTGCTTGCGGGTCGCGTGTGGAGAGCCGTCGTTTTT
>Ga0066709_100005549_pt1 | contig 10421 bp, 9 predicted proteins | sample GraSoiAngelo_158_FD_79665 | JGI IMG/M metagenome (GOLD analysis project Ga0066709, IMG submission 79665) | Grasslands soil microbial communities from the Angelo Coastal Reserve, California, USA - 14_1009_16_30cm | ecosystem: Environmental > Terrestrial > Soil > Grasslands | place: USA... | reverse complement strand
GGTCGAACCACAACACACTCGGCGGCGCCTATTTTCAGTTTGGCGACAGTGACAAAGCGCTGCAGGAATATCAGAGGGTCGCCGAACTTGCGTCCGATAATCCGATCGGGTATCAGAACATCGGAGCAGTGTATTTCCGACTCGGAAAATGGAATGATGCCATCACCGCTTTTCACAAATCGCTGGATATTCAACCCGACCCGACGGTCTACGCCGACATAGGAACAGCAGAGTTTTTTCTCAAGCGCTACGACGAATCAATCAAGATGTACCAGAAGGCGGTCGAGCTCAGCCCACGCGATGAAGAATTAATGGGGGACCTGGCAGACGCATACCGTGCTGCCGGCCAGAAGGAACAATCTAATACGGCCTACGACAAGGCCATTCAGCTTGCATTCCAGCAGTTGCAAGTGAATCCAAAGCTCGCTTCTGTGACTTCACATCTTGCTCTCTATTACGCGAAGAAAGGCGATGCGGCGCACGCGCTCACGTATATCAAACAGGCACGGTCGCTCGACGCCGAGGATCTGCAGCTTCTCTACTATGAGGTCGAGGTCGAATCGCTAGCGGGACATCAGCAGGACGCGATTACGGCTCTCCGGCAGGCGTTCAAGAGAGGCTACTCCCCAGAAGAAGCAATGAGCGACCCGGAACTCGGATCACTCAAGTCTCTTCCAGAATTTACGAGACTCGTGAACGAGTTTTCCGCCAAGAAGAACTAAGCCGCGAGTTTGGCTCGCTTCCTTCGGATGTAAATGGCGCTTGCTCCCGTCAAAAGCAGGACCATCGTCCCTGGTTCAGGCGTATTGGCCACCACGTTGAACTGCAACCCACCTGGCCAGCATTGGGGTAGGCATTGCAGCTGAATTTCGAGAATACCCCCGTTTGGAATTCCAGTAAGTCCGGCGCCTGCGGCGAGAATGATCTGGGCGCCAGTTTGGCCGAATGGCTTGAGCGTGCACAGGAAAGCCCCAGGCGCTGAACAAGTGATGTTCGCCGCAGGAACCGCCAGTTCAGTAATGATCAAGCTGGCCCAATTGTTTCCGGAGCCATTGAGAAAATGCAGGAGCCCAAAGCCGGACGCGGGAGCGTTGAAGCTGAAGCTGTTGCTCGTTATGACGGGGCACGGCTGAGTACAAACCGGGTCTCTAATGATGATGCCGGGATCGACGGAATTCGCGCTGGCGCAAACCGATAACAATGCCAGCACCAGCCCGGCCAAAAGTAGTTTGACTGAAGTTTTCACGACGCAGGCTCCTTACTTGACTTGAATATCGGTTGCCTCGGAAGCGCGTTCGCGTCCGATAGGGGAGAGTGGCTCACCTAGTATGCCGGGCAAAAAAATGCTGTCAAGAACAAAGTTGCGCAGCCTGTGGAGAATCGCTTGGCGGCAGCAGCGATGTGCAGGACTTTTCATTTCGAGAGCAGCAACGGATTGTGAAAGTGCAATTTTTTGCGCGATGCCTGTTATCGAGCATGACATTGCGCTAGTGACCCGCTTCCACTATTCTGCCCGCAAGCGCTCGGGGAGGGATGGATGCGTATTGGGTGGGCCTTGCTGATGACCGTAATGGTCATGGCCTCGACAACTGCCGAGCAGGAACCGCAATTACTCCGGCTGATGCCGTGGCCGGAGAGTGTAAAAACCGTTCCCGGCTCCGGGCGATTGATAGTCGGGAACTCCTTCTCCGTCTCGGTTTCCGCGGGCGGCGCCAATCCTCAGCTGCGTAGAGCCGTTGCGATCTTCCTGGACGATTTGCGCCGCCACACCGGCTCGTTGCCTTTGGACTTTGCGTTTGCAGAGACTGGTAAGGGCCAGCTGCAAATCAGCGTTGATCGCGCGAGTAAGCAAGTTCAGGAACTCGGCGAGGACGAGTCGTACAGCCTAGAGGTCACGGCCTCTGCCGCCATTCTAAAAGCTCCTTCTACGCTTGGCGCGATGCGCGGCCTGCAAACGTTCCTGCAACTGGCACAGATCACGCCGCAAGGATTTTCTGTTCCCACGCTCGTGATTCAAGATAAACCGCGTTTCCCTTGGCGCGGGCTCATGATTGATTCCAGTCGTCACTTCACGCCGATTGACGTAGTAAAGCGGAATCTCGACGGAATGGCCGCAGTGAAGCTGAATGTTTTTCACTGGCATCTTTCCGACAACCAGGGTTTTCGCGTCGAAAGCAGGCGGTTCCCCAAATTGCATGAGATGGGATCCGATGGCCTGTACTACACGCAGGAGCAGGTGCGTGAAATTGTTTCGTACGCTCGCGACCGCGGCATTCGAGTTGTGCCCGAGTTCGATATGCCCGGCCACAGCACTTCCTGGTTTGTAGGTTATCCAGACCTGTCCAGCGGGCCCGGACCATATTCAATCGAGCGGAAATGGGGCGTCTTTGATCCCGCGATGGACCCAACGCGCGAGAGCACTTACAAATTTCTCGACGAATTTATTGGCGAGATGGCTAAGCTCTTCTCTGATGAGTTTTTTCACATTGGCGGCGACGAAGTCAACGGCAAGCAGTGGGATGCGAATGCGCGTATCCAGCAATTCATGCACTCGCATTCGATGAAGAACAATGCCGACCTGCAGGCCTATTTCAACGAACGCGTACAGAAAATCGTCGCGAAACACGGAAAGATCATGGAGGGCTGGGACGAGATCCTTCACCCCGATCTCCCGAAAAGTATTGTGATTCAATCCTGGCGAGGACAGAAGTCTCTGGCGGATGCCGCGCAACAGGGCTATCGTGGGTTGCTCTCGTCCGGATATTACCTCGACCATATGGATCCCGCTTCGGCCCACTACGCGGTTGATCCTTTCACCGGGCCAACAGCCGGATTATCTGACACCGATAAACAGAAAATTCTCGGCGGTGAGGCCTGCATGTGGGCAGAGTATGTTTCACCGGAAAACATTGATTCGCGAATCTGGCCGCGAATGGCGGCGATCGCCGAACGGTTGTGGTCTCCGCAAAATGTCACGGATGTGGGTTCTATGTACGCGCGGATAGACAAGATCAATAGCTGGCTTGACGCCTACGGTCTCACGCACAACACCGCCCGCATGTTAATGCTGAAGCGAACGGCAGACGCGGAAGAGGTTTCGTCGCTACACACGCTCGCTGATGCTGTAGTGCCAGTCGGAATCGACGGGCGCTATGACCTGCCGTCCGTAAAGCCCACAGCTCTGACTCCGATGAATCGCCTGGTTGATGCCGCACCTCCCGAAACCGTGAAGGGCCGTCAATTTGCAGCTTTGGTGGACGCATTCGTTTCCGGCAAGATCAAGCCTGGTATGGAAGCCGAGATCCGCTCTACACTCACCCAATGGCGCGACAATGATATACATTTTCGCGCTCTCGCAGAAAATTCCGCTTTGCTTCAGGAAGCCTTGCCAGTTTCGCGCGATCTTTCCGCCCTCGGACAAGCGGGACTAGAGGCGTTGGATTATCTAGATCGCGCCGAAAAAGCACCTGAGGATTGGAAGACGCAACAGCTCGCTTTGACCCAGGCGGCAATGCAACCAAAAGCCGAAGTAGTTTTGATCGTCGCTGCCCCGATTCAAAAGCTAATTCAGGCAAGCGCGGGAGAAGCTCCGACGAACTTACCGTCGCCAAAAAGGGCCGACTAGGTGTAGTGCCGCCACAGGGCCCTGGGCGGAAGAAGCCCGCCCGTTCGACACCTCAAGCTGCAATACTTTCTTTCAACATTCTTCTCGCACGCTGACGCACGGTCGGTTGCGGGGCCAGACTCGCTGGCCAAGGCTCCTCGACCGCCATTAAGGCCGTGGCTCCGCCAACCAGAGCCAGGTTCTTCGTGAAGTTAATCATGTCGTTCATGCGCTGTTCTGAATTCTCATTCCAGAAGTCATGCATTATCGGCGACACACCTGCGAGAAATCCGATAATCGCCGAGATGCCCAACTTGGGTTTAAATCCAAGTAAAACACTTGCTCCTGCTGCGATCAGCACCGCCCCGGTCGCGCGCACTGCAGCGTCGGACTTCGGAACGCCTTTTGCGCAAGCATACTGCGCAAGCTGATTCGTCTGCTTGAAATGATTGATGCCGCTCATTATGAAATATCCGCCAAACAACATTCGACCTAGCAGAAATGGAATGCGCATGATTTCCTCCAGTCAAAATTTCGATTCGCGGGGGCAAGGTAACGTTGCCCTCCTTTTTCATAGACGTGGGCGGACCTGGAGGGCCGCCTCTACACCGACTTTCCCTGATAAACTTTTGTCTAGCCCACTTGAGTTCCTCAGCCGCCATTCAGATTTCTTCTCTCTGTCGCCACTATCAGATGGGCAGGTCTACCATCCGCGCGGTGGATGGCGTCTCTTTAAAGATTGGCTCTGGTGAATTCGTCGCATTGCTCGGAGCTTCTGGCTCAGGGAAGTCTTCCCTGCTCAATTTGATCGCTGGTCTTGACTCCCCCACGTCAGGCAGTGTGGTCGTCGCAGACCGGGATCTTGCCGCGCTTTCGCGCGAGGAACTTGCCGTATATCGCCGGCATACAGTCGGCATGGTCTTCCAATCTTTCAATCTGATCCCAAGCATGACCGTGCTTGAAAACGTAGAACTGCCGCTGCGTTTCGCGGAAGTCGAGCGCTCGAGGCGTGGCGCAATGGCGGCAAAGGCGCTCGAGCAAGTTGGACTCTCCGGCCGGCTTCGCCACCGTCCGATTGAGCTCTCTGGCGGCGAGCAGCAGCGAGTGGCACTGGCGCGCGCCTTGATCAATCAGCCGAATCTTCTTCTGGCCGATGAACCCACCGGAAATCTCGACAGTCGCACCGGAACCGAGGTCATGGAGTTGATTCGAAGGCTTAACGAATCGTTGAAAATGACCGTCGTGCTAGTCACCCACGAGCGAGACCTCGCTGAAAAATATGCCGAGCGGCTGATCTCGCTTGCCGATGGCAAGATTGTTGCCGACCAGCCCAATCCAGCAAGAGCCATGGCGCGAGGTGAATCGTGAAGCTCTATGACTCAGTCGAGCTCGCGGCACGCAATCTGCGCGAGTCGCTGCTGCGGAACTCACTGACCACTCTCGGCATTTCCGTGGGAGTGGCTTCTCTTGTGGCCATGCTTTCATTGGGAATTGGCTTGCAACAATTGTTTTCTCGCAAGCTCCAGCGATCACTGTTTGACACGGTCGTTGTCTCGTCGCGTCGAGACCTGCGCAGCTTCACTCGAGAGCAGGACACGGAAGGGCCCGCAGCAGCGGAAAGCCCCGACCTCGATGAGAACGCTCGCGCAAAGATTGCTGCAGTACCTGGCGTACTTGAGGCCTATCCCGACTTGCGATTCATCGCCGAACTGCGATTCGAAGATAAGCCACACCTCACCATGATCGCCGGCCTTCCGCTCTTGGACAAAAACAGCGATGCGTTTCAGGGCATGCAAGGCAAATTCTTTTCAACAGAGAATGCGCATGAAGTCATCCTGCAGAAGATGTTCGCCGCTGAACTGCTCGGAAAGCATGTTCGCAACCCTGATGAAATCAAGGTTGCTGAAGTAGCGCAGCCTCTCCTAAGCAAACAAATGGTCTTGCGATATGCGGAGCGCGAAGCCGGCGGGGCGGCGGCTGATTCGGCGTCGTATTCCGTTATCTCACGCGAATTGATTCTGACGATCGTCGGTGTGACGGACCTGGATCCTGACAGTACGCGCGGTAATTTTCGTGCGCGGCTATTCATTCCACAGAAGTTGATGGAAGGAATGCACGCAATGCAAGCGTACGAAAGCCCCGATTCCACCCATGCAACTTCGAAGGAAGCGATTTACAGCTTCGTGGTTGCACGCGTGAATGGGGCGGGCAAAGTGGAATCGGTCGAGCAGGCGATTAAGAAACTAGGTTTTAACACCTTTTCGATTTTGGACGCCAGTCACAGTCTGCAGCGGGCGTTCAGGATTGTGGACATTTTCCTGGGAATCTTCGGAAGCCTTGCGCTGACCGTCGCATCTATTGGAATTATCAATACCCTGGTAATGGCAATCCTCGAGCGCCGCCGTGAAATCGGAATCATGAAAGCTGTGGGCGCCAGCGACGCCGATGTTCGCGGATTGTTTTTCGCTGAAGCCGGCGCTATGGGCGTTCTGGGCGGAGTTTTGGGAGTGATCATTGGCTGGCTCATCGGACGCGCCATTAACTTTGGGACAAACATTTACCTTGTGCGCCAGGGATTTTCGCGGGAAGACATCTGGGCTGTGCCATTCTGGCTCATCGCAGCGGCTTTGGCGTTTTCGTTTATCGTGAGCCTGATTTCGGGTCTCTATCCGGCATCACGGGCGGCGAAGCTCGACCCGGTGCAGGCGCTGCGGTACGAATAATCACCGAAGACATCAGTCCCAAAAGCAACGAGTCAGCCCCTTCGCGGTCCTTAGTGTCCTTTGTGGTTGATGGTTTTTGAATTTGAACCACTAAGTCCAGGAAGGTGCACGAAGGAAATTCAATAGGGGACCGTTAGTGCGCATCGCATTTCTTTTTGCTTTTCTAACAGCGTCAATACCGCTCGCCAATGCTCAGGGGCGCATTGATTGCACCGCGATTAACAGTCACATCCTGCAGCGTACCGTGCGTTATTGCGTGATGCTACCGCCGGACTATGACAAGGAAAAAGACAAGAAGTATCCAGTGCTTTACTTCCTGCATGGCCTGGGAGAGAACGAGCAGGCGCTCATGCGCAGCGGCGGATGGGGACTGATCGAAGACCTCCAACGTGAACATAAAGTCGGGGACTTCCTCATGGTTTCGCCTGAGGGAAGCGGGAGTTTCTTTATCAACTCCGCCGATGGCCATGATCGCTACAGCGATTTCTTGATTGCCGAATTCCTGCCATTCATCGAGACCCACTACCGCAATATCCGCAACCGCAAATCACGGGGCGTGACCGGACTCTCGATGGGCGGCTTTGGCGCGCTGCGGCTTGCATTCGCCCACTCAGAACTTTTCGGATCGGCGAGTGCACAGAGTCCGGCACTAATCACGGAGACGCCAGCTCAACTGAATGGCGATCTCAGGAATGCAGGGCCGCTGACCCAACTGCTCGCATCCGTCTTCGGCAATCCTATTGATGCGGCGCATTGGAAACAGAACAACCCGTTTTCCCTGGCGCGCAAGAACCAAGTCCAAATCAAGACTCAGGCCATCTACGTTAATTGTGGAGATCAGGATGAGTACGGGTTCGCAGTCGGGGCGAGCCAGATGCACAAGCAATTACTGATCGAAGGCGTCAGGCACGAGTTCCATCTTTATCCGGGGCGGCACAGCGCGGAATATTTTCTTTCACATCTGGGTGAGACGATTCAATTCCACTGGAAATCTTTCTCGCAGGGCGAAGAAAACGTAAAATGACGTTTCAGGAGCAAGGAATGCGTAAGGCAGTTTTGCACTTGAAGGAATCGGATCCGGCGATGCGGAGCATCATCGAACGCATTGGTGGTTGCAAGATGCAGTTCGGCGAACCCACATTTCACAGCCTCGCCGAGGCAATTGTTTATCAGCAGCTGAACGGCAAGGCCGCCCTTACGATATTCAAGCGCTTTGCCGCCCTAGCTGGTGAGCCACTCACTCCCGCAGGGATCCTCAAACTCACACCCGAGCAGCTTCGTTCGGTTGGACTTTCAAAGCAGAAATCGTCTTATCTCTTTGACATGTCCGAACGGGCTGATCGAGGCGATCTGGATTTCTCGCGACTGTCTGAAATGTCAGACGACGAGGTCATCGAACACCTCACGCAAGTGAAAGGAGTCGGCGTGTGGACGGCTCACATGTTCCTGATATTTACTCTGCGCCGGCCCAACATTCTTCCGGTCGGCGACTTCGGTGTGCGCATGGCGATGTACAAGCATTATCTGGAGAAAAAGGCCGCTAAGAATGGCCACGGCTCTCCCCATCCTTTGAAAACCGCAAATAGTGGGACACCCGTCAAGAAAGGGCCTAAGCGGAAGATCGTCTTGCCAAAGCCGGAGCAAATGGAAAAAATCGCCAAACGGTGGGAGCCATATCGAAGCATCGCGTGCTGGTATCTGTGGCAGAGCCTGGATGTAAAAACGATCGGATGATCGCCCGATATGTTTAAATAGACCCGCGATGGCTGAGCCGAAAATCCGCGTTCTTGTCGCCAAGCCCGGCCTTGATGGCCATGACCGCGGTGCCAAGGTAATTGCCCGCGCGCTTCGCGATGCAGGCATGGAAGTCATCTATACCGGCCTGCGCCAGACTCCAGAAATGATCGTTAATGCCGCGCTGCAAGAAGACGTCCACGTCATCGGCCTTTCAATTCTTTCTGGTGCGCACAATGCGATCGTTCCCCGCGTGATGGATTTACTCAAGCAAAACAAGATGGACGATGTGCTGTTGGTCGTGGGCGGAATCATTCCCGACCAGGACATAGACTCGCTGAAGAAGGCGGGCGTTGCCGCCATTTTCCAGCCCGGCACCGCAATGGATGAGATCGTGAAATTCATTCGTTCCAACGTACGCTCAAGAGAAATTGAATCATTGAATCGTTAAATTATCGGATCATTGAGAAGCAGACGGCCCCAAACATGGGACATTTCAATGTTCAAGACCAATGATTCAATCCCTCAAATGATTCAATGACTCAATAAACTTCATGGCCACAGAAACGCCAACCACCTCCATCTTGACCACTCGCATTGATCCGACCTCGGCTCGTTTCGAGGCCAACATGCGCTACATGGCCGATCTGGTTTCGGCCGTGCGCAATGAAGAAGAGCAGATACGCGAGGGCGGCGGCGCGCAGGCCATCGAGAGTCAGCACACCAAAGGCCGCTTAACCGCCCGCGAGCGCATTCAGCGTCTGACCGATCCCGGAACTTTTTTCGAGCTCGGAATTTACGCGGCCAATCGCATGTATGACGAATGGGGTGGAGCCCCTGCGGCCGGAGTCATCACTGGGCTGGCGCGGATTGAGACCCGCCTGGTGATGGTGATTGCGAATGACGCCACGGTCAAAGCAGGCGCGTTTTTTCCCATGACTTCCAAGAAAGTCATTCGCGCACAGAACATCGCTATCGAAAACCGGATTCCAGTTATTTATCTCGTGGACTCCGCAGGAATCTTTCTTCCCTTGCAGGAAGACGTCTTTCCCGACACTGACGACTTCGGACGAGTCTTTCGCAATAACGCTGTCATGTCGTCAATGGGAATTCCTCAGATCGCCGCCATCATGGGCATGTGTGTCGCCGGCGGAGGATATCTGCCGGTCATGTGCGACCACGTGCTGATGACTGACGGCAGCGGCCTTTTTCTCGCCGGGCCGGCCCTGGTGCAAGCTGCCATTGGACAGAAAGTTTCTGCCGAGGAGCTTGGCGGGGCGGCCATGCATTCGGCGATCAGCGGCACCGTTGATTTTCATGAACCCAACGACGAAGCATGCTTGCTGCGCATCCGCTCAATTATTGAAAAATGGGGATACCGCCGACAGTCGCCGTGGGACCGCAAAAAACCTGTGCCGCCCGCACTAGCTGGGGAAGAAATTTACGGGATCTACGACTCCTCGCCCGCGAGGCCTTACGACATTAAAGAAGTGATTGCCCGCATCACCGACGCGAGCAAGTTCGACGAGTACAAGCCTGAGTATGGAAAGACGCTAGTCTGTGGATACGCGCGCATTGGCGGATTTGCGGTCGGAATAGTTGCCAATCAGAAAGTGCACGCGCAGGCGACGGACCACGAGGGCCGAAAGCGCGTGGAGTTTGGCGGCGTTATCTACACCGAATCGGCTGAAAAGGCCGCCCGCTTCATCATGGATTGCAACCAGAACCTGATCCCGTTGATCTTTCTCCACGACGTGAACGGATTCATGGTGGGGCGTGACGCCGAGTGGAGCGGCATTATTAAAGCCGGTGCGAAGATGGTCAATGCCGTGTCCAATTCCATCGTGCCGAAGATCACGGTGATCCTCGGCGGCTCTTTTGGCGCAGGGCACTATGCGATGTGTGGGAAAGCCTACGATCCGCGGTTTTTGTTCGCTTGGCCGACGGCGAAATATGCGGTCATGAGCGGAGATTCAGCGGCCGGAACGTTGGTTGAAATCAAAATTCGCCAGCTCGAACGCGGTGGTAAGCAGTTGAGCGAAGAAGAGAAGAAAGAGCTATACGAATCAGTGAAGCGCACCTACGACGAGCAGACCGACCCGCGTTATGGCGCGGCCCGACTTTGGATCGACAAGATCATCGATCCGGTGGACACGCGCGAGGCCATCACCACCGCGCTGGAAGCCGCCGCCCTGAATCCCGATGTGCCGGAATTCAAGGTAGGAGTGCTGCAAACGTAAATCATCGGATCATCTGGTGATCGGGTCATCGGATGATCTGGGAACCCGCTAATCTGCCTATTCGCCTACTCGTTCTGACTCACCGGCCCAAGCCGACAGTTTTAGTTCAGCCGATCACCC
>Ga0066709_100005547_pt1 | contig 10422 bp, 13 predicted proteins | sample GraSoiAngelo_158_FD_79665 | JGI IMG/M metagenome (GOLD analysis project Ga0066709, IMG submission 79665) | Grasslands soil microbial communities from the Angelo Coastal Reserve, California, USA - 14_1009_16_30cm | ecosystem: Environmental > Terrestrial > Soil > Grasslands | place: USA... | reverse complement strand
CTCGACCAGCTGGGCATCAACCTCACCGACGCCGCCCGCTCCGGAAAGCTCGACCCGGTCATCGGTCGCGAGAAGGAGATCGAGCGCGTCATCCAGATCCTCAGCCGCCGCACCAAGAACAACACGGCGCTGATCGGCGAGCCGGGCGTCGGCAAGACGGCGATCGTCGAAGGGATCGCACAGCGCATCGTCAACGACGAGGTTCCAGAGACGCTCGCCGGCCGGCGGCTGATCGGCGTCGACCTCGCCGGGATGATCGCCGGGTCGAAATACCGGGGCGAGTTCGAGGAGCGGCTGAAGAAGGTGATCGACGAGGTGACGGCGACCGAGGGTCAGGTGATCCTCTTCATCGACGAGCTGCACACGGTCGGCGGCGCGGGTGCCGCCGAGGGCGCGATGGACGCCGGCAACATGCTCAAACCTGCGCTGGCGCGCGGCGAGCTCCAAGTGATCGGAGCGACGACGCTCGACGAGTACCGCAAGAACGTCGAGGCCGACCCGCGCTCGAGCGGCGCTTCCAGCCGGTGCTCGTCCGCGAGCCGACCGTCGACGAGACGATCGAGATCCTGCACGGGCTCAAGGACCGGTACGAGGCGTTCCACCGCGTGCGCATCTCCGACGAGGCGATCATCGCGGCGGCGGAGCTTTCCGACCGCTACATCCGCGACCGCTTCCTTCCCGACAAGGCGATCGACCTGATCGACCAGGCGAGCGCACGCGTCCGCCTGCGCACGAAGACGAAGGACGACGACACCCGCAGCCTCGAGAAGGACCTGCGCCGGCTCGCGCGCGAGCGAGACCAGGCGACGTCGGCGCAGGATTACGAGCGCGCGCGGGACGTGACCGGACAGCTCGACGAGCGCCAGAACGAGCTCGACGAGCGCCGCAAGGGGCGACAGCGTGCCCGGAGGTCACCGCGGAGGACATCGCCGAGGTCGTCTCTCGACGGACGGGCATCCCGGTGTCTCAGTTGACGACCGAGGAACGCGAGCGGCTGCTCCGCCTGGAGCAGCCGCTGCACGAGCGCATCGTCGGCCAGGACGAGGCGGTGACCGCGGTGGCCGAGGCCGTGCGCCGTTCACGAGCGGGACTCGGCGACCCGAATCGCCCGACCGGCAGCTTCCTCTTCCTCGGGCCGACGGGCGTCGGGAAGACGGAGCTCGCCCGCGCGCTCGCGGAGATCCTCTTCGGCGATGAGGACCTGATGCTCCGCTTTGACATGAGCGAGTTCCAGGAGCGGCACACGGTCTCGCGGCTCGTCGGCGCACCGCCGGGCTACGTCGGCTACGACGAGGCGGGGCAGCCCACGGAGGCGGTGCGGCGGCGGCCGTACTCCGTCGTCCTCTTCGACGAGATCGAGAAGGCGCACCCGGACGTCTTCAACATCCTGTTGCAGATCCTGGACGACGGGCGGCTGACCGACGCGCAAGGGCGGACGGTCGACTTCAAGCACACCGTCGTGATCATGACCTCGAACCTCGGGCCGAACGCATCCAGGCGTTCGCGCGCACCGGTGGCTCGTTCGAGCAGCTGAAGGAAGATCCGATGGAGATGCTCTCGCAGAGCTTCCGGCCGGAGTTCATCAATCGGATCGACGAGATCATCGTCTTCCGCACGCTGACGGATACGCAGCTCGCGGAGATCACGCGCATGCTCCTCGACCGCCTCGAACGGCGTCTGCACGCGCAGGGGATCGAGGTCGAGTTCACCGAGGCGGCGGTCGCATTCCTCGCACGCGAGGGCTTCGACCCACAGTTCGGCGCGCGGCCGCTGCGCCGCACGATCCAGCGGCTCGTCGAGAACGAGCTGTCGCGACTCGTCCTCGGCGGCGCGTTGAACCCGGGCGACCGGCTCGTCGTCGCCGAGCGCAACGGACGGATCGAGTTCGACGTCGAGTCCGGCGCCGCGACGCTGCGCGAGCAGCAGCAGGAGGAGGTCGGCGCAGCCACGTCCTGACGATCCACGTCCTGGGGTCAGGTCTTGCAATGACGGTCCCGTGTCGCAATGCAAGACCTGCCCCCGGTCTTGGCTCCGCGGGGCCCGGCTAGTTGGGACGGGCGTCGGGGAAGCGTGGCAGGCCGTCGTCCGGGATGGGCTCCCACATGGCGGCATAATCGACGTACGTGTGGTACTGCGGGCGGATGCCCGGGTCGCCGTCGAACGCGCCGAGGCGGACGCTCTTCACCTCGGGATCGTCCGGACTCTGGCTCCACAGCGCACCGCCGCAGGCGGAGCAGAAATGCTTCGAGAACCCGTCCGGCGGCTCGTACGCGCGGATCAGCTCCTCGCCGGAGAGGATCCGCAGCGAGCCGGGCGCGATCCGCGCGCTCGCCGCGGCCGCGGTTCCCGTGCGCCGCTGGCAGCGCGTGCAGTGGCAGTACCCGGCGGAGACGAGCGCCTCGGTGATCTCGAACCGCACTCCGCCGCAGAGGCAGCCTCCGGTCAGCGGCAGGTCGGGCACCCGCGGCAGGCTACCGCGCGTGCTTGCACAGCGCGAGCACCGCGTTGTGGCCGCCGAAGCCGAAGCTGTTGCTCAGCGCGACGTCGACACGCACCGACCGTGACTCGTTCGGAACGTAGTCGAGGTCGCACGCCGGATCGGCGCGCTCGTAGTTGATCGTCGGCGGGACGACGTCGCGCTCGATCGCGAGCACCGTCATCGCCGCCTCGACCGCGCCGGCCGCGCCGAGGCAGTGGCCCGTCGCGCCCTTGATCGACGAGACGGGGATCGACCTCGCCTTCTCCTCGCCGAGCGCGAGCTTGATCGCCGCGGTCTCGCTCGCATCGCCGAGGTCGGTCGAGCTCGCGTGCGCGTTCACATAGTCGACGTCGTCCGGCTCCAGGCCCGCGTCCGCGAGCGCGAGGCGGATCGCCTGCGCGGAGCCGCGCCCGCCCGGATCGGGCTCCGTCATGTGGTGCGCGTCCGAGCTCACGCCGTAGCCCGCGAGCTCCGCGTAGATCTTCGCGCCGCGCGCCTCCGCGTGCTCCAGCTCCTCGAGCACGAGGACCGCGGCGCCCTCGCCCATCACGAACCCGTCGCGTCCGGCGTCGAACGGCCGGCTAGCGCGCGCGGGATCGTCGTTCCGCCGCGACAGAGCGCGCATCGCCGCGAACCCGGCGACCGCGAGATCGGTGATCCCGGCCTCGCTGCCGCCGCAGAGCATGACCTCCGCGCGGCCGAGCCGGATCGCGTCGTAGCCCTCCCCGACCGCCATCGCCGATGCGGCGCATGCCGTGCAAGGCGCGCCGAGCGGCCCACGTGCACCGAGCTCCATCGAGACCCAGCCGGCGGCCATGTTCGGCATGAAGGCGGTGACGAGGCTCGGATGGATCCGCTGCTCCTCCGCCTCGGCGCAGCAAGCCGACAGGCTCGCGACGCCGCCCTGCGCGGTCGCGATCGACGCGCCGACGCGATCGGGCTCCGCGGCGACGTCGAGCCCGGCGTCCGCCTCGGCCATCCGGGCCGCCGCGACCGCGAACTGGGCGAACCGGTCGAGGCGCCGCAGGCTCCGGCGGTCGAGCCAGCGCTCGGGCTCGAATTCCGCCGCCTCGCAGGCAATTCGCACCGGATGCCCGTCGGTGGCAAAGGCCGTGATCGGCCCGCCGCCCGACTCGCCGGCGGTCAGACGGCGCCAGGTCGTCTCGACGTCGCCGCCGAGCGGCGTCACGGCGCCGAGGCCGGTCACGACGACGCGGCGGCCGTCCGGGGTGCTGGGGGGACGATCGGACAAAGACCACTCACGAAAAACCCTGCGTGCGCAGGGCTTTTCGGACTACCCACGATACCAGCGGCAGCGCTGGTCAGTAGAGCCGGCGGCGGTGCTCCGGCTCGAGTGCCTCGACGAGCTCCGAGAACGGCCTCCATCGGTCGTGCTCCCACTCCGTACCGCCGCACATCGGGCAGCGGGACGGGGCCGTTCGCCGACTCACGCCGTATCCACACGTCCCGCACCGCATCGAGGCCAGTGGCGACCGGTGTGTGTCGTGGATCTCTGGTTCGAGCTGGATCGGCATGATTCCCCCCGCGCGTGGCATGCCGCAGATTGCCGTCGCAATCTATCGAACCGCGACCGGCTCCGGTAGCCCCTCTGAGGGGATCTTATGACCGGGGTTCGCCCGAGGACGCGTCCGCCTACCGCGGCCGACGGCCGATCGGCGCCGGCACGGAGCCGAGCGCGGCGAGGGCGAGGATCGCTCCGCCGACGACGAGCGTCCACGTGTCCGACCCGCTCGGCTTGACGATCATGTCGGCGACGGCGAGGTAGAGGATCGTCAGGTCGAGCCGCGCGATCTGCGCGAGCCGCCGGTACGCGCGCTCCGCTTCGGCCGGCGCCCGTTCCAGCCGGCGCAGGGTGCGGAGACGGAAGACCGCGTTCGTGACGGTCGTCGCGGCGAAGGCCGCGAGTCCGAGCTTGATCCAGAGCGGGCCGAAGGTCCAGTGGCCGTCCCACACCAGCAGAAGCCCGACGGCGAGCGCGCCGAGCGATGCCGGCCCGAAGACGCGTGGCCCGAGCCATTCGCCGAGCCGAACGATGTCGTGCTGGAGACGCGAGTCGCCGCTCCGGCGTGCGAACGCCGCCGCCAGCGCGAGCGTCGTCCCGGCGCCGAGCCAGACGATCACGCTCGCGACGTGCAGGAAGAGCAGAAACTCATAGCGACTCATTCGATAACTCTTAGCACACGAACTATTAGTAATCAAATCGTTAGACGACTATTAGACTGCTCTTGTGCGCCCATTGGGCATGCCGATCGGACGGCAGGTCGTTGCGACTGCGAAGACGGTCAACCGCGCGTTCAACCATGCGCTCGCCGACGCGGGCGGATCGGTGCCGACGTGGCTGATCCTCACGACGCTCAGGCGCGACCGCTGGCGGACACAGCAAGATCTCGCCCGCGCGGTCGGGATCGAGGGCCCGACGTTGACGCGTCACCTCGACGGGCTCGAGCAGGCGGGTCTCGTCGCGCGGCGCCGCGATCCGGCCGACCGCAGGGCCGTCCAGGTCGAGCTCACGCCGGCCGGTGAGGAGCTCCACGCGCGGCTCCTCGAGTCGGTGATCGCCTTCACGCGACGGCTGACCTCGGGCCTCAGCGAGACGGAGATCGAGCGGGCGAAGAAGACGCTCCTGCGAATGGAGCAGAACCTGCGGTGACGCTTCCTAGCCGTAGTCGAGGTCGAGGGTGTCGATCCGGCCGGACCAGCGCAGGGTCAGCCGCCAGCAGCCCGAGGCGGGGAGATCGATGATCGACGGCCCGGGGCCGCCCTCGACCCGGCGCGCGACGGGAGGCCCCGACGGCTGCGCGCCGTCCCAGCGCTGCGCGGCGATCCGCAGGTCGGTGACTCGACGCGGCACGACGCGCGGGACCCAGAGGATCTTGTTGTTCCGGCCCTCCGCCGGCGGCGACATCAGTGGATAGCCGAAGAGGATCGCGGCGATGCCGCCGCGGGAGCCGAGCACGTGGGGAATCCGCGGCCTCGGGCTGCTGAACCCGCCGCGCGCCCAGGCCGGGAGCACGCCCTGATCGACCTCTGCGTGGCACGGCGAGCCCAGCGCGACGGCGGAGAGAAGGAGCGGCAGGAAGCTCATGACCCTTGTACTGGAAGAAAAGCGGATCCGGTTCCGTCCTACGACCATGGATACCGTCGAACAGCTCCGCATTCCCGGCCGACTCGGCTATCGGTTCGACCGGGACAAGGTCACGGCCAAGCTCCAGGCGCTGCTGAAGAGCCTCGCCGTCGACGCCCGGTCGCTCGACGGCGAGGCATCGCGGCGGATGCGCGACGCAGCTTCCCAGATCACGTATCTCGCGCGGCTCCAGGAGCAGGCGCTGGCCCGCAACGGGCGCGCCTTCCAGGCAGCCGCGCACTAGCTTTTCTTGTTGAGGAGGCTGGCGACGACGTTGATCGTGATCGCGACGATCACCGCCCCGAACACGAACGAGATCAAGGCGTGGCGGATCGCCGGCCGGCGGATCTTCTTCGTCTGCAGGTCAGTGTCGGAGACCTGGTAGGTCATCCCGATCGTCAGCGCGAGGTAGGCGAAGTCGCGGTACTCCGGCGCCTCGTCGCCCTTGAAGTCGATGCCGCCCACCGGCGCGCTGTAGTAGAGGTCCGCGTAGCGCAGCGTGTAGATCGTGTGCACGGAGGCCCACGCGAGCGTGACGGTCGCGACCACCAGCAGGATCAGCAGGACTTTCGTCGTCCCTTGCTCGCCGCTCGCCTCGACAAGCGTGTACGCGACGGCGCCGAGGCTGGCAACGCTCGCGCCGAGGACGATCACGTCCGCCATCGCGCGCGAGACGTCCTCGGCCGTCGCGTGCTCCGCGGTCGCGGCTGCGTCCTTGGCCCAGATGCTCGTCCAGACCCAGGCGAGGAAGACGAGTGCCCCCGTGCACCACGCGCCCGAGAGCCCGACCTGCCAGGACGCGCCGCCGACGAGCGAGCCGGCGAGCACTGCCGCACCGGCGAGGACGCCGGCCCCGACGCGCGCGGCCGCGAGCCAATGGTGGTCACGCATCGCGCGGACGATACTCCGATGCCGTAGCGTTGCCGGCGTGCGCGCGCGCGAGCGTTGGGGGTACGCCGTCTGGGGCGCGGTCGCGCTCGTGATCGCGATCCCCGAGCTGATCGCGGCGATCTGGGAGAAGGCGACGTGGCCGACGATCTCGGGGACGATCGCGCATCTCGAGGAGCTCTGGCCACCGACGGCGGTCGTCGTCGTGGCGGCGATCGTCGTAATCGCGGTGCAGGCGGCGAAGGCAAGTCAGACGGGCGGGGTTCGAACGGTGCGCGGGCGCGGGCCCGCGCCCGCCCCGACCCCCCCGCAGTCAGGCCGCGCCGAGATCCTCTACAGCGTCTTCGCCTTCCTCGGCGTTCTCGGCCCGGCTGTCGTCGCGCTCGTGCTGAGCGGCGACACGAGCCGGCACACGAAGTGGATCCTCGGCTGCGTCATCTACGGATCGATCGGCGTTGTGTGCATCGGCTTTCCGAGCGCGATCGCCTACTGGGGCGGCAAGGACGTGCCGTTCCCCGGCTTCTTCGAGACGCTGGCCGACCTCGAGCACCGGTGGCACTGGGCCGCAGTGGCAATCCTCGCGGGGCTCGTCGTGCTGCTGATCCATCTCGCGCTCTACCCCTGGCCCGACGTGCCGCACCACAACCCGACGCCGACGTCGCCCTAGAGAATTCGAACGGGCCCGCAGGCGGGCCTGCTCTTGTTACCGGTCGGGTCGATTCCCGTCACGCAGAGCTTCGTCGGACCCACGCGCAGGTTCGACGGCACGGTCCACGGGACGCTGTAGCTCTTCTGACCCGACACCGGCCGTAGCGGCACGTCGAACGTCGCGATGCGCGACGCGCCGACGCGCACCTCGAGCTGGACGCGCGCGCGACCGCTGTCGTCGAAGATCATGTAGCGCAGCTTCATCGACTGGCCGCGATGTCCGGAAGAGTCGAACGGCTGCGCATACGGCGCCTTGATGTCTTTCGACTTGAGCGCACGCGCAGCGACCAGCTTGCGCACGGCGCCCGCCGCCGCCTGCACAAGCGCGTCGCCGGTCGGCGCCGGCAGCGGCAGCTTCGCGAGGACCGTCTCCTCGGCGACGACCGTCCGACCGCCGTCGTAGATCCCATAGCCGGCGGGCATCACGATCAGCAGTGGCCCGATGTAGTAGAGCCCGAGCTCGGTGCCGAGGAACTGTGCGTACTCGACCGGCTTGTCGAAGAGGCTCGGGACGGCGCCCAGGTCCTGCGGCGAGGCGATCACCGCAACCTTGACGCGGTAGCTCTTCGCGTAGACGTCGCTCACCGCCGCGGCGAGCGGTTTCGTGATCTCCTTCGGCGGCGTCGGGTACGGCAGGAAGACGTTCTGGAAGATGAGCGTGTCGCTCGCCGGATCGCCGTCGGCCCGCGCAGCCGAACAGGTCAGCGCGAGCAGAACGCCGGCCAGGATCGCGGCGGCAAGCGACCGTCGAGGCACGGCGGGACGTTAGCGGCCTCTGCTATCGTTGAGTGCTCAAGTATCCATGGAGATCGGCGTCTACACCTTTGCTGAGGTCACTCCCGACCCGAGAACGGGCCGGACGATCACGCCCAACGAGCGCCTGCGCGAGCTCCTCGAGGAGATCGAGCTCGCGGACGAGGTCGGCCTCGATGTCTTCGGCGTCGGCGAGCACCACCGGCCCGACTTCGCCGTCTCCTCCCCCGCCGTCGTCCTCGCGGCCGCCGCCGCGCGCACGGAGCGGATCCGGCTGACGAGCGCTGTGAGCGTCCTCAGCTCCGACGACCCCGTGCGCGTGTTACAGGACTTCGCGACGCTCGACCTGCTCTCCGGCGGGCGCGCTGAGATCATGGACCGCCGCAGCTCGTTCATCGAGTCGTTTCCGCTCTTCGGCTACGACCTGCGCGAGTACGACGAGCTGTTCGCTGAGAAGCTCGAGCTCCTGCTGCGATTGCGGGAGTCGGAGCACGTCACCTGGTCGGGCAAGCACCGGCCGGCGCTCGACGGCCTCGGCGTCTACCCGCGGCCGCTGCAGGATCCGCTGCCGGTGTGGGTCGCCGTCGGGGGCACGCCGGAGTCGGCGATGCGCGCCGGACGGCTCGGGCTGCCGATGGCGCTTGCGATCATTGGCGGGATGCCGGAGCGGTTCGCGCCCTTCGCAGACCTGCACCGGCGCTCCTCTGTCGAAGCCGGCCACGGCGTGCTGCCGCTGAGCATCAACTCGCACGGCTTCATCGCCGACACTGCGAAAGCGGCCGCGGATGAGTTCTTCCCGCCGCTGAAGGCCGTGATGGACAAGATCGGCCGGGAGCGAGGCTGGTCGCCGCTGACGCGACAGGATTACGACGCGTCGCTGACGAAACGTGGCGCGGCCTTCGTCGGCAGCCCGCAGGAGATCGTCGAGAAGATTCTCTTCCAGCACGAGATCTTCGGGCATCAGCGCTTCCTGATCCAGTTCAGCGTCGGCACAATGCCGCACGACCGGATCATGCGCGCGATCGAGCTCCTCGGCACCGAGGTCGCTCCCGCCGTGCGCGCAGAGCTCGGCGCCCTCGCGGCTTAGCTACGCCCGGACGGCGTCGAGCATGCCGTGCACTTGCGCGGCGGCGAGCTCGATGTCGTAGTAGTTGTTCTGGCCCGCCCGCGACTCGGCCGCGAGGATCGCGCAGCGGTGAACCTTCTTGAAGTCGCCGTACGGGAACTTGTAGCGCGACTTCGTCTGCTCGTCGGCGTCGTCGTCGACGCCGAGGTGCCAGCGACCGTACTCGGTCCAGCCGTGCTGCTCGATGAACTCGTTCTCCTCCGCCGCCGACGGCTGATGCTCGCTCCAATCGTCGCGGTTGTCGCGCACGGCCTTGCCGTCATTGACGAACTTCTTCGCGTGCTCGAACCCGGGGCGCGTTGAGGCGAACTGCCATCGAGGAAGATGTGCTCCGTCGACGCCGGAGCAAACCTCGCCGGTTACCTCGACGCTACGGCCGCCCTAGAAGTCGAACAGGTCGAAGAGGTCGCTGATCGAGTCGAGCCCGTCGCGCGGCGGTGCGGGCGCTCCCCCGGTGTTGTAGTTCCCGCCCGTCGGCGTCGCCGTGTCGAACCGGTGGTTGCGCGAGGCGAGCGTCGGAAGGCCGTGCAGGCGCTCGATCAGCTTCAGCGTTGACGTGTGGTCGGCGGGCTTCTTCGAGAGCACCGGCCCCTTCTTCGCGTACGGCGAGACCATCCAGAGGGGCACGCGGACGCCCAGCCCGTAAGCATCGACCTGCGGCGGCGGAACGTGGTCGAAGAAGCCGCCGTGCTCGTCGTACGTGAGGAGGAACGCGGAGCTACCCCACTGAGGCGAGCTCCGAAGCGCGTCGATCAGGCCCTGCTGGAAACCCATGCCGACCGAGACGTCCGCGGGCGGATGCTCGTCCCACCCGTGCGCATAACTCGGTATCACCCACGAGACCTGCGGCAGCTCGCCCTTGCGCGCGTCGTTGAAGAACGCACCCTGCGGCCTCAACGCGCGGTTGTCGTGCTGGTACTTCTCCCAGAAAAGGAAGACGTTGTCCGTGTTGCCGTAGGGGACGCTGTCGAAGCCGATGTTGTAGACCTTCCACGTGATTCCGGCCTCGTCGAGCAGGTCGAGGATCATCGGGTGGCTGAAGACGCCGAAGCCCCAGACGCCGTTCGTCGTGATCCCGCCCGAAGTGCCCGCCGCGAAGTAGAACCGGTTCGGCCACGTCGGCCCGAGGACCGAGCAGAAGTAGTTCGCGCAGAGCGCCGAGTTGTCGAACAGGCTGTAGTAGAACGGCAGCTCCCTCGCGGTGTAGTAGCCGATCGCGGCATTGCCGTCGCCCGGATACTGCGCGGCCATCTCGTAGAAGCCGTCCATCTTGCCGTCGTCCACCTGCGTGTGCACGGCCTCCCACCAGTGCGGCGGGTCGGG
>Ga0066709_100005546_pt1 | contig 10422 bp, 11 predicted proteins | sample GraSoiAngelo_158_FD_79665 | JGI IMG/M metagenome (GOLD analysis project Ga0066709, IMG submission 79665) | Grasslands soil microbial communities from the Angelo Coastal Reserve, California, USA - 14_1009_16_30cm | ecosystem: Environmental > Terrestrial > Soil > Grasslands | place: USA... | reverse complement strand
CGCCCGCCCTTCCATGGGCGGCCGATATTTTTTCAAGAGCCTTACGGCCTCACGCGGTCTGAGCATCGTCGGTGCACCTCGTTTCGATAGAGTGAGCGTGCGCGGCGAGACCTTCCGTACTGGCGAGCTCGACGACGGCTCGGCGCAAGCGCCGAAGGCCCGGGCGCGAGAGCCGCTGGACGGAAATCACTTTCACGAAATCCCTCGCACTCAAGCCGCCTCGCAGCCTCGCCGCTCCGGAAGTGGGAAGAATGTGATTCGAGCCGGAAGCATAATCGCCCGCCGCCACCGGGCTTGTACGCCCGAGGAAAATTGATCCCGCCGACCGCACGCGCCCGAGCTGCTGGGCCGCGTCGTCGAGGAGACACAAATGTTCCGGCGCGAAAGAATTGGCCAGGGCAATCGCCTCCGTGAGGCTCCCGGTCACGACAATCGCCCCCCATCGCCCGAGCGAGTCTTCTGCGACCCTGATGCCGAGGCGCGCCACCAGGGCCCCGGCGGCTTCGCGCACCTGGACGGCCAGCGCGCGCGAGGGAGTGAAGAAGAGGGTGACCGCGTCCGGGTCGTGCTCGGCCTGCGCCACCAGGTCCGAGGCGATCCAAGCGGCCTTCCCACGTCCTCCGACGACCACGAGCTCCGTCGGCCCGGCGATGAAATCAATTCCGCAGTCTCCGGCAACAAGTTTTTTTGCCGCGGCCACAAAACGGTTGCCGGGCCCCACGATCTTGTCCGCGCGCGGCACGCTCGCCGTCCCGTAAGCGAAGGCGGCAACGGCCTGCGCGCCGCCCAGGCGGTAGATCTTCTTGATCCCCAGAAAATCCGCCGCCACGAGCACCGCAGCGGCCGGGCGCGGTGTGGTAAGAACGATATCCTCGACTCCGGCCACTTGCGCCGGGATCGCGCTCATCAAAACTGTCGAGGGCAGGGGATAACGCCCTCCCGGCACGTAGCAGGCGACGCGCCGGAGCGGGCGGACGATCTCGCCCACGCGCACGCCTTTAAGGGTTTCGCTCTGCCACGCTTTCGGCAACTGGCGCCGCGCCACCGCGCGAATATTTCGCGCCGCAAGCCGGAGGGCGGGGAGGAAGCCAGGAGGGACTTCGCGGCGCGCCCTCACAATTTCCTCGCGCCCCACCGTGAAGCCGGCTTTTCCGAGGTCCACGCCGTCGAAGCGGCGCGTCAGGAGGACAAGCGCCGCGTCGCCATGGCGCCGCACCTCTCGGACGATTCGGCTGGCGGCGCGCTCGGCCGACGCGAGGCTCGCTTCTCTTGCCTTCCACAGGCGCGCGAGCGATTTCCGGTCGTGACTGGATACGATCGGGAGCATCAGACGACGATTTTATTGAGCGGATATTCGACGATCCCCTGCGCGTTCGCGGCTTTGAGCCGGGGAATGATCTCGCGCACAGTTTTTTCTTCGATGACGGTGTTGACGGCCACCCACTCCGGGTCGCTCAGGTTCGAGACCGTCGGGCGCTTGAGCGCCGGCAGCACGGCCAGCACTGCGACCAGGTCCGCGCGGCGCACGTTCAGCATCAGGCCGACTTTTCCCGCCGCTTCGATGGCGCCGCGAAGCAGCATGACGATGGTTTCCATCTTCGAGCGCTTCCAGGGGTCCTGCCACGCGGTGTGGTTGGCGATGAACTGCGGGTTCGACTCCAGGACAGTTTCGAGAATGCGCAGACCGTTGGCGCGGAGCGAGGATCCGGTCTCTGTCACCTCGACGATGGCGTCGGCGAGGACAGGCGGTTTAACCTCCGTCGCGCCCCAGGAGAATTCGACTTTGGCCTTGACGCCGCGCTCGCCGAGATAGCGCTCCGTGACTTTGACGAGCTCGGTGGCGATGATTTTTCCTTCCAACTCCTTGACGTTCTGGAAGGGCGAGCGCTCGGGAACGGCCAGCACCCACCGCACTCGGCCGAGGGTCTGCTTGGCGTAGATGAGGTCGGCGATGGCGGCGACGTCGGCCTGGTTTTCGAGCACCCAGTCCCGGCCGGTGAGGCCGCAGTCGAGGATGCCGTCTTCGACATAGCGTGCCATCTCCTGTGCGCGGATCAGCATGCACTCCATCTCTTCGTCGTCGCTCGCGGGAAAATAGGAGCGCGGGTGGACGGTGATCTCGTATCCGGCGCGGCGGAACAGGCCGAGCGAAGCTTCCTGCAGGCTGCCTTTGGGAATGCCGAGTTTCAACTTCATGAGCGGTTCTCCTTGTAAACCTCGCCGGGGTCGAAGCGCCGCGGTTCGACAATTCTCTCCTCGCCCTCCGGCGTGAGCGCGCGGAAAAAACAGGACTCGTAGCCTTGGTGACAGCACCCCGGGCCCAGAAGCTCCACGCGCACCAACAACGCGTCCCGGTCGCAGTCCACGCGAACCTCGCGCACGCGGAGCTTGTGGCCGGATGTCTCGCCCTTCACCCACAGTTTCTGCCGGCTCCGGCTGTAGAAAGTCACAAAGCCGGTACGCAGAGTCGCCTCGAGCGCTTCCGGGTTCATGTAGCCGAGCATCAAGACTTTGCATGAGGCTTCATCCTGGACGACGGCCGGTATCAGCCCGTCTTTGTATTCAATCTCCATCGCTCGTTCGTCCTTCGTAGCGGCGGGCCCGCGCTGCGGGACCGGCACCTTAGTTTCGACGAGATGCCCCCGATAAATCGGGGCCTCTACAGACCCCGTGGAGGGTTTTTCAGCAACCTGCCAAAAATGAAAAAGCCCGCCGACTTTCTTTGTCAGCGGGCTTCTTAATTCTCGTACTTAGATTCGCTGCTTATGCAGCCGCCCACTGACACGTCGCCCGGTGGCTAAAGTGATGGGCGTGATGTGTCAGGGTGCGCCGCATAATGCGAAACTTGAGATTACCAAGCTAGGCCGGTGCTGTCAACCATTTCTTTCGAAGTATCGGCCCGTCGCGCAGGGCTCGCGTTCAAGCGCCTTTGCTCTGCTCTGGGCAGGCTCAGCGGATTTTCCAGCGGCACGGGCATTTTCCGCGCCGCCCAAAGCGCGTCGCGGTGAAACAGCCGCCCCGACGAGTCGGGGCGCTATATTTCTAGGGCAAAGGAATGGGGGCGCGTCATGCCTGGCCAGAGCTTGACCCTAGTGAACAATTCGAGAATCGCCCCGATAAATCGGGGCGCCAGCCGGCGTTCATGCAGCCGCGTCCGGCCCGGCGTGAATCAGACCTGGGAGGGGTCGCGCTGAAGCCGCAGCAGCTCGTGGCGGAGCTTCTCGAACTCTTTGCCCTGCGACTGAAGGGAGCGCCGCAGCTCCTCCTCCCACTTGCGGCTCTGCTCGTTCAGGTTTCTCCGAAGTTCCTGCAATTGTTTCCGCTCTTGTCGTAGCATGGGAGCCAACTCCTCAGTTCCGAATTCGCCGTTCTCAGCCACCGGGCCTCGCATCGGCTGAGGTTTCTCAATGCGGACATTGACAGTCTGCTCGTGGCGGTCGCGGACGATGGTCAAGGTGAACTGCTTGCTCTCCTCGGTGTCTTTCGCGAGCGCTTGTTGAAGCTCTTCAACCGTTTTGACCGACGCGTCACCGACCTTAACGATGCAGTCGCCGGCTTTGAGCCCGGCCTTCTGGGCGGGCGTATCGGGCATCACCTCGCGAACCAGCACGCCTTTGCCCTCCGAGACACCGAAATATTCCGCCAACTGGGGCGTCAGCTCATCCACGGAAACGCCGAGGCGCGGCTTGCCGCTGAAAAACATATTGAAGTCAAAGTTCGGTCGAGCCATGGGCATCTCCATGTGGGGCACCTCCACGTGAGGCATTTCCATGTTGAAAGAAGGGAACGCCTCAGCCTCGTGGGTTTCGAAGGCAGCGGTGACCGACTGCTTGGCGCCGTCACGGCTGATCTCCAAATTCACCTTGCGGCCAGCGGGCGTTTCGCGGATCAGGCGCGCGAGTTCCGCCGCGCTCCACACACGCTCCCCGGCGAATCCTACAATGACGTCGTCTTTCTTCAAGCCGGCTTTGGCGGCGGGGCTGTCCTCTTCGACTTCAGTCACCACCGCGCCGTTTTCCCCGGAAAGTTTCAGATCTTTGACGTCGTCGGGCGTAACGTCTCTTACCTGGACGCCGAGCCAGGCGCCTTCGCTCGAGCGGGTCACGATAGCAGTCCGCCCTCGCTTGGTTATGATATTCCGTTGAGCGTGAAGGGCCGCCACGCCCACACCGATTGCGATCGCCGTCCCAGCCACTGCCGCCAACCATTTACGATTCATAACCACCCTCCATGATTGGGCGGGGACGCAGAGCGCCCCCACCGGATAGAACGTAAGTCAGGGCCCCGATGTTCCGAAGAATTACTCCGGCTTGTCCTCTGTCGTCTTCGGAACTTTGCAATGGGAGTTCCAATACTCCTGCCATCTGCTCCAGAAGGCTTCCTGGTGCTGCCGCATCTCCTGAAGGACGGGTGAATTGGCGCTGTGGATCTCGATGTCGCCCATGATGGTGCGAATGCGCAGAATTTTCCCGCCACCGTTCAACCCGCCTTCGAGGTGTACGACACGCCCGGGCAGCGCTTTCTGGCTTCCCATACAGCGCAAATTGGGGAAGTCGCTGACGATGCGATGGCCGAACGCCTGCTCGATGGCTGCGTCCACGGAAAGCGGCAGGTCCGCGGGGATGAAGACGTCCACATCGCCGACCGAAGTCGCCAAGTGGGAAGCGGCGAAGGCCTCGTGATTGGCGCTAATTTCCGCAAAAATTCGCCCCGCCGAGGTTTCCGCGCGCACGGCGCTCTCGACGCGGAACAGGTAAATGCTGCCGCCTGCGGTCTCGGCCTCGACCACGCCCCGCGCTCCTTGCAAACGGATGCTCCCCGCCGCGGTTTCCGCGCGCACGCTCGAGCCGCAGTTGCCGATGCGGATCTCTCCCCCGGCTGTCTCGGCGCGCAGCGGGCCTTTGGCGCCGCGCAAAACGATGTCGCCGGCGGAGGTGACCGCGGTGACGGAGCCGGCGATAGCGCCGGCCGTGATTTCCCCCCCGCTCGTCTCCATGACGGCGTCGCCGTTGACTTGCCGGGCGTGAATACCTCCGCCGGCGGTCTGAGCCTCCAGGCGGCCTGCCACCAGACCGAGGTCAATGTCGCCGCCCTTGGTCTCGACGTGTACGGGGCCGGTGACGTCGCCCACTTGAACGTCTCCCCCGGCAGTGTCGCCTCTTACTTCGCCGTCCAGATCGCCGATAATCAGGTCCCCTGCGTTGGTCTCGATGTCCAGGTTGTACTTTTTGGGCGTCGAGATGTCGAAATGGACGGATAGGGCGCGACGCCAGCGGTATTCGGAAGGCAGGGTCGCGCTAATCATCAGACTGCCGTCATCGAGGGTATGCGCACCGAGTTCGAATCCCCGGAACAATTGCTCCGCTTGCTCCAGGTTGGGGGTGAAAGCGCGAATACGGACGCGGCACGCGACGCGGCCATTTCCCTGGGGTTTCACCGTGACGGAACCGAGGTCCGATCGCAGAACCAGCCGCCCGCCTTCCCGCGCCGCGCCCCCGCACTCGGCGATTTCCGTCCAGGCGCGCCCCTCGCGCTGGGGAGTTCCGCGCTTGACGAAAACTTGGTTCTGAGCCGCCAGCGGTAAACCGGCCGCGAGCCACATCAGGGCGACCGCTTGAAAACGCGTTTGAATCATGGCTTTCAGTTTAGACCTCCGTTCAATTTTCGGAGGGCGCTCAATGATTTTAGGCGCACATATCGGTTGGGGTCGCTTGCGGCCAGCCGCTCCAAAGCGGGGAGGATCGAACTGTTGGCGTGCTCGGTGAGAGCATCCACCGCCGCCACCCGCACGCCGGAATTCTTGTCCTTTTCGAGGGTGGTCAGAAAAGCTTGGCGGACTTCCGGCGTCCAGGCGAGCTCTTGCGCGGCCTGGAGCGCCTCAAGCCGCAGGCCGGCGTTCGGATCGTTCTGCATGGCGTAAAGCAAAGCGCCGCGCACTGAAGGTTGTTCGGGATTCGAGCGCAGCACGCTGAGGCTGTCGTGCCGGATGCCCGGGTTGTCGTAATCCATGACAGCGTTGACCAGCAGTTGGCGGATTCGCGGGTCATCGAGCGAGCCTTCGAGCTCCATGTGGTGATCGGCGTCCACCGAAATCCGCACTTGGCCGTTTTCGGTGCCGGAGGGGACCTGGCTGATGTTGTTGATGCGCAAATCACCGAGATACCCTTCGGTGAGGCCTGCGGTTCCGGTGGAGGATGGCGTTCCCACTCGCGGCCGAATCTCCCAGCCCAGGCCGAAGCCGAGGACGAGCAAGGTCAATGCCACGGCGGCACGCGAAGGCAGAGCCGAGCCGAATCCCACAAACCAACGCTCGAATAGGTTTCGCCAGCTCGGGACCGCTTCCTTATCCAAAGCCTCTTCGAGCGACATCCGGGACCGGGCGAGGAGCTCGGGCGTCACCTCCGGCGAAGGCCGCTCAGAAAGCAATGCGAGGAGCCGCTCGGTCTCTCCCAGGCGTATGCGGCAGGCGGGGCAAGCGGCGACATGCTCGTCGAGCGCCGCCCGGTCTTCCGCGGCCAGCTCGCCGTATATATAGAGGCTGAAGTTTTCCTCGAATTCCTGGCAGCTCATGGGCGCCTCCTTGCCAAAATCTTTAGACCAGGTCGTTCAATTCCAGGCGCAGCTTCTGCGTGGCCCGGAAGAGCGAATTCTTGGCGGTCTCTTCCGTGGTCCCGCACACCTCGCCTATAGCTTTGAGCTTCATTCCTTGAAAGTGGCGCAGCTCGAACACCATTCGCTCGCGGGGGGCAAGCCTAGTAAGCGCTTTTTCAACCCGCTGGCGGATCTCGCCCGACCGCGCCTCGCGCTCCGGGTTGCCCCCGGGGCGCTTTTCGGGAACCGTTTGTAAGAAATCCGTTCCACCTTCTTGGGTTTCCGGCGCTTGGATTTCCTCGCGGGACTTCTGCCGCCGCAGGTAATCGAGACAGGCGTTGGTGACCACTCGGTACAGCCAGGTCGAGAACCGCGATTCGAAACGGAAGCGCCCGAGCGAGCGATAAACCTTCAAGAAGGCCTCCTGATAGAGGTCGGGAGCCTGGTCAACCGAGGGCACAATCTTTAGAATCAGCCGCAGGACCTGCTGGTCGTACTGGCGCACGATCGCGTCAAAGGCGGTGCGGTCGCCCTGTTGCGCGAGGCGAATGAGCGCGATCTCTTCGCCCGGCTCCTCGCGCGAACTAGGTATGTCCCCGGCCAGCGTCAAGCAGCCATCCATCGCAGATTGGCTCGTGCCTTCCCCATTTCCTTGGACGCACGGCCTTAAAGAAGGTAAGCCGGCGCGGGTTAGATTCGCAAGGGGAAGCTCGGATCCAGAGCGGCAGCGGCCTCGTGAGACTGGCGGAACTCGCCCGAACAGCGCCAGCTAAGGGACAGCCGCGTGACGGCGCAACCGGATCGCGATATGGCGCTACCGTTTCGGGATCCAGACGAAGGGTTTCCAGTTGGTTTCGAGGACTTGGCACTTCTGGCAGTCGAAGCGTTTCAAGCCCTCGCCGCTGCCGCTAATGCGGGTGGGCGTGACCTCATCGAACTTGATTTTCGTGACCACGTCGCACCAATTGGAGTACTGCCCCGGGGGCAAATTTCCTTCGACGCATGGCAGGTGGCTGCGCGACTCACCGACCCATTTGTTCCCTTGCCGCTTGCACTCGCTGCGGATATAAGCGCCGTGAGCGAGGAACGCTCCGGACATGTTGGACCATTCGGCATAAAAGTGGCCGGGGCCTTGCCGGACTCGGTACTCGCGCCCGGTCGTCTCCGAAACCCACACGTCCTTCGCCGCCGCAGCGGGCGAAGGGGCAGTGGCCGCGGGCATTCCGGGAGCGGAGGCCGTCGGTTTTGGCTCCTCGGAACAGGCGCAGGTTCCGAGAACGGCCAACGCGCCTGCAACCGCCAACATTTCTTGAACGCGCATCAAGGCGTCCCTCCGCTCTCTAAGAAAAGATAAGCTCCACAATTATCTTTTATACCATCAACCGCCGGGTTCGCGCGCGAAAACCAAGAAGGCGAGCCGTGATCCGTGCGGCGCCACGCTTCGCCATTTTGGCCCCCTATGGTACGATGGACTGTGTCGCAAGTCTCGCTGCGCGTGCCGGCCCGACCGGGCGAACCGAATTCCCGTCGCTTGCCTGCGAAACTTGCCTGCGCAAGCAGGGCAGGGACGAAAGCCTGGGTTCCGGCCTCCCCGATGCCGTTCATCGGGGCGCCTCCTGAATGACTCCACAGCCAAAGCCACGCATTCTGAGCGGCATGAGACCCACGGGGAAGCTGCACCTGGGGAATCTGGTAGGGGCGCTTCAGAACTGGATCGAGCTCGAGGACCATTACGAGAGCTTTCACTTCGTCGCCGATTGGCACATGCTGACGACCGATTACGCGGACACCGCCGAGCTGCGGTCGAACGTTCAAGAAATGGTGACGGACTGGCTGGCCGCGGGGCTCGATCCCGCCAAGGCCACATTTTTTATTCAGTCGCGCCTGCCGGAGCACGCCGAACTCCACCTTTTACTCTCCATGGTGACGCCGCTCGGCTGGCTCGAACGCGTCCCAAGTTACAAGGAGCAGCTCGAAAACATCAGGGACCGCGACCTGCACATGTACGGGTTTCTCGGCTATCCGGTGCTTCAGGCAGCCGACATACTGATGTACAAGGCGAATTGGGTCCCCGTGGGTGAGGATCAAGTGGCACATGTCGAGCTGACGCGTGAGATTGCAAGACGCTTCCATGGGTTCTATGGCCCAGTATTTCCCGAACCGCAACCTCTGCTCACCGACGCGCGGAGGTTGCCGGGGACGGACGGCCGGAAAATGTCAAAAAGCTATAATAATGCCATCTATCTCTCCGATCCGCCGGAGGTCGTTTCCAAAAAACTTGCCACCATGATCACAGATCCCGCGCGGAAGCGGCGGACGGACAAAGGCAACCCGGACGTTTGCCCCGTTTTCGATCTCCACAAAGTGTTTTCGACCGCACCGCACATTGACCAGGTCAATCGGGAGTGCCGGACGGCAGAAATTGGATGCCTCGATTGCAAACAGATTCTTGCAGGCAATATCAACAAGGGCCTCGAGCCTATCCAGAAGCGTCGCAGACCGTATGAACGGGACCCCGAGAAGGTCTGGGCGATTCTTGAAGAGGGCACAGAGAAAGCCCGCAAGGTTGCGCAGGAGACAATGCGCGAGGTGCGTGCGGCGGTGAAGATTGATTACTCGAGCGCCCCGACGGGAGCGAACGGATAGGAGGCCGATCAAAAGACGCGGAGCATATCATTCTGAGCCCCTTCTCCCGCGACTGCGGGATCAGCGCAGGCTCTTCGCTTGTCATTCTGAGCGAAGCGAAGAATCTCGCTCTGACTGCCCAGGGTAAACTCCGCGAAAAATCTGGCTCTGAAAGCCGACGAGGGAAGATCTCGAGGCGAGATCCTTCGCTTCGCTCAGGATGACAGGCCGCGGGAGTTGGCACCCACTTTCGATCTTCTTTACACCATGGCTGAAGTGAACGAGACACCGCAAAATCCCGAACCATCCGCAGCTCCCGAAGCTGCTTCGGTGCCAAAGCGCGCCACTAACGTGGTCACGCCGCCACCGGCCATCAAGCTGGAAATCTACGAGGGCCCGCTCGACCTCCTCCTGGACCTCATCCGCAAGCAGGAAATCAACATCTACGATATCCCCATCGCCCAAATCACCCGGGAGTATCTCAACTACCTGCGGATGCTCGAAGAGATGAACATTGACGTGGCGGGCGAGTTTATCTTCATGGCCGCGACCCTCATCCATATTAAGTCGCGAATGCTTCTGCCGCGCGACCCTGCGGCGCCGCCCGAGGAACTGGAAGACCCGCGCACGGAGCTCGTCCATCGCCTGCTCGAGCACGAGCAGTTCAAGAACGCCGCCGAGATGCTGCAGTCGAAGCGGCTGGTTGAGGACGCCATGTGGTCCGAACCGGGCATCGGCGAGTTCGTCGAGGCGGAAGACGAACCCGGGCTCGCCGTTTCCGTTTTCGATCTGGTCTCAGTCTTCCGCGATATCATCGAGCGGGCGAAAAGGCGCAAGCCCCTCGAAATTCGGCGGGAGGAAGTGACCGTGGCGGAAATGCTCGAACACGCTAAGCGCGTGCTCGAGGCGAGCGCCCATCCGGTGCGGCTCGACGACCTTTTCGCGGACTTCGTCAGCCGGCAGGCGCTCATCGCGCTGCTTTTGGCGTTGCTCGAAATGGTTCGCCTCCACGCCGTTTTGCTGCGGCAGAAGGACCTGTTCGCGCCCATCCTGATTCACAAGAACAAGCGCTTTGCGGAAATCATGAGCGGCGTGAATGCGGCAGACCTCGAAGCGAGCTTGGAAACGAGTATTGAATAGCTTACAAGGCTGATGAAAAATTGTCTTATGTTGTCATTCTGAGCGAAGCGAAGAATCTATGTTGTT
>Ga0066709_100005544_pt1 | contig 10423 bp, 6 predicted proteins | sample GraSoiAngelo_158_FD_79665 | JGI IMG/M metagenome (GOLD analysis project Ga0066709, IMG submission 79665) | Grasslands soil microbial communities from the Angelo Coastal Reserve, California, USA - 14_1009_16_30cm | ecosystem: Environmental > Terrestrial > Soil > Grasslands | place: USA... | reverse complement strand
GCAACGTCAAAGCCGGCATTTTTGTCCTGGCAGGACTTAACTCGGTCGCCACGACCTATTACTTTTACTACGTTTACTTCTTCATGCAGGCGCGGTTCGGGTTCGGCAGAATGGAGAATCTCATCCTGGCGGCTTCACTCGGCTTGGTTTACGCCTTCGCGTCGATTGGCTGCGGACGCTTCGCGCAGAGCCGCGGCTATTTCCTCTCGTTGCGGCTCGGTTTTTTCATCATGGCCGTGGTCTTGGCGGTGGGCAGCGCGATCCAGTCGATCTTTGGTCACGTCGCGGCGATGATCGTCTGTACCGTTGGCATGTGTTTCACGTGGCCCACGCTTGAGGCGATGGTTAGCGAGGGCGAGCCGCGGACCCGGCTGCAGCGCATGGTGGGCATCTACAACATCGTCTGGGCGGGCGGGGGCGCTTTCGCCTATTTCACCGGCGGCGCGATGCTGGAGAAACTCGGCTTGCGGAGCATGTTCGTGGTGCCTTCCGCCATGCAGGTCGGGCAATTGGCGCTGGCCTTCTGCCTGGAAAAGGCGGCGGCCGCCGGCCGGCCAGTTGGGAATGAAAACGACCTGCACACTGGCCACGTCGAACTGAACCCGCGTCCGGTTGGCCAAGTTAGAGCGTTTCTGAAAATGGCCTGGTTGGCAAATCCGTTTGCCTACCTGGCAATCAACACGATCATCGCCGTCATTCCGAGCCTCGCGGGGGAGCTAAGACTCTCGCCGATGTTCGCCGGTTTCTTCTGCTCGGTGTGGCTGTTCGTGCGGATCGGCGCCTTTGCCCTGCTGTGGCTGTGGCCCGGATGGCATTATCGATTCCGCTGGCTCATCGGTGCCTACGCGGCCATGGTCGCCAGCTTCGCGCTCATCCTGCTGGTGCCGGACCTGCCGTTGTTGGTGGGAGCGCAACTCGTCTTTGGGCTCGCCGTCGGGCTGATTTATTACTCCTCCCTGTTCTATTCCATGGACGTTGGGGAGAGGAAGAGCGAGCACGGCGGTTTTCACGAGGCGGCGATTGGCGCGGGCAGTTGCGCCGGCCCGGCGATCGGGGCCGCCGCGATGCATTTCTTTCCGGACGCGCCCGCCCACAGCGCGTGGGCGGTGAGTGGAATGCTGATCCTCGGACTGGCGGGATTAACCTGGCTGCGCGTCAGGCAATAGGTCGCTTATTTCCGGGGTCTGGTTCGGATTGTTGAGGGCGAGGCGCTCTTCGAGAAAGGAGCGCGGATGCCCACATCCGCGAGACTCTGCGCTTTAGGGGCCGCCACGCGGATGTGGGCATCCGCGCTCCCTCGACTCGGCTTGCTCGAACACGCTCGGCCGTTGACGGCATGCCAGCACTTGGAAACTTGCTAACCGTTTCGCTGGCGTTCATCCTCCCGGCGAACCGTCAGGCTTCTGTGTCAGCGTTCACGGTTGAATGGTCTAATCAAGAATATGCTACTCGCTGGAAAACACGGCATCGTCTTCGGTGTCGCCAACAAGCGCTCCATCGCCTGGGCTATTGCCCAGGCATGGCACAAGGCGGGCGCCAAACTGGCCTTCACCTACCAGGGCGAGCGGCTCAAGGAAAATGTCGAGGAACTCGCCGGCGCGTTCGGCGCAGACACGTTGCTGATGGAATGTGATGTGTCGAAGGACGATCACATCGCGCGCGTGTTCGACGAAGCGGGCAAGAAATTCGGCCGGTTGCATCTGCTGCTGCACTCCGTCGCCTTCGCGCCGAAAGAGGCGCTCGAAGGCAATTTTGTGGACACCAGCCGCGAGGCATTCCGCGTGGCGCACGACGTGAGCGCTTACTCGCTCGTCGCGCTTGCCCACGCCGCTACGCCGCTGATGACCGAGGGCGGAAGCATTGTCGCCATGACCTACTACGGCGCGGAAAAGGTCGTGCCCCACTACAATGTCATGGGGGTCGCCAAGGCGTCGCTCGAAGCGAGCGCGCGCTATCTGGCCTACGATCTTGGGCCCCAAAAAATTCGCGTCAATTGCATCAGCGCCGGGCCGGTGAACACTCTGGCCGCGCGCGGCATCGCCGGCTTTACCGAGATGCTCAAGCATTACGAAGCCCACGCGCCGCTCAGACGCAACGTGCTCCCCGACGAACTTGGCGCGACCGGTGTTTTCCTCGCCAGCGACGGCGCCGCCGCCGTCACCGGACAAGTGATCTACGTCGACTGCGGGTATCAGATCATGGGAATGTAGCTGCGACCCTAAGCCCCGAAGTATGCAGTTGAAAGTAGGGCAGGCGTCCCGCCTGCCCAGCCGGCTGCGGGGATTGGTTGGCACAAGCGCTTTCGTATCTCCTCACTAAGCGCTACGAATTGTTCGCTCAGACTGGCGTCCGAGCGGGGCAGGCGGGACGCCTTGCCCTACGTTGGGCTGGCGCGAGCCAAGGGATGTGGCTAAGATTCACCGCGTGTCTGACCGTTTGATTCAAATCCGCAGCAACCTCGCCGTGGTCCGGGACCACTCGCGGCAGTTCGCCGATTTCACGTTTGTTTATCCGGTGATTTCACGGCGGGCACGCGGATTGTCCATCGGCATCAATCTGAACCCGGACAAAGTCTGCAACTTCGACTGCGTTTATTGCGAAGTGGACCGGACAATGCCCGGCAAGGTGTCCAAGGTGGACCTCAACCAGATGGGCGACGAGTTGAAGGGGATGATTCATTTCGTGCGCGACGGCGGACTGGCCAGGGAACCCAAGTTCAACGAGCTGCCCTCGTTCATCACACGCAACGTCAAGAACATCGCCTTCAGCGGTGACGGCGAACCGACCCTGATCCACAACTTCGCCGAGTGCGTGCAGGTCGTGGCCGATGTGAAGCGCGTCGAAGGCCTGGCGAAGACCCGAATCGTGCTCGTCACCGACGCCGCCGGTCTGGACAAAGCCGACGTGCGCCGCGGGCTCGAAATCATGGACGCCCACAACGGCGAAATCTGGGGCAAACTTGACGCCGGCACGGAGAATTATTTCAACCGGGTGAACCGGACGACGGTTCAGTTCGATCGCATCTTGAAAAATCTTACCGAGACCGCCCGGGCACGGCCGATCGTCATTCAAAGTCTGTTTCTCAAAATCCACGGCGAAGCAATGCCAGCCGGAGAGCTGGACGCCTACTGCGATCGTTTGAACGAAATCATGCGTGGCGGCGGACGAGTCAAAGAAGTGCATGCCTACACGGTGGCGCGCCCGACGCCGGAACCGTTTGCCGCTAAACTGAGCGCGGAGGAATTGAATGAGCTGGCGGAAACCATTCGCCGCCAGACTGGCCTAGCCGTCTTCGCGTTCCACTGAGGAGCGCATGCTCATGCTGGGCCAAGAGTGTCACCGCGTCTGAAGGTAAGGCACCCGTTGTGTCGGGGTCGCGAGCTTGGTTCTTCATAATCATGCAAGGAAACCGCAGGCTCCGTCGGAGGCCGTACCTTGTTTACGGGCTGCGGCCGTCCACGGCCGCAGCAGGTCCGACAGGTTCCAAGGCGTCAGATTTCCCAAGGACCACTCCGCTCTCGCTGTGTTTCTGCGCCCAGGACGGGCGCACTCCGAGGTCTCTGACTCTGACGGCACACGGTGTGGCGGCAAACCAGAGATTTCACTAAAGGGATTCAGGCTTCGCGACACAAAGCCATCGGGCAGGCTTCAATGACCCGGCCCTCGGCGGAGCGTTGCCACATACGCACCATCCACGCCGTCTGAGAAAGGGAGGAGTTCGCGCTGCCTTTCCAAATTGAACGCGCGATGGCTCGCCAAGAATTCGTTCACGACCTGGCTGTTTTCCTCCGGTTCCAGGCTGCAGGTGCTGTAAATCAGCGCGCCGCCCGGTTTGGTTTGCAGGGCGCCGTCGTGGAGCAGCTCCAGTTGCGTCGAGCGGAGCCGGTCAATCTCCTCCGGGCGAATGCGCCAGCGCAAATCCACGCGGCGCCGCATCACGGCTGAGTTGGAGCAGGGGACATCGACCAGCACGCGGTCCGCCTGCGCAGTGAGTTCGGGAACGGCGATGCCGCTATTGCAGGCGTATTCGGCACAGGCAACGCCGAGGCGGGCGCAGTTTTCGCGGAGCAATTCGAGGCGGATGCGGTTCAGGTCCTCAGCAATGAGCCGGCCGCGGTTTTGCATGAGTTGGGCGATGTAAGTCGTCTTGCCGCCCGGCGCGGCACAGAGGTCGAGAACCGTTTCGCCTGGCTGCGGATCGAGTTCGTGAACGGCCAATAGAGTGCTCGGGTCCTGCACGTAGAACAGGCCCTGCTGAAAACTGGCCAATGTTGCCAGCGGCGGATGCGACTTCAGCTCAAAGACCAGATTCTCCTCAAACCAGTTGCGCCGGACGAAATCGTATTCGGTCCCCTCGCCACGCCATTGTTCGAGCAGTCTGGCGGCGTCGGTCAGGAGCGTGTTGAGTCGGGCGAAGACCTTCGGCGGCGAGTTGTTCCAGTCGAGCAGTTGCCGGAGTCTTTCTGCGCCCCAGCGTTTTTGCCAGCGTTCGCAAAGCCAGTCAGGATGGGAATAGCCAAGGCCTGGCTGGTCGGTTTTGAGTTCCTCGAGCAGTTTCCTGGTTTCGTCGCGCTCGCGCGCGGCGCCGCGCAACATGGCATTGATGAAACCCGACTGCGGGCCGTAGCCCAGTTGGCGGGCCAGCGCGACAGTTTCGTTCACCGCGGCATGGTCGGGGATGCGGTCGAGCCAGAATAGCTGATAGAGGCCGAGGCGCAGGAGGGTTTGCAGCGCGGCTTTTTGCGTGCGGCCAGCGGTCTTGCGGGCAATCAACCAGTCCAGCGTTCGTTGCCAGCGGACAACGCCATAGGCCAGTTCCTGACAGAGGGCACGGCCGGCGGGCGCAAGCGAAGGCAACTCGGCATCGAGGAGATGTTCGACATAGTCCGCGCCCCGGTCGCGCTCGAGCAGGACGCGAGCGGCAATTTCTCTTGGTTTTTGAACGCGCACTGCCTAATAATGGCACCTGTTACATTGCGAGCTAGTTTTTTGACGAGTTATGAAAGAAGAGTTTGAGAAGCTGGTGGCCGCGGGCAAGATCGGCCGCCCGCATGTGGAGCCGTTGTTGCAACTGGTGCAGAGCGGCTACTGCATGCACCGGAGCTGGGGGTTCGGCAAAATCAAGTCCGTCGATACGGTCTTCGCGCGGCTGACCATCGATTTCCCCAACAAGCCGGGACATTCCATGGACCTGGGCTTTGCCGCCGAATCGCTCAAAGCGATTCCCAGCGACCACATCCTGGCCCGCAAGGCGTCGGATATTCAATCGCTGCGACAGATGGCCGCGCTCCATCACTTGGACCTCATCAAGCTGGTGCTGCAGAGCTTTGGCGGCCGGGCGACTCTGGAACAAATCCAGCAGGTGCTCGTGCCGGACGTGATTGCGGATGATTGGAAAAAATGGTGGGAAGTAGCCAAGCACGAATTGAAGAAAGACGGCCATTTTCTGGTGCCGAGCAAGAAATCCGACCCGATCGTCTATCAAACCAAGGAGATTTCATTGCAGGAACGGTTGATGGGCGATTACCGCGCGGCGAAGGGGTTGAAGGCCCGGCTGACGGTCGCCCACGAACTGCTGAAAAACCTTGCCGATTTGGGCGATAAAGCTGCCGCCGTCACCGAAGCGATCGGCATGATGAACCACGAGATCAGCAGTCATCTGCGCACACAACCGGCCCTCGCGCTGGAGGCGATCTTTGTCCGCGACGAACTGGGCAAAGCGGCGGGGCTGGGACCGGTGGAGGGGGAACTGACCGAGGCAGCCATCTGGTCGCAAGGTCTGAAACTGGGCCAGTTGCTGGAACAGATGCCGGCGTCGAAGCACAAACAGGCCCTGCAATCCTTCAAGGGGTCCACGCCCGAGAAATGGAGTGAAGCCCTGCTGGGCATCCTCAACTCGGTCTCCGCCAAACTGTGCACGGAGTTCGCCCATTTGCTGATTCACGAAGGCAAGCTGGACCAGCTCAAAGACACCCTCGCGCGGCTCGTCAGCCAGCACACCGCCAGCAGCGAATTGCTCCTCTGGCTGGGCAAGGAGCGTTCCGATGCCTTCGCCGACATCCTCGGACCGGAAGTGTTCCGCGCCATGCTGACCGCGATGGAACGCGACCAGTTCAACGAGAAAAAATCCAACCGCTTGCGCGACTTCATCCTCGACGACCCGGAATTGATCGCGGACCTCATCGAGTCGGCGGACATCGAAATGGTGAAGGACCTCACCCGCGCGCTGCAATTTTCGCCGAGCTTCGACGACATGGACAAACGCTCGCTGCTGGCCCGCATCGTGAAAATCTTCCCCTCCATCCAGGCGGTCATTTCCGGCGAGCACGTCAAACAGGACGTGTCGCTGATCGTTTCGTGGGAGAGCCTGGAACGGCGCAAGAACGAATACACCGAGCTGGTGCAGAAGAAAATTCCGGCCAATTCGAAGGATATCGCCGTCGCCCGCAGCTACGGCGATCTGCGGGAGAACCATGAATACAAGGCGGCCAAGGAAATGCAAAAGGTCCTCATGCGGCGCAAACATGAGCTGGAGTCACAACTGGTCCGCGCGCGCGGGATGGACTTTGCCAATGTCAAAACAGACGCGGTCGGCATCGGCACGCGGGTGCGGGTGACCGAACTGAACACCCAACACGTTGAGAGCTTTGCCATTCTTGGCGCGTGGGACTCGGAACCGGAACGGGGCGTCATCAGCTACCTCAGCCCCGTTGCCCAGTCACTGCTCAACCGCAACGTGGGTGAGGAAGTCGAGTTCGAACTGGACGGCGCAACGAAACATTTCCGTATCGAGGCGATCGAGGCGTTCAAGACGCCGGAAACAGCAACGAACTGAGAGGCTGTTGAACGGCAGCAGCGGACACAAGGCGGCTCCGACTGAAAGAAGGAAGTGCCGGACCGAAAGAGTCACCTCACCTTTACCGTCGCAAAACGCGTAGCCGCCGAGATAACGAGGCGGAAGTAACTATCGCGCCAACAATCCGCCTCCTCGCGTCGGCGGCTACTTGTTCGTGGACACAACGGGACCGCAACTCCTGAGTGTCCTCTTGAGGGATTTCATCCCAATAACGATCTTGATAAACTCCGGGTTCAATGTTGTCCTTTAAGCCACAAGACTATGAAAACCCTGGCGACACTAATGGCTGCCCTCATTGTGGTCTCGGGGAGTGCCCGGGCGCAGGGAACGATCGATTTTCACAATCCAAACACTGTCCCGCTGAGGTATGTGGACCTCCGTGATGGTACTGACATAATCATTGGAACGCCCGGCAGTCCTTACGGACCGGCGTCGATGAGGGTTGGGCTCTTTATCGGTCCCAATGGCGCAACGGGCTTTTCCCAGATGGCGATGGTGGGTCTAACGACCAATTCATCGTCCACGCTACCGATATTCATAGGGACCTTTAACGGCGGCAACCCGTTCGTTGTGCCCGGTCACGCTCCAGGTGAAGTTGTCTCCTTCGCCTTCCTGGCTTGGTCGATCTCGACGGGTGCGTTGACCTATCAGGATGCGCTTAATTCTGTCACGGGAGTTGTCGGGATTCCGGCGATAGGCCGGGGCTATACACTCGGTGGTGGTATCGATCTTCCGAAACCCACATTCGGGAACGCGACTGCAGAGCAGCCTTGGCTGCTCAACGATTTTACCATCTTTGCGATTCCTGAGCCTGCGACCATTGTCCTGCTCATTCCGGGAGCCATGGTCGTGTGGATGTTTCGCCGACGAAAGCAGTGAACAGCTTGGCATCGAGGTGACCATCGGCGCAGGCCGACCAGGCGGTATTGCGGCAGTTGAGAGGATCACTGCTTACCGCGGTATTTTGGGGAAGCGAGTTCCTCGATCATCGCTTCGAACGCGGCGACAGTTCTGCCGCCGGTAAAGCGCCTACGCACATATCCGTGAGTATCGATCATTACGTTCACCGGCAATTCTCCGCCGTTAAAACGTCGGCCGACGTCGCTGTTGGGATCCAGCAGCACGGGATAATTCATGCCATTCCCTTTCACGACCTGCTCCACTTCTGCGCGAAGCTCGGCGAAATCAACTTTGCCATCCGGCTCGTCCCGGTTGTGTCCAGGTCCATCATGGGAGTGCCTTGCGACAAGATCACCGTGCTCGTCCAGCTCCGTCTGGCCGTCCAAGGAAATGCCAAGAATGACCAGACGATCCGCGTTCTGTTTCTGCAGCTCGATCAGGTCCGGGATTTCCACCAGACACCCGGCACACCAGGTCGTCCAAAAGTTCAACAGCACAACCTTGCCCTTGAAATCCGAGAACCGGACGATTTTGCCCTTCAGGTCCTGTAACCGGAAGTCTGCCATCGGCAGGAGGTCAGGCGTGCCAGGTTGGGCGGACGCCGCGAAGCCATTGGCCGGATAATCCTGTTGATGGGAATTCCACCACTCTTTCCAGCGCTGAACGCCCTCTTGAATGATCTTTAGATTCGCCGGTTCTACTGAGGAATTTATGCCACTGGCGTTGAGATTGGCGTGGGCAACGCGAATCTTGAAATCCTGCTTGGTCCAGTTTCTCAAGGCCGCGTCGGCGGTCGTCACGACGCGGGGGTCGTGGTCGTCCAATAAGTTGAAAACCAGGGGCAGGGCGATTGCTGCGTCCTGTTTGCGCAGGTATTGCACTCCCAGCAGGCGCATTTGCGGGTCGGAGTCGCGCAACAAGGCCGCGGCCAGGCGAGCCAGGGCCGCGTGCTTTTGCTGCGCCAGCGTGGCCATGGCAAGTTCACGAACGGACGCGTCCACATCCTTGGTCGCGGAGAACAACAACGATTCAGCGCGCCTGTATAAGTCCGGAAAGGCGCCGGCATTGTCTTTGAGATAAGTCGCCACCAGCGCGCGGTGAGGGATTTTGTGGGTGTTCCAAACCCGTTGAAGCAACGCGAACCGGTCTTTGGCTCCATCGGCCAACTCGAGGAATGCCATTTCCGACGCTGCATCGGACATCAGCAACGAGCGGAGCAGGACGGCATCCTGGACGGGCTTGCGAAAGAAAATGGCACCAGCTGCGACGACAACCAGCAAGACGAGCAGCCATTTCAATCGGCGATGGGCAGACGGAGGTGCGTTGGAGGATATCATCTGAGTGACGGATCAGGGTTCACGGCTTCTTAACGAAGTTTCGTGGCAAGGGACACTTTTAGCAATCCAATAGACATGCGTCAGCGGTCCGGCGAACTCACACCGCCCAACTGTGGCAAGGAGAAAAAACTCTACGTCATTACGTGACGCGGAGGGGAGCATTGCGGACCATCGGAATCATGGAACGACTGAAGCACGGTAGAAATGGGTCGGCCGAATCAAAACGGTGGGATCTTCAAAATACGTGAGCCCAAAAGAATTCGTGAGCACGAGAATTTGATTCCAATCGAACAGGTTTGTCGAAGTTTGGATTACATATTTCTTCAACGGACCCGAGGTAGTTGTACGCTGCGCCGCCTAAACCCGACCCGGGATTGAGCCAAAGCGGAGGACGCGGGCCGCCAATCGCGTCGTTCTGAGTCAACGTGCAGTTAACGAAATAAATTTGGCCAGTGTGGCAATGCACGGCTCCTCCGAGGCCATATTGCCCGCCGCAACCGCTGAATGCTCCCGTACTACCCGCGCCGCCGACGGCCTGGTTTCCTGAAATAGTTGAGTTGACAATGGCAACCTCTGCGTTGCTTACAGTCAAGGCTCCTCCCATTCCGCGGCCTCCGCAGGTGCCGTAGCCTGATGCGTAGCCTGCATTTCCGCCTGTCGCGACGTTGGCTGCAAACGTCGAATTGCTGATCGTCGCCGATCCACCAGCAATACAAATCGCGCCTCCCATTCCGTCAGTTCCTGGAAGACCAAAATGGCCAAGCTCGTATGAACCGCCATCTCCACCGCGGGCAGTATTGCCTACAAAAGTACACTTGTTGATCGATAACTTTCCAACATCAGAATACACTCCGCCACCTGCACCTGCGGTTCCCTGCGAACCTTGCGCAAATGGTCCAATGCCTTGAACCCGATTACTTGCAACGAGTGAATTAACAAGCGTAAGGTTGCTTCCGTTGTAAATCGCTCCACCCATCCCACCCGCTCCTGTGTTTCCGATGAGCGTGCAGTCCACGATGGTCAGCGCGCCGGCGTTCGCAATCCCACCTGCGTTTGAGATCGTCAAACCGGAAAGAAAATTTTTTGTGCCGGGCCCAAAGGAAAATACGCGGAAAGTACCAGGACTACTCACCGTCAAAGACGTCGCGCCGGGACCGAGAATCCTGACGTCGTTCATAACTTCCGGCAAAGAGGCAGACAGGATTATGGAACCTCTGACGTTTGAAAACGTGATGTCCCCGCCGCCACTGGTGTTTGCCTCCAGAATCGCTTGTCGCAACGAGCCTGGGCCTGAGTCTGAAGTGCTGGTGACAAGGAAACGTCGCTGAAT
>Ga0066709_100005542_pt1 | contig 10423 bp, 9 predicted proteins | sample GraSoiAngelo_158_FD_79665 | JGI IMG/M metagenome (GOLD analysis project Ga0066709, IMG submission 79665) | Grasslands soil microbial communities from the Angelo Coastal Reserve, California, USA - 14_1009_16_30cm | ecosystem: Environmental > Terrestrial > Soil > Grasslands | place: USA... | reverse complement strand
TCCGAGGTACTCGCCGGGATGCGGCGTTCGGACCGGGGCGAGCGGGTCGACATCCTGGTCAACAACGCGGCGGTACTCGCGGGGGTGGCCTTCGACGAGGTCACCCCGGAGCTGTTCGATCAGCTGATGGCGGTCAACGCGAAGGCGCCGCTGTTCCTGTTGCGCCGGCTCCTCCCGGCGATTCCCACCGGTGGTCGGGTGGTCAACGTGTCGACCGGGCTCACCCGGTTCGCCAACCCGGCGGAGTTGGTACACGCGATGTCGAAGGCCGCGCTGGAGATGCTGACCCTGCACCTCGCCCGCCCGCTGGCCGAGCGGGGCATCACGGTCAACACCGTCGCTCCGGGGGTGACCGACAACGGCGGACGCCAGTACGACGACCCGGCTCTGCGTGCCGCGCTCGGCCGGCTGTCGGTGTTCGGGCGGATCGCCGAAGCGGCCGAGATCGCCGACGTGGTCGCCTTCCTCGCCGCTCCGGACAGCCGCTGGATCACGGGTACCTGGCTCGACGCCACCGGCGGCACGCTGCTCGGCTCGCTCGGATGACCGGGTCACGGCTCCTGTTCGAGGATCACCTGGTACAGCGCCGGCGTGGCGGTGACCTCGATGCTCTGGCCGGTGAGCACCGCCCGGATCCGGGACTGGAACTCCGGGTCGCCGCGCGCGTCGTGGTACGCGCTCAAGCTGGTCCAGTGCGCGATGTTGATCAGCTGAAAGCGGGCGTCGTCGGACAGCGCGCGGTGCAGCCGGGCGCAGAGGAAGCCCGGCTTGCTCTGCATGATCTTCGCGCGCTCCCGCCACCCGTCGATGAAGATGCCCAGGTCCTCCGGCGCGATCTCGAAAACATTGATCATCGTGATCGGGCTGCTTGCGTCGGTATGCCGGTTGGCCGACACCATCTCGACCAGGTCGGTTCCAGCGGTCATGTGCTCCATCGACTCGCGGCCGGGCAGCTGCGGGATCGCGTCGCGGCCGAGCCGGTACCCGACGCCACGCACGGTCACGATCCAGTCGCCGTCGCCGAGCTTGTTGCGCAGGCTGCTCACGTGCGTGTCGACGGTACGGCTCCGGGTGCCCCACTCGTCGGCCCACACCTTCGACATCAGCTCCTTGCGCGAGACGACCGCGTCGGGCTGAGAGGCGAGCAGGTACAGCAGGTCGAACTCCTTGCGCGTCACGTCGACGACGCGCTCCCCGACGCGTACCTCGCGTTTACGCGGGTCGATGTGCAGGGCGCCGTGCGAGATCGCGACGGTTTCCGCCGCCGGTGCCGGTACCGCCCGGCGCAGCACGGCTTTCATCCGCGCGACCAGCTCACGGAACTCGAAGGGCTTGACGATGGAGTCGTCGGCTCCGGCATGCAGGCTCAGTACCCGGTCGACATGCGCTTCGTCAGCGGTGAAGGTGATGATCGGTGTGTTGCTGTTGGCCCGGATGTGCCGGCACACCTCGACCCCGTCGAGGTCCGGAAGATCTAATTCCAGGAGTACCAGATCGGCGTGTTCATAAGCGGACAGTGCCTCCTGACCTGAGCCGACTCGATCGATCTCGTATCCGTGGCGCGTCAGCCGGCCTATCATCGCATCCGCGCCGGCAACATCCGGTTCTACTAGGACAATCTGGACCACAGCTATACTCCCTCCCCCGTCGAGAGATGTTGAAGCGTTGCATATTCTCCGGTCTGGCTGCAACCACGATGCCCGTCGTACATTCGATAGGCCGGTCGACTTGCCGGCGGCTGCCTAACATTCCGTTGACAAACTTCGCAGAGGTCTCACACGGGAATTGTTGACCCCGTTGCGCGGTGCCGGGGAAAATAGCATCAGCGCATATTCGGCCGGGGTGTCGGGTGGGTGTGCATCACCCCCCGAAGGCGGCCCTGCCCAATCGTTGTGCCATTCGCGGGAAACGAAGCGTACCCGAATTGCCGAGGAGGCCGATCATGACCAGTCCCGCGACGGCGGCGGATCTGCGACTGGGCGTGGTGGTCGCTGGAATCGCGCTGGTACTGGTGACCGGACTCATGTTCGGCTGGCTGGCCCGACGGATACGGCAGCCGATGGTGATCGGGGAGATCTTCGCCGGTATCGCACTCGGTCCCAGCGTGCTCGGCTTCTTGCCTGGACACCTCACCGACAAATTGTTCCCCGCGGCGGCCCGACCATTGCTGTCCGCCGTTTCCCAGGTCGGGCTCGTGCTTTTCATGTTTCTGGTCGGCTGGGAGTTCGAGAAGCGGCTGTTGCGCCCTCACCGCACCGCCGCGCTCGTCATTTCGCTGTCTTCGATCGCGGTCGCATTCACGCTCGGCGTGGGGGTCGCGAGCCTGTTGTACGGGCGGCACGCGCAGATCGCCGGACACCACATCAGCTTCTTCGCGTTCGCGCTCTTTCTCGGTGCCGCGATGTCGGTCACGGCATTTCCGGTGCTCGCCAGGATTCTCACCGACAACGGTCTGACGAAGTCGCGCGTGGGTACCCTCGCGCTCGCCGGCGCAGCCGTCGACGACGTCCTGGCGTGGTGCATGCTGGCGTATGTCTCGGCCGTGGTCAGCGCGGGCGGCCGTACCGGGACCATGGTGCGGATCGCCGTCCTCGCCGCGCTCTACGTCGCCGTGATGCTCTTCCTGGTACGCCCGTTGTTGGCGGTCGTGGTCGGCCGGTGGGCCGCCAGCGGACAGTGGCGCTCGCTGCTGATCTTCCTGTGCGCGGGCGCGTTCCTGTCGTCCTGGGCGACCACCTGGATCGGCATCCACGCGATCTTCGGCGCGTTCCTGTTCGGTTTCGTCATGCCCCGCGAGCCGGCCGGGCCGTTGACCGAGCACCTCCGTAAGCCGCTGGACCACATCGGCCTGGTACTCCTTCCGGTGTTCTTCATCGTCACCGGTCTGGGCGTGAACATCGGCGGGCTCGGCCCCCGCCAGTACCTCGAACTCGCGGCGATCATTTCGGTGGCGTGTGCCGGCAAGCTGCTCGGCGCGATCCTGCCCGCCCGGATACTCGGGTTCTCCTGGTCGGAGTCGAGCGCGTTGGGCCTGCTGATGAACACCCGCGGGCTCACCGAGCTGGTCATTCTGAATGCGGCGGTCGGGCTTGGCGTGCTCGACGGTCAGATGTTCACGATGATGGTGATCATGGCATTGGTCACGACGGCGTTGGCGGGGCCGCTCCTGCCCCGTACCCGGGCATTCCGTGAACCGGTTCCCGAACGCGGGGCCCGCGGGTCCGCGCTCGCCGATGCCGTCCGCTGACGTGGCGGGGGAAGGAACGTGTCGTGACCGTTTCGGAAAGCGTCGACCCACGTGCGTTGCGTGCCGTGTGCTCGCATTTCGTGACCGGCGTGACGGTTATCACCAGTGGCTCCGGCGCTATCGCCGCGGGTACCACGGTCAATTCCTTCACATCGGTATCCCTGGACCCGCCGCTGGTGCTCTTCTGTCTGCACCGGCAGTCCCGGCTCGGGCCGGTGCTGGCCGGGTGCGGAATGTTCGTGGTGAACTTCCTGACAGCTCACCAGCAGCGCCTCGCATGGGCCTTCGCGGGGCGCGGCAACCTCACGGTCCAGGAGGTCGCGCAGCGCCATTCGGCGGGCGGTGTACCCATCATCGGGGAAAGCGTCGCCTTTCTCGCCTGCCGGGTCGCGAACGAGGTGGACGGCGGGGACCATGTCATCGTCATCGGTGAGGTGACCGAGCTCGGAATCGCCGGGCACGGCCGCGATCCGTTGATTTTCTTCCGGGGCGCGATGGGCGCACTCGAGGACGGCCCGCCGCCGACGTACCCGATCATCGACGGGTGACCGGCGCGGGCCTGACATACGCCTGACAGAACCTGACCAGACCCTGAAGCAACCGGCATTGAATGGTGACGTACGAACACGGACGCTGATATCGGCGAATTCCGTCGGTACCTGAGCACGTAGGAACGGCCACGAGACAGACCCGCCGCGTTTAGTACCGCGTCGGAATCGGAAGGGGAGTGCCGTCTTGGCGAACAAGGTAATGGCAGCGAATGGATCCTCCACGGCCGGCAATGCCAAGAAGTGTGACGTGGTGGTTCTCGGGTCGGGCCTGGGTGGCTCGATCACGGCGGCGATCCTGGCCCGCCAGGGGGCCAAGGTGGTGCTGATCGACGCCGGTCACCACCCGCGTTTCGCGGTCGGCGAGTCGATGATTCCGCAGCTGGTGGAATGGCTGCACTGTATAGCGCTCCGGTACGACGTACCGGAGGTCAGGTACCTGCTGGACATCAAGTCGATCACCAAGCACATCGGCGCGCACCACGGCAAGAAGCAGCACTTCGGGTTCGTCAAGCACGACGTGGGTCGGGAGCCCAACCCGCGCGAGGCGGCGATGTTCGCCATTCCCAAGTCGCTGACCGAGGCGGGGCACCTGTTCCGGCAGGACACCGACGCCTTCTACCTCAACGTGGCCGCCAGGTACGGCGCCCTGGTACGCCAGGACTGGCGCGCGACCGACCTGGACTTCGACGACGACGGGGTGACCGTGACCGGGCACAACGGCGAGGTCTTCCGCACGCGGTTCCTCATTGACGCCAGCGGATACCGTTCTCCGCTCGCGCAAAAGTTCGACCTGCGCGAGAACCCGCCGCGGTTCAAGCACCACGCGCGCTCGATATTCACCCACTACGTGGGCATCAAGCGATTCGACGACGTATGCCCGTTCCCGGAGCCGTACCGGCCGCCGGCGCCCTTCCACAACGGAACGCTGCACCACATGATCGACCGGGGCTGGTTCTGGATCATCCCGTTCGACAACTACAAGGACTCCAAGAACCCGGTGTGCAGCGTCGGTCTGACCATCGACACGCGTACCTACCCCAAGCCGACCGACATGGGGCCGGAGGAGGAGTTCCAGTCGTTCCTCGACAAGTACCCGGCGATCAAGCGGCAGTTCGCCGACGCGAGCCGGATCCGCGAGTGGGTGTCCACGGACCGGCTGCAGTACTCGTCGAAGCAGACCGTCGGGTACCGCTGGTGCCTCATGTCCCATGCGGCCGGGTTCCTCGACCCGCTGTACTCGCGCGGGCTGGCGAACACCTTCGAGGTTGTCGACGCGCTGTGCACCCGGGTGCTCCAGTCGCTGCGCGACGACGATTTCTCGGTGGACCGGTACGAGTACGTCGAACGCCTCGAACGCGGCCTGCTCAGCTACAACGACGACATCGTCAACGCCTCGTACATCTCGTTCGGGCATTTCCGGTTGTGGAGCGCGGTGTTCAAGGTCTGGGCGAGCTTCACGACGCCGTCCACGATGCGGCTGATCCGGGCCCGGCAGAATTTCGCGATCGACGGCGACGACCGTCACTTCAGCGACCTGGAGAAGTCGCCGCACACCGGCTTGTGGTGGCCGGACAGTGACGGTTTCAAGAAGCTCTTCGACATCACCGTGGAAACGTGCGAGAAGTACGAGGTCGGTGAGCTCGACGGCGACCAGGCAGCCGATGTCGTGTTCCAGGCGATTCGCGACTGCGACGTGGTGAACACGCCGTTCGGATGGAAGGACGAGCACCAGACGTACTTCGCGCCGACCACCCCCCAGATGATGAAGTTCATGTGGTGGGCGAACACGCAGGCGCCGCCGGAAATGAAGGAGCTCGGGCGCGCCATGCTCACCGGAATGGTGAAGTCCGGACTACGCGGCAAGAAGGCCGGATGACGGGTTGCCAACCGTCGCAGGTATCGACCGGAAGAGGGCAGATGGACACGTTGGACGCGGACGTCATCGTCGTCGGGGCCGGTCCCACCGGCCTCATGCTGGCTGGCGAGCTGCGGCTGGCCGGGCTGTCGGCGGTCGTGGTCGACAAGCTGACCGAGCCGATGCGGCAGTCCCGGGCGCTGGGCTTCTCGGCCCGTACCATCGAGGAGTTCGACCAGCGCGGCCTGCTGCCGAAGTTCGGCGGCCTGGAGACCATCCCGATCGGGCACTTCGGCGGCCTGCCGATCGACTACCGGATCATTGAGGGCGGCAACTTCGGTGTACGCGGGGTGCCGCAGTCGCTGACCGAGGGCATCCTCGCCGAGTGGGCGCTCGGCCTCGGCGCCCGGCTGCACCGCGGGTACGAGGTCGTGGGGCTGGACGCCGGAGAGGACGTCGTGGCGGTACGGGTCGCCACGCCGGACGGCCTCCGGGACCTGCGGGCTGCGTACGTCGTCGGCTGCGACGGCGCCCGCAGCGCGGTACGCCGGCTGTCCGGAATCGACTTCCCGGGCACTGACGCGGGCATCGAGATGCTGCTCGCCGACGTGGCCGGGTGCGGGCTGCGGATCCGGCCCACCGGCGAGGTCGGGCCGGGCGGAATGGTCGTCGTCCTGCCGCTGGGCCCGAACGTCCAGCGGGTGGTGGTCTTCGAGCGGGCCGCCGGGGTCCGGGGCACCCATGAACCGCCGTCGTTCGAGGAGGTCGCCGACGCGTACCAGCGGGTGACCGGCGAGGACATCCACGCCGGTACGCCCGTGTGGACCAGCTTCTTCACCGACGCCAGCAGGCAGGCCCGCGAGTACCGGCGGGGGCGGGTATTCCTGGCCGGCGACGCGGCACACATCCACCTGCCGATCGGCGCCCAGGGCATCAGCGCGGGGCTGGGCGACGCGGTCAACCTCGGGTGGAAGCTCGCCGCGGAGCAGCACGGCCACGCCCCGGCCGGGCTGCTCGACACGTACTGCACCGAGCGGTACCCGGTCGGCGCGCGCGTCGTCGCGAACACGCTCGCCCAGCGGTCGCTGTACCTCGGCGGCCCGCCGATGCAGCCGATGCTCGACGTGTTCGCCGAGCTGGTGGCGTACCCGCAGGTACAGCGTCACCTGGTCGGCATGGTGACCGGGCTGGACATCCGGTACGACGTCGGCCCGGGCGGGCACCCCTTGCTCGGCCGCCGGCTGCCCAAGCACGACCTGCTGGTCGGCGAACGCAAGACGACCACGTACGACCTGCTGGGGACCGGCCGGGCCGTACTGCTCGACCTGGACGACGACGCGGAGCTGCGGGGGATCGCCGCCGCCTGGTCCGACCGGGTGGACACGGTCACCGCGTCACGGCACGACCCGACCGCCCCGCCGGCCAGCCTGCTGGTCCGCCCGGACGGGTACGTCGCCTGGGTCCGGGCCGACGACGCCGGCCCGGACGAGCTGCGCGCCGCGCTCGCCCGCTGGTTCGGTCAGCCGCTTGACGCGGCGGGGGAGGCCGCGGCCGGTGGGCGCCGGTCGCCGCGACGTGACCGACCCCCGGGCCACGCGGCCCACCGCTGACCCCGATCGCTGATGGAGGAACGGACATGCCCAGGATTTCCGCCCAGGACCAGTACCTCACCGTCGTCAACCTGTTCTCCACCGACGCCGCGGAGAAGCAGGCGCGCCTGATCGGTGCCATGCAGGAGATCGTCGACGCGGCGGCGTACCCCGGCTGGATCTCGAGTACGGTGCACACCGGCGTGGACCGGTTCGGCACGGCGAACGTCATCCAGTGGCGCAGCGGGGAGGACCTTGAGGCGCGGTATGCCGGCGAGGAGTTCCGGCACCGCACCCTGCCGCTGTTCGGCGAGATGACCACGTCGATCCGGTTGCTCCAGACCAACGTGGTGTACACCCAGCGCCGGGCCGGGCTCGGCGAGGTCACCGAGATCTCTCCGAACCGCCACGACCACACCGTGATCGAGGTCGTCGGTACCACGCCGGAGAACCTCGACGAGCTGGTCGACGCCCTCGGGGCGGGCCAGGAGTGGCTGTCCGAGGTGCCCGGGTACCGCTCGCACACCGTGCTGCGTGGGCTCGCCGCGCGCGGCCTCGACGGCGCGTTCGCGGTGACGTACTCGCAGTGGGACGGCAAGGCGGCGTACGACGCCTTCCGCGCACTACCCGACGCCGAGCGCTCCGCCGCCGCGCAGAAGTCCCAGGCGCGGCTGGACTCGGTGGCGACCGGCCGCGACTGGAACAGCTACCGGGTCGTACACACCCGGTCCGCCGGGAACTGACCGGGTGTGCCGCTCCCCGGCGCGCGACCCTGGCTCAGGGTCGGCCGCCGGGGAGCCGCTGTTGGGCGTCGTACCGCGTGCGCGCCTGCTCGATGCGGCCGAGGTTGGCGGTCGACCACTCGGCCAGCGTGGCGAACAGTGGCGCGAGGCTGCGGCCGAGGTCGCTGATCTCGTACTCGACCCGGGGCGGTACCTCCGGGAAGTACGTACGCAGGACGAGCCCGTCGCGCTCCAGCTGGCGCAGTCGCTGGGTGAGCACCTTCGGCGTGATCGTGGTGATCCGCCGCTCCAGCTCGACGAAGCGCTGGCGGCCGTACTCGTTGAGTGTCCACAGGATCGGCGTGGTCCAGCGGCTGAACACGAGATCGACCACCGGGCCGATCGGGCACGCGTTCTCCGGGTGTACGGCCGTCGTCTTCGCAGTCGGGAGGACCGCCATGCTGTCTCCTCGGATAGCCACTTTCCTGTAGGTACCTACTATACCCGCGCTGATAGCGTGGCCGAAGTCGCTGGACAAGGCGCCTAAACCACATCGGGGAGTGAGTTATGTCTGTTCCAGACGCCCTCGTCAGCCGGGGCCGGACCGCGCCGGAGGTCACCGCCGGTCCGCGCCACCCGGGCCTGATCCTGGCCTTCCTGTGCGTCGCCGGGTTCATGACGTTCCTGGACGTGTCAATCGTCAACGTCGCGCTCCCGACCATCGAGCGCGGGCTGAACATCTCGGAGACCTATCTCCAGTACGTCGTCACCGCGTACGGCACTGTGCTCGGCGGGTTCCTGCTGCTGGGCGGCCGGCTGGCCGACACCGTCGGGCGCCGGCGCATCCTCCAGGCCGGGCTCGTGATCTTCGCGCTGGCCTCGCTGGTCGCCGGGCTCGCCCAAGGCTCGGTGATGCTGATCGTCGCCCGTGGGCTCCAGGGCCTCGGCTCGGCGTTCATCGCGCCCGCCGCGCTCAGCCTGCTGACCAACGTCTTCCCGGAAGGCCCCCAGCGGGCGCGGGCGCTCGGCATGTGGGGTGCGATCAGCGGCATCGCCTCGGTCGTCGGCGTCATCGCGGGCGGGCTGCTCACCGAGGGGCCCGGCTGGCGCTGGATCTTCTTCATCAACGTACCGATCGGGCTGGCCGCGGCGCTCCTCGCCCCGGCGATCGTCCCGGAGAGCCGCGCGGACGAACAGCGCCGCCGCTTCGACACGGTCGGCGCGATCGTCCTGACCGCCGGCCTCGTCCTGCTGATCTACACGCTGGGCCAGACGGTCACCGACGGGTGGACGTCAGCGCGTACGATCGTCAGCCTCGCCATCGTCGCGGTCCTGCTGCTGGTGTTCGTACTCATCGAGCGGCGTACCCGCGACCCGCTGATCCCGTTCGGGATCTTCCGGCTGCGGACACTGCGTACCGCCAACCTCACCGCGCTGCTGATGCTGGCCACGCTGGTGACGCTCTTCTTCTTCGCCAGCCTCTTCATGCAGCAGGTGCTGAACTACTCGCCGTTGCGTACCGGGCTGTCGTACGTGCCGCTGGCGATCATCGTGTCGGTCGGCGCGGGGGTCTCCTCGAAGCTCGTGACGAAGGTACCCGGCAACCCGGTGCTGATCGCCGGTCTGCTGTTCACCACGGTCGGGCTGCTGATGCTGTGGCGCCTGCCGATCCACGCCGACTACCTCACCGACGTCCTACCGGCGTTCCTGATCGGTGGCGTCGGGCTGGGCATGGCGTTCGTACCCCTCCAGGTGGCTGCGTTCGCGGGCGTGGACAAGCGCGATTCCGGCCTCGCCGCCGGTCTGATCAACACCAGCCAGGAGGCGGGCGGCGCGCTCGGCGTGGCGGTGGCGGCGACGATCGCGTTCAGCCGGATCCCGGGGCTGGTCGCGTGGGCGGGCAATGACCCCGTACGCATCGCGCAGGCGCGGGCCAGCGTCTTCCACGAGGCGTTCCTGATCGGGGCGTGCTTCGCGGTGGCCGCCGTCCTGGTGTCGCTGATGCTGCCCGTTATGCGTCCGGTCGCGCAGGGCGAGGCCCTACCGGTCGCCGCATGACCACCGTCACGCCGCTGGTGCTGCCCAGGACGGTCGAGCGCCTTCTGGCCGAGGAACACCTGGGGATCCTGACCACCTGCCGCGCGGATGGTTCGCCGCACGTGGCGCCGGTCCGGTTCACCTGGGACGGCCGGGCCGGACTAGCGCGCGTGATGACGGTCCGGGACCGGCAGAAGGTACGCAACATCCGCGCGCATCCCGACCGGTGGGTCGCGCTGTGCCAGCTGATGGGGTACCGGTGGATCACGCTGGAGGGCCGGGCCACGGTGTCCGACGAACCTCGGCGGCTGGCCGAGGGGATCCGCCGGTACGCCCGGCGGTACGGGGCCCCGCCGCCCGACCAGCCCGGCCTGGTCGTCATCGAGATCGCGGTGGACCGCCAGATGGGTCAGTACTGACCC
>Ga0066709_100005538_pt1 | contig 10427 bp, 9 predicted proteins | sample GraSoiAngelo_158_FD_79665 | JGI IMG/M metagenome (GOLD analysis project Ga0066709, IMG submission 79665) | Grasslands soil microbial communities from the Angelo Coastal Reserve, California, USA - 14_1009_16_30cm | ecosystem: Environmental > Terrestrial > Soil > Grasslands | place: USA... | reverse complement strand
TCAACGCTTCAATCACTTCTTCATCCGGCATGCGTGCCACCCGATCCAGCCTCAGATCGCCACACACAACTCGCTGTGCCAGATCCAATAGGTAGCCGGTCTTTTGAGGAGACACTCCCACTGCGCGCAGTTCTTCCGGCGTCAGCCGCGCGATACTCTGTGGCGAGATCAGTTGTGGTTTCAGGTACTCCACGAGGCGAGCGCGGATCGAGGCCGCCGCCTTACCCGAGATCTGCTGGCCCAGGATCGAGAACACGAGCGCGCGAAATCGATTGCGATGTGGCCGCAGCGTAAATGGTCCGGCTCTGCGGGTCACGTGCCGCATGACCGGGTCAGCGCGCCGAAGATGTTGAAGAGCGAACTGAATATCTTGGTCAGTCATAAAGTTCTTGCAACGCACCCCGAAGGGGGTGCTTGGAGATTAGCCAGGGGTACGCGTTTTGTGCGTACCCCTGGAAAGGAGAATTCACAAGAGAGCGCACCCTGAAAGAGTGCGAGGAAATCCTTGCACCCGTTCAGGGTGCAGGCCTCGTACGGACCGTTTACCACGGGTTGCGCTCGCTACGCTCGCCTAACCCCTGGCTAATTTCCTAGCACCCCTTCGGGGTGAAAAATCCCGGCACCCCAGGGTGCAAACCCACACAGTATAATTGCACCTCTATGCCTACTCAACCGGACTCCGCGAAAGACCAATTCAGGCGCTTGCTGGTTCTGATCGCAGTTGCCACGGTCGATATGATCGGCGGCGCGATGGTTTTTCCGCTCATCCCGTTTTACGCGATGAAACTGCATGCCTCCCCGACGATCATCGGAATGATCATCGCATCGTTCTTCGTGGCCCAACTCATTTCAGCACCGTTGTGGGGTCGTGTTTCCGATCATTACGGGCGCCGGCCGACCCTCCTGATCAGCCTTGCTGCATCGACCGCGGCGTTCTTCGTCTTTGGGTTTGCGAATGCTATTTGGCTTTTGTTTCTCTGCCGTGTCGTGCAGGGATTGGGCGGCGGCACGACCGGAGTTCTTCAAGCCTACGTCAGTGACACGGTTCCGCCGGAAGATCGCGCGAGGTCTCTGGGCTGGCTGTCAGCGGGGACGAATGTGGGAACGATGCTCGGACCGGTGATTGGGTCGTTCTCAACGTTTTGGGGACATCAATGGCCTGGAATTCTGGCGGGTTGTCTGTGCTTTACGAATGCGCTTTTCGCATGGAAGTGGCTGCCCGAATCAAGACAGCCGCATGCACACGCTGCGCCACGTAAGCCGGTATGGCACGGCGTCTGGTCGGTTCTCCGCAATCCGACGGGGACAGTGCAGCGATTAACGCTGATTTATGCGGTGGCGATGCTGGCGTTCTCTTGTCTGACGTCGGTTCTTGCGCTTTATCTGAGCGCGGAGTTTGGAATTACGGAGAGAACGATTGGGTACGTGTTTCTTTACGTTGGAATCTTCTCCGTTCTCATGCGCTCAGCGCTGATCGGACCAATCGTGGACCGCATCGGTGAACCTTGGTCGATCCGTGTTGGCGCCGCAACCCTAATCCTCGGCCTGCTCGCATATCCACTGGCGCCGAATCTTTGGTCGCTTGCCGTGATTATTCCGCTTGTGCCGATCGGCACGTCGTTGCTGTTTCCTGCAACCACAGCCATGATGTCGCGACATTCCGATAAACGCGAGGTGGGGACAACAATGGGAATTGCGCAGACCTTTGCGGGGATTTCCAGAGTCACTGCGCCCGTGTTTTCTACCACCTTATTTCAGAGGGTCAGCCATGGCATGCCTTTCTATTTTGCGGCGACGTTCGTCGGAGTCGTGAGCCTGCTGGCCTTGCAGGTCGAGAGCCAACCGGCCCCTGAACCTGTCCGTGTGGTAGACTGATCGAGTTATTTGTGGGAATTCGCGGGAATTTCCCCGGCCACCCTGGCGTGGGGGGACCGGCCAATGCCATCCAAGGAGGCCGCGAAGCGGTGTACCAACTACGGCTGGCCGGTGGGCCCGACGCTCATTAGATGAGGTGAATTGTGTCGTTGCCAAATTTCGTCTTTTATAGGGGCCGCGTCGTTCCCTATTCCGACGTGAAATTCGGCGTGCTCACGCATGCCATGAATTATGGAACCGCGGTATTCGGTGGTCTCCGTGCTTATTGGAATGATGACGAGAAGCAGCTTTTCGTTTTTCGTCCGCGTGATCATTTCCGGCGCTTCCTGCAATCCGCGAAGCTGCTGTGCATGGACCTGCACACTACCGGCGACGATCTGGTAAACGGACTGGTCGAGTTGATTCGAACAGAAGGCCACGAGGAAGATCTCTACATCCGGCCGCTCGCTTTCTATTCGGATGAAATCATCGGCGTGCGCGTTCACGATTTGAACGCCGAAGCTTCGATTGTTGTAATCCCGTTTGGCGCTTACAACAAAAATGAAGACAACATGCATGTGACGGTTTCTTCATGGCGGCGCATCGACGACAACTCGATTCCGGCGCGCGGTAAAATTGCGGGTGCCTACGTGAATTCCGCGTTTATCAAGACGGATGCGGTACGCGCCGGCTTTGACGAGGCGATCGTGCTAAATGCCGATGGCCATGTGTCTGAGGGATCGTCCGCGAATTTATACATGCTCCGCAACGGAGTTTTCGCCACACCTCCAATCACGGATAACGTGCTGGAGGGCATCACTCGGCGCACCGTCATGCAGTTGATCCGCGATGAACTGGGCATGGAAGTTCAGGAACGTCAGATCGATCGCACCGAACTCTATCTCGCTGATGAAATGTTCTTCTGCGGCACGGGCGCTCAGATCAGCGCCATCACTCGCGTGGATCATCGGCCCGTCGGCAGCGGCAAGATCGGAGACATCACATCACATCTGCGGCAAATGTACTTCGATGTGGTGCGCGGCCGCGTGCCGAAGTACCGAGACTGGTGCTATCCGGTCTATGACGTAAAGAAGACGGTCACTTCAAAAGAACATAGTCACGTAACTGTCGAGTAGTGGCCACAAAAAGGCACAAGATTCACAAGAACGTTGTGGATTTTGTGCCTTTTTGTGGCTGATTCCGTTATGACCGATTTTTCAATCAGGCAAGCCACTGAGCAAGACGTCTCGCTGATCCTGTCATTCATCCGCCAATTGGCGGAATACGAGCGCCTTTCCCACGCCGCTGTCATGACGGAACAAATGCTACGCGAAAACCTCTTCGGCGTGCGCCGGTATGCAGAAGTCCTGCTCGGCTATGCTGACGACACGCCGGTTGCCTTTGCCGTTTTCTTTCACAACTTCTCCACTTTCCTCGGCAGGCCTGGTCTCTACCTCGAAGACCTATTCGTAATTCCTGAAATGCGCGGCAAAGGCTTTGGCCGGGCGATGCTCGTCGAACTGGCGAAGATCGCGCGCGAACGCAAGTGCGGCCGATTCGAATGGGCAGTTCTTGATTGGAATGAACCCGCGATCCAGTTTTACAAAAGTCTTGGCGCGGTAGCGATGGACGACTGGACGATATTTCGCGTAAGCGGCGAAGCACTTGAACGACTCGCGAATACTACTGTAAAGACTTGTTAAACGTATCATCGCAGAGTTTGCTTGCGACTGCTCTGCGGGTATAATTCCGGCTTATGAAGCCAATCCTATCCAGTGCGATGCTTTTGCTCCTGGCCATATCCGCAAATGCGGCCGATCGATTTGCGCGAGATCCGGAACAGATTTCGATCGCGACGACCGGGCGTATTGTGAAGGTGGACGCAAAAAACAAGACATTCAAAATCCGTGGATCCGACCCTCAAACGCTATCGGTTCGGAATGTATCGCAAAACCTTTCACAGATGGTGCAAGGGCTGAAGCAGCGCATCGGTGTGACGCTGCCTGGCGGAATTACCATCGCGCTGCCTGGCCACGGTGGAAAGAGCCCTGCTAAGCCTGGGGCCGATGCAGGCAATAATCTCGAGGAATACACCGTCGCCATCACCAAAGACACAGTCTTTCAAGACGGCGGTGAGTACATCCGGTTCGAAGACTTCAGGGCCGGCGAGACGATTTCGATTCACGGCCTGCTGAACGGTAATACGGTCACCGCCTCAAGAATCGCGAAGTGGATGTAGCAGGGCCTCAACATTTCGAAATTGCACGTGCATCTCAAATCCGAAATCCGAAACCTCAGATTGGACCGTCGCACTCCAGACAGTCCAATTTGCGATTTCGGATTTGAGATTATTTGAGATGCAGGATTCGTCCAATTTCGAAATGTCTATGCGATGGTGATTGAAATTGGGCCAGACACAGTTTCCGATGTAGCCGCTCCGATTACGGCTTGCAGTCGCCAAGTGCCCACATCCCGCGATCCAAAACTTCCGGTGACGGTCCAGCCGCCATTGTCGTCGGCGAAATCCCCGTATGGTCCGGACACGCCAAGATCGGCTCCATCCCTCCAGAGATGTAGATAAATGCGAGATCCGGCCGACGCGCCGGCGAGACTCAAGCGCCAGCTATCGCCCGCACGGAATGCGGGAGTGCGTTCGGCGGCCGTGGTATTCGTAATGGCGAGCGTAACAGCGGATGCGGGGGTCACCCCAAGCACCACATCGAAAACGCCCGCTCCGGCATTCACAGACGAACCTGTCACCGCAGTGAACGGCACAATCACTGAGCTTCGCTGTTGAGTATTCCGTATTCCTTGAAGAACACCGTCGCTCGAGTTCATCGGCTCGCCTTCGAAGTAGACCTGCGTTGTGAGATCCTGCCGTCCGGCAACCTTGATCTTCATGTGGATGTGGCGCGTGCGCCCTGTATAAAGACCGGGCACGATGGTCCGGAAGAGATATTCCCCGGTTGAACTCGTCAGAAATCGTCCGAAGCCCTGGAAGTTTTGATCTCGGGTCGCGTACCCCATGCTCGATGGATGAATGTAGGCGCCCGTATTATCCGCATGCCATATTTCAACGTGAGCATCGCGAATAGGACTGCCGCTGCTGTCAAGAATTCTTCCGCTCAAATACGCAATTTTGCCGATAGCCGGCGTGATATTGCTGTTAATCACCAGAAGGTCGTTATCCGTATCCAAAGGCAACGTGATGGGATAGTACGGACCTTCAGTTTGTTCGGGAGTGGTTACCAATGCCTGAGCAAAAGCTCCGGGCACCGTTGTAAAGGCGCTCGCAAGACCCGCAGCGCCAAGTTGCGCGAGAAATTTTCGGCGATCCGTTCTGTTTGTCATGCCGTTCGTTGGACAGCGACACCAAGCTTTAGTAGCGGCCATTAACAACAGTTAACAATTAGGTGAGGAAAAAAGGCAGGCAAAAATGAGTTTGGTCGCTGTAGCCCTGTTCGCTTGACCCGACCCTTTCGGAAGGCCCCGTATCGATGCCCGATCCGGGACAGCAGCCAGAAGGAGCGACCAGCTTTTGAGTTTTTCTCTCAAAAGCACCGACCGGCGATTGATTTCGACCGATCAGCTCCAGCCTCCTAGTCCAACGAACAAAGTTTAACCCCCATCCGTCGTCCATCTGCCGGTGTTCAAACTCACATGAACTACAACGACCGAGACACAATTTGTCAGAAACCATTCATCGCGTCAACATGATTTTTTTCTTTCCGAAAAATAAATTTTCACTATTTGCAAGAAAGTTCTTGTCGCACGTGGCGCTCGGTGCGCCGCCCCGTCGGACGTGATCTTCAGAAGAGGGGGTGCCTGTGGATAACGCGACCTGCATTCCCAGAAAAACTTCCACGATTTTCCGAGCCGCACCGCCAGTCGCGTTGACTTAGCTCGGACCACCATGGAAAAGGTCGTGCGAGCAGTGACAGAGACCGGGTGACCACGATGCAATACCATCCGAAACCTAACAGGCAACGCTCCAAACACAGTTCTCGATGGAAGGTTCGCCTCTATGACTCCTTGCAGGACGAACCCGCAGAGAAAGAGTGGTACATAACGCTTACCGACGGGGACGCGGCGGCACACGCGGAAATCACGGAGGATAGTAATGACGATTTGACGCCGCTGAGAGGCAATTCAAGTACGTGAAGGAGGATCTCAGCCAACGATTTCCTTCACCCGCCCAACGACTCCGTTGTCCAACATTACTTTGATGCCGTGCGGATGAGTAGGGGACTTCGTCAAAATCTGCTTAACAATTCCTTCCGTCAATTGGCCGGTGCGCTGGTTCTGCTTCTCGACAACGCGCACTCTCGTCCCAGGCTTAATTTCAGATCGCGTGCGGCCGTCCATCACTTGGATATGCTGATGACGTCGTAGTACGTGCGGACTTCGCCTGCGCTAAAGGCCTTCAACAGTTCCGGTATCGAGCTCAGCAGCGACGCGGATCGCAAACCGAACCCGCTCGGCTGATATGTAATAGCTATGCCGTTGAAGACGGAGCGAATGAATGTACTGGTTGCATCAATTGGAAAGGCTGCGACATTCCCGTAGAACCTGTTCCAGTCGTCATTCTGCTGAAACAGGTACTGTTCGACGTTCGATACGTAGAACGCGCTGACAAATGCGTCATGGTCCTTCAGATAAGTCGCCACGGCGCGCATGGATTTGGAACCGGCAAAATCGCCAACGACGGGCACGATGAGATTTCTGTTTTCGAAATCTTGGAGAATCTTGAAATTCTCTTCCGTTCCCATGTAGCTGCGGTTCGCGCCGTCTTCATCCGTCATTTCCATCAATTCCGCGTATGAAGGCATTCGCGACCGGCCAACGCCGCCACCGCCAACGCCGTTGTAGGTCAAGTCGGGTCCGCCGGCGTAGAACGAGTTGTAGACGTACTGGATACTCGCTTCATCCTCGGAAGAAAGCTTGAACTTGTGGTGTTCTTGAAGCTGCTGCTTGATCGCCTGAAGATTTTGCAGGAACAGTTGCCGGCTCGGTTCGACACCATCGTAGGCGATGAACAATTCTTCGGCCGTGGACGTAGGACCAAGGTTCTCCGGCCGCTTGCGCGAAAACAGCTTCGATAAGAAATCCGCACGATCGGAAGACATTTCGACCAGTGCCTTGTACATCAAATGCTGCATTGCGTTTTGCCGCCGGATATCAAAGATGATCGCCAGCTTGGGCTGCATGGCCACGATATACGTGAAGTTCTGATCCGGGCCTACGCCCAGATAAACGCCTCCAGGCCTGGTCTTCTTTAGACCCTTCAAGACGTATTGAAATGTCGTCTCATTAGAAACGAAATTGTCTGAACGGAAATATCCGCCGGCCTCGGAAAACTCCGTGACCATATTCCAGAACGCTTCATCGCTTAGCTGCCTGGGAAGTTCGCGGGGTGCGAGAATCGGGCTGGACGTCAGACTCAGCGGGCCGAGGAACGCAAAGAGCGCTGTCGCGGCCGCAAGAATGATGCGGCGTCGAATCGTTAGCATGAGTTCATTCTGGCCTGAGATACTCGCTTCAGGCAATCACATATAGCCGCGTCGTCACACGTGTGAATGAGCGTCACAGGTTTGTGCAGCGCGACCGGTGCTAACTCAGGCGTTTAGTTGTTGGCCAGCCATTTGCATAATGGGGCCGGCATGAGAGCAATGTCATACGTCGTTTTGATCGGCATGCTGTTGTCGCCGTTTTCGTTGGTTCGCGCTGAGACTCAGCAAGGCGGAATCAACGCGCGTGGCATTGTGGAAAGCGCGGAGATCTCCGGTATTGACGAGGATGAGATCAGCCAAGACATTCGGGACGCGGTCCGCAAACTTACCGGACAAGCGTTCGATCAACAAGTGACTGATGACTTAGTCGCGCGCATTCAGGCTGAAAGGCCGGAATTCACCGCGACAACACGCCTTCTCCCGGGCAACCGATCTGATCGCGTGAAAGTCGTCTTTCTTCTAGAGAAGAGCAATGGAGAACCCGGCGCCGAGGCGAATGTCAATTCCCGTTACACAGTGGAGCGGGTCGAAGTTCAAGGTTTCGATGAATCCAAGCTGAGCCGATCGATTCGCGATGAAATGCAGAAGCTCGTCGGCGAGAAACTGGATCAAGATAAGGCCAACGACATTCAACATCGTTTGGAAGACGAGCTGCGGCCCAAACACTACGTCATCAGGCGCGTCGCAAAGGGAAGCGACCGCCGGCACATCGTGCTTATTTACGAGGCCCGGACCGTCCGCTGGATTCCGTTCATCGCGCAGCCGCCGCAACATATCGTCTATCACTCGAAACAAAATTTCAGCGCAGTTGTAAATGCACCCATTCCTCTGGGCAGTGGGGGCCGCCTTGTTCTTGGGTTAGCCGACGATCAAGACGAGCTGCTCGAACGCTTCGCCGGCTTCAACATGGGTTTCGAGATGACCAAAGTCGGAACTGATCGTGTTGGCATCGCCTTGCGGTACTCGCGTTATCACGAGCGATGGCAGCCATCGACAGTCTCGGCAGGTCCAACGAACATCTACCGCGAGCGGACCAACTTTGAACCAGCGATCACATTTGCTTTCGATCCAAGACTCAGAGTGACTGCGGGCGTCAGCTTCTCCGAGTTGCAAATGCAATATCCGGCCATTCACCGCGCCAATGCGAACGCGGCTATTGCATCGCTGAATTTTCAAAATGTTTGGCGCAAGGCAGGCGATGACAGGCATTCGCTTCGCGCCAACTATGATTTTCGAGCCGGTACTCACGAGCTTGACAGCGACTTCATTTACACGCGCCACTTTGTCCACACGCAGTATGTCTACAGTCACGGGGAGAACAAACTCTTGGTTGGGTTCACCGCAGGCGTGCTCGCAGGAAATGCGCCGCTCGTCGACCGGTTCTCTTTAGGCGATACATCCACTCTCAGGGGCTGGAACAAGTTTGATGTCGCTCCACTCGGGGGAAATCGGGTGGTGCACGGCACGTTGCAGTATGGGATTGGCGGACCCCACATCGGAACGTTTACGAATGACAAGGGTCGGAAGGACCGTATCGACTTCGACCTGCATGTGTTCTATGACGTAGGAGCTGTCGGCGATCGCGGCTCACCTATCCAGGCAAGGCATTCGGTTGGATTTGGAGTGGGTCCGTCGGATTTCTCTGGGTTTTTTCTCGAACTCGGGTTTCCCATCCGGTCCAGTCACGTTGCACCAACTTTTATGATGGGGTTTCGATTTTGAAGTGGCTAGCGACAAGCTCACTGCTTCTCATCGCGCTGGCCTCGCTGTTAGCCGCGCAGTCGCTTACTGCCCGTTTGGACGGCGATCAGTTGCGCATCGCTGCTCCACGTCTGCACTTTTTACTCGGCGAAGCCCTCAACCGGCTTCACGACGGCGCGACTGTGAAGTATCAATTTCAACTCACGACCAGAGCCGACAGAAGCGGCACAGTGCTGGCGCGTGCGCAGGAGCAGTTTGCCATCAGCTATGACTTATGGGAGGAGAAGTTCGCCGTCACGAAAATAGGATCGCCGTCTCGATCGATCTCCCATCTTTCCGCGGCTGCGGCCGAAACCTGGTGCGTTGACAACATGACCATCCCTGTTGCGGCCCTTAACGCAAACCAGCCGTTCTGGATTCGTTTGGATTATCGGGCCGATCAAGCAACTGCTGCCGCGGACCCGCAGGATAATTCCGGCTTCACGCTGAGCGGACTGATTGATATCTTCAGCCGGCGAACACGTAACGAGCAATTGCATGGATCCGAGGAAGTCGGCCCGCTACGTTTGGAAAACTTGAAGAAAAAATGAATCGTCTTCGAAACAGGTTGATCATAGCGTTCGTCGCGGCGACGGTCATGCCACTGGCCGCGACACTGTGGATTGCGACATCTTTACTCGATCGGAGCCTCGCCTTTACGACAACGAACGAACTTGACGAGCTTTCCAGATCCCTTGAACAGACGGCCCGGGAGTTTTATCAACAATCTCGTGAGGCTCTAAAGGCTGATGCTATTGCGGGCCGTTTGACGCCCGCGCAGTACACCGCAAATCAGAAGGAAACTTGGCCAGCTGCCATAAAAGAATTTCGGGACAGCGCGGAATCCGACAGATTCGTGTTATCCGGTACGAGCGGCGATCGCCTGGATTACCTCATCCGGCATGATCGCGACGTTTGGGTGTACTCGCGTGAACTTGGAAATGTCCGGATGCAGAAGATCGCGGAGCAATACCGGCGTGCTCGTGAAATTATTGCGAATGCACGCGAGAGAGATTTACGACGTGGGCTCACCATCACGTTGATCATCTTAGTTGCTGCGATTTGGATCGTCGCGCTAGTTTCACTGATTTTGCTTGCCCACCGGATCAGCCGTCCCATCCAGCAGTTGACCGGCGGCCTTTCTGTCCTCGCTTCCGGCGATCTCCATGTCCGGCTAAATCCCGGAAGCAACGATGAGACTGGCCATGCGATTCGCGCGTTCAATGAGATGGTAGAGCAACTTCAAGAGAACCGGAACCGTCTTGTTTACCTGACGCAGATCGCGAGCTGGCAGATGATGGCTCGCAAAATGGCACATGAACT
>Ga0066709_100005537_pt1 | contig 10428 bp, 8 predicted proteins | sample GraSoiAngelo_158_FD_79665 | JGI IMG/M metagenome (GOLD analysis project Ga0066709, IMG submission 79665) | Grasslands soil microbial communities from the Angelo Coastal Reserve, California, USA - 14_1009_16_30cm | ecosystem: Environmental > Terrestrial > Soil > Grasslands | place: USA... | reverse complement strand
GCTCAAAAGAACCGAATGAGAATCCGTGTAGCCCACAGCCCCGATTCCGACGATGCGTTCATGTTCTACGGCCTGGCGAGCGGGCGGGTCCCCTCAAGCGGCTTCGACCTCGAACACGTGCTGTCGGATATAGAAACGTTGAACCGCGCCGCGTTCACGGGAACCTACGAAATCACCGCGGTGTCGTTTCACGCGTACGCCCATCTGACCGATCGCTATATCTTGCTGCCGCACGGAGCCAGCATGGGGGACCGCTACGGCCCCGTCGTGGTCGCAAAGAGGGACGGTCCCGCCTCGCTCAACGGGATCCGCGTCGCAATTCCCGGCGAGCTGACGACGGCGTTTCTGACGCTGCGGCTGTTCGACCCTTCCGTCGAATACGTTGTCGTGCCATTCGATCAGATTCAGGAGAAGGTGCACGCGGGCGATGTGGCGGCCGGACTGCTCATTCATGAAGGACAGCTGACGTACGCCGATGAAGGACTCCGGAAGATCGTCGATCTCGGCGAGTGGTGGGCCGATCGCACCGGTGGCCTGCCGCTGCCGCTCGGCGGCAACGTGATCCGGCGCGACCTCGGAGCGGCGGCGATTTCGACGCTCTCGCGCTTGCTGCGCGAAAGCATCGCGTACGGCCTCGAACACCGGGAAGAGGCAGTCGATTACGCGATGCAGTTCGGCCGCGGGCTCGATCGGAAGCGGACGGACCGGTTCGTGGGGATGTACGTCAATGGCCTGACACTCGATTACGGCGACCGCGGACGTCAAGCAGTCCGTCGGCTCCTCGACGATTCGCGCGCCGCGGGGTTGTTGCCGAAAGCCGTCGAAGTCGAATTCGCGAGCTGAACCGTTTTTCCCAAGCCAGTTGGCTCAGGCCTTCAGAGATTGTGAACACATCTCGTTCAACGCAGAGGCCGCGGAGGCCGCAGAGAAGAAAAGCCCAAGGATTTCTCCGCGTGCTCTGCGAGCTCTGCGTTCAAGCGTCGTATAGTGGTGAAAAACGGCGCTAAACCGGCCCAACCTCGGTGTCCTTTGTCTCCTTTGTGGTGACCAGGCGGTCGAGAGGTTCCAAAGGTTCGAGAGACGCGTCGATCTCGACACCGTGCACGAACGCGAGAAGCGCGTGCAATTGGCGCACCCCTTCGGTGAGGCTCGCAGGTCCCGGCTGCAGGATATAGGTCGACTTCACCTCGAACAGCCAGTTGTCCCGTACGGCGGCGACGGCCGTCCAGCCCGGTCGGCTGCGGATGGCGGCCTTCTTCACTTTTTTCCCGCACCACGACGCGAAGATCACTTCGGGATCGCGCCGCGCGACCTCCGACGGATCGACGATGCGATCCCGGGCGAGCCTGGCGCCCGCGAGCTCGGGAAAAAGCGGACGGCCGCCCGCGATCTCGACCAGTTCCTCGACCCATCGGATTCCGGAAATCAGCGGGTCATCCCATTCTTCGAAGAACACGCGCGTCGGCCGCGTGAAGCGCGCCGCCGATTCACGAATGCGATCGAGGTCGGTCGCCAACCGGTCTGCAAGCTTCTCGGCCTCACGCTGACATCCGACCAGGCCGCCGAGCATTCGAATCATCTGCAGAATTTCGGCGATGCTCCGTTGATTGAACGTCACCACGGCGATGCCGCGGCGCACGAGCTCCGCGGCAAGGGCTGCCTGGAGATCTGAAAACGCCAGCACCAGATCGGGCTCGAGCGCCTCAATCTTGTCGAACCGCGCGTTGATGAACGCCGAGACTTTCGGCTTCTGCCGCGCCTCGGGCGGGCGCACCGTATATCCAGACACGCCGACGATGCGATGCCCCTGACCGAGCAGGTAGAGCGTCTCGGTCGTCTCCTCGGTCAAGCACACGATCCGCCGCGGATACGACCCGTTCATGCGATACCAGCCGATGCCAGCGTGAGATCAGCGAACACGAATCCCTCCCGCTCGATGATGACGCCGGTCTCGACCGGAATCGGTCGGCTGAACATCGGGCCGCGGTAGGCGAAGCTATGGAACTCGCCGCGCTCGCCGCAGGGATCGATGGACGACGGGAGATCCGCGAGCAACCGCCCGTCGAACTCGCGTCCGGCGAACGATCGGTCGAGCACCGTTGGATTCACGCATGTGAGCCGCGCGCCCAGATCGGCCGCGACCATCTCGCGCGCGAGCGCCGTGGTGTTGGCGCCGAAGAGCGGGAAGAGCGGCGTCAGACCTGTGCCGGCGAGCCGCGCTTCTCGGTATCGCCGTACGTCTTCGAGAAATAGATCGCCGAACGCGACGTGGGTGAATCCCTCGGCAACCGCTCGCTCGACGGTCTGCGCCATCGCGCGCTCGTAGTCGTCGTTCGGACACGGTGACGGAATCGGCACCTGCCAGAGCGGGAGCGCGAGCGCTTTGGCCTGCTCCTGCAGCAACTCTACGCGCACTGCGTGCATCGCAACGCGTTGCGCCGGCTCGTTGATCGTCGTCAGCAGGGCGCCGAGCTCGATGCCGGCCAACCCGCGCAGCACGTGCACCAGCCACGCGCTGTCCTTGCCGCTGGACCAGGAGACGAGCGTCTTGTTCATTTGAATGCCTCTGGGTGAAGAGCTCGCGCGAACCGGTCGGCCGCGATAACGATGCGCGGCCCCGGCACCACGAATTCGTCGCCGACCAGCAGGTACACGCGCCCGCTCTTCACTGCGGGCACCGATGGCACCGCGTTCCATACACGGCGCTCGGCGTCGAGGTTGGCCGAGGCGATCGAGGCGCCGTAGTGCAGCTCGATGATCACGTCCGGCGCGCGCGTGAGGATCATCTCCGTGCTCATCATCACCGACTGCCGTTGCATGTCGGCGAGCACGTCGGCGCCGCCGGCGGTCTCGAGCAGGTTGTGGAGAAACCCGTAGCCGCCGCTTGCGTCCACGTTTCGCAACGACCCGCGGTCGCGTCCGATCACGAGCAGCGTCTTGGGACGCGGCAGCCTCGCGACCCGCGCCCCGATGGCGGCCAGCCGCTGCTCGATCTGTCGTGCAAGGGCGTCGGCGGCTTCCTTCAGCCCAACCCGCGCACCGAGGGATCGCATGGTCTGGGTGATGTCGGCCAGGTTCCGATGCGTGTATGGGTAGATTGGAATGCCGGCACGCCCGATCTGCCGTTTCAGCTCCAGCTGTGTGTCGTACACGACGACGAGATCCGGCCGGAGCGACAAAAGGCGCTCGACGTTCGGATCGATGAGGCCGCCGACGCGGGGAATCTTCTCGACCTCTGGCGGAAAGTGATCGTAGTTGCTGACGCCCACCACCCGGTCGCCGCCGCCGATCGCGAAAAGCATTTCGGTGGTGGAAGGCACCAGAGAGACGATGCGCCGAGGACTGTCGCCGCGCGCAGGGGCGGTGCGGGCTCGGGCCTGGATCACGGCTGCGCTGCCGGCGGTCGGGTTCGCTTCGAGCCAGGGCCGAAGGCCTGCGCCACAGGCGAGAGCGCACAGCAGCGTGAGGCGCGCCCGATGCTTCATCCACGACGAAAAAGCAGCCATAGAAAAAACGGCCCTCCGATGATGGCGGTCACAATTCCGACCGGCAGCTCCACCGGTGCCAGCGCCGTTCGCGCAATGAGATCGCAGCCAATCAGAAAGGCCGCCCCGAACAACGCCGACGCGGGCAGCACCAGCCGGTGATCGGCGCCGGTGATGAGCCGTACCAGATGTGGAACGACGATGCCCACGAACGAGACCGGACCGCCAAGCGACACAGCGGCGCCCGTGGCGAGCGATGCGCTCACCAGTGCCACCCGCTCCGATTGCGTGACGTTGACGCCGCGGGCGGCTGCCGATTCGCTGCCGACGCTGATGAGATCGAGCGCGCGCGGCAGGGTGATGAACCCCGCGAACGCGGCCGTCATCGGCACGAGCGCCGCACCGATCGGGGCGTACGCAGCGACGTCGAGCGACCCCATCAGCCACCGCACGGTTTGAAACGTCTCGGTGAAGTCGGCCACGTACTGAACGAAGCGGACGACCGCGCCGAGCAGCGCCGTCAGCGTCACCCCGGCGAGCAGCAGCACCGTCGTCGACGTGCCGCGCCGGCGCACGACAGACAGCGCGTACACGATGCCGAGGGCGCCAATCGAGCCGGAGAAGCTGGCGAGCGGCACGGCGGAGACGCCGAGTAGCGAAAAATCCAGGTGAAAGGTAATCGCGAGGATCGCTCCGAGCGCGGCGCCTGCCGAAACGCCCAGGGTGTCCGGCGATGCGAGCGGATTCCGCAGCAGCGCCTGGAACACGACGCCGGCGACCGACAGTCCGCTGCCGACGAGCGCAGCGGACAGCACCCGGGGCAGACGTGCGACGAAGAAAATCTGCGCGTCGATGTTGTCGGCGAACGGCCGCGACCGATCGAACACGGCGGCCAGACGAATCGTCGTGCTGCCGACGAGCGGGGCGAGCAGGCAGGCGCCGACCGCGAGCGCGCCGAACGCACTCCAAGTGACGATCATTCGCCGGCGAAAATTAGAGCGAGCGGCCAATGGGAACGACCGTCAGATGACCGGCGCGTTTGTGGAACTCGACGTCGGCGTCGATGCCGTAGAGCGCGCGGACGTTGGCCGCCGTCAGCGCCTCTTCCGTGGAACCTTGCGCCAGCACGCGTCCCTGCTTGAGCAGCACGACCTCACTGCACAAGGCTGCCGCAAGATTCAGGTCGTGCGTCGAGACGACCATCGTTGTCCCGCGCGTGCGGTTCAGACGGCCCAGCAGCGCGGCGATCTCGAATTGGTACCCGAGGTCGAGCGACGCCGTCGGCTCGTCGAGGAGGAGCAGAGCGGAAGCCTGGGCCAGCGCGCTTGCGATAACGACCCGCTGTTTCTCCCCGCCGCTCAGTGTGGCAAATTGCCGCGATTCGAACGCCGTCGTGCCTGTTGCTGCGAGCGCCTCACGTGCGATCTCGAGATCCGCGATGCCCTCGAGCTCGAACGCGCCCAGGTGCGGGTAGCGCCCCATCAGCACGATGTCGAGCACGCTGAAGTCGAACGTGGCGTGGGTTTCCTGCGGCACGACCGCAATCTGGCGCGCGAGCTCTCGGTGGGATAGCCGCCCAACTTCGGTGCCGTTCAAGGCGACACGTCCCGACGCAGGCCGCAGAATGCCCGACAGAATCCGCAGCAGCGTTGTTTTGCCGGAACCGTTCGGTCCGAGGAGGCCAACGATTTGGCCCCGCCCCACCTCGAACGTCACGTCCGTGAGTACGAAATCCGTGCGTGCGTAATTCGTGAGTTCGTTATCGGTGGGTACGTAGTGTCCGACTTTAGCCGGACGCTTAGCCGGACCAATGGCCGGACCTTTCCCGTACGCGAAACAGACGTTATCGGCTCGCAGCAATGCGGACTCCGACGATGCCGCTGCGCCGAAGCGCCGGAAAGCCGAGGATTTCCTCGTAGGTCCGATCGGCGAGGTTCAGGACGCGGGCGTAGACGTCGAGGCCGTGCGCCACGCGGACGCTTCCGCCAGCATTGATGACGGCGTAGCCAGGCGCGAAGAACCCGCCGATGCTTCCCGAGTTCGGCTCGACGTCCCGCGTGCGGGATCGCGTCGTCATCTCGCCGAACGCCGTGACACGGCCGGCGTTGTACGTCAGGTCGATCGAGCCTTGATGACGCGGCCGCCTAATCAACGCGTCGCCGACTTTGAACGGCGGTGGCGCGAACTCTGCAAGGCCATCGACCGACAGAATTTCGGTGTGGAGGAGTGTGTAGCTGGCGCGAGCCCTGAGCGCGTTGATGAGCCGTGCGGCACCTTCGAGCTCGAGCCCGCGGGAGCGGGCGTTCGAGATGTTATCGCTCTTGAAGCGGCTGGCGTCCCGGAGTACTCGAGAAATCGTGATGATGAGGTCGTCGTAACTGTTGACGAAACCGGTTGCCGCGAGGGAATAGGCGCCGCCGGCCAACTGCTGATCGACGCCGACCTCGAAGCTCCGGCTACGTTCGGGCTTGAGATTCGGGTTGTCGGTGAACCCGATCTCGAACGCATCGGGCGGGCGAATGCCGGTTCCCCCGCTCGCGCGAACGCGTGTCGACGCGCCCGACTCTCGGCTGGCTCTTATCAAGTAGCTGGCCGAGATTTTCGGATTCAGGGAGTCCACGGTCTGAGCGGGAAACGCCGGACGCGCCGAGAACACACCGTAATTCGCCTCGACCGAGTCGCGCGTGATGTGTTCGAGGCGCAGGCCGCCGGTCACCGAGAGCCGGTCGTGCCCGACATAGCGGAGTTCCGCGAACGTGCCGGTCACTCCACGGCGGATCGGCACAGGCGCATCGGCGATGCCCCCGGTGACGTACGTGCTCGATCCGCGCTCGCGCAGCAGCTCCACTCCTGCCGACGCTCCGAAGGCAGGCGACAGCGCGATATCCTCCTGAACGCGCCCATCGAACCGGCGGGTGCCGCTCGACGATGGACCGAACTGATCGACGAAGTCGCCGGAAAGGTCGGTGTAATTCGCCTCGAGGCGCTGACGAACGCGAGCCGACCAGGGGTGGGTGAGTCGCGCCCCAATTTGGCGAGTGTCGTCCACGCCCCTGGCAATTCGGTCGATCCCGGCAAACGTGCCGATCGGATCGGATCCGAAAGGCCCGGGGAGTCCGCGCTCGTCGCGTCCGATGTTGCCGTTGACCATGAAATCGGCGCCGCCTGGCCGCTGCCAGCCTACCGTGCCCGACACGTGCGAGAAGCGGTAGTCGTCGTTGGTCACAGCTTCGCCCGTCGCTGGCGCAACGCCCCTGTAGCCGAGGCTGCGCGCGTGTTCGGCTCCGGCGCCCCAACTCCAGTCGCCGTTGGATCCCGCCGCGCCAATCGTCGCGCGGGCCGTTCCCTGGCTGCCCCCTTCGACAAGACCGTCGATGCGTGGACGGCCGCCACGTCGCGTCACGACCTGCACGACCGCGCCGATGGCATCGGACCCGAAAAGCGCGCTCTGAGGCCCGCGCACGATCTCGATCCGATCGACATCGGCGACCGAAAGATGGGCGAAGTCGTATCCGCCGCCGAACGAGTTTGCGCGAATGCCGTCGACCAGGACGAGCGTGTAGTTCGAGGCGCCGCCACGCGGAAAGAGGGCCGTGAGGGTGCCGCGACCTCCGCTTCGTGTCACTGCCAGACCAGGCACGAGCCGCAGGGCGTCGGCGACCGTTTCAATCTGGCGCGCCTCGAGGTCGGCCGCGGTGATCACGGCGACGCTGTCGGCCGCGCGCGAAAGCGGCACGTCGATCTGCGCTGCCGACACGACAATCGATTCGGTAATCGCGCTGACCCGGAGAGGAAGGTTCAGAGCGCGCGTTTCGTCGCCGCCGAGCGTGACGGTGATCGGATCGGCCTGGAAGCCATCGGCGAGCACGCGTACTTCGTAGCTTCCGCCCGTCAGCGCGGCCACCTGGAATTCGCCGTTGGCGTTGGTCTCGCGATCGACGACGGTGCCGATGGAGGTCGCGACCACGACGCGCACACCGGCAACGCCGCGGCCGTCAGGATCGATGACGCGGCCGGTGAGTGTCGCCGCCAACGCCGCGGGCGCGACCGCGAGGAGAACGAAAAAAGTGAACAGGAGACGGCAGGCCGCAGCCAGCCGCGAGAAGCGGGGGGGAAACATCGGAGCTCCTTCCGGCGTCTCACGCGCCGAAGAACGGGCGACCCCGATGACCAAGTTTCCTGACTCGCGGATCGACGCGGCACGTCTGTCTTCCCAGGCGCCAGAACGCCCAGTGACATCACCGACGTATCGCTCCCCGCTTACAGTGGCGGGACCGTGTAGGCTTCGCACCCACTTCGCATGGCCGCCGGGGCAGCGTCAAGTCGTCGAGCGGCGAGTATAACACGCGCGCCGAGGGCCCGAAGGCGTGCCGAACAGCCGGAAAACCAGTGAAAAACTCGCGTAGGTTGCCTCTGCCCCGCATTTTTGCTTAACATACAACGTCTGTGTTGCGCGAAGGCGCGGCACACGTGCTTCACCGACAACCGAAGAGGACGCATGAGCAAGAGTTCGACCGTCACCATTCGCGAGAGGCCGGTGCAGGACGTGGCTTCCGCGAAGGCCGGCGGCCTGACGATTCATGGCGAGACATTCATGGTGCAGACCGACCAGCGCATCGAACTGGTCGATCTCACCAACCGCGTCATGGAGTACGTCCGGCGCTTCAACATTCGCGAAGGGTTGGTGAGCCTCTGGTCGATGCACACCACCTGCGCGCTTTTCATCAACGAGTTCCAGACGGCGCTGCTTTCCGACATCAAGCGCTTCCTGGAACAGATGGTGGCGCGCGACGCGGAGTGGATGCACAACAGCCCAGAGCACTCCGACTGCGATCGGATGAACGCCGACTCGCATCTGCGCGCGCTTCTGCTCGGTCACAGCCTCACGCTTCAGGTCAGCGGCGGCGAGGTCGTGCTGGGGCAATGGCAACGGATCCTGATGGCCGAGCTCGATGGCCCGCGCGCCCGCTCAATGCGGATTCAGGTCTTTGGCGTTCCTTAGCTGGCGCCTGAAGCTGGGAATGTGTCCCGTCTCTCCACCGCCGGTCTCCTCGATATCGCGGAGAAACTGGATCGCAACGTCCGCCTCGATCTGAGCGAGGGCATTCGGCTTTTCGAAGCTCCGGATCTCCTGGCTGTCGGGTGGCTCGCCAACCGCGAGCGCGAAAAGCGCCACGGCGGGCGAACCTTCTACAACTACAACATCCGGCTCGAAGCGACCAACGTCTGTGTCGCAAGCTGTCTCTTCTGCTCGTTCGCGAGACTCAAACCTGGAGATCCCGGCGCCTACACGATGTCGCTTGATGAGGCGTGGGACAAGCTGCGCCGTCGCAGCCATCAGCCGATTACCGAAGTTCACGTCGTCAACGGTTTGCATCCCGATCTGCCGTTCGACTACTACGTGGAGCTGCTGCGCGGCTTCAAGCGCATCCGTCCCGGCATTCATCTCAAATGCTTCACCGCCGTCGAGATCGCGTTTTTCGCCGACCTCTACGGCATGAGCGACGAGCAGATCCTGCGCGAGCTGATGGCCGCGGGACTCGACTCGTTGCCGGGCGGCGGCGCCGAGATCTTCGCCGAGCGGGTGCGAAAGAAGATCTGCGACGACAAGTGCGGAACCGAGCGCTATCTCGACATCCACCGCGCGGCCCATCGCCTCGGGATGCGGACGAATGTGACGATGCTGTACGGGCACATCGAGACAGCCGAAGAACGCGTCGATCACATGCTGCGCGCGCGGGCGCTGCAGGATGACACGGGCGGGTTCCAGGCGTTCATTCCGCTGGCGTTTCACCCCGACAACAACCAGATGCGCAAGCTGCCGGCGCCGACCGCGGCCGACACGTTGCGCGTGCACGCGGTCGCCAGGCTCATGCTCGACAACATTCCGCACGTGAAGGCGTTCTGGATTGCGACCGGCGTGGAGGTGGCGCAGACGGCGTTGTGGTTTGGGGTGGACGATCTCGACGGGACCGTACAGGAAGAGAAGATTTACCACATGGCAGGGGCGCAGACCCCCGAGGCGATGACGACAAGCGAGATCGAACGGCTCATTACGGCCGCCGGCCGCGAGCCGGTGGAGCGGGATACGCTGTACCGGGTAGTGGCGCACGCCTGAAATCGGGTCAGTTGGTAATCCGCTCTCTGGGCGCGTTGGGTGTTGCGGCAGGACGCGAACGTGAGCAATGACCGGATAACCAGCCTCAAGCTGTAGGAATACTGACGGGCGTACGGTGTTATAATTAGAGGGCAGCCAAGCTTCGCCCTGGGGGTTCTTGAGGCTTGGCTTTTTCGTAGCCGCGGCTTGAGAAATTTTTCACAAGCTGGACAAGCGGCACCCGCTGGGACCGCCAGCGTGGGGTCCGACTTGAGCGGATCGTGACCGCAACAACGTAGTGTCCGGCTTTAGCCGGACCGTAAACATATGCTTCTTCCAGTCCTCACGGCGTACGAGAACGACCACATCTCGGAACGCCAGCCGTTGCCCGACAAGTACCTCGGCCTCTCGGACGAGGAGATGGAGCGCCGCATCGCCGCGGCCAAGGCGAAGCTCGGTCGCCGAGTGGTTATTCTCGGCCATCACTATCAGCGCGACGAAGTGATCAAATTCGCCGACTATACCGGCGACTCCTTCAAGCTCGCTCGCCACGTGAGCAAGCACCCCGAGGCTGAATTCATCATCTTCTGCGGCGTGCACTTCATGGCGGAGAGCGCCGACGTGCTGAGCGCGGATCATCAGCAGGTCATCCTGCCGGATCTTGCCGCCGGGTGCTCGATGGCGGACATGGCCGCCCCCGATCAGCTCGAGATGTGCTGGAGCGATCTCTCGCAGATGGGAGTCGGCGGCGTGATTCCGGTGACCTACATCAACTCCGCCGCCTCGATCAAGGCGATCTGCGGCGAGCGCGGCGGCACGGTCTGCACCTCGTCGAACGCGGCGGCG
>Ga0066709_100005535_pt1 | contig 10430 bp, 9 predicted proteins | sample GraSoiAngelo_158_FD_79665 | JGI IMG/M metagenome (GOLD analysis project Ga0066709, IMG submission 79665) | Grasslands soil microbial communities from the Angelo Coastal Reserve, California, USA - 14_1009_16_30cm | ecosystem: Environmental > Terrestrial > Soil > Grasslands | place: USA... | reverse complement strand
GGCCAGCGAGGTATAGATTCTGACAAACCTTCGCCTCCAATGACAGGTGGAGCTGCGAAGGAAACGCGAAATCGTATTCCACAGCGTAGGCCGGGCGCATTATCTCAGCATGTTCACAACCGATGATCGTTCTCACTAATCCAACTTGAACTTCAAAAGGAAGGCATGTGGAGAACCCATTTACATAGATTTCATCCGTAGCAATTCCTTCAGGCTCAAGGAATAACTGATGTCGTTCCTTGTCAGGAAACTTGATTATTTTGTCCTCAATAGAAGGGCAATAACGCGGGCCGACGCCCTCAATCACTCCGGAGTACATGGGTGATTTGTGTATGTTTTCGCGAATCAACTTGGAAGTCGAACCCGTGGTGTATGTGATAAAACATGGGAGCTGTCCGTTGATTTGATCTAGAATTGATCCCGGAGGATACTTTCCTCCTGAATGGCGAGCACTTCGTGGATCGGTTGCAGAATGTTCCACGTGGAACAAATCGTTCTTCCAGTACGTGAAGTACGGAACCGGTTCATCGCCAGGTTGCATTTCGGTCTGCGAGTAGTCGATAGACCTGCGCAACAATCTAGGTGGCGTTCCAGTCTTTAGTCGCCCGAGCTGCAGGCCAATTTCTTTCAATGAATCGGACAAGTTCATCGCAGCAGCCTCTCCAGCTCTCCCTCCGAGTTGCTTTGTTTGCCCAATATGCATCAGACCGCGAAGGAATGTTCCCGTTGTTACTACCACGGTCTCGCCGAGATACCGGACTCCAAGATTGGTTTCGACCCCGATAACTCGACCGTCTATGCGAATTAGCTTCGCAGCTTGTCCCTGTTTCACATCCAAATTGGACTCGCGCTCGCAAACCCATTTCATTCGGAATTGATATGCCTTTTTGTCGCACTGCGCCCTTGGTGCCCAAACAGATGGCCCCTTTTTGGTGTTTAGCATTCGAAACTGCAGCCCAGTCATGTCCGTCGCTTTTCCCATTTCTCCCCCCAACGCATCAACCTCCCTGGCCAAATGACCTTTTGCCAAACCGCCTATCGCTGGGTTACACGACATCTGGCCGATCGTATCGAGATTAATGGACAGCAACAACGTTCGACAACCGATTCGTGCCGCCGCTAACGCAGCCTCAATGCCAGCATGACCAGCGCCGACAACAATCACGCCGTAGTTCTGTGGGTAGGTAAACATTTCCGATCCCACTATCTTACTTTTCTTCTCGAAAACTTAGGTTCCAAATACACTTCTCTGGAAATGTTCGTCATCGCTTTGCCCCGCACCGCACCACCGATAACGAAGAGCTAACGGTCGATCCCACACTATGAGTCGTCGCCAACAACCGCCAGAGCAACAATCAAATCGTAAGTTACTCAATACCAACTACAAGCGAATAATTCCTTCGGTCGCCTTGTAGCGTCCCGGATTCTGCCTGCGTTAATTTGAACGACGAATGACTTGATAGTTCCAAGTGAGGTCGCTTGAAGGTGGCGCCCACCGGCGGAATTGGCAAATCCGAGATCTGCTGAGCCTCGGCTATGTCGCAACACTTTGTTTTCGTCCGCATCGTTCCTACCAAGGCAGCCACAGACCCTGTCTCAGCCTTCACGTAGGCGAAACATCTGTTTGGCGAACTCATTCGACTCACACTAACGACTAAGCGGATGGCAGGCAATCGCGAATATATTCGTTAGCATATAAAGCATTCCGTGAACTGTCTGTCCGTGTGTCAACCCGGGATAAATGAGAACTACAAACGCGATACCCGTTTGTAGGTTTGAATGAATTGCCAAACTCCCGGGACACAGTAAAGTGCGGTCATGGTTTCAATTCCTGTAATCATCCTTCTGGTTCTGGCAGGACTGATCATCATCGCCGGTCTTTGGCTGATGACTTCTTACAATGGCCTGGTGACTTTGCGCCAGTCTGTCAAAAATGCGTGGGCCCAAATCGACGTGCAACTCAAGCGTCGCCACGATCTCATTCCCAACCTGGTTAACACGGTCAAAGGTTACGCCGCGCACGAGAAGGAAACGTTCGAGCGAGTGATCGCCGCGCGCGCACGAGCGACCAGTGCCACTTCGGCCGGGGAAGCGATTAAGGCGGAAGGCGAGTTGAGTTCCGCTCTGGCGCGATTGCTGGCCGTTTCCGAAGCGTACCCTGAATTGAAGGCCAACCAAAACTTCATTGCGCTGCAAGAAGAACTGACCAGCACGGAAAATCGCATCGCTTATGCACGGCAGTTTTACAATGACAGCGTCGCCAAGCTGAATACGCAAGTCCAGGTATTCCCCACCGTAGTTATTGCGGGAATGTTCGGATTCAAGGAAGAACCATTCTTTGAAGCGCCTGGCGAAGAAAAAGGAGTTCCCACGGTGAAATTCTGATCCCTCTTCCATTTAACCTCGGAGGCGGGCAGCGTTCTGAAGGATCGACAAGTCAAAATTTATGTGCAATCATCCCACTCACAAGTTTTACAACCGGTGCCTCGCAGAATCGTCAGGACTGAAGCGCACGATCAGGAAATTTTTTTTTGAGGAAACAATGAAGCTATCAAAGACATTAGCAGGATTTGCCTTTGCAGCTATGGTGGGCGCAAGCACCGTCCTTGCCGGTCAAAGCTGCTGCGTGAAAGCCAAAGCCAAAGGCAAGGAATGCGACCACGAATGTTGCGTTAAGGCACACAAAGAACATAGGCTTTGCGAAAAATGCCAGAAGGACGCTAACAATTGCTGCGACAAAGCGATCGCTCAAGGCAAGGATTGTCCGCACTCATGCTGCAAGGAAGCTGCGAAGGAGCACAAGATCTGCGAAAAGTGCAATAAACCCGACGAGAAGAAGCAAAAATAACCTGCTTCGCCAATCACCCGACGAAGAGGCTCTGAATTAGTTGGCGGTTTCCTGTTAATTGCTTTCCTTCGCTCCCGGAATTCGCATCTTTTTCGCTTTCGCCCGTCTCTGTTCTCATTCTTGCTGGCTCCTTTTTTTCATTCCAACTTGTTGACACGCCCTTGACACCCTCCACTATTTCTCTTATTCACACCCCTTAATAAGAATGCTTTCTTTTCTTCAGACAATAGTAATATTAAACCTCAGATGAAATTTACCATTCCTAAAGAGCAAATGATGACCGGACTGCAAGCGGTTCAAAACATTGTCGGTTCGCGAACCACCCTTCCGATCTTGTCGAACGTTTTGCTTCGAGGAGGGGATGGAAAACTGGAACTCACAACGACGGATTTGGATGTTTCTATTTCCTGCGTCGTGAACGTGGACATTAAGGAGTCCGGCGCATTCACCGTTCCTGTCAAAAAATTTTTTGGCATCGTCCGCGAATTGACTGCTTCTGAACTTGAAGTGGAAGTTGATGAAAAAAACGCCTGCAGGCTCAGGGCTGGAGCCTCCTATTACAAGTTAAATGGCCTGGCAGCGGAAGAATTTCCTCCTTTGCCTGTATTCAGCGAAAAAAAGAAAATTGTTTTGTCCCAGGAAAAGGTGAAAGGAATGTTGTGCCGAACTTCGTTCGCCGTGTCCACCGATGAAACGCGCTATGTGCTCAATGGAATTTTCGTCAGTCTAAAGGAGCACAAGCTTACCTTTGTGTCCACCGACGGACGGCGCCTGGCGCTGACGGAGGAGGAAGTGGAACTTACACCGGAAAACGAAGCCGAATTTATCATCCCTACCAAGGCGATTAATGAGTTGAATCGTCTTCTCCAGACGAGTGGCGAGGTGGAGATAAAATTTACGGAGAACCAGGCCTCTTTCCAGCTCAAGGACGAAAAAGGTTCGTCCGTCCTCCTCATCACAAAACTGGTGGAAGGCAATTATCCAAACTACAAACAGGTAATCCCCGCTGAAGCGTCCGAACGCATAGCCTTGGGTAGGGAAGAATTGCTCCAGGCCCTTCGTCGCGCTGAAATCATGACCAGTGAGAAGTCCAATTCTGTCAAGTTGGCCTTCACCAAAAACAATTTGACAATTACCGCGAATACACCGGAGGTCGGTGAAGGTCGGGAAAGCCTCGCGGTCAATTACAAGGGTAAAGACCTCTCGATCGCATTCAATCCCGGGTACTTAATGGACCCGCTAAAGGCATTGGACAACGACGAAGTTTTCCTTGAGTTGACCGACGAACTCAGCCCCGGAGTGGTCAAAATAAACGGTCCATTTCTCTACGTAATCATGCCAATGCGAATGAGTTGAGCGAGACAGTGCCGGGGACGTAAAGCCACGCTGCCATCGACGAATTCACATCATCCTGGAGCTGAGTTGGCCGAGCTTCAGCAGCGCTTGGTCCATCGCCTCCGACCACGGCGCGCCACAACTCAGGCGAATGAAGTTCTCAAGCTTCTGCTTTGCCGAGAAAATCGGGCCAGGCGCGATGCTGATTTTCTCCGCGAGCGCTTTTTGAAACAACTCCAGCGAATTGACCTGCGGCGGCAATTCGACCCAGAGGACGTAACCGCCGGTTGGTCGGGTGACTTTCGTGCCCGCCGGAAAATATTTTGTGATGGCCTGCGTGACCCGCGGCACTTGTTCGGCGTAGAAGCGCCGCAGCTTGCGGAGGTGGTGATCGTAGCCCCCGTTCGCCAGAAATTCAGCGATGGCCATTTGCGGGAGCGTGGGGGTGCCGATGCTGCTGATGAATTTCAAATGCTCCACCTGGGTTCTAAAGCGACCGGGAGCAGTCCAGCCGACGCGCGAGCCCGGCGCGAGCGTTTTCGTGAATGAATCGCACAGGAGCACCAAACCGTATTTGTCGAAGGCTTTGGCGGTCTTCGGTCGATGCGGCGAATGCGAAAGATTCCCATACAGATCGTCTTCAATGAGCGGAATTTCCCGCTCGGCCAGGATCTTGACCAAACGCGCCTTCTTGGCGTCCGGCATGCAACTGCCGAGCGGGTTGCTGAAGTTGAGGGAGAACATGCAGGCTTTGATACGGCAGCACTTAAGCCGCTTAACGAGTTCATCCAGACAGACGCCTTCGCGGGGGAACGTCGGAAGCTCGCAGGCCTTCATGCCGAGCGCCTCGATGATCTGTAAAATGCCATAGTAGGTCGGCGACTCGATGGCGATGGTATCACCGGGCTTCGCCACCGCCCGCAAGCACAGGTTCAACGCCTCCTGGCATCCGCAGGTCGTGACGATTTCGTCCGGCGACAGCGTGCAACCGGACTCCATCGCGCGCCGCGCAATTTGCGTTCTTAAATTCAGGTTGCCCGGCGGGATGTCGCAACTGTTGCACAGTGATGCATGCCGCCGCGCCACCGATGCCATCGTCCGGTGCAATTGGAGTGTTGGCAAAAGCTGCGGACTCGGCATAGCGGCGCCGAAACCCACCAGCCCCGGGGAGTGGGTCGCCTTGAGCACCTCCATCACCAGATCGTTCACGCTCACGCGCGTGGCGCTGCGCGTCGGTTGTGACTTGCTCGGCTCGGGCGGCGGCGACCAGAGCTTTGCGCGAACGTAGTAACCGGATTGCGGGCGCGCTTCGATCAGGCCGCGACTTTCCAGCACGCGATACGCCTGCATCACGGTTGCGATGCTCACTTCCTCCTGTTCGCTCAACTCGCGCACCGACGGGATCCGCTCGCCGGGCCGCAGCGTGCCGTGTTCGATCAACTCGGCGATTCGCAACGCGACCTGCTTGTACAATCTGTCCTGCCATTCCGGTTGAGTGGCAATGTGGGAGACCAGAGTTTGCGTTGCCATGCGGGCAGGATACGCCTGCTCGTTTTGTCCGATAGTCACACTTCACCGAATAGTTAGCCAGTACAGTTATTGACGATTTCAAAACTGTTACGGTTGAAAAGTTTTTGTTCTGCATCTGTTCCTGTGAACCGCATTGCCACATCGTTGGCGCCATGAAAATGACTTCGCTTTCCTGCGGCCAGGGCGGCGGCGTTCCGGAACTCCCCTGGCGCTGGGGCGCCGCGTTCTTGGGCGAGCGGCGCGCCGCGGACCGGGCGATCGCCGGCCGGACCATCGAATTTGCGCTGGACAGAAATTCCCTCTGGCGGATCGCGGGCAGCGTCCGGGGCGTGAGAATCGACTGCCGTCAGGGACGGTTGTGGCTGACCCAGGCCGGCGCAGCCGCTGACGTGATTCTGCAGCCCGGCCAGAGTTTCGTGGCCAAGGCCGGAGGCGCGATTGTTGTGCAATCCGTGTCCTCGTTCAACGCCACGGATGAAGCCGCTCTCGGAACGCTCACGGTGAGCACTGGTGCTCCGCGGCTAAAAATTCATCGCGGGCAGACGGCTGCCGCGCCGGCCCGTATCGGAATGGACCTCGACAACCGCGACCGGACCGGGATGTGGGAAGAACTGGCTTTCATCGCCGTCTGGCTCTGCGGTGTTTTCAGTGTCTGGTATTGTTTGAAGACGGTGTTTTCACAATACTAGCACATGGGCCTCGCAATATATCAGGTCGATGTATTCACCGACCAACTGTTCGCGGGCAATCCGGCCGCGGTCTGCCTGTTGCCTGCGCCGCGGGAGAAGCACTGGATGCAAATGGTTGCCCGTGAAATGAATCTGTCCGAGACGGCGTTTCTACATCCCGAAAACGACGGCTGGCGACTGCGCTGGTTCACGCCCGCGGTGGAAGTCGCGCTCTGCGGCCACGCCACGCTCGCCAGCGCGCACGTTCTTTGGGAGACAGGCCAACTGACTCCGACGGCAACCGCGCGCTTTTACACGGAGAGTGGACTGCTGACCGCCGAACGTAACGGTTCCAGCATCGAACTGAATTTCCCGGCCAAAATCGCCGTACCCACCCAGGCGCCGGCGGGACTGGCTGAGGCGCTGGGTGTGAAGCCGCTGTTCGTCGGGCGCAGCGCGTTTGATTATCTCGTGGAGATCGACTCGGCGACAACGCTGCAAGCGATGAAACCGGACTTCAGCAAGCTGGGGGAACTGCCTGTGCGCGGCGTCATTGTGACGGCCCGTTCGGATCAGACCGAGTTCGATTTCGTCTCGCGCTTCTTCGCTCCGGCCTCTGGCGTTAATGAAGACCCCGTGACCGGCTCAGCCCACTGCACGCTCGGACCGTTCTGGCAGGAGCGACTGAACAAGAGCGATTTCAGGGCTTATCAAGCGTCAGCGCGCGGCGGTGTGGTGAAGGTGCGAGTGGCCGGCGGCCGCGTCTTTCTCGGCGGCGATGCGGTGACCGTGCTGCGCGGAGAATTGTTATGAACGACACGCAAACCAAGACAATCGTGAGGCCGTACGGTGGCCGATTCAACACACCCCCAACCCCTCCCGGGAGGCCCGGGTGGGGAGGTTCGCACAGCGCGCGTTCATGCCAGTTCCCCTCCTGGGAGGGGGCAGGGGTGGGTTTGGGCGCGGCACCGGACGGCTTAAGCCCGTCCGGGCCCCGACCGCGGTCACATCCCCCTAATTCTTCCCTTGAGCGGCACGCGCATCAGTCCGGCTGGTACGCCTGAACAGATCGAGCAGATTCGCCGCCTGTTTCGCGAATATGCTGACGGGACGGGCGCGTGCGAATGCTTTGAGGGTTTGGGCAAAGAGATCGCGGGATTACCCGGCCCATACGTGCCGCCGACCGGCCAATTACTGTTGGCTGAACTGGATGGAAGCTCCGCCGGCTGCGTCGCGCTACGCAAGCTCGACCACGACATCAGCGAAATGAAACGGCTATATGTGCGAACGGCGTTTCGCGGTCGTAACCTTGGCCGTGAACTGGCCGAAGCCATCATCACGGAAGCCCGTCGTATCGGCTATTGCGCGATGCGCCTGGACACGTTGTCGTCGATGGTGGCGGCGCGAGCCTTGTATCAATCGTTGGGGTTCCGTGCCATCCCGCGATACAATGACAATCCGGGCGCCGGCGTTATCTACCTGGAACTGAGGTTATGATCTCTCATTTGGTCGGCTGCGCTCGGTCGAGCGCCGCCAGGATCAGAGTTGGGACCGGAAAGGTGCGAGAATCTTCTCCAGGATCTTCTTGCAGAGGCCGCGCTTCTTCCATTCGTTGTAGGTGACCTGCGTCGCGTTCTTCTTGTCCTCCTCAAAAATCCGCGCCTGCCGGGCGGCAAACTCGATTGAGTAAACATTCAGGTTGGCCTCGTCGTTCAACCTGAACGACCGGTTGTCGAAGTTCGCCGAGCCGACCGTGACCCAGACGTCATCCACGATCATCACTTTGCAGTGAAACATCGTCGGTTCGTATTCGTAGATTTTGACGCCAGCCTTGAGCAAGGGACCCCATTTGGACCGCGAGGCGTAGCGTGCCACGGGCACGTCGGTCTTTGCGCCCGGGACGATGATTTCCACGTTCACGCCGCGTTGGCTCGCGTCCACCAGTTCCTCGGTTGTCAACGCGCCGGGGACAAAATAAGAAGCCGAAAGGCGGATGTTCTTCGTGGCGGCGGCGATGGCGAGCAGATACATGAGGCGAACGCTCTCGGTGCCGTCGCGCGGCGAACTAAAAAATACCTGGGCCAGGTCGTCGCCGGCGGGCTGGAGTTCTGGAAAGTACTCCTCGGTATCGAGCACTCGGCCGGTGGTTTTGATCCAGTTGTCCATGAAGGCCGCCTGCATCTGGCCGACCGCCGGACCTTCGAGGCGAAACTGGGTGTCGCGCCAATGTTTTGGCGCGTCGGCGTTGCCTTGCCAGAGGTCGGCCAGTCCGGCGCCGCCGATGAAACCGATCTTCCCATCGACAATGAGCAGCTTGCGGTGATCGCGGTGGTTGAGCCGGGCGAGATTGAACCAGACGAGCGGATTGTATTTCGCCACTTCCACGCCCGCCTCCCGCATGACCTGGAGATCGCGCGAGTCCACCTTGCGTGAGCCGACCCAGTCAATAAGCACCTGGACTTTGACCCCGGCCCGCGCGCGTTCGGCCAGTGCTTCAGCAAATTTTTGTCCGATGTCGCCCGACCAGTAAATGTAGGTTTCCAGATCGATGGATTTCCCGGCGCTGCGGATGGATTCGAGCATCGCCGGAAAGATCTGATCGCCGTTGATTAAGGCGCTGACGCGGTTGCTGGCGAGGATGGCGGGACCGATCAGATGGCCCATCGACCGCAGAAACTGGGGGTTGTGCACCGAGTATTCATGGTCGAGTTGGTAGCGAATTCCTCGACCGTGAAAACTGGAGCAGCCCGGAATTCCCGTCATAAGGAGCAGAACGAATCCAGCCTTCAGCGCAAATGATCTGGTGAAACCGGGGGAAGCGTGGCTGTCCATTGCGCCTCAATCGTAATCAGACGCAGAGAATTTCCAATCACAGATTGGACAGAGGCGCTGCTTCTACTAACATACCGGAGGCGACCGCGCGTGACCATGAACCGACTGCCGAAAGTCAAATGTCCTGCATGCAAAAAGGAGGGCGACTGGTTCGCCGGTGCCTATGGGCCATTCTGCTCGCATCGCTGCAAACTTATTGACCTGGGCAAATGGTTCAATCAGGAGAACGCGATCAGCGAGCCGTTGCGGCCGGAGCATCTCGAGAAATACGCGGACTTGCCGCCGGGGGAGCATTTGGACCGCGCGGAGGCAGAAGAGAAATGAAGAACGGGTCTGGCGTCAGGGGATTGCATCAAACCGAGATTCGTTCTGGAACGACTCGCCGGTCAGAGACTGACGCTCATCAATCCTTGTTCTTGTTTCCCGATGGGGATCGTCCACACTCTCACCATCGCCTATGAGCCGCCGCAAGTTTTTCCCGCTCTTGATTCCATTCGCTTTGCTGTTCTGTTTCTGTTCGTTACTCAGCTTCGCAGCCGACAATCCGAAGAAGATCGTGCTCATTGCAGGGCCGATCACCGGCCATCCAAAGGAGGCGCACGAATACGAGAAGAACGTCATCCTGCTCAAACAACTGCTCGACACTTCGCCCGACCTGCAAAGCAAGGTGCGTGTGGAGGCGCACTTTCGCGGCTGGCCAAAAGACCCCTCAGCGCTGGACGACGCCGACACAATCTTCCTGACTTCGGATGGCACCGACCGCGACGAGAAGAATCATCCGCTCTACGTCGGCGACCATCTCCAGGTCATTGAGCGGCAAATGAAACGTGGCTGCGGCCTTGTATTCTTCCACTGGAGCACCTTTAACCCAGTGCGTGTTCACGACCGGGTCACCGAATGGGTCGGCGGTTACTTTGACTATGAGACCGGTGCGGCGCCGAATCACTGGTATTCCGCCATTCAGACCTGGAAAGCTGATTCAGAGCTGGGAACACCGGGGCATCCCATTCTGCGTGGAGTGAAACCGTTCACGACGCAGGAGGAATACTATTATCGGATTCGTTTCCGGGATAATGATACGCGTCTCACGCCCATCATCGTTACACGTCCGCCCAAGGAGACGAATGACTTTACGGTCGGCTGGGCCGTCGAACGCGCGAACGGCGGACGCGGTTTCGGTTTCACCGGCGGCCATTTCTACGCGAACTGGTGGAACG
>Ga0066709_100005530_pt1 | contig 10431 bp, 7 predicted proteins | sample GraSoiAngelo_158_FD_79665 | JGI IMG/M metagenome (GOLD analysis project Ga0066709, IMG submission 79665) | Grasslands soil microbial communities from the Angelo Coastal Reserve, California, USA - 14_1009_16_30cm | ecosystem: Environmental > Terrestrial > Soil > Grasslands | place: USA... | reverse complement strand
GGGCTTGGCGGGGAGTCACGGGAGCACGCCGAAAGCTATAGTGGCCCGCAGGAGTCCCGGTTAGCTTCCTTGAGCCGAGGAGTTGGAGAGGTGGCCGAGTGGCTGAAGGCGGCGGTTTGCTAAGGGGCTCGGTCGCCTTCCCCCCGAGTCCTTCGGCGTGCCAGGCAGTACCGCCGCTTCACCTTGGCCGACCGACGCGCTTCCCTCCGCGTCCGCCCAGAGCTGCTCATTCCGGGAGTGTCTGCCACCAGTTTCGCCACCACCTGACGTAGGTGAGACTGGTAGCGGCGGCCCTCCAACCCCCGGTCATAGCCTAAAAGGCTCTCGGCGGAACGCGGCCCTTTGGGCTCGCCCAGAATCGAGGCCAGGACCGTCCGCACCGGAGCGGGCCATCGTGGCGCGCGACGAGCCCCACCGCCCGGAGAATCGAGCGCCCTAAGGGCAACACGAGTCCCACCAAACACCACCTGAACCCGGATCCGGTCGCAAGCGAGGGCCACGGCACCTTCCGCTTTGACCCAGCGAGAGAGCGTTCAGGATGGCAGAGCTAGCTGCCTTATGACATCGTCCAGTGTCATGATTCGCTTCCAATCGAGCTTCCGCCTCGCACCGGCCACCACCAAGCCCATTTCACGCATAACGGCCAGGTTCTCATCCCACCAACCCTCCCATCCCTCGGTTGGCGCCAGCTCCGCCTCGAAGCGATCATCGGGTCGAAGGAGATCTGCTGGCACCTCAAGCGCCCTGCCCACGGCGTCCCGTACCGCGACGACCTGCTTAGGGTCCAACCCGCTGCCCTTGTAGAAAACCTCAAAGAATTGAACGCCATCCATGGCTTGCCGCCCGGCGAACCTACTGCCCTTGATCCTACGCATCTCGCGCGTGCCGATCCGCGCAGCGACCCCAGCAACGCCGGCGAGGATGGCTGCAACCGCCCAACCAATAGCAGACATGGCGTGGGACCTCCACTAGCTGCGCTAACGGATTGCTCCGGCGGCACACTGCGCTTCTATACCGAGGTCATAGCCACCGACTAGCCCAGTCACGCCGAATCCAGCCCGCCCAAACCACTTGCCAATGCCCGAGAACACGTCGCTCCCTAACACCCCATCGAGCCACATGCCCAGCCGATGGGCCCAACTCCCCGTCTGGACCGACGACCCAAGGATATACCCTCCTTTGCCACCGGCGGCCACGCTGGCGCCCGCGTTCGCAAGTAACCCGACGCCGAGCGGGGTGCTGGTGTACTTTCCGATGCACGTCCCGATGGGCACGAGCACGGCCGGGATCATGTCGGTCTCGGAATACACGCCAGCATTGAGCAGATCTCCCCGCATCAGTTCGATAGCCTGTTCGATAGCCGCGTCGGAGCCCCTGGGGCTGGGGTGTGCATTCGCCCCCTGATCGCGCGGCGTCGAGAATGGCCACTTCGGTGCCTCCACCGTGACCGGGTCAACTGTCACCGCGCCCAGAGTGGCGAGCGTGTATTCCCCTCCGGTTGCTGACTCGCAGCTGAACGTCATTGTCCCGGCGTCGAGGTCGATTTCGATCACCAATTGATACCCAGCGGCGCACCCCTCCAGTCCGAACGGGTCGCTGCTGTTCGCTGGGTCGTTGGCTACGTACGCGTACAGATTGATCCCGCCCGCGAGGCCGATCGGATCCTCCGACATGAACCGCCCGAGCTGCGGGTCGTAATACCGCGCGCGCATATAATAGAGGCCTGTCTCTTGATCGTATTCCCGGCCCGCGAAGCGATAGCGCACCACTAAGCCTGTGTCGGCGGTGGTGGCACCCCAGGGCGTCTGGGTGGTGATTCCCCCGAGATAAGACTTGATCAGCGTCCCTCCGTCCCAGGTCGCGAGGCCGCGGACTGAGCCATTGTCCGGATCGGTCAGCGCCACAGCCGTTACCGCCCCCGCAGCGCTCTTGAGGCTGAATAGATTGTCTACCGCGGACCCATAGTTGTACTCCGCCTTCACCACAGTCGTGGCGTTCTGGCCAAGCACATCTAGAAGCACCTGAGCTCCGACATCGTAGACGAACCAGAGCGAATCGGCCCCACTGACTTTCAGCACGCGGCGGCCGAAGGCGTCGTAGCGGAAGGCAGCTGCCACGGAGCCGCCCGAGGTCACCTGAGTAAGCCGGCCCAGCGCGTCCCAACTGTAGCCGTAAGTGGCAGCCCCTCTCACCTTGGAGACGATGTTGCCGTTTCCGTCGTAGCCCAGCGTGGAGCCGTTGAAGCTGCCCGTCCGGTTCCCAGCCAGAATGCCCGCCCCGCCCTCCGTACGGTTCCCCGCAGCATCGTAGCTGTAGGCAGTGCCCGTGCCAGCGTACTCGTTGACGCACGAGCCGCCGCCGCTGGCCGAGTCGCACGCGTTGACCAGGCGACCGAGCGCGTCGTAGGCGTACCGGCGGATCGTGGGTGTTGCCCCGGTAGGCGTCCGGCGCGTGACCCGGCCGAGCGAGTCGCGGGCGAACGTCGCACCGAACTGCGAAAGCGACGCGGGATAGACCTGACTCAGGAGCTCGTGGCGTGGTCCAAACGCCCGGCTCAGGCTCCACGCCGTCCCGGGGCTCGGTGTGTAGGTCAGGACGGAATCCAACAGCTCGACGCTGCGTGTGACGACCACGCAGTTAACCTCGGCACACAGAGTGTCGAGGGTCCCGCGGGACGACTCGTAGCCGTAGCGGGTGTAACCCGTGTACGGCGGGTTGTTGCTCGAGACCGAGACCTTGGTCACCCGGCCGTGACTATCGTATTCATACGTGACAGTGAAGGTCGCATTGTGCACCTTCTGCACGACGGTGTCGACGCGTCCGGCGACATCGAAGTGAAGGGAGTCGTACGCGTTCGCATTCACCCCGGCCTCCCAGCGGCCGTTGGGGCCGTAGCGGAACGTATCGGCAGGGAAATCCGGTCCCGAGCGTGTGAGCAGCCGCCCCAGGCTGTCGTACGTCATCGTGATCAGATCCCCGCGGCGCGTCCGGACGGTTCGCAAGTTGCCAGCTCGATCGTATTTCAAGGTATCGGCCTTAGTACTGTCAGCGAGGTCGTGCCGCGTGACCAACTGGCCCAGGGCAGTAGAGGTGAACTTGTACACCTGTCCCTTGGGATCAACCACGTGTTCGAGAGCGAGGCTCGCCGGATGATATTGCCACTGCGTCGTCTGGCCGAGCGGATCCCGCTGGGAGACGACCTGATTGAGCAAGCCGTAGGTCATGCTCCACGGCCCCGAGTTAGGCCACGACGTCGTATCGGCGCGGCCGGCGTTGTCGTAGTGCACGTGGGTCACGGATCCGCTCGGGCCAATGGTCTGCTGTACGTTCCCCCACGCCAGGTCATAGAGGAAGCGCGTCGCGTGATTCAAGCTGTCAACGAGCAGCGTGTCCCGGCCACGAGAATCGGGGTAGTGGGTCACGAGCACTCGGGCGCCCACGGGCGTGGAGTACGTGCCGGTGTTTCCCACGGTGACTCGCTTGAGGCCGCCCGCCGGACCGCCGTCCGCGCCGGTGTAGTAATAGTAGTCCATCCGGGACACGGTGCCGCTGATCGTTATGAGGTCATTACGGGTGTTGTAGGTGTAGCCGATGATTGCGCCCGTTGTGAGGTCTTCGACCGTCGTGAGCAGGTACCCCAGATAAGTGTAGCGCGTCTGATGCCCATCCGGCTCGGTCACGAAGGTCGGGCGGGAAGCATTGTCCCGAGTAAGGGTTGTGGCGCCGTTGATGGGACGGGCGACAGTCGTTGCCGCCCCGAACTTGTCCAACGCGTACTTCGTCGTCGCGTTCAGCGGGTCGGTGGTCGACGCCCAGACCGTGTCCGCCCTCACCAGGGCCTTGGCGCTTCCGCTCGTGGTGCCCGCGATGGCAGGCTGCCAGACCACACGTTCCGCCGCAGTAAACGTCGTGGTAGGACGCACGGACGACCCGTCGAATAGCGGAACCGGTGGAGCTGCGATTGAACTGATTCGATTTAGACCATCATACGCGTAGTCGGTGGACTGGCCGGCCCGGTCGGTCACGGTCGCGAGCAGTCCGGAGGCGCTGTAGCTGAACGTGGTCGCATAGGAATCAGGGTCGGTGACCTTGTAAAGCTTGCCTGCCGCATCGGTCCAATAGACCGTGGTCCGCCCGGCGGGGTCGGTCGCGGACTGTAGCTTCCCGCTTGCACTGGATCCCTGGCCCGTGTAGTTGAGGCTGATCACCTTGCCCATCGGATCGGTGATCGCGGTCAGGAGGGTATCGGTATAGGTCAGCGTGCTCTGGTTGCCGAAGCGATCCACGGCGCGAGTCATCCGTCCCGTGGCGTTGAACTCCACAAACGTGCTATCGAGATACGCACGCCGATACGTGGCGGTGCCACTGTTGTACGTCAGGCTCGCGCTCGTGCCGTCGGGCGTCACGAAGACGCAGGTCGAGCAGGCACGATCGTAGTAAATGATCGAGCCATCGCCTTCGGTGATCACAACCGAGCTGCTCCCTGGAAGCAAGTACAACCGCTGCACTCCGGCCGCAGTGACACCGACGCCATACACGCTCCTCGATTCGTCATCGACGAGCAGTCGTGTGGAGACCGTGGTCGACTGCACACTCCCCGTCGCATAGTTGGAGGTCACTGTGACGTTCACGGCGTACGCCCCGGTGCTGAGACCATTGGCCTGGGCGTCGAGTGCGGCGACCAGCCGGGCCGTCTGGGTCGTGCCGGCAGCGTAATAGACGGTCTGGGTGCCGTTCAAAAGGGTCAGGAGCGCGCCGCTCGACGCCAGGCGCACCTGGACCGTGCGCGTGGTGGGATACGGATAGATCCCGCCGTCCCCCTGGTTGCTGACGTCGAGTTGCACGACTGGGGTGGGCTTGTGGGTCGAGCTGTTGTACACAAGCGAGAAGCTCCGCGCAGCGCCGAGGGAGGTGTAGACTGGCGTCGCGTGTGACGCGATCAGGTCGAAGCAGGCCGCCACGCACTTGGACACGTCGCGGTAGCTGGCGTTGTGCGGTGTGAGAGACACGGTCGGCGGAGTATTCCCGTCCGCGCTGATGGGCACCGTGTAACCGCCCGTGCTCGATGCTCCCGTCGTGCCACGAGCAGTGAGTGTAAGTCCACCGCTCCCGACGGCGCCCACGGAATAGGAGGCGCTCACGCTGGTGGAGCCGCCGTAGAAGAGCGTTACGGAGGAGGTGCTGGTGCCTGTGCAGGTGACATTCCCAGAGCTGGCGCAAGTGATCGTGTAGGTATCGCCTTCGAGGCCCGTATTCTCGACCGTAAATGTCTCGCTGAAGCCGCCGCTGTTGGCCGGGCGCGCGCGCGTCGTGGCGCTATTCGGGGTGACCGAGACCATGAAGCAGTTTGACGGAGGCGGAGGGTCATCGAGGAAACAGGGATCTTGCGCCGATGCGCGCGCAGGAGTGCTAAACCTAAGAAGCCCGCATATCAGGCACGTCAGGGACAGGGAGAGACGCCGCGCAGCCACGAGCCGCTCCGGACAGAGGATTGGCCGAATGTCCCAAGCACGCGGTGTGCCGTCGCCGGCTCGTGGTCGCGGCGCGTCAGTCAACGAGTTATGGTGCGGTGGCGAGCTCGTCGTCGCACTCGGTCGCATGCTGTCGCGCGACTGTCGCGCGACTCACCTGAGGGGAGGCGAGAGCCCGGCGCGCTTGAGTCGGCGGTAGAGCGTGGCGCGGTGGACGCCGAGGGCCGAGGCGATGCAGTAGGCGTCCCAGTCATTTTCCTCGCAGACCCTCAGCAGCCGGGCACGCTCTTGCTGCGCTGTCTGCCCACTGGGTTCGCTCCGGTTCCCGAATGCAGGCCCCGATGCCGCGCCCAGCTCTATCGCCTCCACCAGCGCCCCTGCGGACAGGGTGCTGTCGTCCACAAGCCATCCCACCCGCTCTATCGCGAGTCGCAGCTCGCGGACGTTCCCAGGCCAACTGTAGTTGGACAGCGCGTGCGCCGCGGCGGTGTCCAGCGTGCGGCCCTGTAGTGCAGCGAAGTGCATGGCCAAGGGAAGGATGTCCTCCGGTCGCTCGGCGAGTGGCGGCAGCTGGATCACGACACCGGACACACGGTGGAACAGGTCGAGCCGGAACAGGCCTCCTGCCAGGCAGTCCCGGACATCACTCTGGACTGCGGAAACGACGCGGAGGTCAATCCGCCGTTTCGTTGCCTCGCTGAGCCGCCGCACCTCGCCCGTCTCGAGGACGCGGAGGAGCTTCGCCTGGCCTTCCACAGGGAGGTTCAGCAGCTCGTCGAGGAAGAGCGTGCCTTGATCCGACCGCTCGATCAGGCCCTCCGTCGAATCCACGGCGCCCGTGAACGCGCCCCGCCGGTGCCCGAACAGCAGGCTTTCGACCATCTCGCGCGGCAGCGCGCCGCAGTTCAGATCGACGAACTCGCCACGGCGCCGGCTTAGACGGTGAATGTGCCGGGCGACCAGATCCTTTCCCGTTCCAGTCGGACCAACGAGCAGAATGGGGAGCGGCGTCGGTGCGAATCGTTCGACCAGAGCCCTGGCGCGTCGAATCGCGGCGGACTCGCCGATAATCGGGTCGGGTGCCGCGTTTTCGAGGACGAGACTCCGCTGAGCGTGCGTCACCGCCCCTCCCCCTTCGGCAGTCGCGGCGCCGTCACGCTATCCGCATCCGCATCGGTCTTGAGGATCCGCGGCGTGAGGAAGAGGTAGAGTTCCGTCTCCGTGCGTCGCCGGCTCGCGCTCCCAAACAGTCCGCCGATGATCGGGATGTGGGAGAGAATCGGGATCCCGCTCTGGTTCACCTCCCGCTGCTGATCCTTGAGCCCCCCGAGCACGATCGTCTGGCCGTCGCGAACCAGGAGCTGCGTGACTGCTTCTCTGGTCGAGATTACCGGCGCGTCGAACGCCACCTCGCTCGTCGCGGCATTCACCTCCTGCTGGACGACCAGTGAGACGTACCCATCCTGGTTGATAGTCGGCCGCACGGTCAGTCGGGTGCCCACGTCACGGTACTGCACGACCTGATCGCGCGTGGGGGTCTCCGTCGGCAGGGAGCGGCTGACCTGGATGAACGGCCGCTGCGAGCCGACGAGGAGCCGCGCCTCGGTGTTGTTGGATGCGAGGAGCACCGGTCGCGACACGATCTTCACGTCGCCCCGGCTCGCCGCGGCGCGCAGCGTCGCATCAATGTCGGCGTGCCCGAGCTTCATGAGGTGGATGACGACGTCTCCCAGCCCACCGCCCGTGACCGTGACGTCCGCGGTGCCATTTCCCTTGTCCACCGGCTGGGGGGGGACGAAGAGATCGGTGCCGAGCGAGAAGCTGCGGTCGCGCCGCGCCTCGACGATCAGCACCTCGATCAGCACCTGCAACGGGCGGATGTCGAGCTGCTCGACGGCCTGCTCGAGCACCTCGAAATCCGCCGACGAGGCGCGGATCAACAACGAATTCGTCAGTTGATCCGGGACGATGGTCACGGGACCGGACAGGTTTGCGGATTTCGCACCCGACGGCGCGGGAGCCGCGGGCGGGGGCTGCGCCGCCCCCGCGGGCGGCACCACGTTGCGCCGCAACTCGTCGGAGAGCGTGGGCGTCGAGAGCCCGGCCCGACCTGAGAACTCGCCCCCGGCGCCGAACAGCAGATTCACCGTCGCCGCCACGTCCGCCGCGCGGGCGTGCTTGAGGCGGGTCACGAAGAGTTGGACGGCAGCCCCGACACCCTGCCCCACCGCCCCGGGCGGGAGCCCCGCGCCACCGCCGACTCCACCGGGCTGTAGAGGGCGGGAGGGGGCGGTAGCGATGCGGAAGAACGCCGAGTCTTCGGCGAACTCGAGGCCCTGCGACTCGACCAAGCCCTTCAGCAGCCCGCGCAGCCCGGCGCGCGGCACGGCTGTCGGGGTCTCCAAAGAGACGCGCGCAGGCTGGATGCTGCCCACGAGCACTGGCTTGGGGAGATAGCGGCCGAGGGCCTGGATGACACCGCGGATGTCGGTGTCGACGAAGCGGACTGAGATGCTGTCATTCACGGCGCGCACCGCCGTCGTGTCCTGCGCACTCGATGGACTGGTGGCAGAAACCAGCAGCAGAGCAATCCGCACCGCGCTCATTTCCACGGTTCCTTGACCGTGAGTGTCCAGAGGGTGTCCGGTCCCCCAATCACGACGCGATCCCAACGAATGTCCTTCACCCGCAAATCACCCACGATGTCTCCTTTGCGCACGACCCGAGGCCCGTCCACCCCCGGGAGCCCTTCGAGCAGCGCCGTCGGGCTCGCGCCCCCGTCCCACACGATCCCGTCGAGCACGAGCGTCGGCCTTGCCGCGGGGGCCGGCGGCTGACCCACGCGGAGGGGATCGTAGGCCATGGGTGCCGCCCGCTTCGTGATACGAAACGGGTCCCGTGCCACCATCGCGACGCTGCTGGACTCGCTCGTGGGGACGGGCGCCCCAGCCGGCACATCACGCTCGCCGCTCTCCCACTGCGGCAGCTCGACGCGCACGAACGGCCGCGCCGCGAGCCGCGTGCTCAACGCCAGGCCCGCGAGGGTCACGCCGGCGAGCAGGAGGTGCAGTAGTGCAGGTTTCACCCTTCCCTCTTCCCCTTTCCCGCGACCGTCAGGGAGTCCTTTAGGGCTTCCCGGCTCGGGAGGAACCACCCAGCGACCGTGACCTGGAGGCGCAACACTTCGGGCGCGCGGTCCGGCGAGTTCGGGTCCACCGCCACGATGCGCAGCTCGTTCACCGACAGGGCGGCTTCGTTGAACTCCATGGCCCGCAAGACCCCGCTCACCCCGCGGACGTCCGATTCGAGCGTGGCGCGGAGCCGCACGCGGCGAAGCCGGCCGGCCGCGGTGGAGTCCGATACCTGGTCCACGCGCTCGAGCTTTGCCGCGCTCCGCGACGCAGCCAAATTCAGCCGCCCCGAGAGATCGGCGCTTGCTTCCGCGGCGCTGCCGCCGCTCAGGATCTTGGGCGCAAGCCCCACGAGCGCCTGACCGAGCGCCGCTGCGGAATCGCGCAGCAGCGCTGCCTCCGCGAGGTCGGCCCGTGCCCGCGCCAGCAGGGCCGCCCGCTGTCGGAGCTCCGCTTCCGCAGCCAGCACGCGCCGCGCGCTCCACGGGACCACGCGGAGCAGGAGAACGGCGCCGAGCACCGCCGCTCCGCCCACGAGCAGGGCGCGGCGATCCCGCTCAGTCATGATCCTTCCCCCCGAAGGCGATCGTGAAGCGCTCCCAGTCTCTCCCCCCGAACGGCTCGCGGACGACGGGCCCTTCAAGTCGCGGCGCCGACACAGCCCCCGCCCGGTCGAGGATCGCGACGACCGCCGCGGCGTGGCGGGCAGCCCCGGACAGCACTCCGCTCCCGTCCGACCAGGCGAGGCTCGTCAGCGCGGCCGAGTCGGGGAGCGCCTGGGCGATGGCGCCGAGCGCGGCGAGGCTCCGGCCGCGCAGCCGCTCGGCGGCCATGACGGCGCGCACCGTGGCCGCGGCGTCGCGCAGCTCCCGGCGTGCTGCGAGCACCGCCGCGAGCGGTTGCTCGAGTGCGGCCAGTTCGCGTTCGACCGCCCGGCGCTCCCACGCCAGGCGCCCCACGAACAGCGCCCCCGCGCTCACCCACGCCATGACGGCGGCGACGACGAGCCGCCAGCGGCGCCGCCGCCCGGCGCGCTCCCGGCGCGCGCGCTCCGACGTCGGCAGCAGAGCGAACCGTCCCTCCTCGTCCGCGGGGGCGATCGTCTCGAGCACCAGCCCCGCCGCGCGCGCCCCGGCGGCAATGGCTTCGACCAAGGGCTCCTCGACAGCGGCGGCGCGGACGGCGCGCGCCGTCCCGTGCTCGATCCAGGCCGCATCCGTCACCAGGGCTTGGCCGTTCCGGCGAAAGAACCGCGACGCCTGATGTGCGACGAGCGCCCGCAGCACGCGCGGCTTGACGGAGGGCAGGTCGGCGAGCGTGCGCAGCTGCACCGGCGGACGCTCCAGCGCGACGGTCAGCCGCCGGCAGCCGGCTGGCGCCTCGGCCGCGAGCCGCGCGATGGCGTCCGCCAGCTCGGCGACGTCGGCGTAGCTTGACTCGCCCGCCCATGCGACCGCACCATGCCGGATAGCCTCGGCATGCAGACTCGCTCGGCCGACGCGGAGACGGAGCAGACCCGTGCGGGCAATCACTCCGTCTCCCTCCTGATCACCGCGAGCCTCCCCGCCACCGGCACCGTCGTGAGCGTCACCCGGGCCACGAGCGGCGTGCCGCGCACGCCACCTTCCACGATGGCCACGAGCTGCGTAGGCGCGAACGTCGCCGTGCGCACAAACTCCGGGTAATTCGCGTGCATCGTGATGCGCCCGGAAGAAGAGAAGAGTCCAGCCCACTCTTCGGCGTCCCGGACCGGTTGTCCTGGCAGGCGCCGGCGGACGGGCAGCGCGACGGCCTCAACCGGCTTTCGCCGCACGGGGGGCATGACCGCG
>Ga0066709_100005529_pt1 | contig 10431 bp, 6 predicted proteins | sample GraSoiAngelo_158_FD_79665 | JGI IMG/M metagenome (GOLD analysis project Ga0066709, IMG submission 79665) | Grasslands soil microbial communities from the Angelo Coastal Reserve, California, USA - 14_1009_16_30cm | ecosystem: Environmental > Terrestrial > Soil > Grasslands | place: USA... | reverse complement strand
CTGCCCGCGCTCGACGACGACGAGCTGGGGCGGACTTTCGCCGTCGTCGCGGAGCGCGACGTGCTCCTCTACCACCCCTACGACTCCTACGATCCCGTCATCGCCTTCCTCTCCAGCGCGGCCGGCGATCCCGACGTGCTCGCCATCAAGCAGAGCCTCTACCGCACCAGCGGCGACTCGCCGGTGGTGCAGTCCCTGGCCCGGGCGGCCGAGAACGGCAAGCAGGTCACGGTGGTCGTCGAGCTGATGGCCCGCTTCGACGAGCAGTCGAACATCCGGTGGGCGAAGAGCCTGGAGGAGGCGGGGGCCCACGTCATCTACGGCATCCAGGGCTACAAGACCCACGCCAAGGTGTGCCTGGTCGTGCGGCGCGGCCCCCAGGGCATCGAGCGCTACGTGCACCTGGGCACCGGCAACTACAACGAGCGGACCGCCCGCGTGTACACCGACTTCGGCCTCCTGACCGCGGACCGCGCCTTCGGGGAGGACGCCTCCGCCTTCTTCAACGCCCTCACCGGCTACTCGGATCCCCCCCGGATGAAGAAGCTGGCCATGGCCCCCACCAACCTCCGCGAGCGCTTCCTGCGCCTCATCGAGCGGGAGCGGCGGCGGGCGGAGGAAGGACAGGCGGCGGAGATCCGGGCCAAGGTCAATTCGCTCGTCGACGAGGACATCATCCGCGCCCTCTACGACGCCTCGCGGGCCGGAGTCCGCATCCGCCTCAACGTGCGGGGCATCTGCTGCCTGCGCCCCGGCATCAAGGGCGTCAGCGACACGATCGAGGTGGTCTCCATCGTGGACCGGTTCCTCGAGCACGCGCGGATCTACCAGTTCCGCAACGGCGGCGACGAGGAGGTCTACCTCTCGAGCGCGGACTGGATGCCGCGCAACCTGGACCGGAGGATCGAGCTGCTCTTTCCGGTGGCCGAGCCCGAGCCGCGGCGCAAGGTGCTGGAGGCGCTCGACGCGATGTTCCTGGACAACGTCAAGGCGCGTCGGCTCATGCCCGACGGCAGCTACAAGCGCAAGCGACCCTTGAAGGGGGAGGAGCCGTTCCGGGCCCAGATCCACATCTACCGGGAGGCGAAGCGGGCGCGGGAGCGGGCGCGGGCCGCCACCAGCGTGGCCTTCGAGCCGGTCGCCGCCCCCGCCGAGAAGGCCTCGTCGACGGGATGATGGGACGCCGTTCCCGGCTGGCCGCCGTCCTGGCGGCCGTGCTGCTGCTTCCCGCCGTTGCCCCTCCGCCGGCGGGGGCCGCGAAAGCGGGGGCGCCGAAGACGTCGACCCGGAAGACGGCCAGCAAGCCGGTCAAGAAGAAGGCGGGCCCTCGCAAGGCGCCCGCCAAGAAGGCCCCGGCCAAGAAGAAGGTGGTCGGGCTGGACCTGCCTCCGCTGCCGCCGGGCCGGAGCTGCTACCAGGCGGGCGCCGAGGTGCCCGAGCCGGCGCTGCTCAAGGACGCGCGCATCGGAGTCCCCGAGAAGGTGCGGGGCGGCGCGCTCAAGTCCGCCCTGCTCGTCTACCAGGTGCTCGTCGACAAGACCGGCCGCATCGCCGAGGTCAAGACCGTCGGGCCGCAGCCGAAGGAGGTGCCCTGGCCGCAGCTGCACGAGGCCGCCATCGGCGCGCTCAAGAAGTACAAGTATGCCAAGACCGTCGTGCGCGGCCGGCCGTCCCCGGTGTGCCTGATGGTCAGCCTGAACATGGACCTGCGCTGATGGACCGCGCCGTCGCGGCACCCGTGCTGGGGGCCCAGGAACGGGACGCTTTCCGCCGCGGGGTCGCCGAGTTCAACGCCGGCTACTACTTCGAGTGCCACGACACGCTCGAAGGCATGTGGGCCGGGATCCGCGGCCCCGCCCGCGACTTCTTCCAGGCCCTCATCCAGGTCTCGGTCGCCTTCTACCACCTCACCGGCGGCAACCCGGCCGGCGCGGAGAGCATGCTGCGCCGCGCTCTCAAGCGCTTCGAGCCCTATCCGGACCGCTATTTCGGCTTCGACCTCGCCGCCCACCGCGCCGAGCTGAGCGCCTGGCTCGACCGCATCCGCGCCGGACAGGCCCAGGACGCGAGCGCGGCCGAGCTGCCCCGGTGGAGCTTCGGCCCGCCGGAGGCGTGAGCGGGAGCCCTCGGCATGCTAGGTTGAGTCATGCGCCGGCGGCTGCTCCTCCCGGCCGTCCTCTTGGCGGTCCTGATCGCGGAGCCGGGCCCGCCCGCGCCCCGAGCGCGGCGGGTGCCGGTCGGGGACTGGGGCGGGCCGCGGGTCGCGGTCTCGGTCGAAGAGACGCAGGCCCACCTGGAGTTCGACTGCGCCCACGGCCGCATCCCGCGTCGTCTGAACGTCGATGGCCGGGGCCGCTTCCAGGCCGAGGGCCGCTACGTCGCCGAGCACGGCGGGCCGGTGCGGGCCGACGAGGCGGACGAAGGCCGTCCGGCCCGCTACTCCGGGGTGCTCTCCGGCCGGACCCTGACCCTCACGGTGCGCCTGGCGGGCGGGGAGACGCTCGGGCCCTACACGCTCGGGCTGGGACAGCCCCCCCGCCTCATGAAGTGCAAGTAGCCTCTCACTGCTTCACGACCTTGATCTCGTCGACGGCCGCTCCCCAGTCGGTCACGCTCACGTCGGTCGTGAGGCGGAACTGGATCTTCACGTTGCTCTGGCCGGCGTAGGCGCTCAGGTTGAGGGTGGCCAGCGGCGCCCACAGGTTCCAGCTCGCGCTCTGACCGCTGACGTGGACGAGGGCGGTCCAGGTCGTCCCGCCGTCGGTCGAGATGCGCACCTCGAAGAAGTCGAAGCCCGTCTCGGTCGAGTGCTTGAAGGCGTAGGTCAGGGTGGCGGTGCTGGCGCCGGCCAGGTTGAGCACCGGCGTCGTCATCCGCGCGTCCCCGTTGTTGCCGTAGTTGCCGGTGGGGTTGGCCGGGTTGCCCGCGCGGTAGCGCCAGCTCCCGGCGTAGGCCGAGGTCGAGTTGCGGAACCACTGGGTGTCGGTGGTGGTGCTGCTGAAGGTGAGGCTGGTGGTGGCCGACTCGGCGCCGTCGTAGAAGACCGTCACCGGTCCGGTATTGCTCACCGTCACCGTCACCGTCGCGCTCGTACCCACGTTGCCCGCCGCGTCGTAGGCCTTGGAGACGAGGCCGTGGCTGCCCGCCGCGTAGGCGGTGGTGTCCCAGGCGAAGCTGTAAGGCGAGGTGGTGTCGGTGGCCTTGAGCGCGGCGTCGACGTAGAACTCCACCTTCGTCACGCCGATGTTGTCGGAGGCCGAGGCGGAGACGGTGGTCGTCCCGCCCACGGTGGCGCCGCTCGCGGGCGCGGTGATCGACGTCGTCGGCGGAACCGTGTCGGGCGCGGGCGGCGTCACGGCGAAGACGAGGTCGTCGTGGTCGTCATAGGCGCCCGTGCTGCATGCCGCCGCGCTGCCCTGGTAGCGGAACCGGGCGCGCACCGCCTGCAGGGTCCCGCTCGGCAGCGTGTAGCTGGCAGAGAGGGTCTGGGCCCCGGCCGCGCCGGGGGTGAGGGTCGTGATGAAGGTCCAGGCCGGGCTCGTGGCATCGGCCGCGTAGTAGAGGTCCAGGTGGTCCGACGAGGGACTGCTCCAGGCCCACACGGTGGCGTCGATCCTCACCGTCTTGCCGGCGGCAAAGGGCGCGCCGTCGGCGGTGGAGACCTTGATCCGGTCGTTCGACTCGTCGGAGTGGAATGTGCCCGAGGTGCCGTCGGCGCAGGAGGCGTTGACGGTGTTGGGCTGGTTGGGCTCGGGCCCCTTGCCGTCCCGGCCGAGGAGGAGCGACGGGCCGGAGTCGCACACGCTGCCCACCGATGAGCAGCGCGGCGCTTTCAGGCCGGTGTCGAAGACCGCGGTGGTGCCCCCGGCCGGGTTGACGGTCAGGGTGAGGCCGGCCCCATGGCTCAGCGAGCCGGAGGTGCCGGTCACGGTCAGGCCGGAGGTGCCGGTCGCCGCCGTGGCGGACGCAGTCAGGGTCAGGGTCGAGCTGGCGCTGCCGCCCGACGGCGGCGTGACCGGGTTGGGCGAGAAGGAGGCGGTGACGCCGGACGGCAGCCCGGACGCGCCGAGGCTCACCGCGGAGCTGAAGCCGTTGGCGCTGGCGACCGTGATCGAGCTCGTCCCGCTCGTGCCCTGGGTGACGGTCACCGAGGAAGGCGACGCGGAGACGGAGAAGTCGGGCGCCGGGGGGCCGCCGCAGGAGTCGAACTTGAACGACGCGATGCGGGTGCTCCAGTTGAAGGTGCCGCTCGCCTTCAAGTACTCGTTCGTGTACCAGAACGTGCAGTCGTCGCTGGGATCGATGGTCATGGCGCTGTAGTCGCCCCAACGGCTGAGGCTGGCGGTCTGGGACCCGACGCCGGTGAACATCTCGGTCTCGGCCTGCAGGGTGCCCGGAGAGTCGGTGGCCAGGCGCCCCGTGTAGCGGATGCTCGGCCGCACGGTGCCGCTGGAGACGCTGTAACCCATCAGCATGTTGCCCGAGCGGTCCTGGGCGATGCTGCCCATCCAGCGGTGGTTGGCGTCGGGCGAGAACGTCCCCTGCTGGAACACGGACGGCCCGGCATTGGGGCTGCGGATCTCGTACCAGCGGACGCCCGCGTGCCCGGACACGTCGACCGAGTGGTTGACGACGAGCGACTCGTGGTCGCTGAAGTTGCGGTAGGCGAGGCGGTACATGAGCCGGTCGGCCAGCGAGTCGAGCCTCTGCGTGGTGCTGGGCTGGGTGACGCAGGTCCCGCCGTTGCACGCTTCGGTGAAGGCGGCCCCCGCGACGTGGGTGGGACCGGTGAACGTCGAGCTGGCCGGGCTCGCCCAGTCCACGTGGAACTTCCAGAGGTTGAGCCCGTTCAGGTTCACGTCGTCGAAGGCCAGGAAGTAGTTGGGCGATCCCGCCGGCGGCGGGGTCGACCCATCCAGGTCCGAGGGCAGCAGGCCGCCGTAGTTGGTGCCGAGCTGGAAGCACTGCATGGCCCCCGGCGTGCCGCTGGCGGTGAGCATCTGGTTGCGGTCGAAGGCGCAGACCTTGGCTCCCAGGAAGGCCTGGGTCGTGCCGTTGAACATGTTGAACGAGATGTAGTACGCGTCCGGCCACACGCCGGCCTTGGGGTAGTCGTTGAAGTCCGAGAACTGGTAGGCGAAGCGCCGCCACGTGCCGGTGGCGTCGGACGTCGTGGAGACGGCGATGCACTGGAAGTAGGGCGAGGCCGACACCGCGAACTGCGTCATGACCCAGCGGTCGGCGGCCTTGTCGTAGACGACGATGGGGTCGCCGCTGTTGTCCGATTCGCAGCGGCCCCCGAAGCCCTGCCAGAGGGTGTTCCCGTTGGCGGGGCCGTAGACCATGTTGCCGGTCGCCTTGTCGAACACCGCGAAGGCGGTGTTGACCCACTGCACGTACTGGGTGGCGCCCATCGCGCCCTCGGTGTCGGGCGGAGCGCCGGTGATCGAGCAGTTGCGGACGCCCACGCCGTCGAAGTTGGGGCCCGCGGTGGCGGCGACGAGGGGCCCGGGTGCGGCCTGGAGGACGGGGTCCGGTTGGCTGCCCAGGGCCCGGAAAGAATGATGATGGGGAAGGCGCTTGACGGCGTGCTCCTCGTTGTCCTGGAAGCGCGGCGGGATGGGCCGGATGCTCCGCAGCGGCGGTGAGACGTCGCTGTAGTCCAGCTCGATGAGCTCGGCGCCGACCCTTCGCTCGACCTTCTCCCGCGGCGCGCCCCGGACGGGGAGGACGGCCATCACCAGGGCGGCGCCGACGAGCGTCCCGGCTGTCTTCCGGCCCATTCACACTCTCCTGTCAGGTTTCGCGTGGGGAGGGACTAAGACAGTAATGCAGCTCTTCGAACTCTGTCAAGAATTATCCACTTGGCCGTGGGGGTACCGAACGGACGGAAGGTCAGTAGCCCATGGCACAGCCGTCCTTGCGTGATTCCGTGGCTCCCGCCAAGACGCCGGTGACGGGGTCGCGGGCCACCGCCTGGTAGCCGCCGAAGAGCCCGACCGCGTCCACCACGCGGTGGCCGCGCTTGACGAGCTCGCGGCGCACCTCGTCCGGCACGCCGCTCTCGAGATGAAGGATCCCGCCGCCGGCCATCACCGTCCCCGTGGGCTCCGACGATTCGGTGTGGTAGAAGCGCGCGGCGTCGCCGGCCTCCTGGAGGTTCATGGCGAAGTCGACCAGGTTCACGACGACCTGGACATGGCCCTGGGCCTGCATGTCGCCGCCCATCAGCCCGAAGGCCAGCCATGGCTTGCCGTCGCGCATCGCGAAGGCGGGGATGATGGTGTGGAAGGGACGCTTGCCCGGGACGAGCGAGTTGGGCCGGCCGGGCCGGAGGTCGAAGAGGGCGCCGCGGTTGTGCAGGGCGAAGCCGTCGACCGCGTAACCGGAGCCGAAGCCGGAATAGTTGCTCTGGATGAGCGACACCATGCCCCCCTCGCCGTCCGCCACCGCGAGGTACGTCGTGTCGCCGCGGTTCAGCGCCGGCTGGCCCGCTTCGTAGCGGGCGGCGGCCCGCTGCGGATCGATGAGCTTCGCCCGGGCGCGCGCGTAGTCCTTTCCCAGCAGGCCCTCCACCGGGACCTGGGCGAAGGCGGGATCGGCGATGTAGCGGGCCCGATCCTCGTAGGCGAGCTTCTTGGCCTCGACCATCGTGTGCCAGAACGCCGCCGACTCGCGGCCCATGGCCTTCAGGTCGTAGCCTTCGAGGATGTTCAGCATCTCGAGGGCCGCGATGCCCTGGGTGTTGGGAGGAAGCTCGAAGACCCTCACCCCGCGGTAGTCGGTGGAGACGGGCTCCACCCAGTCCGAGTGGTGGCGGGAGAGGTCCTGCTCCGAGAAGAACCCGCCGTTGGCCTTCGAGAAGGCCACCACGTCCGTCGCGATCCGTCCCCGGTAGAAGGCGTCCCGGCCGCCGCGCGCGATCGCTTCGTAGGCGGTGGCGAGCTCCGGGTTGCGGAAGACCTCGCCCTCCCGCGGGGCGCGGCCGCCGGGCAGGTAGGTGGAGGCGAAGCCGGGCTTGCCGCGGTCGAGGGCTTCGCCGCGCTCCCACAGCCCGGCGATGACCTGCGGCACCGGCGCGCCGTCCCGCGCCGCGGCGATGGAGGGGGCGAGCAGCTCGGCCATCGGGAGCCGGCCGAACTTCGCATGCAGCTCGGACCAGCCGTCCACCGTCCCCGGCACCGTCCACGCGTAGGGGCTCGAGGCGGGAATGTTCCCGTCGGCATCGGCGGGAACCTTGTCCGCGGTGAGCGCGGCGGGAGCCCGGCCGGAGCCGTTCAGGCCGTAGAGGCGGCCGGTCTTCGCGTCCCAGACGATGGCGAACAGGTCGCCGCCGATGCCGCACGACATCGGCTCCATCACGCCGAGGGCGGCGTTGACCGCGATGGCGGCGTCGGCGGCGCTGCCTCCTTTCTTCAGCACGTCCACGCCGATCTGGACCGCGAGCGGGTGGGCGGCGGCCACCATCCCGTGACGGGCGAAGACGACGGACCGGGTGGCGAAGGCGCGCCCCTCGGGCCGGTCGGTGCCGGTCGATGCGGAGCCCATCAGCGCGACGAGGACGATGCCGGGCCATCGGCGCATCCCTCTGCTCCTCCCTTCTCCACGTCGTGGCCGGCCGCGATCCAGGCACTCGTCCCGCCCACGACGTTGACGAGATCGGCAAAGCCGTGGCGCTCGAGCAGGCTGGTGGCCGCGCTCGAGCGGTAGCCTCCGGCGCAGATCACGGCGGTGGGCCGGGCGGGCTCGAGCCGCGCCCGGTCGCGCTCGAGCCGGTCGAGGGGAAGGCTCACCGCCCCCGGGACGTGGCCGGCGGCGTACTCAGCGGGCCGCCGGACGTCCACGACCTGGAGGTGCGGCACTTCGCGCCGCCGCGAGGCCAGCTCGTCCACGGCGATCTGCGGGAGGGTCGTCAGGGGCGATCCTGCCCGGTGCCAGGCGGCCACCCCGCCGGCCAGGTAACCAGCGACCCTCTCCAGGCCGACGCGGGCCAGCCGCGTCACCGCCTCGGCCGCCCCGGACTGGTCCTCGGCGATCACCACGATGGGCCGATCAGGCGGGACGAGGATGCCCGCCCAGGAGGCGAACTGGCCGCCGAGGCCGACGTTGAGGGAACCGGGCAGGTGGCCGGCGCCGTAGGCCGCGGAGGGACGCACGTCCAGCAGGACGGCGCCGGCTCCGGCCGCCTCCTGCACCGCGTCCGGCGCCAGAGCGGGCGGGAGGGGACGGCCGGCCAGCGGCGGCGCGCCGCCGCGATTGATCTCCACGTCCATCGCGAAGTACGGGGGAAGCTCGGGGAGGTCGGCGGTCATCATCTCGATGAAAGCAGTCCTGGCCATCGGCTGCAGCGCATAGTTGGCGCGGCGCTGCTCGCCGATCGTCGACCAGGTGTCGGCGGAGATGTTGCGGCCGCAAAGGGAGCCCGCGCCGTGGGCCGGGTACACGAGCACGTCGTCCGGCAGCGTGAGCAGCTTGCGATGGAGCGAGTCGTAGAGAAGGCCGGCCATGGCCTCCGGCGTGTCGCCCCGGCCGCCCGCCAGGTCGGGCCGACCCACGTCGCCGATGAAGAGCGTGTCGCCGGTGAGGACCATCTTCGGCTGGGGAGAGACCGCGGTGTCGGTCACCAGGACGGAGACGCTCTCCGGCGTGTGGCCGGGCGTCTCCAGGAAGCGCAGCACCACCCGGCCGAGGCGGACCTCGTCCCCCTCCTGGACGGCGCGGTGGGGGAACGCCGCGCCCGCCCGGGCGCCGAAGACGACCTCCGCCCCGGTGCGCTCGGCCAGCTCCCGGTGGCCGCTCACGAAGTCGGCGTGGAGGTGGGTCTCGATGACGTAGCGGATACGCAAGCCCTGCGCGCGCGCCTCGGTCACGTACTCGTCCACGTCGCGCCGCGGGTCGACGACCGCGGCCTCGCCCTCCGAGCCGATCAGGTACGACGCGTGGGCGAGGCAGCCCAGGTAGAACTGCTTGAAATACATGGGCGGCTCTCCGTGGGAGGCAAGGATAACTCGGGGTAGGATCGTGCGCCATGAGCCAGCCCGCGCTCCGTCTCTCGCCCCTGCTCCTCACCCTGGTCCTCTTCGGAGCCGGACCCGCGCCGGAGCCCCCCTCCCGGCCCGGCCCCGAGGGAGGCGGCGTCACGCTGCTCCCCAACGGGTGGCGCATCGCGCCGGCGGGACGCCACATCACCGTGGGCGACCTGCCGCTGGCGATGGTCGAGTCGCCCGACGGCCGGTACCTCATCGTCAGCAACGACGGCTACGCGAGGCCGACCCTGGCCGTGGTGGACACCGATCGCCTCATCGTGAGGTCGCGGGTGCCGGTCGAAAACGCGTGGCTGGGCCTGGCCTGGCATCCCGACGGGAGGCGGCTCTACTGCTCGGGGGCCGGCGAGAGCACGGTGAAGGAGCTGCGCTGGGCGAACGGGACGCTCGTCCCGGCCCAGAGCTTCGTGCTGCCCCGGCCGAGCAAGGAGAGCTTCGTGGCCGGCCTGGCGGTCAGCCCCGACGGCTCGCGCCTCTACGCCGTCCACGCCCTCGGCGAGCTGCTCTCGGCGGTCGACCTGACCCAGGAAGAGCCGGTCGCGCGGAGCGTGAGCCTGCCCGCCGAGGCCTACACGGCGGTCGTCTCACCCGACGGAAGCACCCTGTACGTCTCGCTGTGGGGGGGCGCGAAGGTGCTCGCCTTCGACCCCTTCACGCTGGAGAAGCGGGCGGAGATCACGGTGGGGGAGCACCCGAACGCGATGGTCTTCTCGAAGGACGGCGGGCGGCTCTTCGTGGCCTGCGCCAACACCCACGCCGTCTGGGTGGTGGACCTGGCTACGCGCGCGGCGAGAGAGCAGGTGTCGGTCGCCCTCTACCCGAACGCGCCGGCCGGCAGCACCCCCAACGGCCTCGGCCTGTCGCCCGACGGCCACACGCTGCTCGTGGCGAGCGCCGACAACAACGCGGTGGCGGTCGTGGACGTGAGCCGCCCGGGGGCCAGCGCCGTCGAAGGCTTCATCCCCACCGGCTGGTATCCGACCGCGGTGCAGTTCAGCCGCGACGGCCGCCGCATCGAGGTGCTGAGCGGCAAGGGGCTGACCTCGCAGGCCAACCCTCGCGGCCCCCAGCCGGGCGTCGGCTCCAGCGATGCCCAGTACGCGGGTTCCATGCTGCTCGGCTCGCTGTCGGTCCTGCCCGTCCCCGACCGGGCGGCGCTGGCCGCCTACACGAAGAAGGTCCTCGAGCTGACCCCCTACACCGACGCGGCGCGGCTGGCCCCCGCCCGCGCCCCGGCCGGCTCGCCGATCCCGCGCCAGGTGGGCGATCCCTCGCCCATCAAGCACGTCTTCTACGTGATCCGCGAGAACCGCACCTTCGACCAGGTCCTGGGCGACATGGAGAAGGGCAACGCCGACCCGACGCTGTGCCTGTTCGGCGAGGACGT
>Ga0066709_100005526_pt1 | contig 10432 bp, 8 predicted proteins | sample GraSoiAngelo_158_FD_79665 | JGI IMG/M metagenome (GOLD analysis project Ga0066709, IMG submission 79665) | Grasslands soil microbial communities from the Angelo Coastal Reserve, California, USA - 14_1009_16_30cm | ecosystem: Environmental > Terrestrial > Soil > Grasslands | place: USA... | reverse complement strand
GTGTAGTCGCCCGTCCGCGGCAGCCGCACGGTGAGGCGCGCGTTGCACCGGCCACCCGAGTCATCGTCCTGCAGGGGCTTCTCGAGCCCGGGTCCGAGCAGGAACACAAACGCGTCGAACGCTTCCGACGCGAGATCGATCGTGACGATCTGTCCGGTGGTACCGGCGAGCCTCCACTCTTGCGCGTAGGTGCTTTCGGCGGTGAGCAGCACGTCGCGTCGTGCGAGCGAGTCGTGAATCGTCGCCCCGACCGAGATCGTGCCCTTGGGAGCCGCGGGTGGCCGCGTGTGCTGTGCGGGCAGGGTGGACGGCAGCAGTAGCGCGAGCAGCGCGAGCGCGCAGGCTCCAGATCCCGCCGGGGGTGGCTCCATGTCGCCCCGCAATCTGCCGCCGCTATTCCGCCTGCACAATCCGCTCGACGGCGGCGGCGAGATCGGGCACCACTGCCACGCCAAGCGCGTGCGCCTGCGCGCGGTGCTCGGCGCCGTGGCCGGTCGCGACCAGGATCGCGTGCGTCGCGCCGGCCCCGAGCGCACGCGCAGGCTCGACGTCGCTCAGACGGTCCCCGACCCAGTACGACCGCAGCAGATCGATTCCCAACGCCGCCTGGGCGTCGCGAAATAGCTTGACCCCCGGCTTGCGACACTCGCAGGGGCCGGTGATCTCCGGGTAGTGCGGGCAGAAGTAGGCGGCGTCGAGGCGCGCATCGTGCTCGGCGAGCAGCTCGCCGAGGCGACGCTGCACCGCCTCATAGGCGACGGCGTCGAACAGTCCGCGGGCGATGCCCGATTGGTTCGTTACGGTCACGACGAGCCACCCTGCCTGGTTCAGCCGGCGGATCCCCGCGGCCGCGCCGCGTAATAGATGGACCCTTCCCGGCTCATGCAGATAGCCGGGGGGAGGATCGTCCACGATCGTGCCGTCGCGATCCAGAAAGACCGCGCGGTGTGGACCGTCAGGCATCCAGGGCGGCGCGGACCGCGCGCGCGACCAGCTCGATTTGCTCGGGGAAGATGGTACGGGGATCGAGCACGACGCGGTCGTCCGCGATGCGAGCGATGATGGGCGGGTTTCCCCCTCGCAACCGCCCCGCCACGCTGTCAGCTGTCAGCTTGTCAGCCGTCAGCGCCACGAGCCAGGTCTTGAGCTTCGCCCCGGGGAACGATCCGCCACCCACTTCCGATTCACCTACCACGAGATCCGTGTCTTGGCCGATGCCTCGCTGCAACGCCTCTCCGCGCCGCCGTATGTCCGCGACGTCTTCAGTGAGCATCCGGAGCACCGGTATCTCTCGTCGAGCGGCCTCGGGATCGCGATACAGCGCGAGCGTCGCCTCCAGGGCGGCCAGCGTGAACTTGTCGGACCGCACCGCGCGGGCGAGGGGGTCGGTGCGGCAGGCGTCGATCGCCGCCGTCCTTCCGAGCAGGATGCCGGCCTGCGGCCCGCCCAGCAGCTTGTCGCCCGAGAACACCACCGCGTCGACGCCGCTGGTGAGCGCCTCACCCACCGTCGGCTCGCCCGAGAGCCCCCACGGCGAGAGATCGAGCAGCAGGCCGCTGCCGAGATCGAACAGGCTCGCGGCCCCCCCGTGCCCCCCGCCCCCCCCGCCCGCCGCGCCGCGCGCCACCGCGGCGATCTCCCGCGCCGGTACCTCGGCCGTGAAGCCCGTGAGCTGGAAGTTCGAGCGATGCACTTTCATCACGACGCGGGTGCGGGGGGTCAGGGCCGCCTCGTAATCCTTCCGGTGGGTGCGATTCGTGGTGCCCACTTCGACGAGCTTCGCCCCGGAGCGCGCCATGATGTCGGGGATGCGGAACGCCCCGCCGATCTCCACCAGCTCTCCGCGCGATACGATCGCTTCGCCGTCGCGGGCCAGCGCCGACAGCGCGAGCAGCAGCGCACCCGCCGCGTTGTTCACGACCAGCGCGTCCTCCGCCCCGGTGAGCTCCTTCAGCAGGGCGCGGCAGATCGCGTGGCGCGAGCCGCGCGCCCCCCGCTCCAGATCGTATTCCACGTTGGCGTACCCGGCGGCGGCGCGCGCCATCGCGGCGATCGCGGCCGGGGCGAGCGGCGCCCGTCCCAGGTTGGTGTGGAGCACCACGCCGGCGGCGTTGATCACGGGCCCGAACGACGGCGCGGCGAGACGCTGTAGGCGGGCGAGCACCGCGCCGCCCCAGCTTTGCGGCGGCGCCGTGCCGCCGTCGGCGCGGGCGGCGTCGATCGTCTCGCGCACTGCGCGCACCACGAGGGCGCGGGGATGGGCCCCCGCCGCGAGCAGCGCCGCGACGTCGGGCTCGGCGAGCAGGGCTTCCACCGCGGGCAAGCGGCGGCGGGGATCGGGGCCGGTCATGGCGGTCTGGTCGAGTCGCGCGGCGCGCGCGTCGTGTCCCGAGGCGCCGGTTTCGGCACCGGGACGGTCAGTACTCCCTGGGCGTCCGCGGTGGCACCGTTCAGATTGGTCGCGCCGCGCACCCGCACCAGGTATTTGCCGCCAGGCGCGAGCGGCTTGACCGTCTGCACCACCAGACGGTCGGACGGCACCGGGCGCTGCTTGAGGAGCTGGCGGACTCGCGTGGTGTCAACGCGCGCGGCGGCAGTATCGCGCCCGGACGGCAAGCCGGGGCGGAGGGGGCCTGCGGGGCGGGGAGGGCCGGGGGGGGGGGGGCCGGCACGCGTGGTGTCGCGACGCGCGTGCGCGGTGTCAGCCGCCCGGCGCGCCGAATCCGCGGCCGCGCGCGCTTTCGCCTGCAGCGAGTCGTACTGCGCGGACGCGAATAGGGCGCGCACCGCCACGGGCGTCGTGTCGGGGAGCGCGTACAGATGCACGCGCGTGGTGTCGAGCGGTCGGCGCGGGTCGAGCGGCTGGCTGAACTGGATGCGGAACGCGACGGAGTCGACCGGATCCACGGTGCGCACCCGCGGACCCACGCTGTCGTGCACGAATAACCACACCATCACACTGGCGGTCGAATCGAGCGTCACCGTGACCGAGTCGTACGCCTCGCGGCGATCGAGCTGGCGGTTGTTGTTCTGGTCCTGGATCGCCCGGACGAGATAGCGCCCCGGTGGCACATCCGTGAGCCGGAAGTCGCCCGCCGAGTCGGCGACGGTGACGTAGGCGACGCTATCGGGGAGCGGCGCCGCCCGGATCACCGCGCCCACGGCGGTGCGTTGCTCGACCCATTGCAGCACGGTGCCGGCGAGCCCCGCATGGGGCAGGGCGGGGCCGGTCGAAAAGATCACCGTCTTGCCCTGCTTCAAGATGTTGCGGCGCAGGTCGACGATGCCTGGAAGCAACTCGAGATGGTACACGCGGTTCGGTTTCCACCCTTCGGCGGGCTTCACGTGGATCGCACTGCGGTGCCACGACACGCGCACGTCTCCCGCCACCGGCGACAGGATAATCTGGTGCGCGAGCCCGGTCACCGGCGCTGCCACGCCGGCTCCCCCCCCACCCCCACCCCCACCCCCCCCCCCCCCGCCGGTCCCGGGCATTTCGTCGATCACCTCGTCGAACTGGATGACCGCGTCCCCCTTGAGATCGGGAAGCACCGCGCCCGATTCGGGAACGACGCGCACCACCTGGGGCGGCACCGTATGGGGCGGTCCGCCCGGCGGCTCACCCTGGTTGGCGCACGCCGCCAGCGCGGCGGCTAGGAGCAGCCGAGCGACTTGAGCTTGTCGGCCAACGCCTGCCGCTGGTCCCGCCACGCCCGCTCCTTCTCGCGCTCCTTGGCGACCACCTCGGCGGGCGCCCGCGCGACGAAATTCTGGTTCGTGAGCTTCGCGGCGAGCCCCGCGAGCTGTTGGTCCAGCCGGGTGAGCTCGCTCGAGAGGCGGCGGCATTCCTGCTGCACGTCGATCTCCCCCTCGAGTGCCACGAACACGTCGCTGCCGTCCGCGAGCACTGCGTGCGCGCCCACCGTGGCGCGGTGGCCGTCAAACGCGAGCGCGGAGAGCTGCGCCAACCGAAGGATCGTTTCCTGTTCTCCCGCGAGCGCCCGCCGCGCCTGCTCGCTCTTGGGCCGCACCGAGGCCTCGAGCCGCGCCTTGGGCGGAACGCGATACTCGGCACGCAACATCCGGATGGACGAGATCGTCTCCTGGACCAGTGGAAACTGCTGGTCGGCCGCGGGGTCCACGAGCCCCGCCCGCGGCTCGGGCCACGCCGCCACGACGAGCAGCTCGTCCGGCCGGCGACCCGGAAGCTTCTGCCACAGCTCCTCGGTGATGAACGGCACGACAGGATGCAACAGCCGCAGCACGGTATCGAAGCAATACGAAAGCACGGCGCCGCTGTCGGCCGACAACCGCGGCTTGACCGCCTCGACGTACCAGTCGGCCAGCTCCTTCCACACAAAGTCGAAGCAACGCTTCGCTCCCTCGTCCAGCCGGAACTGCTCGAACGACGCGGTCGCTTCGCGGATCGTCGCCTGCGCGCGGGACAGCACCCACCGATCGGCGAGCGGCAGGGTTTTGACATCGAGCGCGTCGATCGGCTGTACCCGCGCCGGCAGCTGCGCCAGGATGAACCGACCGATGTTCCAGAGCTTGTTCGCGAAGTTCCGGCCCGGAGCGAAGGTCGTCTCGAGATCGTTCGGATCGAGGATCACGTCGGCGCCGAGCGAGCTGCCCGCGATCAGGGTCCAGCGCAGCGCGTCGGCGCCGTACAACCGCACCACATCGAGCGGATCGATCCCGTTGCCGAGCGACTTCGACATCTTGCGGTGCTGCGTGTCGCGCACCGTACCATGCAGGTAGACCGTCGCGAACGGCTTGTCGTCCATGAAGTGGTAGCCGGACATGAGCATCCGCGCCACCCAAAAGAAGAGGATCTCCGGCGCCGTGACCAGGGTGTGGCCGGGATAGAAGCGCGCCAGGTCCGGCGTGCGCTCCGGCCAGCCGAACGTCGCGAACGGCCAGAGCCACGACGAGAACCAGGTGTCGAGCACGTCCGGATCCTGCTCCACCGGCCCGCCGCACTTGGGGCAGGTCGTCGGGTCGTTCCGATCGGCCCACTGGTGCTTGCATTTCGTGCAGGTGAACACCGGGATGCGGTGACCCCACCACAGCTGGCGCGAGATGTTCCAGTCCCGGATGTGCTCCATCCAGTGCTCGAAGGTGGCGCGCCAGCGCTCGGGGATCAACCGAAACGCGCTGCGGCGATAATCGGCGAGGACCGGCTCGGCGAGCGGCTGCATCTTCACGAACCATTGGTCCGAGAGCCGCGGCTCGACGATCGTGTCGCAGCGGTAGCAGCGCCGCAGCGCGTGCCGGTGCGGCTCGATCTTCTCGAGGAGGCCCCGCTCCTTCAGCATATCCACGATCCGCTCGCGCGCCTCGAACCGGTCGAGGCCCGCGAGCTGTTTCGGCACCCGCGTCGCGTGCTCCATGCGTGCGTCCTCGGTCATCACCAGCGGCATCTCCAGCTTGTGCCGCAGGCCGATGTCGAAGTCGGTCGCATCGTGCGCGGGGGTCACCTTCACGAACCCCGTTCCAAACGTGGGATCGACCGCCTCGTCCGCGACGATTGGAATCGAGATGTCCGCAATCGGGAGCCGGGCAACTTTCCCCACGAAGCCGGCGTGGCGGGCATCCTTGGGGTTGACCGCCACGGCCGTGTCCCCGAGCAGCGTCTCGGGGCGCGTGGTAGCGACCGTGAGGAAGGGCTGGGGGCCGCCCTCCACGGGGTAGCGGATGTAGTAGAGCTTGCCCTCCGTGTCCTTCGATTCGGCTTCCTCGTCCGACAACGCGGTGAGACAGTGCGGGCACCAATGGATCACGCGGTGCCCGCGGTAGATCAGTTTTTCCTCCCACAGGCGCACGAACACCTCGCGCACCGAGCGCGAGTAGGCTTCGTCGAACGTGAAGCGGGTCCGGCTCCAGTCGCACGAGCAGCCGATCACCTTGAGCTGTTCGAGGATGACGGGGCCCGTCTCCCGCACGAACTGCCACACCCGCTCGACGAACTTGTCGCGCCCGAGGTCGAACCGGGTCTTGCCCTCTTTGGCGACCAGTCGCTCGACGACGTTCTGGGTGGCGATCCCCGCGTGGTCGGTTCCGGGGAGCCACAGCGCTGCGCGGCCGCGCATGCGTTCGAAGCGGATCAACACGTCCTGGATCACGTTGTTGAGGCCCTGGCCCGTGTGCAGGATCGCCGTGATGTTGGGCGGGGGCATGACGATCACGTACGGCTCGCGCGCCGAGTCGGCGCGGGCCGTGAACACGCCGCGGTCGAGCCAGCGCTGGTACAGCGGCGCCTCGACGTCGTGCGGGTCGTACTGGGGTGGGAGGGCGAACTCGGGCGGCGGCATTCCTTATAATAGGCAGGATCGTGGAGGTTCGTGGAGGATGGTGGAGGTTGCAGCGGCGCCGCCTCCACCATCCTCCAGCCTCCACCACCCTCCCGTGGCCCTGCCTCCGTCGCCCCACTAGAATATCTCCCATGGCCGACGAATCGAACGTTTTGCCCACGAGCCGCGTGGTCCGGTGGGTCGCGATCGGCGTGCTGATCGCGCTCGCCGTGGTGCTGTACTTCCGCGACGCGCGCACCCTGCCGCCGCTCACCGCCCCCTCCCCGACCGCGTCGGCCGACCAGCCCGCGAACTGAACCGATGGTCGCGTCCGAGATCCGCGTGACGCTCCCCGACGGGAGCGAGAAACGGTTGCCCGCAGGCGCCACCGCGGCCGATCTGGCCAAAGCGATCGGCCCGGGCCTCGCCAAGGCGGCCGTCGCCGCGCGTGTGGACGGGCAGGTGTGGGACCTGGCGCGCCCGCTGCCCGACCGCATGAAGGTCGCGATCCTCACGGACAAGGACCCGCAGGCACTGGACGTGCTGCGTCACTCGTCCGCCCACGTGCTCGCCACCGCGGTGCGCCAGCTCTTCCCGCACGCCAAGATCGGATTCGGGCCCCCTATCGAGGACGGCTTCTACTACGACTTCCAGGTCCCGACGCCGTTCACGCCAGAGGACCTCGAGCGGATCGAAGCCAAGATGCACGAGGTGGTGAAAGCCGATTACCCGTTCATGCGCGAGGAGGTGGACCGGGCGGAGGCGAAGCGCCGCTTCGCGGACGACCCGCTCAAGCTCGAGCGCATCGAGGACCTGGGGCCGGACGAGGTGATCTCCGTCTATACCGACGGACCGTTCGTCGACCTGTGCCGCGGGCCGCACGTGGCGAGCACGGGGAAGATCAAGCATTTCAAGCTGCTGCACGCCGCGGGCGCCTACTGGCGCGGCGACGAGCGCCGCCAGATGCTGCAGCGCATCTACGGCACGGCGTGGTTCACGAAAGAGGATCTGGAGAGCTACCTCCGCCGGCTGGAAGAAGCGAAGAAGCGCGACCACCGGCTGTTGGGAAAGCAGCTCGACCTGTTCTCGATCCAGGAGGACGTGGGTCCCGGGTTGATCTTCTGGCACCCCAAGGGCGCCATGATGCAGTTCCAGCTGCGGCGCTTCATCGAGGACGTGATCCTGGAGCGGGGGTACCAGCTCGTGTACACCCCTCACCTGACCCGCGAAGAGCTGTTCCTGCGCTCGGGACATCTGCCGCTGTACGCGGCGAACCAGTTCCCGCCCATGGCCGCGGGCGAGGGAGAGTCGGAAGCGGTGCGCTATCGAGTGAAGCCGATGAACTGCCCGATGCACATCCTGATCTACGCCTCCCAGCAGCGCAGCTACCGTGACCTGCCGATTCGTCTGGCCGAGATCGCGAACGTGTACCGCAACGAGCGCTCGGGAACGTTGCACGGGATGCTGCGGGTGCGCGGGCTCACGATGGACGACGCCCACCTCTTCCTGCGCGAGGACCAGATCGAGCAGGAGATCTTTCAGCTGCTCGACATAGTGGAGCTGGTGCTGGGGAAGACGTTCGGCCTCTCCTACCGGCTCGACCTGGCCACCCGGCCGGACAAGAAGCTCGGCACCGACGCGACGTGGGATCAGGCGGAGCGCGCGCTCGAGCAGGCGCTCAAACACCGCGGTGCGACGTACCGGATCGACCAGGGCGGGGGGGCGTTCTACGGCCCGAAGATCGACGTGAAGTTCAACGATGCGATCGGGCGCGAGTGGCAGGGCGCGACGATCCAGCTCGACTTCGAGCAGCCCGAGCGGTTCCGGCTCGAGTACGCGGGGGAGGACAACAAGCCCCACCGCCCGGTGATGATCCACCGCGCCATCTATGGGACGCTGGAGCGGTTCTGCGGCTTCCTGATCGAGCACTTCGCCGGCGCATTCCCGTTATGGCTCTCGCCCGAGCAGGTGCGGGTGCTCCCGATCGCGGATGCCCAGCTCCCCGCGGCACGCGCGGTGCAACAGCGGCTCGCCGCCGCCGGCATCCGCGCGCACGTGGACGAGCGCAGCGAGACGCTCAACTACAAGGTGCGCGACGGCGAGACGCACAAGGTGCCCTACATGGCCGTGGTGGGGCAGCGCGAAGCCGAAGCCGGGACGGTCGCGGTTCGCTCGCGGGGGGAGGGGAGCAAACAGGTCGTTCTCCCGCTCGCGGAGTTCGTGGAGCAGGTGAAGGAGGAGGTTCGGACGCGGGCGCTCACGCCCTCGATCCGTTAGTTTGAACGTGGAACGCGGAAGTCGGAACCCGGAACAGCTGCCCGCCCTTCCGTTCCGCGTTCCGTGTTCAACGTTCCGCGTTCTGGAGCAGCACTGATGGCAAACGAACAAACAACGCCCGTCATCCTCTCCGCCTGCCGCACCCCGATCGGTCGCTATCTGGGCGGGCTGTCGTCGCTGCCCGCGCCCGGGCTCGGGGCCGTCGTGATCCGCGAGGCGGTGCGTCGCGCCGGCGTCGACGCCGCCCAGGTGGAAGAAGTGATCATGGGGAACGTGCTCCAGGGCGGCGTCGGCCAGGCGCCGGCCCGACAAGCCGCGATCCACGCCGGTCTCCCCGGCACGATTCCGGCGCTCACCGTCAACAAGGTCTGCGGCTCGGGGCTCAAGGCCGTAATGCTCGCGGCCCAGGCGATCAAAGCGGGCGACGCGCAGTGCATCGTGGCGGGCGGCATGGAATCGATGTCGAACGCGCCGCATTACGTCTACGGGATGCGCAGCGGCATCAAAGCGGGCAACAGCCAGCTCGTGGACGGCATGATCCACGACGGCCTGTGGGACTCGTTCTCGAACACCCACATGGGCAGCCTCGCCGAGTACAGCGCGAAAAAAGCAGGAGTGTCGCGCGAGGACCAGGATCGCTTCGCGCTCGCGAGCCATCAGAAGGCGGTGGCCGCGATGGCGGCGTGCCGCTTCGCGGCAGAGACGGTGAAGGTCGAGATTGCGGGAAAGAAGGGCGCGACCGTGGTGGAGAAAGACGAGGGGCCGCGGCCCGACACGACGCTCGAGGCGCTCGCCGCGCTCAAACCGTCCTTCGAGCAGAACGGCACGGTCACCCCCGGCAATGCGCCGGGGCTGAACGACGGTGCGAGCGCGCTCGTCGTGGCATCGCTGGCGTTCGCGCAGGCAAACGGACTCGAGCCACTGGCCCGCATCACCGCCTACGCCACCGGCGGCGGCGAGCCGAAGGACCTCTTCTTCGCCCCGATCGTCGCGGTCCGGAACCTCATGGCCAAGGCGAAGACGACCATCGCCGACTACGACCTGATCGAAGCGAACGAGGCGTTCGCGGTGCAGGCGCTCGCCGACGGGCGGGCGCTCGGCTGGGACTGGGACCGCGTGAACGTCAACGGCGGGGCGATCGCCCTCGGGCACCCGATCGGCGCCTCGGGCGCGCGCGTGCTCACGACGTTGCTCTACGCTCTCAAGCACAAGCAGCAGACGACCGGGCTCGCCACCCTCTGCCTGGGTGGCGGCAACGCAGTGGCCCTCAGCGTGGAGATGCTCTGATGCCGGTGAACTCAGCCGTCATGTCCGCTCAGCCGCTCACGCGCCGCCGCGGCGTGGCGGTGCTGCTGGGCGCCGCCCTCGTCGCGGTCGCGGCGCAGGTCGCGCTGCCGCTCCCGGGCACCCCCGTGCCGATGACGCTGCAGCCGCTGGCGGTGCTGCTGGTGGGCGGCCTGCTGGGGCCGTCGCTCGGCGCGGCGAGCATGATCCTCTACCTCGCACTCGGGGCGGTTGGGCTGCCGGTATTCACGCCGTACGGCCTCCCCGGGATCGCCCGGCTCATCGGACCGACCGGCGGCTACCTGCTCGCGTATCCGGTGGCGGCGTTCGCCGTCGGCAAGCTGGCGGGCGACGGGCGGCACTGGGGCCGGATCGCACTCGCGGTACTCGCGGGCATCGCGCTCATCCACTTGGGCGGCGTGGCGCAGCTCGTGATCCTGACCGGCAGCGCCGCCAGCGCCGTGCGACTCGGGACGCTCCCGTTCGTGATCGGCGATCTGCTGAAGCTGGGCATCGCGATCCTGGTCTTGCGACCCAGCCTGAGTCCGTTCCGCGCGCGCCTGTGACGGCGCGCGTTT
>Ga0066709_100005525_pt1 | contig 10433 bp, 11 predicted proteins | sample GraSoiAngelo_158_FD_79665 | JGI IMG/M metagenome (GOLD analysis project Ga0066709, IMG submission 79665) | Grasslands soil microbial communities from the Angelo Coastal Reserve, California, USA - 14_1009_16_30cm | ecosystem: Environmental > Terrestrial > Soil > Grasslands | place: USA... | reverse complement strand
GTACTCGGCCGCGTACCGGCTGACGCGCAATGCCGCCGACGCGGAGGACCTGATCCAGGAGACCTTCCTCCGTGCCTTTCGTTCCTTCCATCAGTTCGAGCCGGGGACCAACCTGAAGGCCTGGCTCTATCGCATCCTCACGAACACGTTCATCAACAGCTATCGGAAGAAGCAGCGCGAACCGCAGACCGTTTCCGACGACGAGGTCGAGGACTGGTACCTGTGCTCGAAGATGGCGGAGGAGGGGATGGAGCCCTCGGCGGAGGCCGCGGTCCTGGTGTCGCTGCCCGACGAGGACGTGCAGGAGGCGCTGTCCTCGCTTCCGGAGCAGTTCCGCATGGCCGTGCTGCTGGCGGACGTCGAGGGATTCAGCTACAAAGAGATCGCCGAGATCATGGGGGTCCCCATCGGCACCGTGATGTCGCGGCTGCATCGGGGAAGAAAGGCCCTGGAGAAGGGGTTGTGGGATGTAGTCAGGGAGCGTGGCCTTGTCCGAGATTAGTTGCGACGAAGTTCTGAGCGAGATCGAGCACTACCTCCATGGGGAGCTCGATCCGAACCGGACCGTCCTTCTTGGAGAGCACCTGGCGGACTGCCCACCCTGCTTCGAACGGGCCGAGTTCCAGCGCAAGCTCAAGGAGATCGTTCGCGTGAAGTGCCACGCGCAGACTCCGGAGCATCTCGTGGCCAAGATTCGCCAAGCCATCCGTGTCGAGTTCGACGTGGGAGGACCCGAGCCACCGGAAGGCGGCCACCTCCTGTAGCCCGTCCCTCGAGGGCCGTCTTTCACTCAGCCAGGTCCCAGGCGACGGCGACGGCCACCGTTTCTTCACAACCTGGCCCCCCCGCCCGAAACCGCGCTCGGTCCTCGCACGAATATCTGATACGGGAGGAGGGGGGCGGCCGCCGCCCCTCGCGTGGCCATGAAGGGAAGTCGCCCGGTAAAGGTGCCCCCTCTGTCCCCGACTTCGCACGACGGCCGGACCTGTGCCTTCCCAGGCTGCGCCACCAGGCTCTCGATCTACAACCTGAGCTCCACCTGCTGGCAGCACACGGACCTGGCCTTTCCGAACTACCGGGGAAAACGGCTGGCCACGGGCAAGGCTTAGACCGACCCTGACAGTGCCTCGCTCAGATCTACCCTCCATCTCGTTGACAGGTTCCCCCGGCCTTTCCAGGAGAGATCAACAGGGTGGACCGCCCCTGGCGCAGGCACGGTGTCCGCCGGTGTACGGGTAGGGAGATCGTATCCTTGCCACCTGTCGGGAGCGGCGTGAGGAGGGTCCGAGGGATGAGCGAAACGGACGTGCGAACGCTTCACCGGCGGGCGCTCGAGGCGTTCGGTGAGAAAGTGATGGCCATTCGGGATGACCAGTGGCACGGACCAACCCCGTGCACCGATTGGGACGTGCGCACGCTGGTGAACCATCTGGTGTCGGAGAACAGGTGGATGTCGCCGCTGCTGGCCGGCAAGACCATCGCCGACGTGGGCGATGCCCTGGACGGAGATCTCCTCGGCGCCGACCCGAAGACGGCGTGGAGCGACTCGGCGACGGAAGCTCTCGAAGCCATCCGGGCCCCCGGATCGATGGAGCGGACGGTGCACGCTTCCTTCGCGGACATCTCAGGCAAGGAGTACGCCACCCAGGTCTTCACCGACCTGGTGATCCATGGATGGGACCTCGCGCGGGGGATTGGGGCCGACGAACGCATGGATCCCGAGCTGCTCGAAGCCGCCTACGTGAAGATCAAGCCGATGGTGGACGCGTTCAAGGCGGGCGGTATGTACGGCCCGCACGTCGAACCGCCGCCTGGAGCCGATCTGCAGACGCGGCTGCTGGCGCTGGTCGGCCGGGTCGCCTGAGGGATGGAGCTCCCGCAGTTCTCCTGATCCACGGCGGCCGGCATCACCGTGGGCGCCGGGGATCCCCTCGCCATCCTGGAATCGATGAAGATGGAGATACCTTCGAATCGCCGCTGGCCGGTACCGTCCGCGAGGTGAGGGTACGGGAAGGGGACACGGTCCAGGAAGGCGACGTGATCGCTGTGGTGGAGCAGGTGGGCGCGGAGATGGGCCGAACGAAGCGGGGCCGAGCGAAGCCGGTCAGGACGAAGCCGGTCAGGACGAAGCCTGCTCGAACCCAACCGGGTCGTACGAAGCGAGTCCTCACCCGGCACAGTCCTCCCGAGGAGCGTGCGCCCGAGATCATCAGGCGGCTGAAGCGGGCCTACCCAGACGCGAAGGTGGCCCTGCACTTCTCCACACCCTTGGAGACGCTGGTGGCCACGATCCTCTCGGCCCAGACGACCGATGAAGGGGTCAACCGAGTCACGGAGACGCTGTTCAAGAAGTACCGATCGCCCGAAGACTACCTTCGGGTGCCCGAGGCGGAGCTCGCCGCCCACATCAAGCCCACGGGCTTCTTCAACCAGAAGGCCAAAGCGCTCCGGGGGGCCGCCAGCAAGATCGTCGAGCAGTACGGCGGCCAGGTTCCTCGCACAATGGCCGAGCTGACCACGCTTCCCGGCGTGGCCCGCAAGACGGCCAACATCGTCCAGGGGAACGCGTATCCGGAGGAGCATCGGAAGGATCCGGACGCGGGCATCGCCGTGGACACGCACGTACGGCGCGTGGCGCAGCGGTTGGAATTCACGGCGGAGAACGATCCCGACCGGATCGAACGGGGCCTGATGCGCCTGATCCCCCGGAAGGACTGGTTCTCGTTCACCTACGTGCTGATCGAGCACGGTCGCCGGGTGTGCAAGGCACCCGTCCCGAGGTGCGAGGAGTGCCCGGTGAACGACCTGTGCCCGTCCAGCCGGGTCTAGCGGAGCACCACGAACCAGCCGCCGCGGCTTCTCCGGCTATGCCGTTGCGACGAGGCGGCTCGTCTCGCTCCTTCGCCGGGCGCGACGGAGGGCGCGGCGCTCGTCCTCGGAGAGGCCACCCCAGACCCCCGCGTCCTGCCCGGTGGCCATCGCCCACTCGAGGCACTCCATCTTGACGGGGCACTGCATGCAGATGGCCTTTGCCGCAGCGAGCTGCGCGGCGGCGGGGCCGGTCGTTCCGACGGGGAAGAACAGCTCGGGGTCCTCATCCTTGCAACGTGCGCGGTGTACCCAGTCCACGGACTGCCACCCCCCACGGTCCATCGGGCCCGTTCTTTCCAGGGGGCGGGCCCCCTGTCCTTCCTACTCGGCCGCGTGGAAGGAGCAGCGGTGCAACGTTGGTTCCCCCCACCAAGGCGAGCTCGGTCCGAGCGAGGGGCGGATTATACTGACCGCCCTCCGACCGACACAATGGCTCATCGCGATTTGGCGAGGATTTCACAGGAGGAGCTCAGCCTGACCGACGCCGCGGGGCGACGGCCGCTCGTGGTTGGCCATCGAGGCGCCCCGGCGAACCATCCCGAGAACACGCTTCCGTCCTTCGAAGCAGCCATCCGCGCCGGGGCCGACGTGGTCGAGTTGGACGTGCGCCTGACCGCCGACCGCGTGCTGGTGATCATGCACGACGCCGATGTATCGGAGACCACGGACGGTGCGGGTCTGGTCAACGACCTCACCCTGGCGGAGATCAAACAGTTGCATGCCGGGGGGCGAAACGTCGCGGAGAGCGGCCGAACGGAAGTGCCCACCCTTCGTGAGGCACTGGTCCTTCTGTCTGGTCGGGCCGGGGTCGACGTGGAGGTCAAGAACCTCCCGGGCGAGCCGGGCTTCGACTCACCACGCGAGGAGGTCGTCGAGCTGGTGCTGGAGGCTCTGGACGAAACCCGGTTCCGCGGGGACGTGATCGTCTCCTCGTTCAACTGGCTCTCGATCGAACGGTCGCGGCAGCTCCGTCCCCACATCCCGACCGGATTCCTGTCGACGGCGTCCATCGACCCGTGGGCGAGCCTGCTCTATGTGAGGTCCAACGGACACGACTACGTGCTCCCGCAGTTCCCGGTCCTGCTCGAGGCCGGTGCCTCCTTCGTCCATGCCGCCCACGCGGACGGGATCCGGGTCGGAACGTGGACCGTGGACGACCCGGCGATCATCGAACGGCTCTTCTCCATGGGGGTCGACGCCGTGGCCACGAACCGTCCCGAGCTCGCGGTCCCCGTTCGCGACCGCTTCCGTACCTGAGTCCGACCCGGGCAGGAACACGTGGAACGAGGCCCCGCCCCCGGGCCGGTCTTCGACCCACGCCCGCCCGGCGTGGAGGTCCGCGAACTTGGCCACCAATGACAGGCCGATCCCTACCCCGGGAGAGTCTTGCTCATCGGGGCCGCGGCGGAACGGTTGGAAGATCGCCTCCTTGAGGTCGTCGGGGACGCCTGGCCCGTCGTCCTCGACGGTGATCAGCACTCCTTGCCCGCCGCGCGATGCCACCGCGACGCGGACCGACGTCCCGATCGGGGTGTGTCGCGCCGCGTTGACCAGGAGGTTCTCCACGATCCGCTCCACTTTGGCCGCGTCCACCTCGACCACCACGGGAGAGATGTCCATTTCGAGGGCGTGGCCCTTCAGTTCGTCGGCGCCTTCGACCAACTTGCGAACCATGGCCGCGACATCGGTCGGCCGCCGCACCGGCTGCAGCATCCCGCGGGTGAGCCGGTCGAGGTCGAGGAGGTCCGAAAGCAGCTGGCTCAGCTTCCTGGCGTTCGACGCCACGGCCTGCGTCAGGGCGGTGCGGTCCACACCACTCAATTCCAGGTCGGTGCGCTCGAGGGTCAGGGCGCTCCCCAAGATGGCGGTGAGGGGGGTCCGAAGCTCATGGGAGACGGCGGTGAGGAAGGCGTTCTTCAGCTCGTCGAGGGCCCGCAGGCGTTCGACGGCGTCCTGCTCGGCGGCGAGGGCCCGCCGGACCTCCGCCTCGGCCTTGATTCGGTCGGTGATCTCCCGGGTCGCGAAGCTGGCTGTGGTGACGATGCCGTCGGGCGCCCGGATCGGCGCCACCCGACCCAGGAACCACTGTCTCCCGCCGAGCACCTCCATCTCGTATTCGATCGTCTCCGGCTCGCCCGTCGCGATCACCCGTTGGATGGCCTCCACGAACGGGCGTGCCCGCTCCGTGCCCAGCACGTCGGACACCGATCGACCGAGCATCTCGCTTCGGGGGCGGGCCAGGAGGGACTCGTCCGAGGTCCAGATGTTGAGGTAGGTGCCGCGCCGGTCGAACTCGAACAGAACCTCACCGATCGAGTTCAGGACCGCCTGAAGCCGCCCTTCTCTCGCCTGCTCGTCGTTCGGCTGCGGCGTGTGGGCCATCAGCAGGAGTTATCGGCGGCCGCCCGCCGCCGGAATAGGTCTGTTCGGCTCTCGGGATGGGTACGCGCGGCAGGCCCGGGCCTCCCCGGGGACGGCTCCTTCCAACGGTGGCTCAGCACACCATGGGCAGGGCACCCGAAACGGATGTCACCGCCAGGTCCGTGTGCTCGCCGACGTACTCCCCGTCCATCTGCGCCGGAAGGGGCTGGTCGCACCGGATGCGGAAGTCCGTCTGATCGCGGACGTAGGTCACGTGGGATCCGTAGGCCCGGCGCCCCGAGCCGAACGCGGAGGCCACGATGGGGAGGATCGTTCGCGTCCGCATGGTGTCGACGGCGAAACAATCCAGGCCGGCGTCCAGCCGCGCCTCGGGGCAAAGCCGGATGGCACGTCGGCCGAGGTAGGTGAACGGCGTGGTGTTCTGGATGATCGCCAGGAACAACCCCTCCTTCCGTTCGCCCTCTGACGTGCCCCAGGCCAGCTCGACGTGTGGGCGGCGGCGGTCGAACCCCCTCCCGAAGAACAGCCGGAGCCCGACTGCCACGAAGTACCGGTCGCCGAGCCGCCGCTTGACCCGCGGCCGGCTCTCGACAGAGCGGACGATGGCGGCGTCGAACCCGACGCCGCAGTTCGCCACGAAGTAACGGCTGGTCTGGCCGTTCGGGAACGCCGGAGACAACACGCGTCCGAGCGGGACCCGGCGAAGGCGATCGGGCGAGATGGCATGGGCCGTGAGCATCGACGCTGCCGCGACCGGGTCCTTCGGTATCCCGGCCGAACGGGCAAACACGTCGGCGCCGCCGCCCGGGACGATGGCCAGCGGCACCGACGTGCCGACCAGCCCGTTCACCGCTTCGTTGACGGTTCCGTCGCCGCCGAGCACGGTGACGACCTCAGCGGCGGCGGTCGCGGCCTGCCGCGCCAGCTCGGTGGCGTGGCCGGTTCGCTTCGTGTGAACCTCCTCGACCCGAAAGCGATCCGCGAGAACCGTCACGACCCGGTCGCGGATGGCCGGCGTGACGGACTGCGCCCCCGGATTGACGATGAGGACGAGCCTCGGATGGCTGGTCAGCTCTGGCCCTCGTCTTCGAGGCCGGCCCGCAATTGAGCCAGCGTCTTCGCGAGCAGCCTCGAGACGTGCATCTGGGAGATGCCCAGCTCCTGCGCGATCTCGCTTTGGGTCATGCCCTTGAAGAATCGGAGATAGAGCATCCGTCGCTCCCTGGCGGGAACCCCGCGCAGGAGCGGGCCCACCGAGAGCCGGTCTTCCAGCGCCTCCAGCGCCTCGTCGTCGGACCCGATCTGCTCGTGGTAGGAGAGGCCCTCCTCGCTCTGGGTCGCGTCCAGGGAGATGAGGCTGTACGCGTGGGAGGAGTCGAGCGCCTCCAGGACTTCGTCCTCCGTGGCGGTGGCGGCCTCGGCGATCTCGCCGATGGTCGGGGAGCGCTGCAGGTCCTGGGAAAGCTTGCTGACCACGCTCCCCAGCCGGAGGTTCAACTCCTGGAGCCGCCGTGGAACCCGCACGGCCCATCCCTTGTCGCGGAAGTGGCGCTTGAGCTCGCCCACGATGGTCGGGGTGGCATAGGTCGAGAATTCGACCTCCCGGTCCGGATCGAACCGGTCGACGGCCTTGACCAGGCCGATGGTCGCCACCTGGATCAGGTCGTCGAGCGGCTCGCCGCGCCCGGCGAAGCGCCGTGCCAGATACTCCACGAGCCCGAGATGAGATTCGATCAGCTTGTCCCGGATCGCCGTGCTACCCGTCTCCCGGAGCTCTCGGAGCAGGAGCTTCACCTCGTCCTTCGGCAGCTGAGGATGGCGGTCATGGCTGCTCAGGCCGCATCACCCCTTCTTCACCAGCTGGAAGGACGCGCAGACCACGCCGTCCGATTCGGTCAGCTGCATGCCTTGGGCCACGGCGTCCAGGATCGCCTTCGAGAAGGTCGTGAAGAACTGCTCGCCCTCCCTCATCGGCGTGTCTCCGCAGGCCTGCACCGAGAGCGAGTCGCCGTCGACGCGGAAGGTGACCTCGAGCTGCCGTGGGGCCGGGTTGGAAGTGGCCAGGATCCGTCCGCACACCTCGTCGATCGCGATGTGCAGGTCGGAGATCTGGTCGTAGGTGAACTCGAGCAACGCCGCCAGTGCGCTGGCGGTGGCGCGGATCAGCCCGATGTGCGGCGTGGAAGCCGGGATGCGGACGGTGATCTGATCGGACACACGCCGGATTGTACCCACGCCCCTGTCTGTGCTCATGGGGCTGAGCGCCCGAGCCTCCCCAGGATACCGGCCGACGTCGATACATACAATCGGCGGCGTGGCGCGATGGTTCCGCCCACGACGACCTCCCGTCGATTCACCTCACCTGGTGGTGGCCATACAGGGGTACCGCCGGACATTGGAGGTAGTGGAGGAAGCCAAGTCGTCGCTGGCCGGGGCTGCTCCGAGCGGTCGCTCGCCGGGGGTTCCGCTGGCCGAGGCCCTGGCGGCCTTCGGGGAGGGATTGTCGGCTGCCTCCTCCAGCTTGGCCGGATGGAGGGTCTCCGAGGTCGAGGCGGAATGGAGGGCATGCCAGGAGGGGCTGGAGGACGCGGCGAGCCGAGCAGAGCAACTGCGCCTGGGGGGCGCGCCCGAGGGCTACGAGCAGGTGTATGGAATGCTCGACGAGGCCATGGAACCGCTTGACGAAGCGTTCGAGGCCGCGCTGCAACGGTTCCGCGACCTGGGACTTTATCGGTCGTAGACGATGGCGTGCCCGTTGACCCGGGCGGCCGGATGCAGGACGTGGGCCTGGCGTCGTCCGTCCGGCAGCAGGTGCTCGACCGGACAGCCCCTGACGAGCAGGGCGTCCGCCACCATCCGGCGGTGGCACCGCCACCACATCGATTCGGCACACATGATGGCGGTCACCGTGTGGCGCGACGATTCGATCAGCCAGCCGAGGGCCGCGCCGAACTCCTCGGTCGCCATGTAGTCGGCGTACCCGCGGAAGCCGGCCGACCGGAGCGCGGTGTGCGGGGAGTCGGGCCTCGGCCTTCGCCATCCACCGAGATCCTTGCGCCAGACGTACTCGACCCCGCGCCCCCGCAGCGCTCGGGCCAGCGCGTCCTTGCCGAACTGCGGATGCCGGCGGGACCCGGGCGCGGTGCGGATGTCGACCAGCCGGCGAACGCCGGCCGCCTCGAGCGAGGCCAGCATAGGATCGACTGGTCCCGCCCCGTGTCCGACGGTGAAGATGACCGGGCCTGATTCCTCGTCTCGTTCGGAGCGTTCGTCGAACACGAGCCGAGCGTACGTGCCGTGGGCATCATGGACCGGCTCGTGTAGCCTCGGCGGAACTTCCCCCACCGGCGAGGAGGGTCGTTCAATGGGCAACGCCATCAGGCTGGCCACCGCCATTCCCGGTCCGCGCTCGTCCGTGATCCTGGAGCGCAAGTCGAAGGTCGTCTGCGACCCGATCGACATCCACGCCCCGGCGGTGATCGACCACGGGCTGGGCGCGGCCGTCATCGACGTCGACGGGAACCGCCTCCTGGACTTCTCGGGGGGCCTCGGGTGCCAGCTGGTCGGCTACTCGCATCCGAAGGTGATCGAAGCGGTGCAGAAGCAGGCCGCGAGGTTCTCGCACACCGATTTCTCCGTGATCCCCTACGAGTCCTACGTCGAGCTGGCCGAACGGCTCGTGGCCGTCACCGGCGGCGGTGACCGCAAGGTGGCGCTGTTCAACTCCGGAGCCGAGGCCGTCGAGAACGCGGTGAAGTTCGCCCGCGTGGCCACCGGTCGTCCGGCCCTGTTGTGCTTCGAGGGCGGGTTCCACGGGCGCACGCTCCTGGCGATGACGTTGACCAGCCGGCATCATCCGTACAAGGCCGGGTTCGGACCGTTCGCCCCCGAGGTCTACCGACTGCCCTACCCCTATCCGTACCGCAGCGCGCACCCCGAGGACGCCGGCCGCATCGCGCTCGAGGCGATCGACCGGGCCTTCGTCACCGTGGTCGATCCACGGAGCGTCGCCGCGGCGATCGTGGAACCCATCCTCGGTGAAGGCGGCTTCGTCGTCCCGACGCCCGAGTTCCTCCGCGGCCTGGCCGAGCGATGCCGGCGGCATGGCATCCTGCTGGTGGCGGACGAAGTGCAGTCGGGTTGCGGCCGGACGGGGGCGTTCCTCGCTTCGGAGCACTTCGGGATCGAACCAGACCTCGTCCTGCTGGCGAAGGCCCTCGCGTCGGGGTACCCGCTGTCCGCCGTGGTGGGCCGAGCCGAGGTCATGGACGCCCCGGGCCCCTCGGCGATCGGCGGGACCTACGTCGGGAACCCCGTGGCCTGCGCCGCGGCCAACGCCGTCCTCCAGGTGATCGAGGAGGAGGGGCTGATCGAGCGGGCCGAACAGGTTGGCAAGGCGATCCGGACCCGTTGGGAGCAGGTAGGCCAGGAGGTGCCGCGGGTCGGGGACGTTCGAGGGATCGGGGCGATGATCGGCGTGGAGATGGTCAAGGACCGGGAGAGCAAGGAGCCGGACCCCGGCTTCCTGGGCTCGGTGATCCGCGGTGCGATGCAACATGGCGTGATCGCCGTCTCGTGCGGCCTGTACCACAACGTGCTCCGGCACCTCGTGCCGCTGGTCATCTCGGACGAGGAGCTCGACGAAGGCCTCGACGTCCTCTCGGAGGCCGCCGTCGCGGCGGCGTCGTAGACGGGAAGGCCCCGCGGAAGAGGGTCCGCAGGGCCTCGATCCGTCCAGGATGGGAGAAGGAGAGCTACCGACTCAGTAGCCGTAGCCCCCTGACCCGCTCTTCTTCACCGTCCCGCTGCTCGCGACGCGCCAGGTGAAGGTCGCGCCTCCGAAGTTGTCGGTGATCCCGTTCCCGTTGACAGTGCCGGGCGCCGTGTCCTGATAGAAGCGGTACAGCGGCGCGCCGTTCAGCGTCACCTGCTTCGACCCGTCGGGACGCGCGATGGTCCCGAGCGTCCCCTGTACGCCCGACCCGGCCGTGAGCGAACCGTTCGCCGGGGGGGTCAGCGGGATCCAGATGTTCGTGCACGCGCCGGTGCACGTGATCGTGCCGTTCGCCTCCTGGGCGGGCGAGTACAGTGCCATCCCGCTTGCGTCCGTGTAGATGGTCCCGACTCCCTGCACCGTTCGCGTCGTCACCGTGGCGTGACCCGCTCCGCTCCCGCCGGCG
>Ga0066709_100005524_pt1 | contig 10434 bp, 7 predicted proteins | sample GraSoiAngelo_158_FD_79665 | JGI IMG/M metagenome (GOLD analysis project Ga0066709, IMG submission 79665) | Grasslands soil microbial communities from the Angelo Coastal Reserve, California, USA - 14_1009_16_30cm | ecosystem: Environmental > Terrestrial > Soil > Grasslands | place: USA... | reverse complement strand
TTCCGGTTGCGGTCGCAATCGAGACCCTCTTCGCGGCCGGGGTCGGACTCTGGCTCTTCACGTTCGCGTCGCGATTCTCGGACGTTCGGGAGATGTACGTCGTGATCGTGCAGACCTGGTTCTCCCTGACGCCGATCGTTTACCACCCGGCCATCGTGCCGCCGAAGTTCCGCTTCGCGCTGTGGTTGAACACGGTCTATTACCTGGTCCAGACGTTCCGGAAGCCCGTGTACGACGGCGTCCTGCCGTCCGTCGCTCTCGTCGCGGTGTCGTCGGCGCTCTCGCTCGTGGTGTTCGTCTCCGGCTGGATCTACTTCGCGAAGCGCGCGGAGCGATTCGCGTTCCACAGTTGATGACCGCGCCCGCGATCCTCCTCGACAAGGTCTCGGTGCGCTATCGCATCCCGAGGGAGCGCATCGGCTCGTTGAAGGAGTACGCGATCCGGCGGTTGAAAAGGCGGCTCTATTTCGACGAGTTCGAAGCGCTCAAGGAGGTCTCCCTCGAAGTGCCGGGCGGCGAGACCGTGGGCGTCATCGGTCGAAACGGCGCCGGGAAGAGCACGCTCCTGCGCTTGATCGCGCGGGTGATGCCTCCGACGGCGGGCCGCGTCCTCGTCCGGGGCCGGACGGCTCCGCTCCTCGAGCTCGGCCTCGGGTTCCACGGCGAGCTCACGGGGCGGGAGAACGTCATGCTCCAGGGAGCGCTCCTCGGTTTTTCGCGCCGCGAGATGCGGCGCCGCACCCCGCGCATCGTGGAGTGGGCAGAGCTGGAAGAGTTCATCGACGCTCCGGTCCGGACCTATTCGACCGGCATGGCGGCCCGGCTCGCTTTTTCGGTCGCGACCGACGTCGAGCCCGACATCCTGCTCGTGGACGAGGCTCTCGCGGTCGGCGACGAGCGGTTCCAGATGAAGTGCCACGCCCGGATCGAGGATTTCCATCGCGCCGGAAAGACCGTCTTCCTCGTCTCGCACGCGCTCGCCGCCGTGCGCGAGAACTGCCGCCGCGCCATCTGGATCCACGAAGGACGGCTGGTGCGCGACGGAGACTCGGCGTCGGTGACCGAGCTCTATCACGGCTGGTCGGTCGGGGATCCGGTCGCGTTGCCGCAGGCGCTCTGACGGCTCTTGCACTACAACCGGCGCAAGAGGAGCGTGTACCAGTCCTGATAATTCCACGGAGGGTCTGGGGGCATGTCCGGCGAGACCTCGTAGCCGAAGGCCTCGATCCCGCGGTCCTTGAACTGGCAGACGCGCTCCGAAACGCACGTCAGAGGCAGGTCCTCCGTAAGATTCGTCCGCCGCCCGGCGCGATCGAGATGGGTAAGGCTGCCGTGCTCGGCGAGGAGATCGTGTTGGTGTAGCCCGCTCCAGTTCCCGTGCGTGCCCTCGCGAACAAACCCCTCGAGCAGGAGGAAGCCGCCCGGCCGGAGTACCCGGCACAACTGCTCCAGGCAGCGGCGTGGCGAACCGGTATGGTCCAGCGCGTTGCTTGAATACGCGATGTCGAAGCTCGCAGGGATGAACTGTTTGAGGAGCGTTTCGCCTCGACCCGGCAAAGGTTGAATGGGATAGGTAACGCCGTAGAACCTCAGGAGATATCGATAGAGGCGGGCGAGCGGGTCGACAGCGACGACGGTGAACAACCCGTCGTCGATCCCGGACGCAAGAATCGATACGGGTCCCGAGCCCAATTCCAGGAGCCGCGGGAGCCGAACGCTATCCCGCCGGAACTCTGCCGCGCACCGGCGGAGTTCCGGTGGGAAAGCGGCCTCGCGGACACGGCGATCGAAGAGGGATGAGGGACGCTGGCTCAGGATCTCCTCCCAGAAGGTGATCTCAGCGAGGTAGTCGGGACCGCCGGCGGCCCGCCAGAGCCGGTAATAGGCAAGGGCAGCGCGATACCGAATCTGCCGGAGCCTGTCACCAAACCCCCGTCGGACAGGGTTCGGTATTCGTGGAGGTGCGGTGCCGTCGGCGTGAGCACTCATGTCGCCTGCCCTTTCTTCGATTCAATCAATATGACAGACCTCCGATTTGCCGGGTTTGGTCAAATGGATTCCTTCCTTGCCGCCTCATTCTGGCGACGTCGTCGTTTCGATCACTTGTGAACGACGACGAGCGACGATCGGCCCTCCCGCGGGACTTGGGTACTATTCCGTCGAATGTCCATTCGCGGAAGGCGGCGATGAGCGAATACGCGCCGTCAGTCACAGTCGTGATCCCCTGCTACAACCTCGGCGCCTACGTGAACGAGGCCGTTCAGAGCGTCCTCGACCAGACCTACTCGGACTTCGAGATCCTCTTGATCGACGACGGCTCGACCGATCCGGTGACGCGGCACCTCTTCGCCTCTTATCGCCGGCCGCGGACGCGCATCCTCCGGACGGAGAACCAGGGCCTCGCCCGGACCCGGAACCTGGGGATCCGCGAGGCCGCCGGACGTTATGTTTCTTTTCTGGACGCCGCCGACGTTCTCGAGCCGGCGTTCCTGGAACGCACGGTGCCCCTGCTCGAAGCCGATCCGTCCCTCGCGTTTGCCTCCTGCTGGCTGCTCGGCTTCGGCGGGTCGCAGTTTCTGTGGGCGCCGGCGACCTGCGACTTTCCCCACCTTCTCGCGGAGAACACCGTTTGCACCGCCGCGCTGACCCGGAAGGACGCGCTCGTCGCGGCGGAAGGGTTCGACGCGGCAATGCCGGTGCCGGGTTACGAAGACTGGGATCTGGCGATCGGCCTCGTCGAGAGAGGTCTTCCCGGTCGGATCGTTCCGGAGGTCCTCTTCCGTTTCCGGATCCGGCCTGGTTCCATGACCTCCTCGTGCACCGCTCCGCAGAACCATGCCCGCCTCATGCGCTACATCGTCGACAAGCACTCGAAGACGTACGAGCGCCATCTCGGAGGCGTGCTCGAGGTGATCGAAGCGCGAACTATCGAGATCGAGGAAGGCCGGCGTTCCCCGATCCCGACCGGACACCCCGACGAGGGCCGGCGCGCGGCGCTTCTCGAAGACACCCTTCGTCGCATCCTCGAATCCCGAAGCTGGAAGGCCTCCCGGGCGGTTCGTGAAACGAGCCGGCGCCTGAAGCTCTTGAGAGGCAAAAAGAAGACCGGCCCGCCGCGGATTGCGACCGTTCTGACCTGTCGGGACCAGGGGAAGGACCTCCCCGACGCGTTCCAATCCGTCAGCCTCCAGGTTTCCGGAGACGACGACATCCTGATCGTGGACAACGGCTCGACGGACCCGTTGACTCTTCAGATCCTGGAGGGATATCGCTCGGCAGGGATTCCCGTCGTCCGCACGGAGCGGGTCAGTGACGCGGCCGCCCGCGAGCGGGGGTTGCGGATGGCGCGCGCTCCGTACCTCTTCGCGCTGGGCTCCGATCAGACCCTCGAGTTGGATTGCTTTCCCCGGGCGACCGAGATCCTGGATGGAGACGCTTCGGTCGATTTCGTCTGTTGTGGAATCCGCGACTCCGATGGCAGCGATTTCGCCTACTCCCCGGATTCCGCCGAGCTGCCCTCGGTTCTCGGCTGCAGCCGTTTCTCTTTTCCGGTCGTGCGGCGCAAGGCGCTTCTCGCCATCGGCGGCTACGACTCCGAGTTGCCCACGAGCGAGCATGGGGATTGGGATCTCGTGCTCCGGCTCGCCGCTCGAGGCCACCGTGGCGCCGTCCTTTCCGCGCCGCGCGTCAACTCGCACGTGCGGCGGAGAGGTCCGCAGACGGAAGAGCGTCCGAGACTCGTACAGGGGATCTTCCAGAAACACCGTTCGCTATTCGAAGGGCACTTCCGCGACTCCGTCCTCGGCCTGGAACGGCAGCGGCGGGATCTCCAGGCGTTCGCGATCGATCCGACGCCGCCCGGGCCCGCGGAACCGGGACGGGCCTCGATCGACTGGGGAGAGCTCCGGCGCCTCGAGCCCGTCAGCGCGACGTGGGGGATCGAGCGCGGGCTTCCGGTCGACCGCTACTACATCGCCCGCTTCCTGGAACGCCGCCGCGAGGACATCCGCGGCAACGTGCTCGAAGTCAAGGACGCGACCTACACCCAGGCCTACGGCAGCGGCGTCGATGCTCTGGACATCGTGGACATCGCGGCGGACAACCCGTCCGCGACCGTGATCGCGGACCTCGCCGAAGAGGGTTCCCTGCCGTCAGATCGTTACGACTGCTTCGTCCTGACGCAGACCATCCACATCATCTACGACGTGCGGGAAGTTCTGCGAAACGCGGCCGGCGCGCTCAAGCCCGGTGGGGTCCTCCTCGCGACGCTTCCGTGCGTGAGCCGCCTCGACTACGAGTCCGGCCTCGAGGGCGATTTCTGGCGCTTCACGCCCGCTTCCGCGCGCCGGCTCTTCGAAGACGTCTTCGGAACGGGACAAGTCGAGGTCGAAGCTCACGGAAACGTCCTGGCGTGTTGCGGATTCCTGCTCGGGCTGGCGGCCGAGGAATTCCGAAAAGAAGAGCTCGACCACAGGGACCCTTATTTCCCGCTCCTGCTCTGCGTCCGCGCCGTCAAGTCCGAAGAGAGCACGGCCCGGTCCGGCGCGACGCGCGCCGCGTCCGATGGGAAGGCCGCGATCCTTCTCTATCACCGGATCGATCGATCGTCTCGCGACCGCTGGCGCCTGTGCGTTTCACCCGGGAACTTCGAAAAGCAGCTCGACCGCCTGGTCGCGCGCTTTCGGCCTGTCTCCCTCCGCGAGCTCGCGGATTCGGTGAGAGAGGGGAGGGTGCCGCACCGTTCGATCGCGCTCACTTTCGACGACGGCTACCGGGACAACCTGGCGAGCGCGCTTCCGCTCCTCAAGGACCGAGGAATACCCGCGACGTTCTTCCTCTCCGGCGACGGCGCGACGGCCGGAGGGTCGTTCTGGTGGGAGCAGCTCGATGCCTCGCTCGAAAAGATGGGCCTGGACGGCGACGAAGCCCGGGAGCTCCACTGGCGCCTGGCGCACGCCGCCGAAGAAGATCGGCGGCGTCGGCTCGCCGACCTCCCGCAGGGGGATGGACCCTTCCCTCCCCGGATGAGCGAACAGGAGGTCGCGAGCCTCGCGCGGGAGCCGCTCGCCGAAATCGGGGCCCACGGCTGGAGTCACCGGGCGCTCTCGCCGCTGCCCGCGCCGGAGCTCGAACGCGAGATTGCCGAGAACGTCCGTGCGCTCTCCGGGACGCTCGGCGTCGAGATCGTCTCTTTTGCTTATCCCTTCGGAGGCCCCGTTACGCCGGAGACGCAGGGGATCTTACGGGGATTTGGCATCCAGGCGGCATGCGCGATCGGCGGGGAGCCGGTGACCGCGCGTTCCGAGCTTCTGGCCCTTCCGAGGGTCGAAGTCGGGGATTGGGGCGGAGATGAGCTGGAGGCGCGGCTCGAGACTCTACTTGAGGGTTGACTGGAATCCGCTATCTTCGGTGGAAGTCGACGTACGAAATCGGGCCAGGAGCCGCGAGATCATGAAGGTCCTCGCCGAAGCGAGGCCAAGGAGGATTGCGATGAAAAGGGGTCGTCTCGCCGGCCTGGCGATCGGACTGGGAGTCGTCTTCGCCGCAGCATGCGGACGGGCCACGGAACGCCCCGTCGCGGAAAGGGCGGAGCGAAACGCCGAGTCTTCGAGCCGCTACGTCACGGAAGCGACCGACATCAAGGTGGAGTACCGCCCGGTCTCGATCCCGGCGCGCATGGCGGTAAGTTCCCGTGCGGACGTCCAATTCGAAGCGAAGAACACGGGCGCGAAAGCCTGGCCGTCCGGCGGGGATTTTCCCCTGCGTTTCGGGTATCACTGGCTTTCCCCGGCCGCCAACGGGCAGTGGAAGACGGTGCAGTGGGATGACAGCAACCGCGGCGGATTCAAATCCGACGTCAAACCCGGCGAGTCGGTGATCGTGACGATGCCGGTCCAGGCTCTCCCGCGCGCTTGCCCGGACTGCAAGCTCGTCGTCGCCCCGCTGCTCGAGATGAAAGGCTGGTCCGACTCCGCGCAACACATTGCGCCGGTCAATATCTCGTGAGCAGTTCATCGACGCTACGGGTATGACCCCTTCCTTCCGGGTGATCGCCCTTCTGGCGGCATACAACGAGGGTGACGTCATCTCGTCGGTGATCGGGCACCTGATCGAGAGCGGAGTGGACGTCTACCTGATCGACAACCGGTCCACTGACGACACCGTTTCCGAATCGAAGAAATGGCTGGGCAAGGGTCTCCTTGAGATCGAGGAGTTTCCGGCGGCTCTTCCGGAAGGGGAGCCGCAGGTTTTCGACTGGACCGGAATCCTTCGGCGGAAGGAGGAGCTCGCCGAAGCGCTCAGAGCCGACTGGTTTCTTCATCACGACGCCGACGAGTTCCGTGAGGCGCCGTGGCCAGGCACGAAACTCCTTGATGCGATTCGCTGGGTGGACCGGCTCGGCTATAACTGCATCGACTTTCGCGTCTTCAACTTCCCTCCGATCGACGATTCATTCTCGGGCGGCGATCCGCGCGAGCACTTCCGCTACTGGGAGGAGGCCGCGGCGTTCGATCTCCACCAGCTGAAGTGCTGGAAGAAGGGGAGCGGTCCGGTATCCCTTATCCCGTCGGGCCGCCACGATGTCGGTCTACCGAACCGGCGGGTCTTCCCGATCCCTTTTCTGCTTCGTCACTATCCGATCCGCGGCCAGACGCACGGGCGCCGCAAGATCTTTTCCGAGCGGCGCGGCAGGTTTCTGGAACGCGAGCGGGCGCGCCAGTGGCACATCCAGTACGACGCGATCGAACGAGAGGACCACGACTTCCTTGCCGATCCCGCCAAGCTGCGTCCTTTCGACGAGGACCAGGTCCGCCTGGAGCTGATGTTGGACAACGCCGTGACCCGGCACGAGAAGTACCTCGCCGGACTGGCGAAAGAGGAGGTCGGACGGGCGGAACAGCGGGCGGTTGCGCTTTCCATGCGGTGCGACGAGCTCGCGCAAGAGACCGAGCGGCTAGAGGCCGCACGATCCCCCCTCGAGACGGACCTCGCCCGCGTTCAGCAACAGACCGCAGACCTCCAAAGACTGGCGGAAGAGCGCACGCGCCGGGGGGCAGAGCTCGAGCAATCGGTCGAAGCGCTACATGAGCGCACCTCCGAGCTAGAGCGGGCGCTCGGGCGGGAAGAGGGACGTTCCGCGGAGCTCGAACGGCGGGCGCGCGAGCTCGAGACCGCTCGCGAGTCTTCATGGCGGACTTCGCTGCGCCGCCTGTTCGGGATGCGCCGAGACCGGAGAGCGTGAGATGGTTCGAATCGCTCGCCTCGCCTAAGGTTTCGTCCCGGTCGTCGCTCGGAAGATCTGGTACTTTCCGATCGTCGCGATCTTCTCGAATCGGTCTCTCATTACAGGTCGGTCCGTCACGAGCCACTGATCTCTGCCGACGCTCGGCAGCACCTGACCAGCGTCGTCATTTGATCGATGCGATACGACTCTGCGGGGATCGCCGAAGAGGTATTGAATCGAGAAGTCGGGATACAGTGGGGACGTCGCCAGCCAGACGTGAATGACCGCGTCGTTCCGGATGTGACCCGTCACGTCCGGCTGTGCAAAAGTCTCGTGCAACCACATACCCATCGCGACTGCGTCGGGGTCCAGACTCTGCTGTGACCGCACCCGCTGAAAAATCCGCTCGTGGTTCACAACCACCCAGGCGACCGCAAGGACGGTGACAGCGATCACTGGAAGAACCTTGGCCGTGCGAACTCCTCCTTGCGACCGACCGTTCGGCCACGCCCCGACGATCCCTGCCACGGCGATGGGAAACAACGCCGCGACCAGGGCAACGGTCGCACGAACCGGCAGGCCGGTGCTTGGATTGCCAACGATCGCGGACAGCGTCTGCACCAGCAGCGCCACTAGGACGCCACCGATGACCAACCGTTCTCTCCCGCGCCGTTCACTTCCCTCAGACCATGCTCCGATCGAAGCACTCACGAGAGCCGGCAGAACGAGCCATCCGTCGTAGAGAAAGGCGAGCGGATAAGCGCTCAGTCGTGCCCCCAGCGTCTGCGACGTGCTGTACTTGAGGATGTTCGCGTCATAAGCCGCCAGAAACGCCAGCGGCCTGCCGAACTTCAGCCAGCACCCCAGTGTCCAGACGACGCAGTAGCCGAATGAGATGCCCACAAACGGCAGGAGACGGCGCCGGATCGCTTGTTTATGCGTCGAAAGCAGCCGAGGCGCGAAAACCAGGAGGAAGGACACCAGGATCATCCACGCGACCATGTGGAAGGCCGTTCCCGCCAGGAAACAGAACGCCGCACCCATCAACGCTGCGCCTGCTGCAGCGTCTTTGGTTCTCGCGTCGAGAGCGAGCAGCAGGAGGCCGGCCCCGGTCAGCATGAAGCCGGTGACGGGCATCTCCGTCATCGCGCCCGTGCCGAGGAGGATCTGAATCCACCAGGGTGCGGCGGCGACGACTGCGACGGAGGATAGCCGGGCGCTCCGATAGAGTCCCTGCGCCAGGACGAAGATGCCGATCAGCGGGAGCAGATTGTAGAACGCGGAGACGAATTTGCTCGCGACGAGCGGATCCTTCAAGAGCGACATCGCCGCACCGTGCACGTAGAAAGTGCCGCCTTGCCAGATTCCATCCCACGAGATGAGATACGGCGAGACGGACCATCCCCAGGAGAGCATCCATCTCGCGACATCGTCCGGTACCAGGTAAAAGAATCCGGTGGAAGCCAGAACGAAGCAGTAGACGAGTCTCCATATCCAAGCGAGCAGAATGGCAATCAGGCAGTGTTCCCATTTGAATGCAAGAGCCTCCACCGCCGCGGGGTGGCGCTGCTGTCGCCACGCCAGGACGATGACGAATCCCTGGATTCCCCAGAAGATCCAATCGAGAGCGTCGATCCCCATTCGCCTTTCGAGCATTGCAGTCCTCGCAGATTCTGTACTGACCTCGATTCTTGTAGGCATGGTGCATCGGCGCAATGCCTGAGTTCTGTACGCCGAGCCTCTCGACTTCTGGAATGACCGTCTCGAGTGCCTGTCTTCCGGCTCCCAGTGTGTCCGACGTCGAATTTGACAGAGCTGTCAGAGCTCTGAGATACCAGCCCGATGATGTTCCCGATGTTGAGGCGTCGGCTGGAAGAAGCATTCTTCGACGCCTGCGCTCCGTTACTCGCCGAGACCCCTCCTCGCTGGATCGGGGCCGGACGCGGCCACATCGTCCGGAAGGTCCGAATGCGGGAAGGCCATCTCATGCTCGTAGATATCCGGGTTCCCGAGCAGCGCGAGGCCTGGCGGACCGGAGTCTACGAAGACAACGTACTTTCTCTTGCTCGGCGAACCATCCCGGAGGGCGGAGTATTCATCGATGTCGGAGCAAACGTGGGCTTTTATGCTTGTGGCGTGGGGCTGGACCTTGCGCGACGGGGCGGCAAGGTCTACGCCTTCGAGCCGGTTTCTACGAACCGTCGATGGCTTCTGAGAAACATCCGCCTGAACGGACTGGAGGATGTCGTGACCGTCCTGCCGTTTGCTCTCGGTGATGAGCCGGGGAGCATGGTCATGAGGCGGGTTCCGGTCGGCAAGGCAGCCAACGCTGTCGGAGAAAACATGCTCTCGGAGTGGGACCGGGCGAGCGTCGATCGAAATGGATGGGCCTCGGAAGAGGTGACGGTCATCCGATTGGATGACTGGAGCTCTCGCCTCGATCGCTGCGACGTCGTGAAGATCGATGTCGAGGGTGCCGATCTGCTCGTCCTTCGGGGCGGCGCGAAGACCATCGATCGGTTTCGGCCCGTCCTGCTCGCCGAGTTCAACCCATATTGGATGAAGCAGATTCACCAGAGCCTGGACGATGTACGCCGATTCGCCCGCCGCCACGATTACGAAATCCGGCGGCTCTTCGGCGATCGATTCCTTCCGGTCGGGGAGGAGCATGCCGACCGCGACGACGAGGTCCCGAGCAATCTTCTGTTCCCGCGGGAGCGCGCTCCCGAGCTGAGCGAGCTGTTGAGTTAACCCGCGAGGAATCGACGCGGCCAGTGATAAGATTCGGTCGCTTCGAATCCAGTTCGTTCGGCATCATGGCGGAGCGCGTCGGCTCGGGAGAGCGCCCCTCGATCTGAGCGGACGCCCCGGCCGGCCGCGCGACAGGAGTGGGGGCAGTGGCGGACGTCTTCGGGAAAGCAATCCAGCAGGTGGAACGGGAAAGGCGGTTGCTCGACCGCGAACCCGATCCGGCGTCGCCGCCGGAAAGGGACGCCCCGGCGTTCGCTCCCTGGCCGGACTGCCGGACCGAGCTGCTCGACGCGAACTCCCAGTATCACGCGGCGACACTTCTTCCGGGGACGCGCGCAGCTGGCTTGAAGAGGCTGCTTCTCCGCGTTCTGAACGTCTACACCTACCGGCAGGTGCTCTTCAACGCCGCGATCGTTCGGATTCTGAACCGGTGGGATCAGCGCCTGCGCTCGCTCGGC
>Ga0066709_100005521_pt1 | contig 10434 bp, 7 predicted proteins | sample GraSoiAngelo_158_FD_79665 | JGI IMG/M metagenome (GOLD analysis project Ga0066709, IMG submission 79665) | Grasslands soil microbial communities from the Angelo Coastal Reserve, California, USA - 14_1009_16_30cm | ecosystem: Environmental > Terrestrial > Soil > Grasslands | place: USA... | reverse complement strand
GATAACCCCAACAAGAACTCTCCACATGGCCAGCTATCTTAGACGTAGGTGTCATGGCAGCTCAACCCCAGTTTAGGTGCTTACAGTCTGTTCACCCTATTCAAAGGATTTCTGCTTGACAACCTGGCCGGTCGTCTACCGAGGGGTTTTGGGAGGGGCTTGGGCGAGTGCTTCATCCAGGGCTTTCTTCGCGGCCAGGTTTTCGGGGTCGCGCCGCAAGACCTCCTGCAGTTCGGCGATGCCCTGGCTCCAGTGACCGAGACGGAGGAGTGCGATCGCGAGATTCAAGCGGATCCCGACGTGTTCTGAGTAGAGCTGCGACGCCGATCGATACTTCTGGAACGCCTCTGGCAGTTTGCCTGCTTTCTCGAGGGCAGCACCCTGATTGTTGAGTTGGATGGCCATAATGGCTTGCTGGTCGGCTTGGTCTTTTTCGCGCAGCAGTGCGGTCAGCTTCGCCTTTACGGCCGCGGCCTCTTCAGGATGGCCGTCCTCAAGGAGTGCGCGTTGCAGATTATACAGCGCGGTCTGGCTCTGCGCGTCCAGACGCACAGCCTTTTCTAAATGCTGCAGGGCCTCCTGCGCCTTCCCCTGACTGAGAAGTTCCGAACCAAAGCGCTCTTGGGCCACGGGGTCATTGGGGGCAAAGTGCACCGCCCTCTCAAAAGCCACGAGCGCCCCAGCGTCGTCCAACAGAATCTTTCGTGCGCTTCCGAGATCGGACCACGCCTCGGCGAAGTCGGGCCGGAGCGATACAGCCTGCTGCAGCTCCGCCGCGGCCTTTTCGATCTGATGCCGCTCGCTACATATTTTCGCCCGAAGATAGCGTGGATAGGCAGCCTCCGGATTTTTTCCCAGGAGCTGGATGGCGCGGTCCAAGTGCGGGGCGGCGACGGAGAACTCGCCGGACTTAATGAGAACTAAGCCAAGGTTTACTTGCGCCGGGGCATAGCTAGGGTCAAGCTTCGCAGCCTTTTCGAACGCCTTGCGGGCGCCATCGAGATCACCAAAAGTGTTGAACGCCTCGCCGAGCGCATTCTGCGCCTGAGATGAGTCCGGCCGCAACCGGACAGCCTCGGTTAACTGTGCGGTTGATTGCGATCGCTCCCCCTCCTCCATCAGTACGCTTCCCAATAGCAGCCGCGCATCGGCGTCGCGGGGATTGGCCTTGATAATCTCGTACAGGAGATGAACGGCTTCAGAGCGCTGACCCTTGGCCAGTAGGTCCCAGGCCTGTTCGAGGGGAGCGTGCTGTGCAAACGCCACAGAAGCGCAAAACAGCAATAGCAGGACCCGCGGCATTATCGTGTCGCCAATTTCTGTGTTCCGGTGATTCCCGAGCCCTCGGTCACCCAAACGAGTTGGTCAGCCGGAACCGCGGTCAATTTGTCCCTCTGCCCCGACGGCCATCGAATCTGAATGTCTGCCGCGGTCACCGTGCCGAGCCCGAAGTGCAGTCGGCCGTCGTTCACCGAGAGATATGACGACTGACTCAGTACCTCCTGGGCCTGCACTTTGTCTCCGTACCGGACAGTAACGCGCGCACCGATCGCGCTGCGATTCGACTTGGTGCCGATCAATTTGATTTTGATCCAATGGTTGCCACCCGTTAGGTCATTACGAAGCAGCGAGGGCGGCTCATTCTGGTTCACGACGAGGATGTCCACGTCGCCGTCGTTATCGAAGTCACCGAAGGCACAACCACGGCTCGTGTGCAGCGCATCGACACCCGGCCCGCCCGAACCCAGCAACTGCTCGAATTGTCCTCTGCCAAGGTTGCGGAAAATTACGCGCGGAGTCTTGTACCCGTCGCGCAGTACCGGATAAACACCGCCAGTAACCGCAAAAATATCCGGTTTGCCATCATTATCCAGATCAACGATGCCGACGCCCCACCAAAGATATCGCGTTTCGACGGCCAAACCCGACTGCCGGGTGATGTCCCAGAAAGTGCCCGCGCCGTCGTTTAGGTATACGCCTGGGATGTCCTGGGAGAAGTGTGTTTTGATGATGTCCAAGTTGCCATTCAGCATGAAATCGCCGACGCCGACCCCCATGCCAGCTTGCTCCAACCCGTCGTCACTGAGGGCGACTCCTCTCTCGAGACCCTGCTCGGTGAATGTTCCGTCATGATTGTTACGGAACAGCAAACTTGGCGTGGAATCGCAAGCCACGTAGATGTCAGGCCAGCCATCGTTGTCAAAATCCGCAGAGACTACCGTCAGCCCGTAGCCTCCCTCGGGCTTGTCGATGCCGGAAGGAGCGGTAACATCCGTAAAGGTGCCATCGCCGTTGTTGTGATAAAGACTGTGATGCGCATAGGGCAGCCCGCGCGGCCCGCAGTACACCGGTACGCCTCCGTAGCGGCAACTTCCAGGTTCACCCGGACGGGGCACGGAGTCCATTTGGAAGGAGAGGTAATTGGATACGAAGAGGTCCAAATGCCCATCCCGGTCGTAATCAAGAAAAGCGCAGCCAGACCCAAACCGCGGATGCGGGCTAAGCAGTCCCGCTTCCTTCGTGACGTCCGTGAAAGTCCCATCGCCGTTGTTGCGATAGAGCGCGTTTTGGCCCCAATACGTAATGAATAGGTCCTCAAAACCGTCATTATTGTAATCTCCCACCGTGACGCCATAAGCATACCCAGTTCGAAACAGTCCGACCTTTTCCGTGACATCAGAAAATGTTCCGTCGCGATTGTTCTTGTAGAGCCGGTTCGTAGCCCTCGGCGGCGGATCACCAAAGCGGGAACCCGAAAGCACCAGAGCATCGAGCCACCCGTCGTTGTCGTAGTCGAAAAACGCGGCGCCGCAGCTCATGGACTCAATGACGTAATCGATGCGATCCGGATGGCCGCTCACCATGGGTTCTTTCAATCCGGCGCGGTCGGCCACATCTGTAAAGCGGGCATGGAAAGGAAGTCCCGCTGGTTTCCTGCGCGGGCTGGGTGGGACACCGCGGGAGGCCATTCCTTGGCCGCTGGTGGCCCTTTCCTGGCCGTACAAGTTGGCCACAGGCCATGCCAGCAGGCTCAAAAAGCGGCGCCGGTCCAAACGAGCGACCCCCCTTATTGACGAACCGTCTGGAGCCTCCAGCTCGGATCGTGGTCAAGACAAGGCAAACTCCCCCTCGGTGGTTGAAGCGAAGGAACCTGTTGCCAAGTTACCAAAAGATCTTGAAACCGAGTTCGACTTGACGGCCACTTACGTATTCGGAGGCGCCCTGAGCACCAAAAGTGCCGCCAGGGGAGCCCTGGTAGCGGGCTTGTCCGAACGTGGAAGAGTAAATGTTCGTGTCGGGGTCCCCGCGATTGAGATTGTTGAGCGCATTGTAAGCCGTCACTTTGAGCTGGCCAGTAAATCCCTCCAAGATGTGGAACTCCTTTGCTACGCTGGCATCCAAATTCCAGAAGCTGGGACCGGTCAAGCACGAGAATTGCAGAGGATTCTGGCGCAGCACGTAGGTATTCGAAGGTATCGGTTGGAAGGCGGCCGTGTTGAACCAGCGCTGGGGAGTGGGATTTGAAATGCAAGGGTTGCCGGTGACGATCATATTCCCAAATCGGGGGAAGTCGCCCGAGATGTATTGCAGCACGGGAGTTACCCTCCAGCCGCCCAGGATGGCATCGGCCTTGGAAGAAGAACTCATAAAGTGGCGCCCTCGCCCAAAGGGAAGTTCGTAGGTGCCCGCGACGTTGAGGCGGTGGTGAGGCTGGTCGCTGCCCTGCCATTGGAATTGGTTGAGATAGTAAGTCGAATCATTGAAATTATTGATCTGGAGACGCTCCCGCGTATATACGTAACCAAAAAGGAAATTGAGTCCGCGGCTGAAAGGTTTCTGCACCTGGATCTGGATTTGGTTGTAATGCTCCAAAGCGCAGCAAGCGCCTATCTCGAACAGCGGGCCGTACTGCGGATAGGGTACCAGCAGAGACGCCAAAGACACCGTGGGCTGGTTCCGTAACGGGCCTGGGAACACGACGGGGTTAAGATACTGGTAAAAGGGATTGGGAACGTTCGCAGACAGCGCAGTTTGATACTGCTCTTCCAAGCGCGGGTCAATGGCGTTAAATTCCTGCGTATAATGCTGATGCCCAAAGTTCATGAACCAAGTGGCCGAAGCCACGATCTGCCCGGGCAACTGGCGCTGGAGATTGATGTTGAACCGGTCATTCCAGGCTTTCTGAAAGTTTTGCGGATACCAAAGGAGATTGACACCGCCTCGCCCGACGTCCGGTCCGGCGGCCCTACCTATGATCGGCACGAGGGGGTTGCTAGCCGGATATGGATTCGAAATTGTCTGTTGAGGTACACCTTGAAGCAGAGGAGCACTAAACTGGTAACCCGTCATACCGAAAAAGGGCGGTTCGAGGAAGTTGATAGCCTCGAAGCCGGGGATCGGACCCGCCGAAAAATTAAACTCCGTCGGAATGGGAAAACGGGCGTACCCGAGGCGCAGAGCCGTTTTATCATTGATGCGCAGGGCCAAGCCAGCGCGCGGCGCGAGCGCCAGGGCGGGCGGATTCCACATGCCCGGATGATTGTTATCGGTCCACTGCCACATCCCGTTCCAGCGATAAAAGTTATTACCCACCAGTTGAAGAGCCTGGGCCGGCATCTGGGGCGGGTTCGCCTGCATTTGGGGAGTGGGCTGAGATAAGTCAAGGCCACGGGAAAGCTGGTGGTCCGGATCGGACCAAGCCTTCTCGTATTCGTCTCGTAATCCAAGGTTCAGAGTAAGCCTTTTGTTCACTTTCCAGTCGTACTGAACCCAGAAACCGTAAGTTGTGGTGTGGGGGTCCGGAGCCGGGCCCCCGATCATTTCGGACGAGCCATCGAGCGCGCCAAGCAGGAAGGTGGCAAACTGGTCCCCGGTATGCAGGGTATCTGGACTTATGAACGAATTAGCAGTGGTGTTCGAGGGGAAATTGAAAATGGAGGTGTTCGATAGGTAGACGGGGCTTTTGGCATGGTGCAGCTGAAAACCAGCCTTCAGGAAGCTCGAGCCCCACTGATGCGAATACTTGGCGCTAAAGTCCTCGCCCTCGGGCCTCTGGTTCCAGTAGAAGCCGCGCCCTCCGAAAGTGTTGCCGCCGATATTGAAATCTGGAAAGTAGACGGGCACAAACGTCGAAGCCTGTTGATACGGTACGTACCAAGGATTGTTGGGCCAGAGCGAGGCCCAGCCGGGTGATGGCATGGGCGTCGAAACGTAGGCGTCTACGACATTATGGTAACCGCCGTGAAAGTCTACGATAGTTTTTTCGTTCACAATCCATACCAAGTCCGCCGCATATTGTTGCGCCGTCCGATAAGTGCCGGTGGGCACGTACAACTCAGAGTTATTGGGGGTGGGGTTGGAGTAGATATCGGTTGTATGGTAGCCGCTGGCCCGGCCCCACACCTTCCATTTATCGTTAATGTTGTAATCGATGCGGTCGGACCAGTTCCAGTAGTTCCACGCATCGGTATAGCTCTTCTTAAAGTTGTTCACGCCGGTGATATTGTCGCCCGGATTGTTCGGAGCCCACATTGCGTTCATAAGCTGAACGGCAAGGGGGTCGAGGCGGTTCGCGGGAACAATGTTGCCGGAGAAGGGTTGGCGCGTGACGGCTCCCGTGTTCGGGTCCACGACGGTGGACCACGGATCGTAAATCGTCCGAAGGCTTCCATCAACGTTGTAGGAGTGGGAAAAGTCGCCGCCTCGTTCCGCAGCTGTCGGCACGGTCGTCACAAAGCTCCCGGGCGCTCCCACCTTCCAATATTCTATTGACACGAAGTTGAAGAGCTTGTTCCCGATGATGGGGTTGCCCAGCGTTCCTCCAATCATATTTTGGCGCGTCGAATTCGTGCCCATGGTGGTCCTGTCGGCAATGGCGTTCAGCCACGGATACCGTCCCAAGTAATACGCCGAGCCATGCCATTGGTTAGTGCCGGACTTGGTGGTAGCGGTGATCAGACCGCCAGCGCTATGGCCGAATTCGGCGTCCGTGCTGTTCTGGGAAACATTAACGGACTCTACGGCTTCCATGTTGGGGGGGTAGCTGTACTTGTGACCAAGGCCCACGGGGCTCCCGTCAACTTCGATATCGTTGTTCAGGTTGGTTCCTCCCCCCAGATCCACGCTGTTGGCAGACCAAGAGAGGAAGGGCAGCATTTCGCCACGGGTGTTGATTGCCTCGGGCGCGAGCAGGGTCAGCTTGAACGGGTTGCGGTCGTAACGGGGTGTTTCCGTCGCGAGGGTCGAATTGAGAGTAATGTTTTGGTTGCTACTGGTGAATTGGACGGTTGTTGGTGTTTCCGTCACCGTAACGCTTTGCTGAACGGCACCAGGTCGGAGCATGGCATTCACGGTGATGTCGTTGCTCGCTTGAAGAATAATGTTTTCCTGGATGAACTTGCTGAACCCCGCCGCTTCGACAGTGATTTTGTAAATGCCGGGATCGAGCAGTTCGAAGAGATACACACCGGTGCCGCTGGTCTGGCGAGTTGCCTGTAAACCGGTGTTGACGTTGAGCAGCGTGACATTGGCGCCGAGAACTACCGCGCTGCTTTGATCCGTGACCTGACCCTGAATGCGGCCCCGGTAGCTTTGGGCCAGGATTGCAGTAACGGAAAACAGAATGAGCACGAGTAATATAGACACTCGCTTTTTCATGGGGACCTCACTTGTAGCAATTGGAGTCATCCTGACCCGACGCAACAACATGCCACCGCTGGCCAAAACGCCGTTGTAGGTTAGCTCATTCCGCTAGTGACCATCGCAAAGCGGCTGTAAGTTCAGGACAGACAAGAGGAGAACATTCTAGGCAGATAACTTGACTTTGCACAGCACCCTCCCACCTGATGCGCGACCTCCTGCTCCTGCGTGGCTATACTCCCAAAAGTGTTGGTTGTCAACGAGAATGGGACACCAGAATGGGACACCAGAATGGAACTGAATGCAACTTGTGCGAGCAGCTTGCGGAACGCCGGCACCACCTTGCCGGTGATGCCGGCGCGCATCAGCCGTGAGGCGCCTGCGGTCGGCTTCCAGAATGTCCTGCGGCATGTGAAGGAATGGCTGTAGGAAAGCCCGCTTGGTCGAATCCTCTATAATCTGGTTCTGTCCAGTCGGCGGAAAGCGCATTGCCATGCAGATCGAACTCGATGGCCGGCAACCTTTGGAACTGGAGAGAACCAAGGCGTTGGGTTACAGCGTGATGAATCTCGCGGGCCTCTTCGAACTGCGACTCATTGGAGAAAACGTGGGAGTGGACCTATGGAATTTTCGAACGCCGGATGGCCGCAACATTCACAAGGCTCTTGATTTGTGACGGGCGAACAGAAGTGGCCTTATCAGCAAATCATAGATTTCAAGGCCGCTGAAATCTCTCCGGTGCTGACGGTCGCCGCTGTGAAATATAAGGATTGCCTCTACGAAAATCTCGCTGCGAAGATAGACCCTGACGTTCTCCGCCGAATCGACGCCTTCCCGTTTCGCCGGCTACTCTTGCAATGAGATCGGCATGCAGTGGCCTGAGTGGTTGAAAACGAGCGGTACGCCTCTTTGCAGAGATATTCCCACCCTAGCGGTGTGCGACTTTCGGTGAATGAACCGAGGGCCAGTCGAAATCTCACACAGTCTATCGCATGCTGAATCTCAATTCGCATGGCCCAGACGCGCCGAAATTGTTCGCGCAGCCCTTTTTGTCGCCAGGGCAAATGCTTGAATTCGGTCCCGGCTCATCCGGGTGATTGGTCCGGAAACACTTATGGCGGCCACAACCAACCCGCTTTCGTCGAGAACTGGAGCAGCAACACATCGTGCCCCGAGATCCGTCTCCTGATCATCCATCGCGTAGCCTTGCTGCACGACGCGCAAAAGCTCTTTTCGGAAGCGTGCAAGATTTGGAATAGTGCGCGGAGTGGCCAGCTCAAAGGTCAGCATGGGCAGGATCTCCTCGCGTTGCTCGCTGGGAAGAAACGCCAGCAAGACCTTGCCTAGCGCCGTGCAGTTCGGCGGCCGGTGCATTCCTGGCTGAGAGGCCATGCGAAATGAGTGGGGACTCTCCAGCACCTCAAGGTAAAGCACGTCATGTCCGTCCAGGACGGCGAGGTTTACGGTTTCCGTGGTTTCTTTCGAGAGCATCGTCAGCACCGGGCGGCTGATCTTGCGAAGCGTGGCATGGTAAGCGATTCCGGCGCCGAGCCTGGCCAACTTGGGCCCCACGATGTAGGCCCCTGTATCATCGCGAAAGAGATAACCTTCGCTTTCCAGGTGAGCCACGAATCGATAAGCCGTGCTCTTGTTGAGGCTGGTCTGCTGAGAAATCTCTCGTAGCTGCAAGCCGGTGGGGGAGGCGTCCAGCGCTTCCAGAATTCGCAACACCTTTCCGACGACACCCACGGGTGCGGACTTGGATTCGCGTGCTCGTATCATGGGGAGGCTGCTCCTTCCAAAAAGAGTCGTCATCGACGCGTTTGTGGAATCGGCCGCAAACGGTAAACGGCCAAAACGCCTGGCGGCATCTTATCTCAGAAATCGTTCAGTTTTTTAGCATTTAAAACGTAGATTTTTAATATTGAATTTTGAGATGCGGCTTGATACAAGCCATTCAGTTTTGGGCAGGAAGCAGGGCCGGCATTTCCTGTCCTCGGTCTGGATCCGGCGTCTCGGAATTCATGCCAAGGGGTGTGTATGCGACTGGCCAAACTACTTGCAAGTTTTGTCTTATTGCTGTTCATGCCTGCCGCAGGCGTCTATGCGCAGACCACCAGCGGCCAGATCTCCGGCCAAGTGGTGGACCCGTCGGGTGCCGCAGTCGTGGACGCCACAGTGACGCTAAGAAATCAATTAACCGGAGACACGAGGACTGTGAAAACGCTCAACTCCGGGGAATTTGTCTTCGTTGGCGTGCAACCGGGAGAGTTTGCGGTTTCAATACAGGCTCCGGGCTTCAAACGATTCGAGAAACACGATTTGAAATTGAGCGCGTCCGAACGTTTGTCAGCAGGGAGTTTGCGGCTTGAACTTGGAGCGGTGACGCAATCGGTGAGCGTGACCGCTAAGCCCACGCCGTTGCAAACGGAGAGCGCAGAACGCTCAGCCCTGCTGGACAGCAATGAGCTCCAACGCCTGAGTACTCCGGGGCGCGACGTGTTGGCCTTAGTCCGGCTTCTGCCTGGAGTGGTGAAGGATGGCGAAGGGGCCTTGCAACTCGGTACCGAAAGCGCGGGGGCAGTTTCCGGTACTCGCGAAGTCAGTAATTCCATTAGCGTGGACGGAGTCAATGGCAATCCGCGGGGAGGCGGCAACAGGTTCGATACTCCGCTCAACATGGAGGCCGTCGCCGAAGTCAAGGTGCTGCTCAACAGCTACCAGGCGGAATACGGTCAGAGCGGCGGCGCCATCGTTAATGTTATAACGAAGTCGGGCACGCGGGATTTTCACGGTGAAGCCTACTATTTTAACCGCAACGAAGCGTTCAACGCCAACGACACGTTTAACAAGGCCACCGTTAGCCCGGCAAATCCCAACGGGCTCCCACGACCTCAGTACCGTTTTAATACCGTCGGCTACAACATCGGCGGGCCGGTTTATTGGCCGGGAAAGCTCAACAGCGACAAAAACAAGCTGTTTTTCTTCTTTTCTCAGGAGATTTGGCCAAGCAAGACACCGGGTACGCCTCGATATTTCATGATGCCGACGGCGCTGGAAAAGCAAGGTGATTTTTCACAGAGCGTCGATAAGCAGGGAGACAAGGTCACACTCACCGATCCGAATAATTGTGGCTCTGGCGGAAGCCAACCCTGTCTGCTGGATTCCACTCACGTGAACCCCGCGTTCATCAACCCGAACACGCAGGCACTTCTGAACATATTGCCTACCGGCAACGCAACGCCTCTGGGCACTGCCCCGGGCGGTGGACTCTATAACTCTGTCGTTCAGACTAGGATTGACAGGCCAGTGGATCAGCAAGTATTGCGGCTCGATTCCAACATCACCAACAAGCTGCGCATGTTCTTTCGCGGAATGAATATGAGCAATAACACCAAAGGTCCTACAGATTCACCCGGTTTAAGCGCTCAGATGCAGTGGGGCATTCCGTTCTTTTATGAAACGCCGGCCAGAAACGCCGCCATTGGCCTAACTTTCGCCGCAAGCTCAACATTGGTGAACGAATTCACAGCAGGATATGCGGACTGGAGAGAGCGCTCGGGCTTTGCTAATCCTTCCGATCTCTCCAAGGTGCAAAGAGGCAGCTCTACTGGCGTGAATCTCGGACAATTCAATCCCACGTTCAATGCGCTCAGCCTAATACCGAACGTTACCTTTGGAGGCGGAGGGACCAGTGCTAGTGCCGGATTCGGTATATCCAACGATCCGCAGGTCAATTTTTATACTCGCTTTCCGTTCAACAACAATACCGGCACCTGGGAATACACTGATGGT
>Ga0066709_100005519_pt1 | contig 10436 bp, 11 predicted proteins | sample GraSoiAngelo_158_FD_79665 | JGI IMG/M metagenome (GOLD analysis project Ga0066709, IMG submission 79665) | Grasslands soil microbial communities from the Angelo Coastal Reserve, California, USA - 14_1009_16_30cm | ecosystem: Environmental > Terrestrial > Soil > Grasslands | place: USA... | reverse complement strand
GCCAGGCCTGCCACGGGCTCGACGGCAACAGTCAAACGCCCGACTACCCGAAGCTTGGCGGGCAGCGTCAGGACTATCTCGCGAAGGCACTACGCGATTACAAGTCCGGCGCGCGCAAGAACCCGATCATGGCCGGCATGGCAGGCCCGCTCTCGGCAAAGGACATCGACAATCTCGCCGCGTATTATGCGGCGCAGCCGGCGGTGCTCGTAGTGAAGCACTGAGCTCAGGGTTTCCGGACCACCGGGGCGCCCGCGGGCGCCTTCGTTTTTTTGCGTCGTCCTAAACCGTCTTGTGCCGGAATTCGCACAGGTCGACGATCACGCATTCCGGACATTTGGGCTTGCGCGCGATGCACACGTAGCGGCCGTGCAGGATCAGCCAGTGGTGCGCGTCGTGGACGAACTCCAGCGGCGTGAATTTCACGAGCTTGCGCTCGACTTCGTCGGGCGTTTTCCCGGGTGCGAGCCCGGTGCGATTGGCCACCCGGAAGATGTGCGTGTCGACCGCGATCGTCGGCTCGCCGAACGCGACGTTGAGCACGACGTTCGCGGTCTTGCGTCCGACGCCCGGCAACGTCATGAGCGCGGCGTGATCGGCGGGCACCTCGCCGCCATACTCGTCGATGATCCGCCGGCACAACGTCATGATATTCTTCGCCTTGGTGCGAAACAGCCCGATCGTCTTAATGTAGGGGATCAGTCCCGCTTCGCCGAGCGCGAGCACGGCGCGCGGGGTATTGGCCACCGGGAAGAGTCTGGCGGTGGCGAGGTTCACGCCCCGGTCGGTCGCCTGGGCGGACAGCACCACTGCGATCAGCAGCTCGAAGGGCGAACCGTAGTGGAGCTCGCTCTTCGGGTGCGGCATGCGCGCGCGCAAGCGGCGATAGATCTCCAGGCGCTTCGCGGGATTCACTCGACGCCCCCGAGCCGCTTCAACCGCGCCAAGCGCTCCGGCTCGCTCTGCCGCAGTCCCGCGTCGGCGCCGAGCAACTCGAACGCGCGAGCAAAATGCGGACGTGCCGCCGCTGGATCGCCTTTCGCCAGCAGGAGCTCGCCCAGCTCCTCGTCGACGTAACCGTCGGGCGCCCCTGCCTCGGCGCCTTCGACGACGAGCCCCCTCTGGATCGCTAGCGCGTCGTCGTAACGGCCGAGCGAGCGATACGCGCGCGCAATCGCCCAGCGCGCGAAGCGCACGTTGTCCACGCCGCCGCGCGCCTCCCAAGCGGGCAGCGCTTTCTCGAAATATTCGAGCGCGGTCGTATATTCGCCCCGCTCGTGGTACGTCCAGCCGATGTTGTTGTACAGAGAAGCGAGCCAGCGCTTCGAACGTGCGTCATCGGTGCGCTCGGTCATCGCCAGGGCTTCGAGATTCCAGCGCAGGCGCTCGTCGACGGCTGCGGCGATGCCCAGCATGTGCGCGGCGTCGATCGCGAGAAAATCCTCGTGCGCGATACGGGCCTTGTCGAGGGCTTGCTGGAACAGCGGCGTTGCGCGCTCCGGCTGGCGCGACGAGTTGTAGACGCGGCCGCGTTCGAGCAGATAGCGGATGGCGACGCGCGGCGCGCGACCGCCGAGAGCTTTCTCGACAACGTCGAGCGTGGCGTGCGCGGCGTCGAACTGTCGTTGCAAGCCTTGCGCCCGCGCGATCTGCGTCAGCAGCTCGAGCCGCGCGACCGCACTGGTAGACAGGGTCTCGAGCTCGTGACGAAAGCGCGTCTCGGTCTCCGCGGGCCGATTGAAGTCCCAGGTCCGATCGAGCCACGCCGTATCGAGGGGAGCGGTGTTCATCGCGTGGGCGCCGGGCATCGCCAAGACGCTCGCCAGCACGAGGAGGAGCCGGACCTCACGGCGCATGCGCGACGTCGCGCTCTCGTGCTACGACTGGGCGTCCCGCTGAGATCGCGCCGCGCGCCGCGCGCGGGCGCGAGAAAGCGCGGCCGAGACCGCAGCTTGTCTGCGTTCACGCAGAGCGTCTTCCGATGGCGCGGGCGCGCCCGCTGCGGGGACGTCGCGCTTGGCGCTCTGGCGCTCGAGCCGCCTCGCGCGAGCCTTGAATCGATCGCGGGCAAGCTCGGCGTCGGCGCGAGTCCAGGCGTGGTCGGCTGGCGCGAGCGCGATGCAGTCGACCGGGCAGGGCGGTACGCAGAGCTCGCAGCCCGTGCACCGCTCGACGAGCACGGTGTGCATCAGCTTCGCGGCGCCGACGATGGCATCGACCGGGCAGGCGGCGATGCACAGCGTGCACCCGATGCAGGTTGCCTCGTCGATGTGCGCAATGGACAACGGCCGCGGCGAACCGCGAGAGGGGTCGAGCGGCACCGGGGGAACGCGGAGCAGCGCGGCGAGCGCAACGACGGTGTGCTCGCCGCCGGGAGGGCATTGGTTGATCGGCGCCTCCCGCCTCGCCACGGCGCGCGCGTAGGGCTCGCAACCGGCGTAGCCGCAGCGCCGGCATTGGGTCTGCGGCAGAAGAGCCTCGATGCGCTCGAAGAGCGTGGCGGCGGATGGATCCATCCCGCCATTCTACCGTTGCCGCCCGCGCGGGTGCGACGACGGGCGAGGCCGGATTCAGCGTGTGCGCGGCGTGCGCTCCTCGCCGCGGAGCTTGTAATCGGCCGGCACCTTGAACAGTTCGGATGGGGGCTCGCCGCGCTTGACGTTCGTTAGGCGATAGACCGTCTCGCCGCTTCGCGGATCGACGTCGCGGCTCATCACGACGATGTTGAGCTCCGGCGAGAACCAGCGCTCGGACACGATGGCGATCGGCTTTTCGTTGCCGATGGCGCCCGCAGGGATCGTGCGCGTCGTGCGCTTGCCCTCGGCCTTGATGCCGTCGAATTCGCGGGCGCCGAGCGCTTCGCTCACGCCCTTGTCCCTGGTTCCGTACGGCAGCGGGAAAGGGTGCCCGTGCATCGTCAGTGGCGGCATCGGCGGCATCGGGGACACAGGCACGTCCGGCGTCGTTACCTCGTCGTGGCCGATGCGAATGACCTCGACGTGGACATCATCTCTTGACCCGCCGCGCTCGCCCTTGCGCACGATCACGCGTCCGGGCTGCACGGCGACCGCGGCTGCGGGTGGCGCCGGTGGCGTGGGCGCCGCCGGTGGCGTAGGCGGCGTCGCGGAGCGCGGCAGCGTGACCGCGGTCTTCCTCGCAGTGCGTAGCACGTAGCTGCGGTTCTCGATCGGGTCGTAGATGTACGCGGTTCCTCCGCCGTCGGTTTTCTTCTCCTGGCGCGTCCGGCCGAGCGCATCGCGCGCGAGGAGCGTGACCGATTTGCGCACGATGCGGTTACCGTCCATGAGCACCTGCGTGGCCTCGCTGACCGCTTCGGCGGTGTACGGCGCATTCTTGACGATCTCTCGCGGGCGGCCGACCTGCTCCGACATGAACGTCAAAGAGGCCATGGTATCCGCATCGAGGGCTTGGACCGCGGCCTCGGCCTCGCGCCGCGCTTCATCCTGGGTGCGTTGTGCCTCGTCCATTGCCTTCTGCACGACCTGCGCGAGGTCGCGCCGCCCGGGGTTCCCGGCATCCTGCGCCATGGCGCACGAGCATGCAGCGAGAATGCCGGGCAGCAGCACTGCAAACCGGAATAGAGGAATCATGAAGTCACCCCTGGAGGTTGAGACTGCGTTCATTCGAGGAAGCGCACCGCAAGCACGGTGCCATCGGCGCGCACCAGCAACTCGCTTGCGACCGGCTCTGCAGCGCGTACCGGGCTGACCGGCAGCCCGAAATCGGCGAGCATGGTGCGCGGCATCTGCGTGGACACGACATAGGCGCCGCGCGTCTGAGCAATGTCGGCGATCGGTACGACCGGAATGAAGTCCGTGGCGGCCGGTGCTGCGTCAACGGTTCGCTCGGGCAGCGGCTCGTCGGGCGGCGGCGCACGCAAGGTCCAGGCGATGACTCCGAGCGCGGTGGCGAGCGCCAGGGGCCACGCCAGCGTGCGTTCGCGTCCGGGCCACGAGAACAGGCGCGGGCGGTGAGAGGCCGCTCGTTCCCTGGCCGCGATGGCCGCAGCAATCGCCCGATCGACCGCGGGCGGTGGATCGAGCGTCGCGAGTTCGCGCTTCAGCGCCGAGAGCCTGCGATCGAGGGCGTCGTCGTCGATGCTCATCGACGCACCGCCGCGGCGGAAACCTCTTCGGGGTCGCCGCCGGCGAGAAGACCGACGAGCAATGCGCGCGCCCGTGACAGTCTCGATCGGATCGTGCCCATAGCGCATCCGCACTGTGCCGCGGCTTCGGCGTACGAGCACTCGTGCAAGTCGACCAGGATCAGTGCCTCGCGATACGGCGGCGGCAGCCGTCCGATGGCCCGCCGCAACGCTTCCAGCTCGCGATCACGCAGCAGCCGCTCCAGCGGAGCCTGTGCCGCGGGCGCAAGCGGCGCGGTCTCATCGTCGTCATCGGGCAGTGGATCGTGCGCCGGCAAGGCGTGAATGCGGCGCACGAAGTTCCGGGCGATCCCGCACAGGTACGCCCGCAGCCGTCCGCGCACGGGGTCGAAGTCGGCGGCGTGGGTGAGCAGATGCACGAACACGTCCTGAGTGACGTCGGCGGCGATCGCCGACGAACCGGACCAGAGCAACGCGAAGTGGTACACCATTGCGCCATGGCGCTCGTAGAGCGGCCGCAATGCGGCCGGTGTGCCGCCACGGACGCGCTCGAGCAGTTCGGCGTCGCTCGCGTCCTCGGCGGCAGGGGCGTGTTGCGGCATCGCGCTCTTGTCCTGGGACCTATTCGCCGTTCGGCGCCGAAAAGTTCCCGCTCGACGGCTAGAAAGGCGTGCCCGACGTTGCCGTAGGCGGCGCCCTGGCCGAGAATGTCGGAAGGACTCGTGCCGCCGCATTATCCTCCATGCACCGCCATTCGCATTCGCACGACCACGCGCCGGCGCTGCCCGCTCGCGATGAGCGCCGCGCATTTGGCGTGGCGCTGGTGCTGACCGCGCTGTTCGCGATCGTCGAGGCCGCCGGCGGCTGGTGGGCAGGGTCGCTGGCGCTGCTCTCCGACGCGGGCCACATGGTCACCGACGTCGCGGCGCTGTCGATCGCGCTCATCGCCCAGCGCCTGGCGCGGCGGCCGCCCTCGGATCGCGCGAGCTACGGTTACGCCCGCGCCGAGGTGCTTGCCGCGTTCATCAACGCGTTGATCATGCTCGGCGTGGTCTTCTGGATCACGGTCGAAGCCGTGCGCAGGCTGCTTGCGCCCGCGCCCGTTGCCGGCGGCGTGGTGATCCTGGTGGCGCTGGCAGGTCTCGCCGTGAACCTGCTATGTGCGCGGCTGCTCTCGCGCGGGAAAAGCCTGAATAGCCGCGCCGCGCTGCTGCATGTGCTCTCCGACCTCGCTGCGTCGTTCGCTGCGCTCTCAGCGGGCGTTGTCGTCATCGTGACCGGGTGGCTGCCGATCGACCCGATTCTCTCGCTATTCGTTGCCGTGCTGATCCTGCGCTCGACGTGGCTCCTGCTCAAGGCGTCGACCCAGGTGCTCATGGAAGGAGTCCCCGCCCACCTGTCGTACGACGAGATCGGCAGCGCCCTGACGCGTGTGCCCGGCGTCTCGGCGGTCCACGATCTGCACATCTGGCACATGACCAGCGAGCGCGCCGCGCTTTCCGCGCACCTGCTGATCCGCAATCCCGCCGAGTGGCCGCAGACGCTCGCAGCTGCACAGCGACTGCTCGCCGAGCGTTTCGGCATCGATCATGTGACGCTGCAGCCGGATTGGCGTACGCCGGTGCCCGGAAAACGCATCATCCCAGTGACGCCGGTCGCAGCCGAGAACAACCCGAATCTGCATTGATTACAGCCAGCGGATCTTCCTGAACCACAGATAGAGCAGGACATCGAGCCCGACCATTGTCGCCAGCGAGATGTAATAGCCGTACTGCCAGTCGTACTCTGGAATGTTCTTGAAGTTCATGCCGTAGATCCCGGCGATCAGCGTGGGGATCGCGATGATCGCGGCCCAGCCCGCGAGCTTTTTTGTCACTTCGGTCTCGTTCAGATTGATCATGCCGAGATTGACCTGGATCGCGGTGGTCTGCATGTCGCGGATACCCTCGATCGAGGCGTGCAGACGCTGCAGGTGATCGAGCACGTCGCGGAAGTATTCGCGCATCCCGGCGCATATATGCGGTACGCGCCCGCCCGAGAGCTTGCCGACCGATTCCATCAGCGGGTCGACCGCGTGCTTGAGCGTCATCAGCTTCTGCTTCAGCGCGTAGAGGGCCTCGATGTTCGAGCGCGCGGTGTTCTTGACGAAGATCTGCTGCTCGACGGTCTCGAGCTCGCTCTCCAGCGTGTCGAGCACCGGGAAGTAACGATCGACGATCGCGTCCATGAGGGCGTACAGGACGTATCCGGAGCCGTTCTGCAGCAAGTGCGGCTCGCGCTCGCAGCGCGCACGTACGTCGGCGAACCCTTTCTCGGTTCTGCGCCGGGTCGAGAGGATGTAGTTGGGGCCGACGAAGATATGGACCTCGCCGAGGACGAGATCGTCGTCCTTGAGCTCGATCGTCTGCAGGACGGCGAACAGCGAATCGCCGTATTCCTCGATCTTGGGCCGCTGGTGACCGTGGCGCGCGTCGTCGACCGCCAGCTCGTGCAGATCGAATTCCTCCTGCATCATCTCCAGCTCGGAGGGCTCCGGGTCCTTGAGCGCGACCCAGACGAAGCAATTGGGCCGCTTGAGGTACTCGCTGATATCCTCGACGGGGATATCGGCGAGCTTGCGGCCTTCGGTATATGCGACGCAGTTGACAAGCATGGCGGGGGTCCGTGCGCTTTGCCGCGATCATAGCCGCGGTTGGGCCGCTCGGCTACGGCGGCGGCCCGGAATGGCTCGACGCCGTGTTGAATCGGGAACGGCGCGCTGGCTGCGTCGGGTGCCTGCGCGTAACATGACAGCCCGGCCGGCAATCGGCCTGCACGCTACGTTTCGCATGATTATCGAGTCATTGCTCGACACCGACCTCTACAAGTTCACGATGATGCAGGTCGTGTTGCATCATTTTCCGACTGCGGAGGTCGAGTACCGCTTCAAGTGCCGCACGCCGGGCGTGGATCTGACGCCGTACATCGGCCAGATCGAGCGCGAGATCACCGCGCTGTGCGGGCTGCGGTTCACAAGGCACGAGCTCGATTACCTGCGCTCGTGGCGCTTCTTCAAAACCGACTTCGTGGACCTGCTCGGCTTGTTCCGACTCGACGAGCGCTTCATCACGGTCAAGCCGTCGGCCGCCGCGCTGGGCGAGATCGACATCCATATCAAGGGCCCGTGGCTGCACACGATCCTGTTCGAGGTGCCGGTGCTCGCGATCGTGAGCGAGATCTATTTCCACCATACGCAGCCAAAGCCGGATCTGGAAGAAGGCCGCCGGCGGCTTCGCGCCAAGATCGAGCAGATCAACGCCGTGCCCGATCCCGCATTCCGCATCGCCGACTACGGCACGCGGCGGCGTTTTTCCGGACGGTGGCATGAAGAGGTGCTGCTGACGCTCAGGGAGGGCATCGGGCCGAAGTTCGTCGGGACCAGCAACGTCTATTTCGCCCTTCAGCATGGGTTGACGCCGCTGGGAACGATGGCGCACGAATATCTGCAGGCGTGCCAGGCCGTAGGCCCGCGCCTGCGCGACTCGCAGGTGTTCGCATTCAACACCTGGGCGCGCGAATACCGTGGCGACCTCGGCATCGCGCTATCCGACGTGTGCGGCATGGACGCGTTCCTGCGCGACTTCGACCTGTTCTTCTGCAAGCTCTTCGACGGCGTACGCCACGATTCGGGCGATCCGTTCGAGTGGGGCGAGAAGCTGATCCGGCACTACCAGAAGATGCGCATCGATCCGCGCACCAAGGTGATGGTGTTCTCCGACTCGCTCAATGTGCCGCTGGCGATCCGCCTGTTCGAGTACTTCAAGGGACGCAGCCAGACGGCGTTCGGCATCGGCACCAACCTCACCAACGACCTCGGCTATGAGGCGTTGCAGATCGTCATCAAGATGACCCGCTGCAACGGTCAACCTGTGGCGAAGATCAGCGACGAACCCTCGAAGTCGATGGACTACGATCCGTCGTACGTCGCGTACCTTCGCGAGGTCTTCCAGGTGCCCGAGCTGCCCTCGCCGCGCGAGACCGAGACTCTCGACGTGGGTTAAGCTCGGCTGGCTCCGGCTACGCCGCCGCGGCGAGCACGCGTTCGTACGCAGCCAACACGTCGCGCTGCGCGCACACGAACAGCACCTGTTCGAGCGCGTCGAGACGCTCGAAGCTCCGCACCGTCTTCACGGCGATCGGAGCCGCCAGGTCCAGCGGATATCCATACGCGCCGCAACTGATCGCAGGGAATGCGATCGATTTCAGTGAGTGCTGGACGGCAAGCTCGAGTGAACGCCGATAGCACGATGCGAGCAGTTCTGCCTCACGCCGGCGCCCGCCGTGCCAGACCGGCCCGACCGTGTGGATGACGTGCCGCGCCGGCAGGCGATAGCCGCGGGTGATCTTTGCGTCGCCGGTTGCGCAACCGTTTAAAGCCCGGCACTCGGCAAGTAGCTCCGGGCCGGCGGCGCGATGAATCGCACCGTCGACTCCGCCGCCGCCGAGCAGCGTGGTGTTGGCAGCATTCACGATCGCGTCGACGGCGAGCGTGGTGATGTCTGCTTGGACGGCGGAGAGCGAAGCGGTCACGGACTCGATCAGGTCAGAGGCAGCGCAGTTGGGCTACCGAGACGCTTCCCTGTCGATGGTCGATCTGGGCGAATCCAATTCCTGCCTTGTGAGCACGCCTTTGGGCCGGAAGACGAAATGTGGATATACCTGCTCCGGAAGGAGTCGTTGTTCGCACAGAAAACTCTCGGCCACAGCGTCGAACGCTCCGATGCAAGAGCTGGACATCGGGTCGTCAAGCACGACGTATCCGCCCGGCTCGTAATACGGCTCGCATGCCGCCAACAAGTATTTGATTGGTGCGTAAATGTCGCAGTCAATATGAACCAGAGCCATCAACGGTTTTGATTCCAGGATCGACGGGAGCGTCTGGTCGAAAACGCCCGAAACAGGGACAAGATAATCCTGCAGTCCTTCAGAATCAATGAATGCCTGGAAGCCAGGCAAATCAGCGTTTCCAAAATCGCCCGCGCTGTGCAAGTCCCTGTCCGGATTCGTCTCAGGCAGACCCTGGAAGGTATCGAACGCATAGACTTTGGTGCTTCGACCTAACGCACGTGAAACGCATGCAATGAAGGCCGCAGAGCCGCCACGGTAGCTACCGAATTCGAAGATGTCTCCCCGCAGAGCAGGCCAACCATATCTCAGGATCAGGAAGATGTTGGCTAGCTTCTGTTGCGTCACGACGGTACCGCGGCGCGTGGCGTATTCCAGAGCCCTCCGAAACAGCGGGTCCCGCTGTACTCGGTCCTCGTAGAGCCTTGCGAACTCAAGTCCCCATCCCCGCAAGTACCCAGCGCCTAGATCCCGCCCCTGATGCACGCGAATCGGGTAACTGCTTGGATCAAACACGCGCTCTACACTCACGAAGTACCTCCCGTTGAGCCATCGCCGAGCTCATGACGATTAGTGTCTGCGAGGGCAGACGCGGGGCATAGTTCCAGGGCGACATTGGAAGCCCGACGATCCCGCAGCGCATGGGTTATAGTAGCGCCGATGGCCTCGCCCAACCCGACCAACGCGCCTGTCGCGACACCGCTCGCAGCGGCGGAGGGCGCCCAGCATCGCCCCGCGCGCACGACCGATCGGCGGCTGCGCCTGGAAGACATCCTGAAGCTTATGGTCGCCGAGGCTCTGGTTACGGCGGCCGAGGCCGACCGGCTCGCCCGGTCGCGCACGCACCGCTTCGAGCATCCGCTGGAAATGATCGCCGACCAGAAGTGGCGCTCGCTCACCCCGCCGCGTCCCATGATGACGCTGGAATGGCTGGTCGAGTGGCTGGCCGGCAAGCTCGGTGTTCCCTACCACCACGTCGATCCGCTGAAAATCGATCTGGTGGCTGTGACCAGCACCATGTCCAACGCCTATGCCGAGCGCTACCGCATCCTTCCCGTTGCGGTGGTCAACGGCGAGCTGACCGTGGCCACGGGCGAGCCGTTCGTGCGGGCGTGGGCCGACGAGCTGGAGAAGATCCTGCACCTCAGGATCAGGCTGGTATTCGCCAACCCGCAAGACATCAAACGCTTCGTCGGCGAGTTCTTCCCGCTCGCGCGGTCGATCAAGAAGGCGTCCGAGACGACGCGCGGCGACGTTTCGTTGGCACGCAATTTCGAGCAGCTCGTCGAGCTGGGCCGGCACGGCACGCTCGATGCGAACGACCAGCACGTCGTCCACATCGTCGACTGGTTGTGGCAGTACGCGTTCGAACAACGAGCATCGGACATCCACATCGAGCCCCGTCGAGACGCCGGGATGGTTCGCT
>Ga0066709_100005518_pt1 | contig 10438 bp, 8 predicted proteins | sample GraSoiAngelo_158_FD_79665 | JGI IMG/M metagenome (GOLD analysis project Ga0066709, IMG submission 79665) | Grasslands soil microbial communities from the Angelo Coastal Reserve, California, USA - 14_1009_16_30cm | ecosystem: Environmental > Terrestrial > Soil > Grasslands | place: USA... | reverse complement strand
GTCACGGCCGGTTGGTCGTTGAAGTACGTATAGTCCTTGGTGAAGCCAGGCAGCACCTCGTTGACCGGGTGGCCATCGCTGAAGCCGTCCACGTTGCCGCCGTGCAGGTGCGTGGACAGGCCGAGGTCAACCGAGCCCGTGTCGGCGGTGGTGAGCGCGTTGGTGAGCCGCACGACGGCCGGTTTGCCGCTTTGTCCGCGGAACAGCGGTCCCGGAGCCAGCCCGTTGTAGCCCCAGATTTTGGTGGGTCTGAAACCAGGCAGTATCTGTGCCTCGCCGACCCTGGCCGTCAGCTGGTAGAAATCGGCTGACGTCTTGACGCCCGCCGGTGTCGTCACCGTGGTGGTGGCAGTCGGCGTCAATTCGGCCGGAGTCGGCAGTGCGATCTGGAAAAGCGGTACGGTCGGGCTCGAGGCGACGCTATCCGCCAGGCTCGGGGCCAGGCGTGCGATAGGCAGGAGCAGCGAGCCTGCCCCGAGCGCGCCTAGCTTCAACACGTTGCGTCTGGACATCGTCCAACGTTGCATAACATTCCCCTCGGTCTTGCGGGATGGCTGGAGGGAATGAGACCGCCGGCCTCCGGGGCGGTCCCCGACGCAGGAGCTGCACAAGAACGACCACGAGACCGACCTCAGCGGCGGCAGTAGCGAGGTCAAGCGCGCCGACGCGCTCGACCTGCCATGCGGCCGGTCCGAAGAAGGGAATGCCGAGGGTACGCGTGAATGCGTACAGGAGGAGAATGGCGCCGTTGCCAAGGATCCCGACCAGAAAGACCCATCGCCGCGGCCAGAACACCAGCAAGCCGGCGCAGAATGCCTGAGCCGAAGTGGCGATCAGAAAGTACAGCCCGTAGCCCCACCACTCCAGGTAGTGCTCCGGGAGCACCCAGTTGTGGAGCACCGCGGCGTACGCCGAGAGCAGCACCGCCACATGGCGTGGCGGTATACGGCCCAGGGCCGCGGCGCGGCCTGTCCAGCGGACAGCAGTATCTACAGCTTGCACTTGGCGTGCGGCAAGCACTCCGTGCCTCGTGGTTGCGGGACCCAGGCAGCAGCGCACCACCTGCACAGGCCCCGTCAGAACGGCGCAGGCGGACAGCCCATCCCCCGTCCGGATGAGCGCTTGCAGCGTACCGACTCAGCCGAGGCGGGTCAATAAATTCTTTGCGGGAAGTGCTGCCGTGGGTACTTCCGAGTTGACCACAGGCGTTGCGCTCCGTCCGCTCGGTACGCCCGTACGCTTGCGACCGCCGCAAACAAGTATCAAGTTGGCATCCGCCCGCGAAGTGTGGTTCGCCGCGCTTCAGCCCAACCCATCAGTCCTACGGAGAGGCCGGCGACACACTACCGGACTCCGGCGACACTCGCGGCCTGGCGGAGCAGGTTGGTCGCCACGGCGCCGTGGCCGGAGAAGCGTTCGTCACGAGTCTGGCCTTTGAACCAGCGGTAGTAGATCTGCTGGCAGATGACGCCCACTTTGAAGTACGCGAAGGCCACATACCAGTCGAGCGAGGCCACGTCGCGACCACTCGATTGTGCATACATCTGCGCGATCTCCGGCCGCGTGGGAAAGCCTGCCGCGCCAGTCACGGCCTTGAGGCCGCCCATCATCTCGGACTCGCCCGGTCCAGTCCAGTAGACGAGCAGCGACGCGAGGTCCGAGAGCGGGTCGCCGACGGTGGCCATCTCCCAGTCGAGCACAGCCGTGATTCGCCGCGGATCGCGCGGGTCGAGCAGCATGTTGTTCAGCTTGTAGTCGTTGTGGATGACCGTCGCCGGAGGGGATTGGGGCAAGCCGTCGGACAGCCACGCCGCCAGCCGCGTGACTTCTGGAGCTTCGGGTGTGCGCGCCCGCTCGTAGCGATCGATCCAGCCGGTGACCTGGCGCTGCATGTAGCCTTCGGGATGTCCGATGGTGTCGAGACCGGCAGCGCGCCAGTCGACCGCGTGCAGCTCCACCAGCACAGCAATCAGCGATTCGGTGATGGCCCGATGAAGGTCGGCATCCGGCTGCCAATCCAGCGGGAGATCCTGATCCAGCACCAGGCCGCGGCGGCGCTCCATCACGTAGAACTGTGCGCCGATCACCTCCACGTCCTCGCACAGGACAAATGGTTGTGGAGCGAGTGGGAAGCTCGGGTGGAGGCGTTGGAGGATGTGGAACTCGCGCGTCACGTCGTGCGCCCGTGGCGCCACCGGACCGAGCGGCGGCCGCCGCAGCACCGCCTCCCAGTCGCCCGAGCGGAGCAGATACGTGAGGTTGGAGTGGCCGGCTGGGAATTGCTCCACCTCGATCGTTTCGGGATCGAACCCGCCGAGCCCGCTCTCAATGAGGAATTCAGAAACCCGCGCGACGGAGAAACGTTCGTCGGCGCGAACTGGAATCGTATCAATCATCGACGAGGCGAGGACATCCTTGGTCAGGTTGTTGGTGTCATCGCAAGCGCATCGGCCTCGACCGCGCGATGGCCGACACCGTCCGACGTCTGATCGGCGAGCGCCTGCGACTCCCCGAAGCGCTTCAGGATCTGGCGCGCCACCACCATACGGTGGACCTCGTCGGGACCGTCGTAAATGCGCGCCGCGCGCGCCTCGCGATACCAGCCCTCGAGCGGCGAGTCCTGACTGAATCCCAGCGCGCCATGCACCTGGATGGCGCGATCCAACACGTCGTGCAACACGCGCGCGCCGACGAACTTGATCATCGAAATCTCGGTCCGCGCGTCGGCGCCGCGGTCCATCAGCCACGCCGCGTGGAGCGTCATCAAGCGGAAGCCGTGCAGCTCGGCCGCGGAGTCGGCGATCCAGTTCTGGATGGTCTGAAAGTCTGCCAACTTCTGCCCGCGCGTCTCGCGCTCCATGGCGCGGCCCAGCATCAGCTCGAAGGCGCGCTGAGCTACGCCAATCCAGCGCATGCAGTGCGTGATGCGTCCAGGTCCGAGGCGGGCCTGGGCGAGTGCGAACCCGCCGCCACGTTCGCCGAGCATGTTCTCGGCGGGCACGCGGCAATTGACGAAGCGCAGCTCGCAGTGGCCACCCTCGCTGTGCTCGCCCATAACCGGCACCTCACGCACGAGCTGATAGCCAGGCGTGTCGGTTGGGACGATGAACATGCTCGCTCGACGGTGCGGCGCTGCCATCGGATCGGTGATGGCGAAGACGATCGCGAACGCCGCGTTGCTGGCGTTGGTGATGAACCACTTGTGACCGTTGATGACCCACGCGTCACCGTCCTGCACGGCCGTCGAGCGGATCTGGGTCGGGTCGGAGCCGGACACCTCCGGCTCGGTCATGGCGATGCACGAGCGGACCTCGTCGGCGACGAGTGGCTCCAGGTACGTGCGTTTCTGCTCCGGCGTGCCGGCCAGCCACAGGATCTCGGTGTTGCCAGTGTCGGGCGCGGAGGTGCCGAACACGCGCGGAGCGATCGGGCTGCGGCCCAACTGTTCATTGACCAGGCCGAGGGTGACGTTGCCCATACCCAGACCGCCCGCTTCGGCCGGCAGGTGGGCGGCCCATAGCCCCTCCACCTTTACCCGCGCCTGGAGCGGCTTCAAGACATCGCGGGGGAGACCGCGATGGGGTACCAGTTGCGATTCGTTCGGGTAGACGAGCTCGTCCATCAGCGCGCGTACGCGCTCAACGACTCGCTCCTGCTCCGCCGAGGGACTGAAGTCGTACACGTCTTTAGAGCTCCTCCGATCTCATCCTGCTACACGCGGCGGGCCTGGTGTTGTCCGAACAGGCCCGATGGCCTGGCCACCAGCAACACCACGATCAACAGTAGCGACAGGGCCAGGCGCAAGTCGGCCAGCGCCGGTAGATAGGCGCCGATCAGCGCCAGCAGGACTCCCAGCATCAGGCCCCCGACGACTGCTCCGAGTGGGCTGTCGATTCCGCCCAGCACCGCGGCGGCGAAGGCGTAGATGATCACGCCCTGCATCATGTTCGGCTCGAGCAGGATGCGCGGAGCGACCAGGATGCCCGAGATCGCGCCGACGGCTGATGCCAGGCCCCAGCCGAGGCCGAGCATCACGCCGGTTCTGACCCCAAGCATCTCGCTCACTTCTGGATAGAGCGCCGCGGCTCGCATCGCCAGGCCGAGTTTTGTCCTGTTGAACAGCAGGTAGAGAAGGATCAGGGTCAGCAGGCTGACGCCGATCACCGCGGCGTCCTGGATCGACACCAGGATGCCACCGATGTCCACTGGCCTGGCCGGAAATGGCGAGGGAAACGAACGTGGCGAATAGCCCCAGACGAAACCTGCCACCGAGTTGACGATCTCGAACAGGGCCAGCGTGACGATGATGATGACCAGGGGCGATCCGCGCTCGAACGGCCTGACGATCAGGCGTTCGATGGCAAACGCGCCCGCGGCACCCAGTCCGACGGCGATCGCCACAGCCAGGGCGAAGGGCAGCTGCGCCCCCTGCAGTAAGGCCCAGCAGATGAACGCCGTGAACATCGCGAACTCGCCCTGGGCAAAGTTGATCAAGCCCATCGCTCGATAGATGAGCACCAGCGCCAATGCCAGACTGGCATAGATCCCGCCCGCGGCGATACCGGCGATGACCTGTTCCGCGAGCTCGCGCATCGGCCCGTCCCCTAATAGCCCAGGTAGGAGCGGCGGACGCCGTCGTGCGCTTTGAGCTCGGTGCTCGCGCCGCTCACGGCGACGCGGCCGGACTCCAGCACGTAGGCGCGATGCGAGATGTCGAGCGCGGCCACGGCGTTCTGCTCCACCAGCACTACCGCGCTACGCAGGTCACGATTGATGGTGCCGATCAATTCGAAGATACGCCTGGCCACCAGTGGCGCCAGGCCCAGCGACGGCTCGTCAAGCAAGACCAGCTTCGGACGGGCCATCACCGCCCGGCCGATGGCCAGCATCTGCTGCTCGCCACCGCTCAAGGTGCCCGCGTACTGGCGCCGCCGTTCCCGCAACACCGGGAAATACGTAAACACGCGCTCCAGGTCGGACGTGATGCCCCGATCGCGGCGGACATACGCTCCGAGCTGCAAGTTCTCGGCGACCGTCAGCTGACCCATCGTCCCACGCCCCTCAGGCACGTGGGCGATGCCGAGTCGGGCGGCGTCAGATGCGCTGCTGCCCAGCAACGACCTGCCCAGGAAAGTGATCTGTCCAGCGCGATGGATGGCGCCCGAAATCGCGCGCAACGTGGTGGTCTTGCCCGCGCCGTTGGCGCCCAGGATCGCGATGATCTCGCCTTCCTCGACGCAGAGGTCCACCTCGTGAAGCACGCGCCGATGGCCGTAGCCCGCGCTCACCTTGACCAGGTCAAGCAGCGGCACCGGTGGCTCCCAGGTAGGCCTCGATCACGGCCGGGTTGTTGCGCACGTCGTCGGGCTCGCCTTCGGCGATCTTGCGGCCGAAGCTGAGCACCACGACCTGGTGCGAAATGCTCATCACCAGGTTCATGTGATGTTCGACCAGCAAGACCGTCAGCTGGTACTCGGCCTGGATGCGCTTGATGAGCTTGCTCAGCTCGCGCACCTCGGTGTGGTTCAGCCCGCCTGCCGGCTCGTCGAGCAGGAGCAGGCGCGGCCGCGACACCAGGGCGCGCGCCAGCTCGACACGTTTTTGCACGGCGAATGGCAGCGAGCCGGCCACGACGTGGGCATGCTCGCGCAGGTCGACGATGCTCAATGACTGGAGTGCCCGTTCGACGGCGCGGTGTTCGGCGTGCCGCGCCACTGGTAATCGCAGCGCGGACGACACGGTGTCCGACGCGATCTGGGCATGGTCCCCAACCAGGACGTTGTCGAGCACGCTCATGCGAGAAAACAACGCCACGTTCTGGAAGGTGCGTGTGATGCCGAGGCGGATCACCTGGTGAGGTCGTAATCGCAGCAGCTCGTGGTGATCGAAGCGCATGCTGCCAGCTGAGGGCTGGTAGAGCCGGCTGACGCAGTTGAACAGGCTGGTCTTGCCGGCGCCATTCGGCCCGATCAGCCCGACGATCTGCCCCGCGGCGATGTCGAACGAGACGCGTTCGAGCGCGGCCACGCCGCCGAAGCGCAGGCTCAGGTCGCGGATCGAGAGAAGTGCCGCGTCCGACACCGTATCTGGCTACGGGAACTTGATCTGGCCGCGGACGTCGAGCGGCTGGGAGATCGGTTTGTAGTCGTTGACGCTCGTGTCGTATTTGGCCAGGAATTCCTGGGTGATCGAATAGTGATCGGTGGGGGAGTTCTTGATCGGAATCCCGGTGTACATGAACGGATTTTCCGTTTCGTTCAGGTTCGTGAGCGTATCCACCACGGCCTGGCGGGTGAGATTGGGACCGGCCTTCTTGAGCACGTCGACCAGACTCCACGCTGTGGCCATGCCATACACGTTGAAGCCATCCTCGAGCTTACCGTCCGGGTAGTACTTGCCCATCACCTGCTTGTAGAGCTGGATGCCAGGATCGTTGGCTTGACCTGAATCGGCGGGATCTTTGAGATACTCGACGCTCAAAATGCCGTTGACGGCCGCCTCGTCGCCGGCGGCTTTTTGCGCGGCTTGAACGTACGGCACCGGCGCGGAAACCGAGTTGAGATAGATCGTCGGATGCCAGCCCGCCTGGAACGCGGCCACCAGGGATTTGATCGCCGGCGAAGGCGTCTCGAAGACGAAGAGCGTATCGGCGCCGGAGTTCTTCAACTTGAGGATCTGCGAGCTCAGATCTGGCGCGCCGACGTCGTTGGGCTCCTTGTCGACGATCATTTCGCTCGCTTTCGAGCCCAGCCCCTTGATCAAACCGTCGAGATAATCTTGTCCATAGTCATCATTCTGATAGATCACACCGATCTTGGCATTCGGCGTATTCTTCATGATGTACTGCGAGTAAATGAGCGACTCGCCCTGATAGACTGGCTGCCAACCGAACGTGTAGGGGAATTTCTCGAATTCAGCGGCGAACGTTGTCGCTCCCGTCGCGACAAATACTTGAGGCACTTTCTTGCCGTTCAAGTAATCGCGGACCGAAGTCTGGGCTTGCGTGCCGAGACCGCCGAACGTAATAAATACCTGGTCTTGCTCGACGAGCTGCTTGGTCAGCGGCACGGTTTGGGCCGGGTTGTACGCGTCATCGAGGTATTTGTAGCTGATCTGCCGTCCGTTGATGCCGCCATTGTCGTTGGCGTAATGGAAGTACGCGTCAGACGCCTTGGCGATCGTGCCGTACGCCGCGGCGGGCCCACTGAGGGGAACCGTGGCGCCGATCAGGATCGTGTCCCTGGTCACCCCGACGTCACTTGCAGTCAGTGCTCCTCCAGCGGCTGGGGCGGCCGTGGCCGCGGCAGGCGCGCTAGTCGGCGCAGGTGCGCCACCGCTCGGCGCGCCACCGCTCGGCGCGCCACTCGAGCACGCGGCCAGCGCCAGGCTTGTCGCGGCAACGATTGCGAATCGGACGCTTGGTGTTCCCACGATCGACAACTCCTCTCTCAGGCTCAAACGGGACTTGGGGTTACTGCGCTCTCGGCACTGGTGTCGGCGGGTGCGCGCGCGGGCCGCCGTTCCAGGACCCGCCGATACCCATCGCTCAGCAGACCCGCCACTCCACCGCGCGCCACTCCCAGCACCACCAGCAACAGGATGCCCTGGACGGCGCCAGGTGCGGCGTTGGCCAGGTCCTTGCTGAGCGGCAACAACAGCTGCTGCGCGTAGATGGGCAGAAACTCGGTGAGCAGACCACCGATCAGCGCGCCGCCGATGGTGCCGATGCCACCCACCACCGCGCCAACGAGCAGCGCAATCGAGAGCTGGAACGGAAACGCATCGGTGCTGACAAAGGCGGTTGCCAGGCCATACAGCGAGCCCGCTACACCCGCGTACGCAGCGCTGATCGCGAACGCCAGCGTTTTGTAGTAGCCGACGTTGACGCCGAAGGCCGCCGCCGCCAGCTCGCCGTCGCGGACCGCGCGCCAGGCCCGCCCAGTTCGATCGCCGAGAATATTGGCGGCCAACACGAACAGCGCCGCCGCGATCGCCAGACACAACAGGTAGAAGAACTGGTCGTCGCTCAGCCCCGCCACTGGCGAGGTGACCGGCGGAAGGGTAATTCCCTTCACTCCGCCTGTCAGGCTGGTCTGCTTCTTGAGCACGTCCGGCGTCGCCACGCCGAGGGCGAAGGTGGCCAGACCAAGGTAGATGCCCTCCAGGCGTCCGGCGGCCAGGCCAATGGCGTACCCGAGAATGCCGCATACCAGGGCGGCGATAGGAATGGTCGCCACATACGGCAGGCGCAAGCTGTGCACGCCGATCGCCGTGGTGAATGCGCCGATCGCCAGGAATGCGCCGTGTCCGAGTGAGATCTGGCCGGAGAATCCGGTAAGCACATTCAGACCCAGGATGGCGATCGCGAAGATCAGCGCATACGCGACCTCCAGCGTTTGGAAACCGCTTGCGATGAAGGGCACGCCCAGCGCGACGAGCGCGATGACGACCAGCACGATATTGGCCCGGACAGCGGACCTCATCAGGTGACTGCCTCCGCGAGCGCTACGCCGCGCCCCGCCTGCACCATCGCGCGTGGGGTCGAGGCTACAACCCCTCGACGCCCGAGTCTACTAAGATGCGATCGAAGCGCCTCTTGACCGCTGTCGCGCGCCGAACTAGCGTTTGGATATCGGGGGAGGTGGTTCGCAATGACGCTCGATAGCCCCAATCGTACCCGGATCATCAGCAGGCGGCAGGTCCTTCTAGCGGCGGCCCGGGGTGGCATGGCAGTGACGGTTGGCTCGCTGCTCGCCGCGTGCGGCCAGCCGGCCAGCGCGCCACCGAGCGCACCCGCGCCGGCGGCAACCACCGCGCCGCAACCGGCCGGCGCCGCGGCGCCTCAGGCCGGGCCGGGCGGCTTCGCCAACGTCGGAACGCTCAAACTGCTGATGTCGTCGCACTTCGTGCCCGCGTACGACACCTGGTTTGACCAATGGGCGAAGGACTGGGGCACCAAGAACAACGTCGAGGTGCAGGCAGATCACATTCTGTCGTCGGACCTGGCCGCGAAGAACGCCGCGGAAGTCGCCGCGGGTGGCGGACACGACCTGTACAAGCTGACCCGAAATGGCGAGCCGATCTTGTATTACAACGTGATGGTCGACGTCAGCGACCTGACCAAGCAGATCGGCGAAGCGCGCGGCGGCTGGATCCCCTTCGCCGAAACACTGGGCTTCCTCGAGGGGGCCTGGCACGCCGTTCCCGAATATTTCATCGACTTCCCGGCGCTCTACCGCAAGGACATATTCGACGCCAATGGCCTGGCGCCAGTCGACACGTGGGACGACCTGATGAAGGCCGGCACACTGCTCAAGAGCAAGGGCAACCCGATCGGCATCGCCATCAACCAGAAGTCGAACGACGCCAACAACACCTGGACTGGCGTCCTGTGGTCGCACGGTGGCTCAGTGGTCGCTGCCGACGGCAAAACCGTGGCGCTGGATTCGCCCGAGACGCGCCAGATGCTGACCTACGCCATCGAGCTCTACAACAAGACGATGACCAACGAGGTGTTGTCGTGGGACGACACGGGCAACAACCTCCTGCTCGCGAGCGGTCGCGGCTCGTGGATCCAGAACCCGATCAGCGCGCTCCGAACAATTGAGCACGATACGCCAGATCTGGCTGAGAAGATCTTTGTCTCGAACACGCCAGCCGGGCCGAAGGGTCGGATGACGTCGGTCACCGCGAATTCCTGGGGGATCGCCAAGTGGGCTGGTAGCGTGCCCGCCGCCAAGGCGTTGTTGCTCGACTACTACGCCATCCTGCCCGAAGGTATCAAGGCCAGCCAGGGCTACAACCAGCCAGTGCTGAAGGACCTGCGCAAGAAGCCGATGGCGATTCTCGGGGAAGAGGCGAAGCTGAACGTCCTGCAGGACTTCGACCAGGTGATTCACGCCGTCGGCTACCCTGGACCGCCGACCGCCGCGGCGGGCGAAGTCGAGTCGAACTGGATCATCCCGCTGATGGTTGCCCGCGCGGTCAACGACGGCGACATCAACGGCGCGGTCGAATGGGGAACGCAAAAAATCGAGGCGATCTATTCGAAGTACACCTGACCTGCTGGTGAGCCTCGAAGCGTTCACCCGCGAAATGTCATCCTGAGGAGGAACCCGTGTGCTCCGCTCGCAGGCTCGCTTCGCGCAGGGCAGGCGACGAAGGATCCGCTTCTTGTTGCGAGCGTCGGAGTCGCGGAGCCTTCGCAGGCTCAGCATGACACCGACGTACACGTAGCTACTTCGTAGAGCCCGCGGTGATCCCCTCGACGAAATCGTCCATGAAGTAGTTGAAGAGGATCGCCACGGGCAAACCCGCAAACAGCGCGCCTGCCATCAGCGAGCCCCAATAGAACAGGTCGCCGCGCACCAGATCGGTGACCACGCCCAGCGTCACGGGCTTGACGGCCGTGCTGGACGTAAACACGAGCGGATACAGG
>Ga0066709_100005513_pt1 | contig 10440 bp, 7 predicted proteins | sample GraSoiAngelo_158_FD_79665 | JGI IMG/M metagenome (GOLD analysis project Ga0066709, IMG submission 79665) | Grasslands soil microbial communities from the Angelo Coastal Reserve, California, USA - 14_1009_16_30cm | ecosystem: Environmental > Terrestrial > Soil > Grasslands | place: USA... | reverse complement strand
CTCGCCGCCACCGCGCAGGTGCCGCCCGAGCGCCTGGCCCGCACCGCCGCGATCGGGGAGCTGGCGCTCGACGGGCGGCTGCGCGGCGTGCGCGGCACGCTCGGCCTGGCCGAGGCCGCGTGGCGCGCCGGCGCCATGACGCTGCTGTGCGCGGCGGAAGGGGCCCCCGAGGCGGCCCTGGTCGGCGGGCTCACCGTGCACCCGATCGCGAACCTCGGCGAGGCCGCGGCCTGGCTGCGCGGCGAGCCGCTGGCGGCCCAGGCGCCGGCGCCGTCCGACGAGGAGCCGGCACCGGCCGACGACCTGGCCGAGGTGCGCGGCCAGGTGGTGGCGCGTCGCGCGCTCGAGATCGCCGCCGCCGGTGGCCACCATCTCCTGCTGGTGGGGCCGCCGGGTGCCGGGAAGTCCATGCTGGCGAGACGGCTCCCCGGCATCCTCCCCGCGCTCACCGCCGAGGAGGCGCTGACCGTGACGCGGCTCCACTCCGCCGCCGGCACGCGCGCGCCCGGCCGCGGGTTGATGGTGCGGCGCCCGTTCCGCGCGCCGCACCACTCGGTGACCCCGGCCGGCCTGATCGGCGGCAGCAGCCCGCCGCGCCCCGGCGAGCTCTCGCTCGCCCACCACGGCGTGCTGTTCCTCGACGAGTTGAGCGAGTACCGGCACGGCCTGCTCGATTCATTGCGCGAGCCGCTCGAGAGCGGCGCCGTGCACCTGGCCCGCGCGAGCGGCCGGGCGTCCTTCCCCGCGCGCACGCTCCTGGTCACGGCGATGAATCCCTGCCCCTGTGGCTGGCTGGGACATCCGCGGCGCGGGTGTCACTGCACGCCGACGGATCTCCAACACTACGAAGCGCGGGTGAGCGGGCCGGTCCTGGATCGCATCGACATCCAGATCGAGGTGCCGGCGCTCACCTCGCGCGAGCTGATGGAAGCCTCGCCCGGCGAGCCGAGCGCCACGGTGCGCGAGCGCGTGCTCGCGGCGCGCGAGCGCCAGCGCGCCCGCGGGGCGCTGAACGCGCGGCTCTCGAACGCGGCGCTCGCGGAGCACTGCCTGCTCGACGTCACCGCCCGGCGACTGGTCGGCGATGCGGTCGATCGCGGCGGCATGAGCGCCCGGGGTGTCCATCGCGCGCTGCGCGTGGCGCGCACCATCGCCGACCTCGCGGGCGAGGCGAGCGTGAGCGCGATGCGGCTGGCGGAGGCGCTGCAGTATCGGGCGTACGAGGGACGGAGGTTCGCGATACCACCATGATGGCGGCGCCGCAGGCGTTGCCATGGGCTTCTGCGAGACGACCCGCAGCCTTGGCCTTCATGCGGCGGCACCACATCGCCCACCGCTGGCGGGCTGCCCAAGACACGCTCATCTTGCGACGCACCTGGAACTCACCCGCGACCAGGGGGACGGTTCCCAAGAACCAACAGACGGGGCGGACGCACGCCTGCCCCGTCTGCCCAGCCGTTCACCATGGATTAGGCTTGGCCTTCTGATTTCCCTTGCTGAGGAGTCGAAGTTCTCCGTTGGGATCCGAAGTCGCGATCAGAGTCCCGTCGTGAGGCCCTCCCAGGACCGAGATCTTCCAGAACCCCGCATCCCCATTGGGATCACCCAGCACCTTGCCGCCATCGCGGAACGCATACTCCGCCCGGTAGACCCCCTGAATCCCCTTGTCCAGAGTGCCGACGGTGGAGCCCACGATACGATTGAACTGGACCGATGGATCGTCCGGGACGATGCCAGGATCGTTGTAGCACGTGTTCTGCGTCATCGCCCCGGGTACATCGGGGTCGGTCTTGAACTTCACATCGAACACGGTTTTACCCGTGTAGGGATCTATCATTTGCGGAAGGACGATTTGCAGGGTTTGCCCGGGCCATCCGCTCGTGCAGCTCAGCTTGAAGCTGTGCTTCGCGCCCGTGCCTTCAATCGATGCGCCCGACACTTCCATATGGAAGTCTTCGCACTCACATCCGCCTTCTCCCAACAAGGAGTTCCTCCCCGTGATGCTTCGATGGGGAGTATCCCCGGATCCCGACAATCCCTGGATTGTATCCTGCCTTCCGCAACTGGCGATGAGTAGGCTGAGAGCAGCGACGAGCCAGCCAACGACAAGACGATGTCGAGACATGGGCCACCTTCCTGGTTCAATGCTACGCCGGAGAAGATCATGTGGCCTCCTCGGCGATGACGCTTCCTCCCGACGGGTCGTCGCGAAACCTTCCAACACGAGGGGCCTGGAGCGATGCCGGGCGTCGGCGGAATCGAGCGTCGTTCATCCTCTCAGCCAAGTCAACGTGCGTCTCCGGGTACTGACTCCACGGCACTACCCGTCTCCGCCGGTTTGGCCTCAATGCGTCATAAAGTCGCCGGACTTGAGGGGAGTTTCGCGACCAGGCGCTTAAAGATTCCTCGGGTCGGCAGATTGCGCGCGAGCGCGAGCGTTGCCCGGCCCTGAGGGTACTGCGCGATGCCGGCGCGAGCGATCAGTTCGTAGGGCAGCGTGCCGATCGTCTTGAGGACGCATTGCCTGCTCGACGCCATGGCCCGGCGACTGGTCGGCCTGCGGGCGCCGCTCGGAGTTCGAGGGCAGAACGTCACCCCGGGCGATCGCGCTCAGCGCACCGCCGTCGCCCCGCGCGCCAGGGTCATCCGCATCCGGTCGAAGTCGAACGTGACCGCATACGGCCGCAGGAATCCGTGCGAGACGATGCCGGCGATGTGGTAGCCCTGGCCGTGCTCCATCGCCGCCGGGAACGGCCCCAGGAACCCGAGCAGGTTGCGGGCCTCGGCCCCGCCGAGGGTGAGCCGCGGCACCGAGAAGGGCATCACCTTCACGCGGCCGCCTCCGCCCGTCCCCTCCATGCCGGTGTCCGCCGGCGTCGGCAGCCCGGCCTCGCGCAGCGTCGCCTCGGGGCAGGTGAACGCGGCGCCCGCGAGGCCGGTGTCCACGAACCAGAGCACGGGTGGGCCCTGCCCCAGCGTGCCGCGCGCGAGCATCAGATGATCGCTCCCCATCCAGAACGGCATGGTGATGCCGGTGTCGGCGGCCGCTTCGGGCCGACCCCGCGGGCGCAGGAGGAGCCGGCCCGCCGGGTAGTCGAGCGTGAAGACGAAGTGGCGCAGCACCGTCGTCCCGAGGATGCCCGAGACCGGGAGGCCGAGTCCCGCCGCCGCATAGCGCTTGGTATCCATGAGGTGGACCGGCAGGTCGTGGACCGTGACCGTACCCAGCGCCAGCGAGTCCACCCGGCCGTGCTCGAAGCTGCCGCGCTGGCCGCCGGCGAAGGTGCCGGTGTCCCGGCCGAAGCGGCGCGCGCCGATCGTCGCCGCGTAGGTGCTGTCGAGGATCAACTCGGCCCCGCCGGTGTCGATCAGCAGGTAGACCGGCTCGCCGCCATTCACGCGCGCCTGGATCAGCGGCAGCGGGTCGGTGTGGACGAACGGGACGCTGGCCGTGTCGCCGCTGATCCGGTAGGGCTCGAGCCCACCGAAGCTCTTGAGCTTGGCGCTGAGCGGCGCGCGCCCGACCTCGCCGTAGAGCTCGGAGGCGCGCTTGAAGGCGTCGGCGCGGTAGCAGGCGAGCGCCAGCTGTGCCTGGGTCGCGGAGTCGTCCGGGGCCTTGGCCAGCGCGCGCTCGAGCAGCGCCCGGGCGTCGGGCAGGCGATCGTCGAGCAGCGCCAGCGTCGCGCGGCGCCGCAGCATCCGCGGCTCGTCGGGGGTCACGGCCGCGATGCGCGCCTCGACCGAGTCGGCCGCGTGGAACCAACCCGCGGCGAAGAGCGAGTCGGCGGCCGCCCGCAGCGCCGAGATGTCGGGCACCTTCCTGGCGGCGGAGGCGCTCAACGCCGCGAGGACGAGCAAGCCTGTGGAGGCGATCCGGCGGAATCTCACGGGGTCCTCGCCAAGGGGGGACGGACGTCACGACGACCGCCGCGCGGTCACGCCTTGGACGACGGCCGCCCGCCAGGGGTTGGGACGGGCCGTGGCCCGACCGGGACCTACTGGAACAGCGCGGGGTTCCCACGCCGTCCGGCACCGTCGCCGTCTGCTCGTAAGGATGGCGGCCATCCTGATCGCAGATCTTCCCCTTGACCCCACCAAGTCGTAGTACCCGACACCCTGGGTGTCGTCGCCGCCCATCACGAACAGCCGGTCCGACACGGCCGCGCCAGGGACTTGGTCGGGCAAAGCGGCTTGCCCCACAGGGGCCTGGACCGCCATCCGCCCCACCCATAGACTCGGGCCCCCCGCGTCGGGGTGCCCGAATCATCGTGCCGCCTGGGACTGGAGGGCTGTCGCATGAAGCAGATCGCGGTACTCGGCTCCGGCGTCGTGGGCCAGATGTTGGCGGACGGATTCCTCACGCATGGCTACGACGTGATGCGCGGCTCGCGCGAGCCGGCCAAGCTGGCGGACTGGAAGGCCAAGGCGGGCGCCCGGGCGTCGACCGGGACCTTCGCCGACGCGGCCAAGTGGGGTGAGCTCGTGGTGCTCGCGGTGAAGGGCACGGCGGCCGAGTCGGTCGTCGACCTGGCCGGGGCGGCGAACCTGGCGGGCAAGACGGTCGTGGACACGACCAACCCGATCGCCGAAGCGCCCCCCGCCCACGGCGTGCTGCACTTCTTCACCACGCTCGAGGACTCGCTGATGGAGCGGCTCCAGCGCCGGGTGCCGGCGGCCCGGTTCGTCAAGGCGTTCTCGTGCGTGGGCAATGCGCTCATGGTGAACCCGCAGCTGCCCGGGGGCCCGCCCACGATGTTCATCTGCGGCAACGAGGCGAGCGCCAAGGACCAGGTGAAGGCGATCCTGGTCCAGTTCGGCTGGGACATCGAGGACCTCGGGGCCGCCGAGGCGGCCCGCGCCATCGAGCCGCTCTGCATCCTCTGGTGCATCCCTGGCTTCGTGAGCAACCGCTGGATGCACGCGTACAAGGTGCTGCGGGCCTAGCGCCCATGTCCGCGCCCGCCCGCCCGGAACGGCTCCGCCTCGTGCTTGGCGTCGGGACGCTCGTGGCGCTCGTGGCCGCGGCCCCCGCGCGCCCGCCGTCCTCGACGCCGCTCGGCACCCGCCCCACGCTCGCCGAGGTGCGCGGCGGCATGGCGCGGCCCTCTCACGACGACACCCGGGGCCGCATCGACTCGACCGGCTACGCGCTCACCGCCGCGCAGATGGCGAAGGTCTGGGAGCGCTCGGCCGCCCCGCCGGCCCCCGACAGCTTCGGCGTCTCCCTCGCGACCGATGACGCCGCGGGACACCCCTCGGATCCGAACGCCGCGCTCATCATCTGCCCGCACGACGACTTCAGCTACGCCGGGCGCGTCTACCGGCGCGTGATGCCGAACCTCCGGGCGCGCACCGTCGTGCTGATCGGCGTGTTCCACCGCTATCGGCGCTTCGCCGAGCACGACCGCGTCGTCTTCGATCCCTACGCGCGGTGGACGGCGCCGGACGGCCCGGTGACCGTGTCACCGCTCCGCGACGCGCTGCTCGAGCGCCTGCCGCGCGAGGACTGGACGCAGGACACCACCGCCCACGACCTGGAGCACTCGCTCGAGCCGCTGGTGTGCTGGCTCCGACACCTGCGGCCGGACGTGGAGATCGTGCCGATCATCGTCCCGGCGTCACGCTTCGAGCGACTCGAGGAGCTGGCCGACCACCTGGGCGATGCGCTCGCCGCCGAGATGCGCGCGCGCGGCTGGCAACTGGGGCGCGACCTGGCCATCGCCGTCTCGGCCGACGCGATCCACTATGGGCCCGACTTCAACCAGACGACCTTCGGCACCGGCGTCAAGGCCTACGAGCAGGCGGTCGCGAAGGACCGCGGGCTGCTGATGGGACCGCTCACCGGCCTCCTCACGGTGGCGAAGATCCGCACCCTCTACGAGACGTTCGTGGACCCCGCCAAGCCCGACGACTATCGCTGGACCTGGTGCGGGCGCTTCTCGGTCCCGCTCGGCCTCCTGACGCTCGAGCGGCTCACGCACGATTCGGGCGGCGCCCGCGGCGAGCCGGTCGCCTACAGCACGTCGATCGCGGGACCCGAGGTGGGATTGCGGGACATCGGCATGGCGCCGACGGCGCCCTCCAACCTCTTCCACTTCGTGGGCTACCCGGGCGTGGTCTTCCGCGCCGGACCCCGTGGGCGGGAAGGGAGCGCCACCACGAAGGGCTCGCGGCCCTAGCCCCGACGCAGCCCCGCCCCGGAGCCTTATGCGCGGCCCGCGTGGCCCCGATCGCTCAGCCCTTCTGGATGAACGTCCCGTCCTTGAGCTCGGCGTAGGCGCGCTGCAGCTCCTCGCGTGTGTTCATGACGATCGGGCCGTACCAGGCGACCGGCTCGCGGATCGGCTTGCCGGACACGAGCAGGAACCGGATCCCGGCGTCGCCGGCCTGCACCACCACCTCGTCGCCCGAGTCGAACAGGACGAGCGAGCGATCCCCGGTCTGCTCGCGGACCACCTGCTCCACCGGCCCGGGCCGGTCGGTCAAGACGCCGAACGGCGCCGAGGCGTCGCGGAACGTGCCGCTTCCCTCGAACACGTAGGCGAACGCATTGCGCCGCGTGTCGACCGGGAACGCCTTGCGCTGGCCGGGCGGCACCCACACGTCGAGATAGATGGGCTCGGCGGCGACCCCGTCCACCGGTCCGCGCTGGCCCCAGAACTCACCGCAGACGACGCGCACGCGCGTGCCGTCGTCGTCGGTCACCTCGGGGATGGCGACGGAGGGGACGTCCTGATAACGAGGCGAGCTCATCTTGAGCGACGCCGGCAGGTTCGCCCACAGCTGGAAGCCGTGCATGCGTCCCTTGGGATCCCCTTTGGGCATCTCCTGGTGGAGGATGCCGCGGCCCGCGGTCATCCACTGGATGTCGCCCGAGCCGAGCGTGCCGGCGTTGCCCAGGCTGTCGCCGTGCGACACCGAGCCCGCCAGGACGTAGGTGATGGTCTCGATGCCCCGGTGCGGGTGCCACGGGAAGCCGGCCCGATAGTCGTTGGGCCGGTCGTTGCGGAAGTCATCGAGCAGGAGGAAGGGGTCGGTCTCGCTCGTGTCGTTGAACCCGAACGCGCGACGGAGCCTTACGCCGGCGCCCTCGATGGCCGGTTGGGCCTCGACGATCTGCTTCACGGCACGGATGGACATGAGCGAACCTCGTTTTCGTTCGGGAATGGGCGGGAACCGTCGCGCCGTTGGATGCGGCTCGCCGCGAAAGGTTCCGGCGCCCACCCAACCCGGGGGGCTCCGCGGTCGTCCAAGATGGGCGGTGCCCCCGTTTCACCCAGGCCCTCCCCGAGGATCCCACGATGCCCGTCGCACGACCCGTCGCACGACCCGTCGCACGACCCGTCGCCCGACTCCTCGCCACCATCGCCGGCCTCCTGCTGTGCCTCGTCGCGGCGCCGGCCACGCTCCGCGCCGCCCCCGCCGACTCCGCCCCGCCGCTGCAGTGGCCCGACGTCGACGTGGCCCGGCACGTGATCGCCTGGTTCAACGCCTACAACACCGGCGAGGCGGCGATGCGGGAGGTGTACCTCGAGCACTACACGCCCGATGCGTTGGCGGAGCGCTCGATCGATTCCCGGATCGAGGTGTACAAGGTCATGCGGGGCGCGCAGGGGGCCTTGACCCCGGTCGCGATCGGGACGGTCACCGAGAGAAGCATCCAGGTGACGGCGCGCACGGCCAACGGGCAGACGCTCGCCATGGAGTTCCAGTGCGAGGACGCGGCCCCGCACCGGATCCGCGGCATCCAGGTCAACCTGGGTGGCGACCCCGGGGGCCCCGGCGGACCGGGCGGGTCCGGCGCGATCCGCAGCTTCGGCGGACCCGGACCCGGCGCCACGCCCGGCCGGCCGCTCGACGACGCGGCGGCGGTGGAGGCGATGCGCCGCATCGTGACGGACGCGGCCGCGGCCGACTCGTTCTCGGGCGCGGTGCTGCTGGCGCGCGACGGGAAGCCCCTGCTGCGCCAGGCCTGGAACCGCGCCGAGCGCCGCTTCGCGGTCCCCAACCGGCCCGAGACGCGGTTCAACCTGGGCTCGGTCAACAAGCTGTTCACCAAGGTCGCCATCGCCCAGCTGGCGCAGCGGGGCAAGCTCACGCTCGACGACCCGCTCACCCAGTGGCTGCCCGACTGGCCGGGGCCCTCGGCCGGCAAGATCACCATCGCCATGCTCGCCGCGCACCGGGCCGGCATCCCCGACATCTTCGGCCCGCGCTACGACGCGGCGGACCGCTCGAAGCTGCGGCACAACCGTGACTACCTCCCGCTCTTCCGCGACCAGCCGCTGTGGTTCGAGCCGGGCACCTCGGAGCGCTACTCGAACGGGAGCTACGTCCTGCTGGGCGAGATCATCGCCAAGGCCTCGGGCCAGGATTACTACGACTACCTGCGCGATCACGTCTGGGGACCGGCCGGCATGAACGCCACCTCGGACTTCGAGGCCGACGACCCGACGCCCGACCTGGCGATGGGCTACACCCGGGGCGAGGACGGCGACGCGCCGCTGCACGAGAACGTGTTCACCCGCCCCGCGCGGGGGAGTGCGGCGGGCGGTGGGTATTCGACGCTCGACGACCTGCTGCGCTTCGACCAGGCGCTGATCGGCGGCAAGCTCTGCCCGCCGGGCTGGACGGATTGGGTGATCGGCGGCCCGCCGCCCGCGGACGCCAGGATCGCGGCCGCCGCCGCCCATCCGCAGCCGCCGTCGGTCGGCTTCGCGGGCGGCGCCCCGGGCATCGCCGCCGACTACACCCGCGAAGGGGCGATCACGCTCATCGTGCTCGGGAACTTCGACCCGCCGCTCACCCAGGCGGTCGCGCGCCAGCTGCGCGCCGTCATGCGCCGGATGAAGCCGTGACCGGCCCGGGCGCCTGAGCGGCGGCGCGTCCCGGCGCCGTCGCGGCGCGCGACCGGGGTGGCGCCCACGCCCTTGGCGGCCTTGGTGGGCCGGAGGTTCGTTGCCATAATCCGGCCATGGCCGAGGCGCGAGCGAGGGCGGGTGAGGCGTCTGCGTCCCGTCCCCTCACCGGGGCCGTCATCCTCGTGTTCACGCTGGCCTCGGCGTTCGCCATCAACCCCTACGCCTACGGGGGTGGCGACAACCGCATCGCCATCCCGTTCCTCAAGGCCTTCGCCGACCCGGGGCTCTACCCGGGCGACTACCTCCTCGCCCAGCGACCCTACTACTACACCTATCTCTGGAACGCCCTCGGCCTGATCCATCGGGTCTTAAGCGTCGGGCTCCCGGCGCTCTTCTTCGGCCTCTACCTGGCCGCCCTCTTCCTCACCTTCCTCGGCGTCCACCGGCTGTCCACCACGCTGTTCCGGAGCCCGGCCGCCGCGGCGCTCGCGCTGGTGCTGTTGGCCTTCCCGCGCATGACGCTCGGGGGGATCCCGATCGTGGACCCGATGCTCACCACCCGGGCGGTCGCGACGCCGATCGTCCTGTTCGCCATCGTCCAGCACCTCGAGGGGCGGATCGGGCGCGCCTTCTTACTGCTGGGCCTCGCCTACCTGGTCCACCCGATCACCACCCACTTCGGCCTGGCGATGCTGGTGGGGGCCACCCTCGTCCGGCCGCGGCGCGATGGGCTGCGGCGTCTCGGGACCGGCCTGCTCGGGTTCCTGGCCGTGGCGAGCCCGCTACTGCTCTGGCGGCTCCAGCATGCGCCGCCGTCGCTCCACCTGTGCCTGGCCGACCCGGAGTGGGTCCACGCGCTGCGGGCCCGTTCGTCCCACCACCTGTTCCCGTTCAGCTGGGGGTGGACCGCCCTCGTGCACGCCCTGGCCGCGATCGCGCTCCTGGTCCTCACCACGCGCGGGTGGGGCGCGGCCGACGAGCGGCACCGCCAGGTGCGCGCGGCGGCCTTGGCGCTGGTGGTACTGGGCGTGGCCGGGACCGTGTTCTCGGAGCTCGAGCCACTGGGCCTCGCCCTGCTCACCCAGCCGCTGCGCGCGTTCGCGTTCGTGGAGTTCCTGGTCATGGTGCTGGTGGCGGGGCACTTCGTCGCCGGCGCGGACCGGCCGCTCCGCCGCGCGGACGCCCTGGTCGCGGCCCTCGCCGCCCTGTGGGCCGCTGGCGGGCCTCGGACCTACGCCCTGCCGATGATCGAGGCGGTGGTGGTCGTCATCGCGGTGATCGGGCTCAGGCGCGCCGGCTGGGGCGTGGGCGGCGCCGGCCGGTCGGTGGCCGCCACGACCGCGCTGATCGCCCTGGCCGCCGGCGCCTGCGTCGTCGACGACGCGCTGCTGGGGGCGGGCTCGACGTTCTCGATCACCGGGCTCGATCCACCGCTGCACCGCGACATCGGGCGCTGGGCGCGGACGCACACCGATCGGCGGGATGGCTTCATCGTGCCCCCGTTCGAGCCCGGCGAGTTCCGCGTCGAGGGCGAGCGGACGCTCTACGCCGACTCGGAGGACGGCACGCTGATGAACTT
>Ga0066709_100005512_pt1 | contig 10440 bp, 10 predicted proteins | sample GraSoiAngelo_158_FD_79665 | JGI IMG/M metagenome (GOLD analysis project Ga0066709, IMG submission 79665) | Grasslands soil microbial communities from the Angelo Coastal Reserve, California, USA - 14_1009_16_30cm | ecosystem: Environmental > Terrestrial > Soil > Grasslands | place: USA... | reverse complement strand
GTTCCGTCAGTTGCTTCCGCATGCTACAGTCTCGATCCTGATCACGCTGCAGTTTTACTTCCTACTGCTCGAACTCCAAGTCGTATTGCGCAAGGACTGGATTCCCGCGATTGCCTTCGTCAGCCTGTTTGTCGGACTGCGAGCGCTGCAAAGCACCCACCTGGCCATCGAACTACCCGCCTTTCTGGTCATCTACATTGTCGTGGTGTTGATCGTATTACGCTTTGGTCTTGTGCCGCTTGCAGTTGGGGCGTTCACCGTCGACATGCTGGCCAATGTGCCGTTCACCACAGACTTCTCAGCCTGGTATGTCGGGACGACGGCACTCGCGCTGCTGAGCGTGGTCGCTTTGGCTGCGTGGGGTTTCTACCACTCGCTGGGCGGACGGCCGGTTTGGAGGATGGAAGTGGAGTAGCGGGCTTCTAGCCTCGGCAGTGTTACAATTGCCCGTCCAAACCGACAGCCCAGCACATTACATCGAAATGTGAATCCGGGCCGAACCCTTCTGACTGGGCTGCCAGAATCTCACACGGAGAGGTGTCCTATGAAGAAACTGCTGTTAGTACTGGTGCTGCTCGCGTCGGCGGCTCTGTTTGGCCAAACCCCGTTCGATGGAACCTGGATGACCAAACTCGATACGGCCAAGTTTCCCAGCAAACCCGACAAGTACTCGTTGAGCAATAACATGTATGAGTGCCTGACCTGCGTTCCGAAAGTCGCGGTCAAGGCCGACGGGAGCGATCAGAAAGTCACGGGCCATCCTTACTACGACACGATCGCGGTGAACGTGGTGAATGCCAGTTCGATCGAGATCATCCGAAAGAAGGACGGAAAGGTCATGTCCAGCGACACCCAGACCGTCTCGGCCGACGGTAGGGCCCTGACCGACACATTCACGGACAACTCGGGAACGCAGCCGGTAACGGGCGACGTTACGTCGACGCGAGTGGGCCCGGCCCCGGCCGGCTCGCATGCGGTGTCGGGAGCCTGGCGCACGTCGAAGGTCAACACCGTCTCCAACAACGGGCTGACCGTGACCTATCAGGGCACCGCCAATGGACTGAAGATGTCAGACCCGAACGGCAACAGCTACGACGCGAAGTTCGACGGGAAAGACTATCCGATCAGCGGCGACCCAGGCCACACCATGGTTTCGCTGAAGCGGATTGGGAATGACACGATTGAAGAGACCGACAAGCGGGACGGGAAAATCGTTGGCGTGTTCCGCATGACGGTTTCTGCCGATGGCAAGTCGATCAAGGCGGAGTACACGGATAAGGAGCGCGGGACCACGACCAGTTTCACCATGGAGAAGCAGTCGTAAGTCCGAGCAGCGCGGTTTCACCAGCCGCGCTGCTACATTCCCTGCCTCCTCGCTAATGGCGCATCGCTAGAACCTTGGCCCCTTTACTTCAGCATCCTCCCCAACATCCCTGGCATCTAAAACCTTGACAATGATCGACTCAAGTTCTATGCTCTGGTCGAGCATGCAAATGCATCGTTGATTTAAAAGCACTTATAGTTGTCTAGGAGGATAGTTTTATGGGCAAGATCATCGGAATTGACCTTGGAACCACGAATTCATGCGTGGCAGTGATGGAGGGTGGAGAGCCCAAGGTTATCCCTAACGAAGAAGGAGGGCGCACTACGCCCTCGGTTGTAGGTTTTACGAAAACTGGCGAGCGGCTCGTCGGGCAGGTGGCCAAGCGGCAGGCGATCACCAATCCGGAGAATACGGTCTATTCGATCAAGCGGTTCATGGGACGGCGCTACGAGGAAGTGCAGGAAGAGATCAAGATGGTCCCCTATAAGGTCGTGAAGTCGGGCGACCATGTGGCGGTGCTGGCGCAGGGGAAGGAATACACGCCTCCGCAGATTTCGGCGCTCATTCTGCAGAAGTTGAAGAAGGCGGCGGAAGACTATCTCGGGGAGAAAGTGACCGAGGCGGTCATCACCGTGCCCGCTTACTTCAACGACGCGCAGCGGCAGGCGACGAAAGATGCTGGCCAGATTGCCGGGCTGGAAGTGAAGCGCATCATCAACGAGCCCACGGCGGCGGCGCTGGCGTACGGCCTTGACAAGGGTAAGGACGAGACCATCGCCGTGTACGACTTCGGCGGCGGGACGTTTGATATTTCGGTGCTCGAAGTCGGCGAGGGCGTGATCGAAGTAAAGGCTACGAACGGCGACACGCACCTGGGCGGCGACAACCTTGACCAGCGCATCGTCGACTGGCTCATCGATGAGTTCAAGAAAGATGAAGGACTTGACCTGCGAGGCAAAGGGAACGAGATGGCGCTGCAACGTCTGCGTGACGCGGCGGAGCGGGCCAAGATCGAGCTCTCGACCACGATGGAGCACGAGATCAATCTGCCCTTCATCACGGCCGACGCCAGCGGGCCGAAGCATCTGGTGAAGAAGCTGACGCGGGCGAAGCTCGAAGGGATGGTGGAAGACATCATCCAGCGCTCAGTCGGTCCGTGCAAGCAATGCCTCAAAGACGCGGGCGTGGACCCCAGCAAAATCAACGAAGTCGTGCTGGTGGGCGGACAGACCAGGATGCCGCGCATCCAGCAACTTGTGAAAGAGCTCTTCGGCAAGGAAGGCCACAAGGGCGTTAATCCGGATGAAGTCGTCGCGGTCGGTGCGGCGATTCAGGGTGGCGTGCTGGGCGGCGAAGTAAAAGACCTGCTGCTGCTGGACGTGACTCCCTTGACCCTGGCGATCGAGACGCTGGGTGGCGTCGCGACGCCGATGATCCCCCGCAACACGACAATTCCGACGCGCAAGACGGAAACGTTCTCCACCGCGGCCGACAACCAGACCTCGGTTGAGGTGCATGTGCTGCAGGGTGAGCGTCCGATGGCAGCGCAGAATCGGACTCTGGGCAAGTTCCATCTGACCGGGATTCCGCCGGCACCGCGTGGAGTTCCCCAGATCGAGGTTACGTTCGACATTGACGCCAACGGCATCCTGAACGTGACCGCGAAAGATACGGCCACGCAGAAAGACCAGAAGATCACGATCACGTCTTCTTCCGGCCTGTCGAAGGAAGAAGTCGAGCGCATGGCCAAAGAAGCGGACGCACACTCGGCCGAAGACAAGGCCAGGCGTGAAGAGATCGAGTCGCGCAACCAGCTTGACAGCATGGTCTACCAGATCGAGAAGATGCTGCGCGAGTCGGGCGACAAGATCTCGGGCTCGGAACGTGGTGACGTCGAGAACGCAGTGGCAGACGCGAAGAAAGCGCTGGAGTCGAACGACAAGGCGCAGATGGACAGCGCACGCGAGAAGCTGACCCAGGCTTCGCACAAGCTGGCCGAGCAGATGTATAAGGCAGCACAGGCGCAGCCGGGAGCTGGAGCGGGTGCGGCTCCCACGCCGGGCGCGGCAGCGGCCGGCGACGGCGGCGACGGTCAGGCCAAGAAGAAGGATGAAGGCGTGATCGACGCAGAGTACGTCGACGTGGAGGACAAGAAGTAAGTTCTTATGGCTGTACGTGATTTCGGCAGGGGCGCCGTGGGCGCCCTTTGCCGCGTCATCATGACGATGATTTTGGGAGACGATGTGCAATTTCAGGTAAACGATCAAACGTATTTTCTGAGCCTGGCTGAGAACGAGCGGCGCTGGCTGGTACATGTGTCCACGCCTACTGGTGCCATGCCGGTTCCGGTGTATGTGGATGCTGGAGAGTCCGTAGATCTCATGATGCTCGTCGAGGAAAAGCACAGGATCCCGAACTAGAACACAGAAACTGATGCGCCAGTCCGTCTTACTAAATGGCAACTACGACCAAGAAGGATTACTACGACGTTCTCGGCGTGAAGAAAACCGCCTCCGTCGACGAAATCCGCAAGGCATTCCGTAAACTGGCGCGCAAGTACCATCCAGACGTCAACCCCGGCGACAAATCGGCTGAGGAGAAGTTTAAGGCAATCTCCGAAGCGAACGAGGTCCTGAGCGACCCCAAAAAACGCAAGATCTACGACCAGGTGGGGTTCTACTCCGACAACATTGATCCCGCTGCTGCCGAGGCCTATGCCCGCGGCGGCGCGACCGGCGCTGGAGGATTCGGCGGGTATCCCGGCGGGCAACCTGGAGCCGGCGGCGGCCAAGGCGTTCACTTCGACTTTGGCGGCTTTGATTTTTCGGACATGATGGACAACGCTGGCCGAGGTTCCAAGGGAAACAGCGGCAGCAGCTTCCGTGACATCTTCTCCGGTATTTTCGGCGGCGGGCGGGGTGGCGCTGTCGCCGCGGAAGGCCCTGAACCGGGTACCGACCTCGAATATCAGGTCAACGTTCTTTTCTGGACGGCGGTCCGCGGGGGAGTGATGCGTCTCAACATCTCGCGCCAGGATGTCTGTTCGAATTGTCATGGACAGGGTTACCTAGAAGCGCCGGGTAAGTGTCCCGAGTGCAACGGAACTGGCCAGGTTACGCAGACCGGTGGCCGGATGAAGTTCAACGTCACGTGTCCGCGCTGCCACGGAACCGGGAAGAACATCTCGACCTGCCCTATTTGCCATGGTGAAGGAACAGTCTCTCGAACGGAACCCCTCGAGGTTCGCATCAAGGCGGGGACACGCGACGGCCAGCGCATCCGCATCCCTGGAAAGGGTAACGCCGGCTCCCACGGCGGGGCGTCGGGCGATCTCTACGTTATTATCCGGACGGGGGAGCATCCCGTGTTTCGCCGCGACGGGGATGACATTTATCTCACGGTTCCGGTGAGCGCTACGGAAGCCGCGCTAGGGGCGAAGATTGAAGTTCCCACCATCGACGGCCGGGCGCTGCTGAAGATTCCTCCGGGAACGCAGTCTGGACAGAAACTGCGCCTGCGCGAGAAAGGTGTGCCCTCGGCAACAAAGGAAGGAACGCGAGGGGATGAGATTGTCGAAATCAACGTGACCGTGCCGATGCCGCGGGACGAGCGGACTAAAGAGTTGCTGCGGGAGTTGGCAAAGCTGAATCCGGAAGATCCTCGGGAGGCTCTCTGGAAGCAGGTCTGAACCCCGTTGCCCTGTCATCCTGAGCGCAGCGAAGGACCTGTGTAGGTCCTTGTGGATTGCACAGGTCCTTCGGTCCACAAAAAGACTGCGGTCCTCAGGATGACAGACGGGGGCTTGTCAATTCATTTCTTCGGTGTCGGATCGTCCGCCGGATTGATGTAGTTGAACGTCACCGGTGACTGCCCATGGATCTGAATGACGGTCTCGCCAGAAGCTCCAGCGTAGTGATGCACGCTGGGGTCGAGATAGGCGAAGCTGCCGGCACCGAAACTCATCATCTTGCTGGCGTCGAACTGGTCGCCCATTCCAACTTTGAGAGTTCCCGAGATCACTGTTACATTTTCCCGAAGAGGATGAGTATGAGGCGCAATCTTGTACCCATCGGGCATCTTGAGACGAATAGTGTAGTCACCGGAGGAAGCCATGGGATCGCCCTCCAGCACCGCCAGCTGCGCTCCGGGCGGGATAAAGGGCGGAACGGGCCCGAACTTAACCTGATCGGGCGTGAAAGCGTTTTGCGCCAGAGACGGTTGTGCCACCACCAGCGCGGCCAGTGTCAGAACCGCAATGAGAAACGGTAGTTTCATAGGGCCCTCCAGACAGCCGAGCATGATAAACATCCACTGAATTTACGGCAAGGGCCCGTCTTGCCCAGCTTGCCCAGACGCTTGCCTCGTCCAATGATTGCTTCTAACACGTATTTTACTTGACGCAGTCAACTTAATCATACGATACTTGTTGCACCGTGAAGTCAACTGCAGCCGCTCCGGTAGTCCGACCACGTGTGGCGGCGGTACGCCGATTCAATCGCTTCTATACTCGCCAGATTGGTCTGCTCGATGAAGGGTTGCTGAACAGCCCATTCTCACTGACAGAAGTCCGTACGCTCTACGAATTGGCCCAGCGCGATAAGACAACCGCAGCGGAGCTTTGCAAGACGCTGGGGCTGGATGCCGGCTACCTGAGCCGCATCCTGAGCAGCTTCGAAAAAACCAACCTGATCGAAAAGAAAGAGTCGCCAAAAGATGCTCGCCAGACCCTCTTAAGCCTGACCAAGAAGGGACGAAACGCATTCGCACCGTTGAATGCCCGATCTGAGGAGCAGGTCAAGGCGATGCTGGGCCAGCTTTCACCAAAGAAGCAAGATCACCTGGTCCAGGCGATGCAGACGATCGAAGGGTCGCTGGCACGTGAAGCCGAACCCCTGAGGTCTTATGTGCTCCGGCAACCCAGGCCCGGAGACATGGGGTGGGTGGTGTACCGGCACGGGATTCTCTATCAGCAGGAATACGGCTACGACGAGCGCTTCGAGGCCCTGGTCGCCGGGATCGTGGCCGAGTTTATTCAGAACCTGGACGCGGCGCGCGAGCGCTGCTGGATTGCCGAAAGCGATGGGGAGAACCTCGGATCAGTATTTCTGGTCCGGAAATCGCAGACTGTGGCGAAGCTCCGCCTTTTGCTGGTCGACCCGTCGGCTCGTGGCCTTGGGATCGGCGGGCACCTCGTCTCGGAGTGTGTTCGGTTCGCCCGCGAGGTGGGCTACAGGAAAATCATGCTCTGGACGCAGAGCGAGTTAGTTGCCGCGCGCAAGATTTACCAAAAGACCGGGTTCAAGCTCGTTGATCGGAGGCCTCACCAGAGCTGGGGCCGCAATGATCTGGTTGCGGAAACCTGGGCGTTGCGACTCTGACGTACGGCTACGCAGCTTCGGGTTAATGAGAGTCATTACCTCCGTACCAGCCCGTCCGCTTACAACAATTTGTGAAATAACTCAGAAAAATCTTGCATCGGTGGAAATTTCTCGTAATCTCAACACTGTGAGTTAACTTCGCCGAAATGCCCGGGAATCGCAGTCACCCGGGAGCCTCGAGACGGACTTCAAGGGAGACGAGGTGGTGAGAGTGAGTCGCCTGAGGAGGAAGCCATAGAAATTGGCAACTGCTAGCGCCCTGCAACGAGAGAAACCCCAAACCCTCGCCGCCGTACCCAATCGGAAAAAATTCGTTCGGCTCACCGTGTGGCCCCTGGTCGCCGCCACCTTCTTTATGGTGTCGGGCGGAACCTATGGCACCGAAGAGATCGTCCACGGAGCCGGCTACGGACGCGCGATTCTGATTCTGCTGCTCACCCCGCTGCTCTGGAGCCTGCCTACGGCTTTCATGATCGGCGAGCTTTCGAGCGCTTTGCCCCAGGAAGGCGGCTACTACGCCTGGGTGCGCCGCGCCATGGGCAACTTTTGGGGATTTCAGGAAGCCTGGCTCTCGCTGGTTGCGTCCATCTTCGACATGGCAATCTATCCCACCCTCTTCGTCGCTTATCTGACGCGCATGTTCCCGTGGTTTCAGCAGGGGAATCGCGGCGGGTGGGTGGCGCTCGCGGTGGTCATCGCTTGCGCCGTACTGAATATCGCCGGCGTCAAAGTGGTTTCGCTCACTTCGCTGTGGCTGTTCTTCGCGCTGTCGGCTCCGTTTGTGGCGATCGTGGTGCTGGCTCCATTCAAACTGGGTGCGCTGGCCAATGCCGTGACGCGGCCGACGACCTCGACGGTCGACATTCTTGGCGGGCTGCTCATCTGCATGTGGAACTACATGGGATGGGACAATGCCTCGACCATCGCCACGGAAGTCGAACGCCCGCAGCGGACGTATCCGCGGGCCATGCTGGCCGCGGTGGTGATTGTCGCGTTGAGCTACATCCTTCCCTTTGCCGCGATGTGGATGACGCATCTATCTCCAACTGCCTGGGAAACGGGCTCGTGGGCGGATATTGCCGGAGTGCTCGGTGGACCGCTGCTGCGGATCGGCGTCGTCCTCGGCGGAATGATCAGCGCCTTCGGCATGTTCAACGCCCTGGTGATGAGCTACTCCCGCTTGCCTCTGGCAATGGCACAGGACGGTATGCTGCCGGGCGTCTTCGGCAAGCTGCAGAAGCGATCGCGAGCGCCTTGGGTTGCGATCATCGCGCTTGCCATCGCCTGGGCAATGTGCCTCGGCTTAGGCTTCGCCCGTTTGGTCACGCTCGACATCCTTCTCTATGGCGCGAGCCTGGTGCTGGAATTTGCGGCGCTGGCCGTGCTGCGGTTCCGCGAACCGGAGTTGCCACGTCCCTTCCGCGTGCCCGGCGGTTGGTTTGGGGCGATCGCAATCGGCATCCCTCCCGCGCTGCTGCTTGCCTTTTCCGTGGTCCGGAGCCAGCACGAGTCAATCTTGGGGATGAGTTCGTTTGCATTCGGCATGATCCTGATCGCGGCGGGATTCGTGGCGTACTTTGTCAACCACGCACTGAAGCCGGCTGGATGGTCCGCTCCTGCGGAAGAAAATCCGCAACCGGCAGCATGAGGAGGTGTCCTGCTTGGGGAGAGCTTCAATTTCCAACAATGAACCACCATAGTTTAAGAAGGCCGTCTCAAGAATGAACCTGTGACTCAGCTGCCGACTTCAGCCAGTTCCCCATTTGTTGATGATCCACGACCCCAGCCTGCTGCATTACCGGGCGGCCACCGGAGAACACGATGAGGTTGGGGATTCCACGCACGTTGAAGCGGGCCGCCACCTGTAAGTCTGCACTGTGGATTAACGTCCGGGCCTAACACCGCGAAGGTCAGACGAACTGCCCGGAAGATTTGGTGTGAGATAGACGCCATTCTGCACCTTGGCCGGAGCCACGAAATGTTCCTGCAGGTGGGGGATGCATTCGAGAAACAACGCATCGTGCCCGAGTGCGACGTGATTGAAGAGCACGAGGTGCTGATGAATCTGGCCCATGTCTCCCACGTGGGGAACCACCGGCAGTCCGAATTTGCGCGCGAGTAGGCTTACGGTGATGAATTCGGAAACTCCGGCTACGCGCGTGCAATCAACCTGCACGAAGTGTACCGCACCGGCTTGCATCATGTTCTTGAACATGACTCGGTTGGGAACATGCTCACCCAGGGCAATTCGAGTCGGCGCAATCGCATCCGCAAGTTTCTTGTGCGCGCCGATATCGTCCGGATGGGTCGGCTCCTCCACGAAATAAGGGGACATCGCTGCGAGTTTACGGCACATTTTCACAGCAGTGGGAAGCGTCCATTGCTGATTTGCGTCCAGCATGATTATTGCTTCGGAGCCGGCCAGTTCACGCAACATGGAGGCGCGCCGCAAATCACGAGAGCCGTCTTCGGAACCGACTTTGAGTTTGAATGCCCGAAAACCGCGTTGAAGAGCTTGTTGCGCTAAGGATTTTACTTTGTCATCTTCGTACTGGAACCAGCCCACCGACGTATCGTAGCCAGGATAGCCATCCTGCAGTATGTGTTCTCGTGTCGCACGTCCGGACATCTGGTTCTCGAAAATGGAGAGAGCATCTTGAGAGGTAAGAACATCTTCGAGATAGCTCAGGTCCAGAAGGTTCACTAGTTGCTGAGGACTGAGATCCAGCAGGAGACGCCATAACGGAACACCGCGCAACTTTGCCCACAGGTCAAAACAAGCATTGGTGACGGAAGCGAGGGCCAGATGCACCACACCCTTGTGCGGTCCGAGCCAGCGCAGTTGAGGGTCGTTTGCCAATTGCCTTGAGATCTGGCCGAAGGTAGACATTAGCTCTTCGACATTGCGTCCTATGACTTCCCGGGCCAGCATTTCAATTGCTCGGCACACAAGTTGATTCCCGTTGCCGAGCGTTAGCACAATCCCCGTGCCAAATGTTTTGCCTTGAGTGACGAGCAGTGTAGTCGCGAAGGCGTAGTCCGAGCCGGAGTGTACGGCATCGCTGCCGGCGCCCTCGGGAAGTGGGAAGCGTACATCCCTGGTTTCAAGCGCGATGATTCGGTCGTCCATATGCGTAGCTGGTTGCAGACAGCGGATTCTTTTTTCGACAAAATGAGATTTCGACTATATTGAAGCGCTTGGGTTGCGCGCAACCTCGATTGCCTGGGAAAGGATGCCATGGGGCTCGTTCAGGCGAGTCGATCATCAGGGGGAATCGCAATGAAACGCTACGGGGCAGTAATTGGAGTGAGGCCGGAGGCAATCGAGGAATACAAGGAGTTTCATTCGGCGGTGTGGCCGGAGGTCTTGGACAGGATCAGACGTTGCAATATCCGTAATTATTCCATCTTTCTCAAGGATGACTTGCTGTTCGGCTATTTTGAATACCACGGCACAGATTTTCAGGCGGACTTGGCGAAGATGGCGGCTGATCCCAAGACACAAGCGTGGTGGAAAATAATGGAACCGATGCAACGTCCGCTGGAATCGCGCGCTTCCGGCGAATGGTGGGCCAGCATGGAGGAAGTCTTTCATCTCGATTGAGGAAGGGTAGTGAAGTGCGCTGCATTTGCAGTCCAGTGCCTTACGTCCCCCTGATTGCGCGCCGCAATTGGAGCATCATGTCAAGAGAACCCTGCTCAATCGTGCCGTCCTGGTAGATTCCGATGTTGATCGTC
>Ga0066709_100005509_pt1 | contig 10442 bp, 8 predicted proteins | sample GraSoiAngelo_158_FD_79665 | JGI IMG/M metagenome (GOLD analysis project Ga0066709, IMG submission 79665) | Grasslands soil microbial communities from the Angelo Coastal Reserve, California, USA - 14_1009_16_30cm | ecosystem: Environmental > Terrestrial > Soil > Grasslands | place: USA... | reverse complement strand
GGTGATGCCGACCTCACGAAGCTCAGCCTCGAACTCGACTCCCTCGCCATCGCAACGAATCAGACCGGGGCGCTCGTGGACTCTGGTCGTTCGCGGAAGCGACCTCATTGAGCTTATTTGGCATGGAGAACACAGGTGGGAGCAGGGGTCATTGGCCATCACCTACCCAAGCGTATTGCAGGACATCGCCGCCATGCGGCGCAACCCGGCCGCGTATCCGGCATCGATTCCTGATCATCGATCGGGACGAACTTCTGCACCCCAGACCACTCCCGGAACCCGTGAAGGAGGAGTAACGGACCCGCGCAGGCCGCGCCACGGCAGTCGGCGCGCCGAGATTCGGCGGGCGCTACCGCGCTATCTCAACGGCTTCCAGACAAAGGTCGCCCGGCGCTCGACCGAGATCCCCTCCGCTCCCGGGACGGTCGTGTAGCTGAATCCGGCGATCGCCATGTACGTGCCGGCTGGCGCGGGGTACGTGGGTGATGGGGCCGAGTGCGAATCACGCTCGAAGAGCGTGCCAGTGAACGCCTCGTGCGCCTCGAGGGCCCCGCCTCTCAGGAGCGGAACCTCTCCATCGGGGCACGCCGGCCCGATCGCGTTCGGATCGTGAAGCGCGACGGTCTGGCCGTCGGGTCCGAGCACCGTGACATGGATGCCGTTCCCGCAGCCGCAGCCCTCACAGTGCCACACCCGGGTGGCGCCGGCGTTGGTGACCCTCACGACGAGAGCGACCGGATGGGATGGGCCGCCCGTGGACGGTGTTGGGCTCAAAGCGATCCGAACCTGGGCGACGGGCGGGCGGGTGGTCTCCCTGGCGCAGCCCGTGTTCCACAGCACCAGGACGAGCCCGGCAAGAGGCACGGCGCACCGGCAGCCGAAGATCATGACCGGAAACCCTCCACCTGAGATATCGGTGGGGATTGTACACCCGACGGACCCGGCTTCCGCAGACTCCGCCGGAAAGTCGCGCCTACTTCAGCCCCTGAGCCAGCGGCGCCGCGGGGCGCCCCTCGTGCACCCGGCCGTGGTCGACGTCGAGGCGGTGATCGCAGCTCTCGAGCGTGCTCAGCCGGTGCGCGATCATCAAGGTCGTGCGGCCGCGCATGAGCTGCTCCAGCGCCCCGATGATGAGCGCCTCGGTGCGCAGGTCGACCGCGCTGGTGGGCTCGTCGAGCACCAGGATCGGGGCGTCCTTGAGGAACGCCCGCGCCAGGGAGATGCGCTGGCGCTCGCCGCCCGAGAGGCTCATGCCGCGCTCACCCACCACCGTGTCGTACCCCTGCGGCAGCCGGGTGATGAACTCGTGGGCGTTCGCCACCTTCGCCGCCTCGACGATCGCCTGGTCGCTCGCCCCGGGCCGGGCGTAGGCGATGTTCTCCCCGATGCTGCTCGAGAACAGCACCGGCTCCTGGAGCACCAGGGCGAACTGGTTGCGGAGGTCGGCGATGCGATAATCGCGCAGGTCCACGCCGTCGAGCAGGATCTCCCCCTCGGCCGGGTCGTAGAAGCGCAACAGCAAGCTCACCAGCGTGGTCTTGCCGGCGCCGGTCGGGCCCGTGATCCCGAGCCGCGCGCCGGCGGGAAGCGCGAACGAGACGTTCTCCAGCACCGTGCGCCGGTCCGTGTAGCCGAAGGACACGTGGCGGAACTCGATCTCGCCGCGCGCGCGCGCGAGCGAGCGCGCCCGGGGCTTCTCGCGCACGTCCGGCGGGTTGTCGATCAGTGAGAACACCCGCTCGGCGCTGGTCAGTTTGGACTGGAACGTCGCCGCCTTCCTGCTGAGCGTCTTGAGCGGATCGTAGAGCTGGGTCAGGTAGCCCATCACGACCAGGAGCTGGCCCAGGGTCAGAACCCCGGTGCGGACGTGCTGGACGCCGAGCCACAGCACTCCCGCCGTCCCGATCGCCGTCAGGACGCCGACCTGGAGCCCGAACCCGCCCTCGTAGGCGGTGAGCCGGATGCGCGCCCACATGCCCTGGCCGGAGCGATCGATGAACCGGCTCTCCTCGCGATCCTCCTGCCCGAAAGCCTTCACCACCCGCAGCGCCCCCAGTGCCTCGTGGATGACCGCGAGGGCGGAGCTCTCGAGGTTCTTGACCGCGCGCCAGCGGCCCCTGAACTGGCGGCGATAGTGCCGGTTCACGAAGAACAGGATGGGCGTGATCGAGAGCGCCACGAGGGCGAGCTGCCAGTCCATCTTCGCCGTGACCAGGAACATGCTCACGAGCGTGATGAACGCCGTGATGGAGGGGAACACGCTCTCCACCACGATGGACTGGGCATCGGGAACGTCCTGCTGGATCCGATAGGCGGCGTCCGCCGTTCCCTGTCGATCGTGGTAGGTGAACGACAGCCGGTGGGCATGCCGGAACACCCGGGCGCGCAGGTCGAGCGTCATTCTCTCGACCACGTACTTCTTCAAAAGGTTGTTGGCCAGATCCTGGCCTTGCTTGAGCAGCGCGGTTGCGACCAGGAGCCCGACCGCGATGGCCAGGCACTGGCCCTGCGTGGGGGCCATGCCCCGGGGCAGGGCGGCGCGCACCGGACCGGGGAGCGGATGGGAGCCGAGCACGGTGTCGACGGCGATCTTGAGGGGCAGCGGCGTGACCAGCGTCAGCGGGGTGGCGAGGAGCCCGACCAAGAGCAGGAGGCCCATGTGCGGGAGATAGGGACGCACCTCCAGCAGGAGGCGGCGGAAGAGCGCGAGGTCGGTGCTTCGCGAGGGGTTCATCGCGGCTCGGACCCGGCTTCCGCCGCCGCGCGGCGCAGGCCGGCCATGGCGAAGCCGCAGTCCCTCGCCATCCAGACCGCCAGGGCCGCGGCCCCACCGCCGATACCGAGCGCGGCCGCCGGCGCCCCTGCGAGCGCCGAGCCGATCGCCGCGAGCGTCAGGAACGCCGCCAGCGTGACCGCTCCCGGCGCGCAGCGGGTCCAGAGCCGCATCCGCACCATCTGCCGGCCCTGACCGTGCTCCTCGACCGCCATCCGCATGCGCCCCGCCCCGAGTAGGCCCCCGCGCAGTTCGAGGTCCCAGCGGTCGAAGTCACCGCCGCGACGCACCACCCCGCCCGACGCCCTGAGCGCGGCCTCCACCGACTCGAGACGCTGCCAGGACGGGCTTGGATTCTCGCTCCATGTCCGGAGCGTCCGCCCCACGGGCATCGACCAGCCCCGCGCCGGCCCCCGGCGCCAGGGGGTGAGCCCGTGACGGAGGCGGCCTATCAGGCGCCCGGCCGGCTGGGCCAGGTGCAGGAAGGCCGTCAACGGCCGTCGGCCAAGGCGCTCGCGCCACGTGCGGGGCGGGCCCGGGAACGAGGCGCTACGGGTGCTCCGCCACGCCTGGAGGATCGGGACCGCGAGCGCTCCCGCGAACGCCGGGAGCGCGTATCCCAGGGGGCGCCAGGCAAATCCGCCCAGCGACAGCGCGCCGAGGGTCAGCACCACCAGGTACCACTCCGGCATGAGGGTCAGGGACGCCAGGGTGCCGGCGCTCTTCTCGTAGAGGGACTGAAAAGGGGCGAGGCCCCAGACCCCCTGGTAGATTCGCGACCGCCTCCAGGACAGGGCGCGCGTGGGTCCGGCCCCGTACAGCCGTCCCGTCCAGGTGGCGTGTCCCATCTCGTTGTACCGTTCGGGCCACTTGGCCTCGAGCAGCGCCTCGGCCTTGCCGTAACCGCGCTGCTGGCGCCAGTAGGCCCTGAGCGAGCTGCGACGATGGTGCCACACCATCGCTCCGGGGTGAAACCCGAGCTTCATGCCCCGGTCGAGCAGGCGCCAGCACAGGTCGACGTCGTCCCCGGCCACCCGGAAGCGCGGATCGAAGCCGCCGACACTCTCCAGCGCCGTCTTCCGGAACGCCATGTTGCATCCCGGGATGTGCTCCGCCTCGCGGTCGGAGACCAGCACGTGGAGCGGCCCTCCCGGGGCGTTGGCGACGCAGTGCGCCACCCATCCGTCCGCCGCCGGGGCGATGTTGGGCCCGCCGACCCCGGCCCAGCCCTCGCGCCGGAAGGCGTCGGCCAGGTAGTGCAGCCAGTGGGGATCGGGGCGGGCGTCGTCGTCGGTGTAGGCCACGATCTCGCCCGTGGCCGCGGCGGCGCCGGTGTTGCGCGCGTTGCTCAGGCCGCGGTTCTCGGTGCTGATGACCCGGAAGCAATGCTCGTGCGCGATCGCGGCCGTGGCGTCGGTCGAGCCGTCGTCCACGACGATCACCTCGAAATCGGGGTACTCGAGCCGTCTCAGCCCCTCGAGGCAGTCCCGTAGCGTGCGCGCGCCGTTGTAGCTGCACACCACCACCGAGATGCGGGGCCAGCGGGAGTCCGGACCGAACGGGACGTCGCGGAAGGCGCGCTGCACGGCGGCCAGGGCCGGTTTGGGCGAGCGGTCGCGCCGGGTGAGGCCGAAGGCCCAGTCGTCGACCTCGGCCCCGCCCCGATACCACTCGTCGGTCCAGGCGTAGACGAACGCTCCCGCGCAGCCGGAGGCGAAGGCGGACCGGACCTGCCAGGCGATCGAGCTCGACTGCGCCTCCTCGCCGTTGCGCAGGCTGTCGAGCCCGAGCTCGGTCATGAGCAGCGGCCGATCGCCGGCCAGGTTCTGGAGCCGCGCCAGGTAGGCCCCGAACTGCTCCTGGGACTCGAGGTAGACGTTGAATCCCAGGAAGTCCACGAACGGCAGCTCGAGGTGCTCGGTGGTGGGATAGTTGACGTAGGTGACGAGGCTCCCCGGGTCGGCGCGGCGGACCAGGGTGCACAGTCGCTCCAGGTAACGCTCCACCGGCCGGGCGCCCAGCCAGCGCACAGTGGGGGCGGGGATCTCGTTGGCGACGGCGTACCCGAGCACCGCTGGGTGTCCGGCGCAGGCGCCCAGGGCGGGCTCCAGCCACTCCTCGACGGGAGGCAGCCGTCCGTCGCACAGGTAGCCAGCGCTGCGCTCTCCTGCCAGCCCGACCAGCACCCTGAGGCCTTGGGCCTGGGCCGCGTCGAGCACCCAGCGCGGAGGGGCCGTGTAGGTGCGAACCGTGTTGATGCCCGAGCGGGCCATCAGCTCGAAGTCGCGCCGGACCGCCACGGGACGCGGGAACTCGGACCCGCTTTCGTCGGGCCGGAACGTCCCGTAAGTCACGCCGCGGACATAGAATTTCTCGCTCCCGACGAACAGGAACTTGCCGCGGGCGGAAGGACGGGCGAGGGAGCTGGCGGGGCGGACCACCGGGCCCGGCGGCTCAAGGGCCACGGTTTCACGGCTCAGAACACGGTAGGACATTGTACGGATCAATGGTACCACGCCTCATATCAATGGCGTGACGATATTGTGGTAGACGCGAAATTCTTCGGTGATGGATGGGGAAGCCCAGGGGTGCGGCGAGAGAGCGGCGGAGCCGGCGGGGAAGACCGCCGGCTCCGCGAAGAAGCTGAAAGTGTGGAGGTGAGCGCGCCTAGTGGGACCCGTGCTCCTTGATCATCGACCCCGACCCCTGCCCCATCTTGACCTTGCGGTTCTTGAGCGTCTCGCCGGAGGTGTTGGCGTGGGCGATCAAGGGCAGCTTCTTCTCGAAGTTGAACTCGGGATCGTTCTCGCCGTGATGGCACGTGGTGCAGGTCTGCTCGGTGATGTGATGGGGAGCGGAGGCGAACGCGTCGTGCTCCGTCCCCATGCCGTGGCAGTTCTCGCACTGCACGTTGCCGAGCTTGGGAGTGGCCGAGGCGCTCTGGAATCCGCCCGCCTGGTTGAAGCCCACCACGTGGCACCCGATGCACTCGGGGGTGGCGTCCTTCTTCACGTCCACCAGAGTCTGCCAGGCCACCGAGTGGGAAGTGGTCTTCCACTGCTGGGCTTCCTCGGTGTGGCAGCGCTCGCAGACCTCGGCGCCGAGATAGTGGTCGGGATTGTTCTCCACCGACTTGGACTTCTCCTGCGCCTCCTTCTCCATCTCGACCTTGCGGAGCTTCTCGTTGAACCCGTCCTCGAAGCTCTTGACCAGCTGCTGGACCTCGGGCTTCTCGCCCACCTCGGGGCCGAGGATAAAGGTCTCGGCGTCGCCGGTGGTGGCGTGGCGCTTCGCGTCGAGCGTGAGCTCGGTCCGGCACAGGTACTGTCCCTGCTCGCCGCCGTAGCAGGCCACGGTGTTCTTGATCATCCGGCCCTTCTGGATGATCGGCGTGTTGCGCCCCACCATCACGGCGTCGATGCCGTCGACCGCCGCGACCAGATCCTCGGTCTCGACCTTGCCGACCTGGGAGAGCAGCAGGACCACCCCGGCGCCCTGGCGGCGCAGCAGGGCCACGGTCTGCTTGGCGGCGACATCCGGCGCGATCACCTCGAGCGAATCCTTGGCCGGTCCGAGGTCGAGCTTGTCGGTGACGAGCCCGAAGATCCCGACCTTGACGTCTCCCACCTTCTTGATGACGTAGCCCTGGAGCGCCGGCTTGTGGGTCTTTTTGTCCATCAGGTTGGCGCACACCAACGGCAGCCCGGTGCGCTTGGTCTGGAGGCGCAGGTACGCGAGGCCGAACCTGAGGTCGCGCTCGCCCACACCGACGGCGTCGGTCCCGAGCACCTTCATGGCGTCCATCATGAACCAGGCGACGTCCCGGTGCGAATCGTCCTCGGGGAAGAACCCGCCGTTATCGACCACGACGACCTGGCCGTATTCCTTCCTCACGCTGTCGACGAAGCTGGCCCGCCGGGCCAGACCACCTTTGGGAGTGTGTCAGCCGCAGGGGCTGGTCTTGCCCTTGACGTCCGTCGTGCTGAGGATGATGACCTTGTCGCGCTTGAGGAGCGGCCCCTTCGAGCTGGCGCCGATGAGCACCAGCCAGCAAAGGAGCGCCAGCACCGCGGAGGCGAGGATCCGGGAAGAGAGAACCTTCATGAATCGGTATCTCCGGAAATGGAAGGAAGAAGAAATGGGTCGAAGCCGGTTGGCCGGCTGGGAGGAAAGAGTCTAAGAGGCGGGCCGACACGCGTCAAGGTTCGAAGCCCCCATACGTGGGGACCAGGAGTCGGCACGCCATCCGCCTCGGCGGCGCTGTCCAGTCATCGGCAGCCTGGCCGCGCTCCTTGACACCGAATTGACCGGACGGCTCGCCTCCGCCCGGCGGTCCCTGCTCCAGAACGACCCTCCACTCGAGGGCACGCGATCCCGCTCCCGGGGGCCCGCGTCAGCCCCTGCCCCCCGCCGTCGAGGGAAAGCGAAGCGCTACGCCTCCACCCGGTACTTGCGGAGCTCGTCTCCCGCCGGCACCCGCCGCCCCGAGCCCGCATGGACGATCCGCACCTCGAACCCATAGCGCTCGAGGCCGAAGTGGCGCTCGATCAGTCGCACGAGTCCCTCCACCGTCGCGTCCCCGCGGACGGTTCGGCCCCTGCGGCCCAGGCCGTGCGCGCGCGCGAGGCCGGCCTCGAAGCCTTCCTGAAATACCTTCCGCAGCATCCGCTCGAGCGAGCGCCAGTGCGCGCGCTTGAGCTTCTTCAGGACCTGACTCTGAGTCATGTTTGAGCTCCCTCCTTGGACTGCGCTCGAGACCGCGGGGCATGTTATCAGAGCGCCCTCGAGGACCTCCCCGGATTTCTCCGCGACGGCCCGGGCGGCGACCCCTCCCACTCGCCCCCGCGCTGGCGCGGCGAAACACGGCGCGCTAGTGTCTCGAGTCAGAAGCTCGTGACGCTCATCGCCGCCGCCGGAGGAGACCGCGTGGCCTACGTCACCCTCACCGAGATCGAATGGGAGCAGGTCCAGCGGGTCTGGGACCTGCTCGAAGAGGGAAACACCGAGCGCGCGCGGATCGAGCTCGGGCCGCTGCTCGAGAAGCGCCCCGGGCACGCCGATCTGCGCATCGTGGACGCCGCCGTGTCGCTGGACGAGGGCGAGGCGGAGCGTGCGCTCCGCGCGCTCGCGGGGGCGGAGCGCTCCGCCGATCCGGCCCTGTTCTTTCACCTGCGCGGGGCGGTGCAGTACGAGCTCGGGCGGTTCGACCGCGCGCGCGCCGATGCCGAGCGCGCGCTCGCCGTGCGGCCCGACTCCGCCAACACCCACGACCTGCTGGGTCGCATCCTGGATCATCTGGGCGACGAGGCCGGAGCCCGCGAGCACCGGGAGGAGGCCCAGGCGCTGGATCCCGAGAACTTCCCGGCGCCGCTCGAGGTGCCCGACGAGGAGTTCGACCGGCTGGTCGAGAAGAGCGTGAGCGAGCTGCCGCCTCGCGTGCGCGAGCACCTGAACGAGCTGCCGGTGATGGTCGAGCCTCTCCCCCGGCACGAGATCATCGCCTCGGAGCAGCCCCCGCTCTCGCCCGACATCCTCGGCTTGTTCGTGGGCCGGGATATGCTCGAGCGGCGCCACGACGACCTGCCCGCGGGGCCGGGAGCGATCTTCCTGTTCCGGAAGAACCTGCTCCGCGTGTGCCGCGACCGCGAGGAGCTCGCGAACGAGGTGCGCATCACGGTCCAGCACGAGGTCGGGCATCTGCTGGGGCTGGACGAGGACGACCTCGAGCAGTGGGGTCTGGCCTAGTCATTTGTCACGCGTGAACCATCAACGCCGACCCGAGGGCCTCTGCGAGACCCGCGGCCTCCGACGTCCTGTCTCCGGCTCGCTGACTCGCGACGCGCGCTCCGGCTCCGCCTCCGCGCGCTGCGAGAGTCTCGCTACGGCCCTCGGGTCGGCGTTGATGGTTCACGCGTGACAGGGCGCTAGGAGGCTGCCGAACCCTCCGCCACGTTCGGCCCGGACAGCGCGGCGTTGAGGGCCGCCTCCAGGACTCGCTTCGAGTCGAAGTGCATCGCGGCGATTTCGCGGGCGGCCCGGCAGTGGCGCTCGTAGTCGGCGTTGACCTCCTCGAGCGCCTGGGCGGCCTGGTCCAGAGAGCGGAAGCGGAACATGCCGCTCCCGCTGGGCAGGAAGGAGCTCGGTCCGGTGTCCTGGACGACCGCCGGCTTCCCGCTGGCCAGGTAGCACAGCGTCCGGTCGCTGACCCAGGCGTTCTGCAGCTCGATGCACGACGGCTTGGCGCAGCTGAACTCGCCGCGCGATCCCTGCACGTAGGCGCGGTAGGCCTCGGGACTGCCCGCGACCTCCCGCGAGTCGACCACGCGCCAGCCGTGGCGCTCGAGAAGCGCGCGGTCCTCGGCATCCTTCGTGACCTGCTCGAGGCGCGTCGGGTCACCGTCGCGATCGATCAGGTAGAGCGCCAGCTCCAGTGGCTGGCGGGTGCGCCGGGGCAGCTCCACGAACGGGAGGAACGCCACTCGTTTGGTGTTCTCGCGCAGCACGGTCTTCCCGCCCTCGGTCACCTTCAGCCAGTCGGTCGAGGACCAGCTCGAGACGGTCGTGAAGGCCCCGGCCCGGGGCTCGTGGGCGAAGGGCCAGAGGTCGAGACACACCGGCGGCCGGATGTGGGTCCAGCGCAGGCCGCAATCGGAGAAGCGGGCGGCCGGGGTTCCCACGGTCTCGCCGGTGGTCAGGTAGCAGTCGTGCGGGGCGACGGCGAGCTGCCCGCCGCTGATCCAGAGCTGGAGGAGCCCGGGGTCGATGTCCACGAGCGCCGTTCGCCTCGCGCAGGCGAGCAGCCGCGGATCGATCGCGTAGTGGAAGTTGAGCAGCAGATCCGCCCGCCGCAGCACCGCCTCGGCCTCGGGCCAGGTGCGGCCGATGAAGCTCGGCGCGCCGGCGCCTTCCGCCGGCCGGCGGTCGAGCTCGTAGAGGAGTGTCTTCCCCTCGAGCCCGAAGCACTTCATTCGCTCGTGGAAGGTCGAGAGCAGGTGCGCCCTCCGGTCGGGATCGAGAGGGAAGCGGACCTGCTCGAGCCAGTAGACATCGCATCCCAGGCGGCGGAGCCCCTGCGCGTACTGCATGTACACCCAGAAGTGGCCGCCCCCGTCCGGGAAGTTGGCCACCTTGTAGACCGACATCACGACTGCGCTCACGTCGCCTCCTCGGTCCCCGGGGCGGGGGCCGCGAGCGCGGGAAGATCGCGGAAGCCGACCAGGCGAATCCCCATTTCCTGGAGTGCGGTGCGGACGCGCGGGTCACATAGCGTCCGGAGCTCCACCTCGCGCTCGGCCAGGTAGCTGGAGGGAAGGTCGTGGTCGGCGTAGCCGGGGTGGCAGCTCAGCTCGGTCACGCCCTCCCCGAGCCCCGCGTCCACCAGGCGGAGGAGCCCCTCGACCCCGATCTGCTCGAGATGGGTCTCCCCTCCCCACTGCCCGTAGAACTTCCGGAAATGAGCCACGCCCGAGAGGCCGCGCACGCGCACCCCGTGGCGCCGCGCCCACTCCATCACGTGGGGCCGGAAGCGCGGGTCGTAGTGCACGTCGTGGTGGGAATCCGCGTGGGTGGGGGCGGCGCCGACCAGCGCCACGAACCGCCCGAGCTGGCGATCCAGCTCGGCCGGGACGCGCTCGGGCTCGACCCCTTCGAGCTCCAGATGAATCCCGAG